>TARA_R110001599_G_scaffold64023_6_pt1 | contig 16173 bp, 14 predicted proteins | sample TARA_R110001599 | Tara Oceans TARA_R110001599 (sample SAMEA4398360) | marine metagenome | biome: Polar Biome; feature: [MES] marine water layer (ENVO:01000295) within the mesopelagic zone...; material: water (ENVO:00002006), including particulate matter (ENVO:01000060) such as...... | reverse complement strand
CCTACATTCACGTGCGGCTTGGTCCGCTCGAATTTGCCTTTTGCCATCTTGCACTCCTAACAATTTTGATGAGAATGTTCAGGCACACGCCCGACCGATTTACTTAAACTCACTACTGAATTCGCACTACGCACCGCTAATTACTAAAGCACCACTAAATTTCTTGGTGCCCTTTACGTGGATTGAACACGTGGCCTCTCCCTTACCAAGGGAGTGCTCTACCACTGAGCTAAAAGGGCAAACTAGCCGTCCGATACCCATCTTCTAAAAAGCGCGGCACGTCCAACCTTTAAAAACTGGAGCGGGTGAAGGGAATCGAACCCTCGTCATAAGCTTGGAAGGCTTCAGCTCTACCATTGAGCTACACCCGCGAGGGTCACCGCAAACACCTATTTATTACAATTACCACCAACTTATTCAACACTATTTCAACTACTTATTTTCACCACACCACCGCACTTACTGCGGCATTACTTCTTACACCATGGTGGAGGGGGCTGGATTCGAACCAGCGTACTCGCAAGAGGGCAGATTTACAGTCTGCTGCCATTAACCACTCGGCCACCCCTCCGTGGGGAACCCCAAACTATATGGGAGTTGGTGCACCTTGTCAACAATTACAATCGAATTACTTACATTATTTTTGAGCCAATCCAACCACGAACAAGATGGAATTAACAAAACGAAAAGGATGGAAGAAAGCGCAGGCATCCGCCTACGCAAACACGGCGTTAAAACCGCGTTTCTCGCGCTGCGCGCAAAAAATTATCTAGTAATGGCGTGCAGTCAAGCAATTCTGCGCCGCTGGCACGATGGAACTCTGGATGCCATTGCACGCCCATTACAAATCGAGATTTGGTGTGGCGCACCGCCTCGACTACATTATCCCCTTGCGAGACCGCCTCCACTCGCAAGTCACGCCCTAGGTCTCGCACTGCTTGATGGTGAATCGAGTTGACTAGCGGCGCGCGCTCCTGCGAAAACATTGCTGCCAGCGACGAACCAGCCGGAAACTCGATAGCATGTCGATGGCTGTCGTACAACTCATTGACATGCTGTTCTGCGTCAGGGAGATCGGACGCCAAATCTTGGTACAAAGTGCCACCGAATGCGACATTGATCAATTGGCAACCACGGCAAATCCCCAATACTGGCTTACCTGCCTCAACAAATTCGTGCAGCAACTCTAGTTCGTACATATCGCGCGCGCTATCCCCTATCCATTCAGGGCGCGTCGGTGTTTGTGAATAAGTCTGTGGCGCAACATCTGCTCCGCCTTGTAAAACCAAGCCATCCAGATGTTTGGCGTAATCGCGCAAACGGATCTTGCTCGGATGCAGCAGCCCGTTGGTATTGACAGTGGGAATCATAAATACCAACACATCGCGTGACATTACCCACTGTGCAATTGACTCTTCCAGATACTGCAAGGTTTTACCCTGCAAACCCTGAGCCCCAGCTTCGGGATGAAAAATGCGCGCGGAGACGCCGATTTTGAGTGTGCGTTGCGTCAACCTCCGCCCCGCTTGATCCGACAAACCTTCAATACGCGCTTTGAATACACGCCAAATGTGCTGCCACGGCGTTTCGCCCTCGGCTTGATACGCAGGCGTACTGTTCTTCTCAAAACTGGTCCGTGCTGCTGGCGGCACATACGGTGCTGAAGCGACACGCTCAATGGTAGGCGCTGACGAAGTTGCGTGTATGCTCGGCACAGCTTCGTTCAGCGTAGTTTCCGTGGTCTCAATCGTTACAGCAGGTGCGGGCGTATTGCTAGCAGGGGTATCAGACATAACATCACTTTAAAAAAAGGAAAAAGGTAGACCGCGAATCCGAATAAATTATCCGTATGTTTAAACTTTAACAAAATTAGCGCAAACATTGCTCATGCACACTTTTCCACATGGATAGGCGTGTATCGCGCCACACCACGCGTCAAATCGCCACATGCAGACCGTCGCCGGTGACGCGTTTTTCGTGTTTGGTCGAATCACAGCATAATGCAAACCTACACAGATTTTTAAGAAAGACTGCGATGCTTACCATTTATCACAATCCACGCTGCTCAAAATCGCGCGAGGCACTCGAGCTGACACAACAATTTGCGGATCAGAACAGCCTCGCACTAAATGTCATCGATTATCAAATAACACCGCTCGTAGAAAGTCAATTGCTCAAACTACACCATCTCTTGCAGTCGGAAAATGCCGTCAGCGTGCCGGAAATGATGCGTGAGAATGAAGATATTTACAGCCAACTAAACTTACACAGTGCGACTGACGACGTGTTGTTTGCCGCCATAGCGACCCATCCGATCCTGTTACAACGCCCGATTATTGTCTACGACGAGCGCGCCATCATTGCACGCCCGCCAGAAAACGTCGCAAGAATCCTGCTCGCACATTAAATTACGTATGAAATAAACACCTATTGCGATGCACGATGAAATCATTCACATCACATTGCAAAGCCGCTGTTATTCGCATGCATAACACTATTAAAGCAAAGCGGGAAACCAGAAGGTGCAGCGTATACGCGAGAAAAAAGAAAGGCCGATAAAAAATTATCGGCCTTTGCATATAGGCAGCTACACAGTGAGGGCTGTATTGATTTACTCAGTTAGACTACATCAACCCTAACCTGCATCAGCTGGGTCAATCTCTGGCGGATCCAGCTTCGTAATCAACAGGCGATCGATTCGGTTGCGATCCATATCGACGACTTCAATACGATAGCCCGCCCACTCAAACGCTTCCGACATCTGCGGAATGTGTCCGAGAAAAGTCATCACAAAACCTGCCAACGTATGATAAGTTCCCGACGCCTCTTCTGGAAAACGCACTTCGGTTTCCAGTAACTCACGCAAACGATCAAAAGAAACGCCGCCATCAATCAACCAAGAACCATCTTCACGACGCACACCGTCGACTTCATGATGCTCGTCGATTACCGAGACATCACCAACCAGCGCACCTAACACGTCGCTCAGGGTCACCACGCCTTCAATTTCACCGTATTCATCAATCACCAGCGCCAGTTCAGCGCGATTTTTCTTCAAAGTTTCCAGCAATTGCATCGCGCTGATGGTTTCAGGTACGAACAACGGCGGACGTGCAGCGGACTCGATGTCAACAGCGTTAATCGCCTTGCCGTTAATCGCTTGGTCAAACAGACTACCGGCATGTACCACGCCGATAATGTGTGACAAATCGCCCTTACAAACTGGGAAACGGCTATATGAACTTTCAGCAATCTTGGCTAGATTGATGTCTATCGGATCTTCAATGTCGATGTAATCCACATCCATACGTGGCGTCATCAAGCTGCCGACGCGCTGGTCGTCGAGACGTAGCGCCCGCGACACGATGTCATGCTCGGTTTTTTCGAACAGGCCCGCGTCTGCGCCTTCGCGAAACATGCCTGCAATTTCTTCCTCAGTGACAGCATCATCTTTTTTATGATGCATACCGAGTATGCGCAAAATAAATTCGGTCGAACCGGTCAATATTTTGACAAATGGGCCCATTAACTTCGACAGCCACAGCATAGGTGCCGCGATAATCGATGCAATAATTTCGGGGTATTGCATAGCGATACGCTTGGGGACCAGCTCGCCCAAAATCAGCGAGGCAAAGGTAATGCCGACCACCACCACACCGAGCGAAATTTCACGCGCATAAATGCTGAGAAATGAAATTTGCTCAACATGCGGCTTCAATTGATCAACCAATGAAGCTTCACCGAATGCACCGTTGAAAATACCGATCAGCGTGATGCCGACTTGAATGGTAGAAAAGAAACGACTAGGGCTGTCTGAAAGTTCCAGCGCGGCTTTGGCGCCACGACTACCATTTTCAGCTAATTTTTGAAGGCGAATACGTTTGGCGGTCACAATCGCGATCTCAGACATGGCAAAGACGCCATTAATCAGGATCAGACCCAGGATAATTAATATGTCCACTACGAAGGGAACTTGCAGTTTAATCCTGCCAGCCCTATTGTTGATAAGTCGTGAATCATATCATTAGCGCCCTACTACTCGCCAAGAGCGCGTGGTTTTTATCCAAATTGATTGGAATAACAGCGTAAACAAAAACAATCGCATCTACCAAAAACAAACTCACTCAATATTTTTAAGTATGGTCGCAATCAAAAATGCTACTGCAGACCACACTACCGTGGAACCAAATGGTAGAACCATGACACGCTTATGCCAAGTAAAGCGGATATCGCCAATCACGCGCCCGACGCCGACCTTTTCTAATATCCAAGGCAACAAAGCATAGAACACCGTCAACGCTATAAAAATCACCAATACCCAACGAATCACGGCGTTCCTCACTTATCTCACCACTCGGTGATGTTACGTACTTCACTATTGCGTCTGCAGAAAATGAACGTCGCAAACGCCTGCAAACAGTACTCGTCGACCGTTACTCAACTTGCTAAAGACGATGGCTTTGATCGGCACGATCAAACTGATCTGGCAACACGACATTTTTACCCAATACCAGCACTTTGAACAACTCGCCCATTTCCGCTGGCGAAGTCAGTTTTTGTACTGCATTGGTTTGCGGCAAATAACGTAAGACATCATTTGGCGAGGTCTGCAACAGACGTTCCGCTAAACCACCGGCCAGCAAGAATCCTGCTTGACTCATATAACCCACCATTTCTAAGCCACTACGTACTGCGGCATACGCCATCGCACTAAAATCCACGTGCGCAGTGATGTCTTGTAAGCCCGGCAGATAAAACGGATCGTCGTGCGAGTGATGACGATAATGGCACATCAAGGTACCCGTTGCGCGTTGATCTAAATAGTATTCGCTCGCGGGGAAGCCATAATCAAGCAACACCGCGGCGCCACCTTTGCCACTTTGTTCAAAGCCAGCATCAAACATGGTCGCCAACGAGCGCATGAAACCGACCGCGATCGGATGTACCTCAGTCAGATAACCAATTGGCAAATTTTCTGCCTCTGGAATCTGCGCTACCAACTCGACATCACAGGGGCGATCAACAAACACCAAACGTCCCGCCTCTATGCTCACGCCTCGCTCCAACCATCCTGCCTCACCTTTAACTACCAGCGACACCGGCATCGCATCCAAGACTTCATTGCCAAGCACCACCCCAGAAAATGCAGGTGGGAAATCGTCCAGCCAAGTCACTTGGGGAAACTCAGACAAGGCTTGCTGTTGGCGCGCGCGCAATTCGCCGGAGAGCTCCACGATGTAATATTGTTCGACGGTGATACCGGCAGCCGCACATTCTGTCAAAATGTCTACCGCCAGCTTACCGGTGCCGGCGCCAAATTCCAGCACTTGCGGCACACTTTGCAGCATCAGCTCACTAACGATATGTGCCAAGGTTTGGCCAAAAAGCGGCGTAATCTCAGGTGCGGTTGTAAAATCACCGTCTTTCCCGAGTTTTGCGGCACCGCCGCTGTAATAGCCAAGGTCGGGCGCATAGAGCGCCAGCTCCATATAACGAGCGAATGAAATCCAGCCGTCATGACGCGCGATTTCGTCTGCGATCAGATTCTGGAGAGCGTGCGACGCCGCCAAGGCGTCGGGAGAAGGTTCCGGCAGTTGCAGTTGCATGACACGTATTGTAGAGAAATCAGGAAAACACACAAGCATCCATGTCAACCACGCACATTAGTTCTTCAAACAAAACCGCCCTCGTCACCGGTGGTGCGCGGCGCATCGGACGCGTGATCGCCCTCGCACTGGCGCAACGCGGCTGGGATGTGGTGGTGCATTACGCTCGTTCCGCTGACGAAGCGCAAGCGACGGTGAAGGAGATTGAGGCGTTAGGACAGCGCGCGGTCGCACTGCATTGCGAGCTCGACGATGAGGCCGCTGTTAAATCTCTATTGCCGCTGGCTAGCCAAGCTTTAGGCGCCATCAGCTGCGTTGTTAATAACGCCTCCCTGTTCGACTACGATGATGCCAAGACTTTTTCCAGCGTCTCATTAAAAGCGCACATGCAAGTGAATGTCGCCGCACCAGTGATATTGGCACAGGCTTTATTTGACGCCGTGAAAGAAGATACGCAAGCGGTGGTCATCAACTTATTGGATCAAAAATTATTTAATCTGAATCCCGATTTTTTATCGTATACCTTGTCAAAAGCCGCACTGCACAGCGCCACCACCATGTTGGCACAGGCGCTGGCACCGAAAGTGCGCGTGGTTGGCATTGCGCCCGGCATCACGCTGGTATCCGGCGACCAGAGCGAAGAAGAATTCGCGCGTGCGCACAAGGTCACACCACTTGGCCGCTCCAGTACGCCAGACGATATCGCCGCCACCGTCTGTTTTGTTGCAGAATCGCCGGCGATCACCGGCACCACGTTAGTGGTCGACGGCGGACAACACCTGTTACCAATGCAACGAGACGTCATGTTCGTCGCAACCTAACCCACACCTTATTTACGGCGCAAGCTATTCACTTCAATTATCCATATGAATTCGTTCCTGTTCCATCCCAAGCTTGTCAATTGCCGCCGTCTTTTCTTGAATAATTACGAAGTGCAAATCAACATCGGCGTGCACGACTTCGAAAAGAAAGGCGAACAGCGCGTTCTGATCAACGTTGATTTGTTTATTTCCTTATCCGAGTCGACGCCAAAAGAAGATTCGCTGGAAGAAGTCGTTGACTACGATTTTATGCGTAGCACCATCGCCAAACGCATGGCGCAGGGCCACATACATTTGCAAGAAACGCTGTGCGACGATGTCGTCAAAGCGATGCTGGCACATCCAAAAGTTTTAGCCGCACGCGTTTCCACAGAAAAACCAGATGTCTACCCTGACTGCCAGTCAGTAGGCGTCGAAGTGTTCCAGATCAAGGAATAAAATCATGCCGCAAACGTCACTCAACCCGTCGACCGAAACTAGTGCTGCCGCTTCTGCTACCACCGCTACAACAACCTCGTTCAAGCAAAACGAAAAGGTCGTCTACGAAAACAACAAGTTGCATAAACGCTTATGCCGTCAGGTCGGCCAGGCAATCGGCGATTTCAATATGATCGAAGATGGTGACAAGGTGATGGTGTGTCTGTCGGGCGGCAAAGATAGCTATGCTCTGCTCGATATTTTAATGACCTTGCGCGAACGCGCACCGATTAATTTTGAGATCGTTGCTGTCAATCTGGATCAAAAGCAGCCAAATTTTCCCGATCACATTTTGCCAGCTTACTTGAAGCGGCTCGAGATTCCTTTCCATATCGAGAATCAAGATACGTACAGCATCGTCAAACGCCTAATTCCAGAAGGCAAGACCACCTGCTCGTTGTGTTCACGTCTACGGCGCGGCATTTTGTATCGGGTTGCCGATGAGTTGGGCGCCACCAAAATTGCGCTTGGCCATCATCGCGACGACATTATGGAAACCTTTTTTCTCAATATGTTTTTCGGCGCCAAAATCAAAGGCATGCCGCCGAAACTACAGTCCGATGACGGCAAACATATCGTGATTCGCCCACTCGCGTATGTGAAGGAGGCTGATACCGAGCGCTACGCGCAGGTAAAGAATTTTCCGATCATCCCTTGTGATCTGTGCGGTAGCCAAGAGAACCTGCAACGCAAGCAGATCAAAAATATGCTGCGCGGATGGGAAAAAACCCATCCTGGTCGCGTCGATAATATTTTTTCATCGCTGTCGACCGTGGTGCCATCGCACCTCATGGATAAATCATTATTTGGCTTTGCCGATCTGCAAATCAGCGGTGAGGCTATCTCAAACGGTGACATTGCTTTTGACGATGAGCCGTGCGCAAGCGGTACAACGATTTCCAGCGTAATTCCATTGCGTTCGGATGACGATTGACTGCACTTTTAACCATGCATGCAATAAAAAGCCTGACCTAATCGGACAGGCTTTTTTACGTCTCTCAGCCTCAAACCTTCTTTGCCTCAAACATCGTTGCGTCGATGGAAAACGAATCATCGTCTTCGACTAAAAAATAAGCGCGTACTTCCTCAGGAGCCGAACGCAACAGATGACGAATCGCTACTTCACGCTCAGGCGGTGTACGCATGCGCGCAATCCATTCATCAAACACCATTTTCAGCTTCCAACTGCTTTTCTGCTGCGGCTCAAATCCGGCTGTGCTCAGCATGGCTACCCATTCGGTAGTGCGATAATCACGTACATGCGATGCGTCCCGCAGCAATTCCACTGCTTGCAAGCTCGTGTCAAGCAATGGGGTTTCGGGCGCAACAATATCAATCACCACCAGCACGCCATTAGCCCGCAAGACTCTATACATTTCACGCAATCCTGCTGGCACATCCGACCAGTGATGCGCGGAAAAGCGGGTTATCACGATATCAAAACTCGCATCCGCAAATGGCAGCGTTTCTGCGGCCGCGCATTTGATTTGAATATTCGATAAATTACGTTGCAACGCTGCTGCCGCTACCACGTCCAGCATTTTCGCCGATAAATCACAGGCAACCACTGACGATGCCAAAGGTGCTACCGCAAAACTAACGTGACCACCGCCACAGCCCAAATCCAGCACTGTTGGCGCAATGCCAGCGGACGCTGTGTCCGACATGATCTTTTTCAAGGCTGCCAAGTCAGCCCCTTGCGCATGAACTGCGCTGGTCAAATAGGATGCCGCCGTACTACCAAATTGCTGCTCTGCCAATGCTGATTGCTTCATATCTTGTTTCTCCAATTGAGTGAACATCACCATGCGCACGTAGCAACTGCCCATCAGTTAAGACCCAGTGCCCATCCCGCTGTATCAGCATAGACAATTAAATATCCTGTAACAAGATAAGCATTTATACTGGTATAGTTAACACCAGCTTAGCAATGACTCGCCGACCATCGCTGCCCTCAGCGACGTAAATGCGCTGAAAAATTTGACGACAATAACTAAGATTCGATAAAAATACGCGACGGAGTGAGGATGGATAAGCAGTTAGGCGAGTTCATACGCTCCCACCGAGAGCGCATCAAACCCAAAGACGTGGGTTTGCATGATATCGGCATTCGACGCACGCCCGGTTTGCGACGTGAGGAATTGGCGCAACTTTGCGCTGTCAGCGCGACGTGGCTCACCTGGCTAGAACAAGGTCGACCGGTATCTGCATCGACGAAAGTCTTGAATCGATTAGCCGAAGTGATGGCGCTCTCGTCAGCGGAACGCAGTTATCTATTCAAACTAGCAAACAAGCTGGATCCGTGCGAGCCGGTAGACCAACAACCCACAATCAAACTCGATCCCATCGTTACCGCCATTGCGGTGCCAGCCTATATCTTGAATCGCCAATGGGACGCGGTTGCGTGGAACTCCGCCGCAACCGCGCTTTTCACCGGTTGGCTGGATGGCAAAAAAGATCGCTCGCCCAAACATCCTAATCTGCTTGCGTTTATGTTTATGACCCAAGGTGCGCGCGGCCTCATCGCAGATTGGCCGGATCGCGCACAAAGACTGGTAGCGGAGTTTCGCGCCGATTGCGGCAAGCAAGCCGAGCAAGAGCCACTTGCCGGCATGATAGCGTCGTTAATGCGCAGTAGTACGAGCTTTAGGGATTTATGGAATGCGCAACATGTCGTCAGCCGCGATGGCGGACTAAGACAATTTACGCATCCCATTAAAGGATCCCTGCAGTTTGAGCAGATCAGCTTCAATCTCGCCGTTAGCCATAGCTACAAATTGGTCATGCTGATTCCGCAATAATTTTTTGTCAGGATTTGGCTTCCGCTGCCAGACGACTAAAGTCGGAAGACCAATCCTGCAACACTTTGATGAAATGTTCTTTCTGCTTGGACGTAGCGTTGCGCATCACGATCGCCACCATTTTTGCCGTTGCTAAATTATATTCATCAAAATAGTTTTGCTTGTTGGTGTCACCAAAATGATTCACCGTCGACCTTATGTATTGATGTATCCATTTTTCAGCAGCCGCCCTGTCCGCTTTTTCTGTTTGGATCTTGTTCAACATCACAATCAACGCTTGCTGACGCTGCAGGCGATCCGCCATCATTAATTTATTGTCGAGCGGCCGCGCATAAGAAGCAGCGCGTATCTTTTCTTCTTGATCACGCGTGAAATAGCCAAACCAATACTCCATCTTTTGCATAGTTTTGCTGTAGCGATATTCTTGCTTTTTCTTATCGTCACCTTTTAGATAATCATCGCGGAATTTTTCATTCGATTTATCAAACTTCTTCTGAATATTCGCAATTTGTTCTGGTGTCAACGACAACGCCAGATCAGCCAGGTCAGGTACAGCGCGATCTGCAATCAGCAAGACATGGGTTTTCGCCTCGTTATAGTCACGCAACAAATCATCTGCCGTAATCGTCGTCAAATCGCGGCGCTGCATGCGTGCGATGGCCTTCACGTAATCTTCTAATTCATTTTTTCGATGCCAGCGGAAAAGCTCATCAATATGATCTTTCACCCACGATTTCTGCGAACTATCAAAATCAATATAGCTATTCAGCCACCAATAAGTGACGGTCTCGCCATTGCGATAACCCAAACGCGCAACACCACAACCAAGCAATGCCGCGACTAAGCCAAAAATCATCAGCTTTTTCACGATGCCACGCGCGGGCCACGTGCTAAAATTTTGCATTCTTATCATTGTCTTCCTATGAATATAGTCATTCTTGCTGCTGGTATGGGAAAGCGCATGCAATCCGCGCTGCCGAAGGTCTTGCATCCGCTGGCGGGCAAGCCGTTGTTGTCACACGTCATCAACACTGCACGCCAACTGGCGCCGAACTCTTTGTCCGTGGTCTACGGTCACGGTGGCGAACAGGTGCCACAATTATTGAAGGCAACTGACATTGTCTTTGCCAAACAAGAGCCACAGCTCGGTACTGGTCACGCGGTCGCCCAAGCGATACCGCAACTTGACGATCACACACCAACGTTAATTCTCTACGGTGACGTACCGCTCATTACTGCCGCTTCTCTGCAACGGTTGTTGGACATCGCTGGCAACAATAAGTTAGGCGTCCTGACCGTCGACCTTGAAGACCCAACTGGCTATGGCCGTATCGTGCGCGACGGCAATCTCATCCGACGCATCGTTGAGCAGAAAGATGCCAACGATCAAGAGCGCGCCATTTGCGAAGTCAACACCGGCATCATGGTCGCGCCGACCGCGCAACTAAAAAAATGGTTAGCCAAGCTTTCCAACAATAACGCGCAGGGTGAGTATTACTTGACGGACATCGTCGCCAGCGCAGTTGCCGATGGTGTTGAAGTGGTTTCAGCGCAACCCGATCATGTATGGGAAACCAGCGGCATCAACAGCAAATTGCAACTGGCTGAACTGGAACGCATACAACAACGCAACACCGCCTATGCTTTACTGGAGCAAGGTGTCACGCTCATCGATCCGGCACGCATCGATATTCGTGGCACCCTCACATGTGGCCGCGATGTCAGCATCGATGTCGGCTGCGTCTTCGAAGGCGATGTTCAATTGGCTGACGGTGTCCGCATAGATGCATACTGCGTGATCAGCAACAGTCGCATCGGTACGCAAACGCACGTTAGACCGTATTCTCATTTTGAGCAGGCAACTGTTGGCGAAGCCTGCATCATCGGCCCTTATGCACGCCTGCGCCCTGGCACCGTACTGGCCGAAGATGTTCACATCGGCAATTTCGTTGAAGTAAAAAACAGTGAGATTGCCGCTCATAGCAAGGCGAATCATCTGACCTATGTCGGCGACTCAACAATCGGCTCGCGCGTCAACCTCGGCGCTGGCACCATTACCTGTAATTACGATGGCGTCAACAAATCCCGTACCGTGATTGAGGATGATGTGTTTATCGGTAGCGCGACGCAGTTGATCGCGCCGGTTCGCGTCGGTCGCGGTGCCACACTCGGTGCAGGCACTACCTTGACCAAAGATGCACCAGCGGACAAGCTAACCGTATCGCGCGCAAAACAGATTACGATCGAAAATTGGCAACGCCCCGTTAAACTTAAAAAGTAGGCAAAAAATGTGTTGCCTCATGTAGCTGCTACAAACGTGCGGCTTATCAATACGCCAAAATAAAAACGCCGACATGAAGAATGTCGGCGTTTTTATTTGACGCTCTGCTTCAATAAACCAAACCCAGTGCTAAAACTGCTGCCGTATTTTTCTTATACGGCAATTCGCGTTTCAAACTTACTACGATGGGTAGAGAAAAAACTCTTCACGTTTCGCACATTTGCATGTGTTGCAAACAATCGATGAGCCAATGCATGATAAGCAGGCATATCGACTACTTGTAGAATCAAGACAAAATCCGGCCCTGGCGAAACGCGGTAACACTGCAACACCGCAACTTCATTGGCCACCAAATTTTCAAACTCGGTCTGACGCTCCGCGGCCTGATTATCCAAGGTAATTTCTACAATCGCGGTCAAACGCGCGCCCACCGCCGCCGGCGCCACAATCGCAACTTGCCGCTCAATGACGCCGGCGTCCACCATCCGCTTAACGCGCCGCAGACAGGTTGGTGGTGAGGCATGGACATGCCGCGCTAGTTCGTTGTTAGTTTGCGACGCATCGGACTGCAGCGTATTCAAAATCCGCTTATCCAAATCGTCTAATACCAGTATATTTTCAATCATAAATAAAATATTTCGTAAAATTTGAAATTAAATTTCATACTACATTATTCAAGAAATAATAATCTATTTTAAATATAATTTTGAAAGCTTATTTCATACTTAGAAGCCTAGTATCTACCCTTCACCTAGCAAAACACTATTTACTCCCTAGTTTTATCAATTTATACAAGGCTCACTATGTGCGGTATCGTCGGCGCAGTCGCGCAACGCAATATCAACCCGATCCTGCTTGAAGGTCTAAAACGTCTGGAATATCGCGGTTACGATTCTTGCGGTGTCGCGCTTCACATTGATGGCAAGCTAGTGCGCTCACGCAGTACCGCGCGCGTCGCCGAACTGGAAAAGCAAATTGCCAGTGAAAAACTGCAAGGCTTTACCGGCATCGCCCATACTCGCTGGGCAACCCATGGCGCACCAGCTTCGCATAATGCGCATCCGCATTTTTCGCGCGAACGCATCGCACTCGTACACAACGGCATCATCGAAAACCACGACGAACTGCGCGATGAACTAACAAAAGCTGGCTATCTATTCGAGAGCCAAACCGACACGGAAGTGATCGCGCATTTGGTCGATCATTTATATACCGGAGATTTGTTTGAAACGGTACAACTCGCAACCAAACGCCTGCTCGGCGCATTTGCAATCGCGGTGTTTTCGCGCGATGAACCACATCGCGTGGTCGGCGCGCGGCGCGGCTCACCCCTGATAGTCGGCGTCGGTGACGGTGAAAATTTCATTGCCTCCGATGCAATGGCATTAGCAGGAACGACTGACCAAATCATTTACCTAGAAGAAGGCGATGTCGTCGATCTGCAATTGCAGCGTGTATGGATCGTTGATGCCGATGGCAAACAGATAGAACGCGAAGTCAAAACTGTACACGCACATACTAGCGAAGTAGAGTTGGCGCCGTACCGCCACTACATGCAAAAAGAAATTTTCGAACAGCCGCGTGCGATTGCCGATACCTTGGAAGGGATAGAAAACATCACGCCAGATATTTTTGGCGACCAAGCGCATAACATTTTTAAGAAAATTGACTCAGTCTTAATCCTCGCTTGTGGCACCAGTTACTACGCCGGCATGACCGCAAAGTATTGGATAGAAGCGATCGCCGGTGTCCGTGTTGATGTCGAAATTGCGAGCGAATATCGCTATCGCGATAGCGTGCCCAATCCGAATGCACTGGTCGTCACCATTACACAAAGCGGCGAAACCGCCGATACCTTGGCCGCCCTGCGCCATGCGCAATCGCAAGGGATGAAGCACACGCTCACAATTTGCAACGTCGCTACCAGTGCGATGGTGCGTGAGTGTGCGCTCGCGTACATCACCCGCGCAGGGGTCGAAGTCGGCGTTGCATCGACCAAGGCATTTACCACCCAACTAGCGGCGCTGTTCCTGCTGACACTCACTTTAGCGCAAGTCAAAGGACGTCTCGACCAGCCGCAAGAAAATGCGTACATGAAAGAAATGCGCCATCTACCGGTCGCCATTAGCGCCGTGTTAGCGCTGGAACCGCAAATTATTGCGTGGGCCGATGCCTTTGCCCGCAAAGAAAACGCCTTGTTCCTTGGGCGAGGATTGCATTATCCAATCGCACTTGAGGGTGCATTAAAACTCAAAGAGATTTCATACATCCACGCAGAAGCTTATCCGGCTGGTGAACTAAAACATGGCCCACTCGCGCTCGTCACCGAAGAAATGCCGGTAGTAACAGTCGCCCCTAACGATGCACTAATAGAAAAACTCAAATCAAATATGCAGGAAGTGCGTGCGCGCGGCGGCGAGCTGTATGTGTTTGCTGATGGTGATTCCTACATCACACCGATGCAAGGTTTATACGTGATCCGTTTACCAGAACACTATGGCGCGTTATCACCAATATTGCATACGATACCGTTGCAATTACTTGCGTATCACACAGCACTCGCGCGTGGCACCGATGTAGACAAGCCCAGAAATCTGGCGAAATCTGTCACCGTCGAATAAGTCATTTTAAAAAAACGTGAAGTGAGCTGATCAAGCAACGCACGATGTTGCAAAATCAAATATCGCGGAATGCAGAGAAGCGCTGTGAAAAATCAGCGCCTCTCTGGCAACGAATACTTCCTCCGAGATTTTTTAGTGAACAGGCGTTCACTTGAAATAAGGATTTTACTTCTAGAGGAACGATTCTCAGCGCAGGCGCTGATCAAGAAATGACCGGCCCTGCACTAAAAATACGTTTTGAAAACCAACAATTTAATGACGAACGCAATTGCTAACTAGTATGAATGCCATCTTCACGGGGTGAAAATGAGAAACAACGCTGCCGCTACCGAGGTTGGCACGATGGCACCGGCAACCAGCCCCAAAATATTGATTGCGCCACCTTGAAATCCACTACGTAACAACGCCACGCCAGCAGGATTCGGTGCATTTGCAATGACTGTCAGACCACCACCAGCGACAGCACCCGCCATCAACATGTACTTTGCCGCGTCACTCATGCCTTCAATCAACGATCCCAGATAAGTCAACGCAGCATTATCCGTAATAGCGGTCAAGAAAAGAGCACCGAAAAACAGCGCGGTCGGCTCGAGTCCAGAAACGATCGGTTGCAACCACCATTGTTGCATTCCCCCTAGCACCACCAAACCGGCAAGGAAAAAGCCAACCAACAAACCCTCTTTCAGAATCAATGGATTTTGGTGAGGCTCATACGCTTTTGTGAAGCCAAGGAAAAACAGGAAAATCGCCATAAAAACCACTGGATGATGCGCAAAATAGACCACGCCTGCTAGCGCTAGTAAATGCACCATCGCCACGCTGACGGGCATCGGTAACCGCTCTATTCTTTCTTCCGCAGCAGACGTATCGACAAGATGCTTGGCAATCAGCATGGTTGCAAAGCTTGCATTGATGAAAACCGCGATCGCAGCCTTCCACCCAAATGTGCTCGCCATGAACGCACTATCCCAATTCCAGGTTGCTGCGACCATTAAGACCGGAGGTGCCGCGAATGAGGTAAGCGTCCCGCCAATTGAAATATTGACGAACAAGACACCGAGCGTCGCATATTTTTTCCATTCCGGCATGCCGTCATGAAAGACAAGCGGAGCCAGCATAAGGGCGGCTAATGTCATCGCGGCCGGCTCGGTAATCAGAGAGCCAATCAACGGAACCATGAAAAGACACAGCCAGACGCGCGCAACCGCTGTGCGAATCGGCAGCATTTTTGCGAGTACGGCGACTAAGCCCTTGATGGACTCAAGCACCGGCCGGGACGCGGCGATGATCATAATCACGAATACAAACAGAGGCTCTGTGTAATGGCGTGACTCGACATAGTCCAGTGCTTCTTGACCGCCCACAACAAAGGCCATTACGCCGATGAGTACAAAGGCCCACAGGCCGAAGACAACTTCGATCTCACCCAGCAAATGAAAGAGGCCAGAGTGATTCTTGCTTTTATGCGCTAAACGTTCGAACGATTTAGCGGCAAATGTATGAATAAGAGCGATGGCGAAAAGGATCGCTGCAATAAGCTCAATATTAGAAATGTTTGACATATTT
>TARA_R110001599_G_scaffold148486_1_pt1 | contig 16277 bp, 13 predicted proteins | sample TARA_R110001599 | Tara Oceans TARA_R110001599 (sample SAMEA4398360) | marine metagenome | biome: Polar Biome; feature: [MES] marine water layer (ENVO:01000295) within the mesopelagic zone...; material: water (ENVO:00002006), including particulate matter (ENVO:01000060) such... | reverse complement strand
AATTCAACGACTTTTTTTTGCGTTGGTTATTTTATGTGCTATTTTTAACACAATTAAATCAGCATCGTCGACGCCAAGGAGAATAAATGATGCCAGCAGCTAAAAAAGCACGTGCGAAAGCAGCCCCTGCTAAACGTAAACCTAGAAGTAAAAACGCCGCATTAACAAACCCACTCGTAGTGAAAGCTGAAGAGGGTTTGAAAAAGGTTGAGGCCTTAGTTGCCAAAGAGCGTGCGGCGCTTGCTGCTGCGAAAACTAAGATTGAAGCGGCTCGAGCTAAAGCGAAAAAAACAGCCCGTGCAGCTGATAAAAATGCGGTTAAGCGTGCCGTAGCTGCTGCTGAAAAAGTAAATGCCAAGCTGAAAGCAGCGCGCGCTAAAGTTGCTGCTAGCAAAACCGATCTTGCCAATGTTAAAGCGGTTGCTAGAATTAAAGCGTCTGAGTCTGCGATTACACAAAAAGTAACCGAGCGTTCAACTGCCCTTAGCAAAAAAGCCGATGCGGATCTTGCGAAAGCGGTTAAATTATTTGAGCAGCGCTTTAAAAAGAAACGCGCAGCAGCGAATAAAGCCAAGATTGCTTTGATTGAGAAAAAGTTGTTGGCCAAGCACAAGCAAGCGGTGAAACAGTTAAACGCTAAAATTAGTGGCGCAAAGAAAGCCGCGGCTAAAAAAGCACCTGCTAAGACTACTGCGGCCAAAGCGGCGCCAGCAGCTAAGAAAGTTGCAGCTAAAGCGCCAGCGAAGAAAGTCGCGGCAAAGAAAGTGGTTGCTAAAAAGGCAGTAGCTAAAAAAGCAGTAGCTAAAAAAGCGCCAGCGGCTAAGAAAGCAGCCGTTAAAAAACCAGCAGTTAAGAAAGTTGCTGCGAAAAAAGCACCAGCTGCCAAGAAAGCGGCAGTGAAAAAAGCGCCAGCAGCTAAAAAGCCACGTGTAAAACGTGCGCCAGCTAAAGCGGCTGCGGCACCGGTTGCAGCGCCTGCGGCGACACCGACGTCAACTGAACCTACTAGCAATTAATTTCTAGTCAGACTCAGCAAAAAAAGGGGGCTTATTTAGCCCCCTTTTTTTTGTCCTAAAAGTCTTGTTGTTGAGCTGGTAAATCACTCAGTTGATTGAAGTTGGTAAAGTTGTTGGCTTGGCCACTGAAATTGGCTTGTGTGCAATTCAGTTGTTGATACCACTGATTTACACTTCGGCCTCCTTCCTTTAAATACCTTCCCAAACTCGTTTTTAGCTCGGTCTTCAGTAAAGCGAATAAATACTGGCCTCGGTCGCCGTCATAGGCGTAGCAAACGTCTGCATTGTCGATAGAGAGCTGTTTGCTCAGCTTACAGAGTAAGTCTTTGGGTGGGGTGGGGCTGTCGCAGGGGAGGACGAGTACTTGTTCGCTAGTTATTAACTGCAGCGCGGCGTAGATCCCCGCGAGGGGACCTTGATAATTGGCCAGTTCATCGCTCACGGTATTGGCATATGCCTGGTATTGATTAATGTTGCGATTGCAGCTAATTAAAATTTGCTCAATATTCTCTGGGAGCCGGTCAATAATATGAGCGATAAGTGGTTTTGACTGCCATTTGATCAAACCCTTATCTTGACCATTCATACGACGACCAGCGCCGCCTGCCAAGATTAGGGCAGTGACGGATTTGGAATGTAATTCCTTAGCTCGGTTTACAGTCATGGTGAGTCAATGTCTTGCTAATTTATGAAGTGCTTAATGCCAGTATGGTATGATTCTGGCCACTCAACACTTTCGTATTTTCAGTGGTTTATTCTTCATGAGCAGTTTACTCGCGATAGAGGCTTCAACAGAAGCATGTTCGGTAGCCTTATTGCATCAGGGCCGGGAAATAGAAGATTTTCGCATGTTGCCCCGCGCCCACACACAATTTCTATTACCAATGGTAGCCGAGATACTCGCTAATGCGGGGCTAAGTTTGGCACAAATCGATGCCATTGGCTTTGCTGCAGGCCCTGGGTCCTTCACCGGCTTGCGGGTTTGCGCCGGTGTTGTGCAGGGCCTCGCCTTTTCGCAAGATATCCCTGTTGTTGCGGTGTCTACTTTGCAGGCAATGGCGCAAGACCATCTTTCGAAGCACGATCTCAATGAGGGCGATATCATCTTACCTAGCCTAGACGCTCGCATGGACGAATTGTACTGGGGTGAGTATCAGCTTGCGGCGGGTTTTGCCGAGGCGATGTCGCCAGACAGCTTGCGGACGCCAGAGAGCATCGCGAACTTATCTGGCAGTGGACGCGCTGTGGGGATCGGTAGTGGCTGGGCATACCAATCGCGCTTTAATCTAGATCGGGAAATAGACTCAATTGACTTAGATGTTTATCCACGAGCCAGTGCAGTTTTGCAATTGGCTCAGCGGGCGTTCTTGGCGGGTCAATATACCAGTGCCGAACTCGCTCAACCAGTGTATTTACGTGACAGTGTCGCTTGGCAGAAATCTTAATATTGACCGAGGAAAGATAGCAAAATGGACGCGTTTCAAGCAGTGATACTAGCCGCAATTCAGGGGCTTACCGAATTTTTGCCGGTGTCGAGTTCTGGACATTTGGTGTTGCCCCAAACCTTATTTGGCTGGGCGGATCAAGGACTCGCATTTGATGTGGCGGTACATGTTGGTTCCTTGCTGGCGGTACTCTGGTATTTCCGCTCTGAGGTAACAGGTATTTTACGTGATTGGTTTGCCAGTTTAGCGGGCGGCGGTCACAACGATAATAGCCGTCTAGGCTGGATGGTTATTGTTGCGACGATACCTGCGGTGGTTGCGGGTCTCATTTTTAATGATTTTATAGAGTTAAATTTACGCACGGGCTATGTGTTGGCGACCACGACATTAGTTTTTGGCGTAATTTTGGGTGTGGTAGATCGTTATGCAAAGCACAGTAAAAATCTAGCGGATATCGGTTTGCGCATTGCTTTAATTGTTGGTTTTGCTCAGGCGATTGCCCTGATTCCAGGCACATCGCGGTCAGGTATTACCATTACGGCAGCGCTTATGCTGGGTTTGAATCGCAGCGATTCAGCGCGGTTTTCCTTTCTACTGTCGATGCCGATTATTGCCGCAGCAGGATCTTATAAACTGCTGGAGTTAATTCAGAGCAGTGTTGCGGTGCCTTGGGATTTATTGTTCATTGGCTTTGCGGTTTCGGCGGTGACAGCGTATGCCTGTATCCACCTCTTTATGAATTGGGTCGAGCGGATGGGAATGATGCCATTTGCGATTTATCGGGTTGCTTTAGCAGGCATCTTGTTCGCTGTATTGGCAAGTTAAGTGCTGAGTCGTGGGAGCTTGATATGAAGGTCTGTTTTATTGGTTTAGGGGCTATGGGCTATCCCATGGCTGGGCATTTACAACAAAAAGGCTTCGCTTTATCGGTTTATAACCGGAGCGTGGCAAAAGCTCAGCAGTGGTCGGCGCAATTTGGCTTGGCTGCATCGCCGTCGGTGGCTAAGGCGGTGGCGAGTGCTGAGGTTGTTGCTGTGTGCTTAGGTGCAGATGAGGACGTACGTCAGGTTTTAGCGGGTGAAGGCGGCGTTTTTTCGGCTATGCCCGCCGGCGGTATTGTTATTGACCACTCGACGACCTCGGCTGGTCTAGCAAGAGAAATGGCGGCCCTTGCCAGTGCACGGAACATTAGTTTTATTGACGCTCCAGTATCTGGTGGTGAGGCGGGGGCAATCAACGGCCGCTTGACGGTTATGGCCGGTGGCGATATAGACGTTTTTACGCGAATTGAACCGATCTTGGCTGCGTATGCTGCGCGCTACCAGTGCCTTGGACCAGTAGGTTCCGGGCAAATGGCAAAAATGGTAAATCAAATCTGTATTGCAGGTTTAGTACAAGGGCTGGCCGAAGGTTTACATTTTGGTACTGAAGCTGGCCTCGACATGGAGGCTGTACTGGATGTAATTGGCGGCGGTGCGGCGCAGTCTTGGCAAATGGACAACCGTGCAAAGACAATGTTGGCGGGTAGTTTCGACTTTGGCTTTGCTGTTGATTGGATGCGTAAAGATCTCGGCTATGTTCTGGACGAAGCCCGTCAGCGCAAAATAAGCTTGCCAGTAACGGCTTTGGTCGATCAGTTTTTCGCTCAGGTTCAAAATTTGGATGGCGGTCGTTTAGACACCTCCAGTTTATTATTAGCATTACAGCAAGGCGCAGAGAAACCTCGTTAAGGGTAAAAAATAGAATGAGTGCAACACAGAGTTTTAATACCGATTTACTGCGATTTTTGGATGCCAGCCCCACACCATTTCACGCTGTCGAGGCGATGCAAGAAATATTGCTAGCCGCGGGGTTTGAAGGCTTAGACGAGCGTGATGAATGGCAGCTTAAGCCGGGCGGACGTTATTTCTTAGTGCGAAACGGTTCGTCTTTAATCGCCTTTTGCTGTGGTAGTGATAATTTACTGCAGCGTGGTTGGCGCATGGTTGGCGCGCATACCGACAGTCCTAATCTCAAGGTCAAGCCAAGCCCTGAATTACACCGTCACGGCTATTTTCAGCTTGGGGTAGAGGTCTACGGTGGGGCATTGCTAAATCCCTGGTTTGATCGCGATTTAGGTCTGGCTGGCCGTGTGAATTATGAGAACAGCAGCGGTGATCTGAGCAGTGCCCTCATTAATATTGCTCGCCCAGTGGGCTTGATTCCGAGTTTGGCGATCCACTTAGACCGTGAAGCGAATAATAATCATTCGGTAAATCCGCAGAAAGATTTGCCAATAGTCTTACTTCAAAGTGCTGATAAACAGGACTTCCGCGTTTTACTTGCCGCTGAGATGGCGGCGCAAGGCATAAGCGATGTCGCGTCTGTACTCGATTATGAATTGAGCTTTTATGACTGTCAAAAAGCAGCGCTAGTCGGCTGGAATTCGGACTTCATCGCCAGTGCAAGGCTAGATAATCTATTGTCATGCTTTATTGGCATTCAGGCATTGCTGGCCAGCGATAAGGAGTCACATACCATATTGGTTTGTAATGATCATGAGGAAGTGGGTAGTCAGTCGGCGGTTGGCGCGCAGGGGCCGATGCTAGAGTCGGTATTGCGTCGTATTGCCGGCGACGAAGTGAGTCTGCAACGCACCATGGCAAATTCAATGATGATTTCAGCGGACAATGCCCACGGTATCCATCCTAATTTTAGTGATCGTCACGACGCCAATCACGGCCCGCTGCTGAATGCCGGGCCGGTTATTAAAAATAATGCGAATCAGCGCTATGCCACCAACAGCGACACCAGCTCGTTATTTCGACAGCTGTGCGCCAGTCAATCGGTGGCGGTACAAAGCTTTGTGGTGCGCAGCGATATGGCTTGTGGGAGCACGGTAGGGCCACTGACGGCAGCAGCAATAGGGGTTAAAACGCTTGATGTGGGGGTGCCGACCTTTGCCATGCACTCTATTCGCGAATTGGCTGGAAGCCAAGATGCCTACAATCTCGCAAAAGTACTGTCGGCTTTTTATGGTTTGGCAGCATTAGGTGTCGCCAACTAAACGTCGGCGACAGCAATGTCGTGGGGGTTTAGGCGCGATTAAAATCGGGTTTACGCTTTTCTTTAAAGGCCTTAAGGCCTTCAGTGCCTTGCTCGCTGCCAACGCATTTAGCGATGCCGCGGCTTTCCAGCTCAAGTTGGGTCTCCAAGGTGTTGGAATAGCTGGCGAGAAGTAAAGATTTAATCTCACCATGAGCAAGACTGGGGCCGTCGGCCATTTTACGCGCGAGGGCTTGGGCTTCTGTTAATAATGCGTCGGCGCTAACGACTTTGGTGAGCATTCCCCAGTCTAAGGCCTCAGCAGCGCTAAGCACGCGGTTGGTAAACATGAGCTCTTGGCTGCGGCGCAAGCCAATTAGACGGGGCAGGTAATGGGTTGAGCTACCATCGGGGCTGGCGCCAATGCCGGTGTACGCCATTGTAAATTTGGCGTGCTCCGCAGCCAGTACCAAGTCACCGGCAATCGCTAAGCTAAAGCCCGCGCCGGCGGCGGTGCCGTTAACGGCAACAATAAGTGGTGCAGACATTCGAGCAAAGCGGGCGCTAGCTGCATGTAAATAGGTGGTAATTTCTTTTAACAACATGCCGACTTTGTCGCCGGCATTTTGAAAACTCATTACATCACCACCGGCGCAGAACATTTTGCCGCTGGCGGTAAGAATTACGGCACGTATATCTTTGTCTTCATCGCAACGGATGGCGGCGAGCATCAACTCCCGCGCCAATTCCACGTTTAGGCTATTGGCTGCGTCCGGACGATTTAGAGTAATAGTGGCGACGCCGTCGGCTTGCTCCCACAATAGGTTTTTATATTCGTGCATAGTTATGTCTCAATGCTAGGGAAAAATTGTTGCCTGAAGGGTAATGGAGCCTATTGTCTAGGTCAATTTGCTTCACATTACTATGCCGTTAGGAAGGAGTAGCTTGCGGATATGCGGGTCTTGGTTTTATCGGCGTACCATGCCGACAGTCATCGCAGTTGGTTAGACGGTCTAATGCAGCATTTACCGGATATCGATTGGACGATACTGAGTTTGCCGCCGCGGTATTTTAGCTGGCGAATTCGGGGCAATAGCTTGAGTTGGGCAATGTTTAATCGCGAAATACTCGAGCGCCAATACGATGTCGTTCTCGCTACATCGATGACTGATTTAGCAGCCCTGCGAGGCCTTGTGCCCAAACTTTGCCGCTGGCCGACGGCGGTGTATTTTCATGAAAACCAATTCGCTTACCCGCAGAGCCAGCAGCAGCGCAAAAATGTCGAACCGCAAATATTGAATATGTATACCGCGCTGGCGGCGGACCGCGTTATTTTTAATAGCAATTATAATCGCCAGACCATGTTAGCCGGCTGTGATCACTTACTCGCCAAACTGCCAGATTATGCGCCGCGAGCCGAGGTTGCGATGCAATTAGCGCAGTCGATCGTCTTGCCAGTAGGGGTTGCTGACACTGCCGCGCCGCCAAAAACTCAGCGAGAAAGCGATCGGCTCAAGCTGCTTTGGAATCACCGCTGGGAATACGATAAGGGGCCAGATCGGTTACTAGCATTGCTACTAGAGTGCGATGAACGCGGCTTGGCGCTAGATATTTATCTCGCGGGGCAGCAGTTTCGCCAGAGACCCAAAGAATTTGCCGAAATCGAAGCGCTTGTAATCAACAGCGAATGCTTAGCCTTAAAACAGTTTGGCTTTGTGGGATCTGCCGAGCAATACCACGCGCTACTGCTGATTTGTGACGTGGTGCTGTCAACGGCAATTCACGACTTTCAGGGCCTGGCGGTATTGGAGGCGGTCGCTGCAGGCTGTGTGCCCTTGGTGCCCGATCGACTGTGTTATCCGCAGTGGTTTTCTGAAAAATTCCGCTATACCCAAAGCGACGATATTACTCAAGAAGCGAGTTCGGCAGCGAGTATGCTTGCGCAATTTTTAGACAGCAAAGCCAGTGCGAAGCTGCCCGTGGCTGATGTATCGGCACTCACGTGGCCGAAAATCGCGCCCTTATATCGTGAGTTACTCGAACAAATGGTCAGGGGTGGGCATAAGCGGAAATGAGTAGCCTTGCGGTGCTCAGCTTCGGTGACAGCGTTGCGGCGAGCCAGTATCATAAGCGGTTTTCAGCATCGAATTATATTCAAAGGTCGCAGCGGCGGCTTTAATTTTAGGTATACAGGATAATATTATGGGCAAGCAGCGGGTTCTTACCGGCATAACCACCACCGGCACACCCCATTTAGGCAATTACGTGGGTGCAATTCAACCTGCTATTGCAGAAAGTCAGCGCGGCGAATATGACGCGTTTTTCTTTTTGGCCGACTATCACGCCCTGATCAAAAGCCACGATCCCGCAATGGTTCACCAGTCCAGCCGCGAAATTGCGGCCACCTGGTTAGCGCTTGGCCTCGATACCAATGCCACGACTTTTTATCGTCAGTCCGACGTGCCGGAAATCACCGAGTTAAGCTGGATCTTAACCTGCGTTTGCGCCAAAGGTTTGATGAACCGATCGCACGCCTATAAAGCCGCAGTGCAAGAGAATGAGCAGAAGGGTGAAGACCCTGATTTCGGTGTCACTATGGGCTTGTTTAGCTATCCAGTTTTAATGGCAGCCGATATTTTACTGTTTAATGCGAGCAAAGTGCCGGTTGGCCGAGACCAAATACAGCATTTAGAAATGGCGCGCGATATGGCTCAGCGCTTTAATCACCTCTATGGCGAAACCTTTGTGCTGCCCGAAGCGGTGGTTGGCGAAGACGCCGCTGTGCTCAGCGGCCTTGATGGGCGCAAGATGAGTAAAAGTTACGGCAATACTATTCCGTTGTTTTTACCTGAAAAGAAATTGCAAAAACATATTAATAAAATCAAAACCAATTTGCTTGAGCCAGGTGAGCCTAAAGACCCTGAAAGCTCAACCGTATTCGAAATTTGGCAGGCATTTGCCACTGCTGAGCAGACGGCGGATATGCGTAAAAAGTTTGCCGAAGGTATTGCCTGGGGGCAGGCAAAAAAGGATCTATTCGAATTGATTAATGCTCATGTGGCGCCGGCGCGCGAGCGTTATGATGCACTTTTATTAGACGGTGCCACGCTTGAGTCCGAATTGCAGAAGGGTGCGGAGAAGGCGCGTATACAGGCTGCGCCAATGTTGGCGAAAGTTCGTAAGGCGGTTGGTCTGGCTGCATTTTCGTGAATTTAAATAGTTGAACTATTGCTAGAAGCAATTCAGCGTTTGAATACTGCGGCCCCGAAAGGGCCGCAGCTAAATCGGCACTAAAAATCCAAACCTATCTCAAGATATGCTGCGCGGGGCTCACCGACAAAATAGCGATAATTGCCAAAAGCGTAATCTGCACGTTCTGCGTAGTCTATATCGGTCACATTGTTTATACGCAGCACGGTATAAAGCTGTGTCGTCAACTGCTGGCGCCACCGTATATTTGCCAAGGTGTGGCCTGGGTAGCGGTGAAGATTATCGCCGTCGAGGAAATACGCGCCTTGGTACTGCACGTCAACTTCAAACGTGCTGCGGCTTAGCGGTTGCCAGCGCAGTCGTGTACTGGCCAATTGACGCGGCGCTGTGTCTAGCTCGTTTCCTTCAGCAGCGAGCGCGTCGTTGCCGTACTGGTGCTTACTATAGCTGCCTTGAAGTTGCCATTGAAGGCTGGGGCTAAGCTGCCAGGTGAAATCTGCTTCGATTCCTCGGTCTAGGGTTTCACCGTCATTAATATTGCGACGATCACTGTCTTGAATGATGACATCATCTTTTTGCATCCAATACAGGGCGATACGGTAATTTAGTGTTGGCCAACTACCGCGAAAGCCCGCCTCGACACTGTTCAGTGATTCTTCGTCAAGATTGGCGTTGAGTTGTTGCGCCTGCAAGCGGTATAACTCGGCGGCTTGTGGCGCGCGAAAACCGTGGCTGGCGTTGAGAATAATGTCGGTGTTTGCACTGATAGCTTGGATCACCCCGGCATTTAGCGAACTATTTTTAAAGTGTTCTTTGTCGTCTACCGGGCGGGCGTAGCGACAAGTGCCAGACGGGCACGGGCCGCCGTCGGCAGCGGTATTTCCGTTAATCATATTGTTTTGGTAATCATAAAACTGCAGGTCGTAGCGTGCGCCAAAATTGACCTTAGTGTTTTTTGCAGCTTGCCAATCGCCGCCAACAAACCATGCGGCATAGAGCGAGTCGACATCGTAGTTGTAATGCTGGCCAGTAGGAAAAGAGGCGACGCTGGGTGCTGACTGAGACTGTTCTAAATAGGCGCTGGTCACCTCCATGTCAAAGCCATTATAGAGAGTGACATTGTCGCTGTAATTTTGATAAAACGCGGTTTGCACACCCACACTGCGTTCACCGTTCTCTTCAAGAGGGGTGCCCGGCAAGAAGTGTTGGAGAAACGCCATTTCAGTAAAACGCGCATAAGGGGTCACGACAAAGCGGGAGTCTTTGTCGCCCTCGCGCTCAAAGCGGCTGTAGTAACGCAGACTTTTACTGTTGCGATAGGCCTCGGGGTTGGGATTTTCGCGTTTACGGCCGCTGTTTTTGTAGGCATCTTTACCGATTAAGTAGCCGGCGGTTTCCTGATTGAGGTTACTGGCAGACAGCAGTGATTGAATGTTCCAGATATCGCCATGATAGTCATGGCGGAAATTAAATTTTTGCTGGTCAAAACCGGAATCATCTTTGTAACCACCGTCGTGGTTGCCTTGGCCACTAAGGCGGTAGCCGTGCTTGCCCACTGTGTCGCTGTGGCTAACTTTAATTCGGCCGTAATCATCTGGGCCACCTTCCACTGAAACGTGTGTTTCGGGCACAGAAGCGGGGGCTGCGGAGATCACGTTAATTACCCCATTTAGGGCATTGGAACCGTGAACGGCGGTGCCTGGCCCGCGAATGACCTCGATACGCTCTGCCTGTTCGGCATTGACGTCGAATAAACCGTTAACATTACAGAAACCGGGGGCGCGCAAGGGAATACCGTCTTCAGCAAAGTAAAAAGCGCCACAACTGCCTGTGCCAGTGAGAACCGCTGAGCGTATCGCGGTGAGGTGTTCCTGGCCATTGCCGCGACTGATCCATACCCCCGGGGTTTGGCTCAGAAGTTCACTAATGTGCGTGTGGCCGAGATTATCAATCGCTTCTTTGTCGATAATACTAATGGCGAGACTCTGTTCCTTTAACTGTTTTTCAATGCGGTTTGCGGTAACAGAGACTACTTCCGGTTTAGCGTCGCTTTTTGCTTCGTCAGCAAAGCTTGTGCCTGGGATTAGGCAGAGAGCCAGTGTTAGTGGCCGTAGATGATTGTTTGTCATTCGGGTAGCTGTCCTTTTAATAAACTGGTGTTTGCGGCGTTTTCATAATGAATAAAAAGACCTTCTGCGGAGCTCAGGCGTTCTTCGCCGCAATGGCACTCGCCGATAATGTGAATCTGCCGGTCCTCGACTTTACTTATTTGGCAGCGAAAGCGAAGAGCCTTGAATAAGGGCGTCGGTTTTAAATAGCTAACCCGTAACTCTGCAGTAAAACCCGGGGTGCCGTTGGCAATGCCGCAGTAGGCCAGTATTTGATCGTAAACGCCGCTTATTATGCCGCCATGTACACAGTTTGGTGGCCCTTGATGGATAAGGCCAAATACCCCCTCGGCATACATTATTTTGTCTTTGCTGTAGATTTTAAGCTGAGGGGCGATCGGATTAAAATAGCCGCTCAGCGGGCTGCGGGGCAGAATTTTGCGAAAATCATTGCCATAGTCCGGCTCGTAAAAGGGTAACATTTTACGATTGCTGAGCTTAGCCATTTTTTCATTCAGCTGGCGCAGTGTTAACTCGATATCGGCAAGCTCACTGTCGCTGCCGCCTAGGGATTGGCTGGCTTCTAAGCTAACACTGAGCTGTTCAATGATTCGCAGTAGTTGTTGGCGCTCGGGCTCGCTTACCGACATCGACGAATGGGCTCATAGGTGATTTATTGAGCGGCTGAGTGTAATAGTCCTTAAAGCGATTGGAAAGCTCAGGGGGTTAGCAATTTGTAATAATCGGCGTTCTCCCGCTGGGCGGTAGCGGGTAAGTCGCATAGAGCCTAGCTTTACCCGACTATAACGGTTTAGCATTCCTCGACGATTTACGTGTATTTCATATCTATATGATCTTTAATAGTATTTTAAGTGGATTTGGCAAAATGCAATCACGATATGTGGCCACAATTCTAGGCTTGTTTTTGATTGCGGCCGCGACGCCCTGTAGTGCTCATTCCTTTGGTATTGTATATACCTTACCACTGCCATTTTGGCTCTATGCTTGGGCTGCGATCGCCGCCTTGATCGCGTCTTTTGTGGTCTTGATTTATGTTGACCAGGTGCGCTTAGTGTCGCCCGGGACGACTGGGCGTGATATACACCATATCGCCCCAGTTCGTCTGGCGAAGCGCTTTAAGTTACTGGGTCTGTTGAAAGCGCTAAGTCTTGGCGCGTTGCTATTATGTATTGCCACCGGGTTTTGGGGTGTTAGTAGCCCTTACGGCAACTTTAACATGACCTTTTTTTGGATTGTTTTTCTATTAGGCTTTAGCTACGGGACCCTTTTCTTTGGTGATCTTTTTGCCGCTATTAACCCCTGGAAGCTCATCGCCGATGTCATTACGCGAATATTTCCCCGCTATATTCACGGCTGTATTCGCTACCCTCGTATCTTGGCCTATTGGCCGGCACTGGCACTGTATATAGCATTTATTTGGCTCGAATTATTTTCTCAGAGTGGGCCGCGTAGCTTGGCGACCCTATTAGTTGTGTATACGGCAATAAATGTCGTAGGCGTAGGGCTATTCGGTCGTAAATATTGGTTTAAGTACGTTGAATTTTTTAGCGTGTTCTTTAGATTGATCGCAATAATGGCGCCGATTGATTACAAGCCTCGGGAATCTTGCGGGGAGGGTGGTCATTTACGCTTACGAGTACCTTTTAGCGGGGTGCTGACTGAGCCGCCGCGACAAATAAGCTTGCTTGTTTTTGTGTTATTTATGTTGTCGTCAACGGCCTTTGACGGTTTGCATGAGACAGTGGTCTGGAAGAAATTATTTTGGTTGGATTTTTATCATGGTTTTTTACAATACTGGACTGATCCCAATCCCTTCGTCGCATACGCGTCGATGTCGCGGTATTACGGTTACTGGCAAAGTATCTGTTTGATCTTGTCACCGTTTTTGTATTTTCTGGTGTTCGCGGGGTTTATTGCTGTTGGTAAATTGCTTACGCAATCGGCGCTAACGCTCAAAGAGATCTTGCTAAAGTTTACGTATACCTTGTTGCCGATCGCTTTGGTTTATCACATTGCTCATTACTACACCTTGGTTCAAACCCAAGGCATTAAGATTGTGAGCTTGGCGTCGGACCCCTTCGGCTGGGGCAGTAATTGGTTCGGCACAGCCGCCTGGTTGCAGCGGGTATTTATTCCCGATACAAATTCCACATGGCATATTCAACTCGGTTTAATTATTGCTGGCCATATTGCCAGCGTCTATTTTTCTCATGTCGTTGCGCTGCGTACGTTGACGACGCAGCGTAATGCGGTGTTGAGTCAGCTGCCATTGTTGTTACTAATGCTTATGTTCACCGTGAGTGGCTTATGGATATTATCGCAGCCGGTAGGCAGCTAGCTGTGAACTGAAATGCGGGACATAAAAAAGCCCGCAGCAAGTGCGGGCTTTTTATCAACGCTTAAAACGCCTACATTATGGCGCGAAGTCACCAATTGGTGGTGCAGGGCGCAATATTGCCGGCGCAGTCGCTGCTGGGCTCTTTAGGCCGGTAGCTTGAATCGCAGCACTAGCCAGTTCGGTGCGCTTCCATGTTTGTAAAAACACTTCGGCGGAGTTGAACAGGTGACGCACTTGGCTGGCAGCGTTAGGGCTGTCGAGAACGATTTCTTTCACGAAATCACTGAGCATTCCGTAGTGGGCGTTACCGTCGAGATCTTCATGCCAGGTACGCGTCACATTCCCATCGGCGTCAGTGCTGTTTGGCTGCTCAAAACTGATCGCTTGAATGTTTTCGAATTCAGTCATCGTATTGAAGGGCGCGCCGCTGAATAAAGTGAAGGGGTATTGAATTGGGTTTTCAGGGTTGTTGCGGGGGCCTGACTGCGCTGACAGACCATTCGTGTCGGTGCCGTAGCCGAAGCCAAACAACAGCGAGGCTTTGCCTTCAGTCGCGCGTTTAGCCATTGCATTAGCATATATCCCTGCTGTTTCGTCCATGTTGTTGCGAAAGCCCGTACTGGAGCCATTGCTTGGGTAAAGTATGCCGCCGTTGGCGATGAGGCGTGTTGCCTGGTCGATGGTAGTGCCGCCAAACGTGCCGTGGGTAGACACAAAGGGATAAACCGGGTTTTGCGCTTCGGCGAGTTCTAGGGCCTGGGTTTTCATGCCCATTTCCATGTGATCCCAATCAAAGATAAAGCCCATCTCCATCATCTTACCGTACATATACAAACCCGCGGGTGTCATCCAGCGCGCATTACACTGCCGGGTTTCAGCAGGGTAGCAGGGCGTGATACCGCCTGACCGGCCATCTTGACCGAGTGGTATGCACGCCGGCTGAGGGAGGAAGCTTTGCGTGCTACCGCCAGTACTACCCCACAGATAGCCACTAAAGCCTGGGGTTTTGTCTTCTTCAGGGCAGTCGTAGGTTGTCCACCATTCGCCGACGGGAAGCTCGGTCGTTGGCAGATTGCTAAGAACCGCAGTGAATTGTTCGGCGTTCGGCTGGCCGCTCAATAAGCTTGTGATGCTGGCGATATCGCCAGACGGAATGCCGCCACTGTTTTCGCGATTGCCGACATTCAATATCAAGCCGTCAAAAATGCCGTTGCCGCCAAAGGCGTTATCAAATTCGTGAATCGAGATAATTTGGCGCACGCCCCAGTCGTGAACACGCTCCATCTGCGTTGCTATTGAGTTTGGCTTGCCTTCCTCGGTGGTGCATTCATAGCTGTTTTCGGTAAAGCCGCTGCCGTCTTCTTCAAACGGGCGTTGCTGGCGAAGCGGATTGTATTTCACTTTACAGTCGAATAGATTCGATATTTCTATCCCCAATACCACTGCGATTTTGCCGTCTTCAATTACCGCACGGGCTTCGTCAGAATCGTGGACAATTTGGAAAAAGCCTTTGCCGGGTCCGCCGTATTGCGCGTCGATATAATTTTCCATGGCGTACATGGTGCCGGCTTGGCGGCCGGCATTGTTCATTGAATTACAGTCTTGAGTGAGGTCGCCAGAAATATTTCGCTGCAATTCACACAGGGTTTCATTGTCGACTAAATCGTTAACAATAACGCGCAAGCCGCCTGCCCACGCGCGCTCCAACCATTTCCAATAAATCGCTTCGTGGATTAAATTGTCGCGTTGTGGCCAATCGGTAAACGTAGGCCAGCCGTCAGTGGCGTGACCACCTGGATCCATATTAAATAAACCACCAACCACGTCGAGGCGGCCGTCGCTACCGTGGTCTGCCGCACAATTGCCAAGGGCTTGCTCTACGCCAAATTTGTGGAACGGTTTGCCCCAATGAGCGCCGCCTAAAAATTCAGTTGCGCTAATGTGAACGTGGACATCGGCATGGCCGAGCACGGTGCCGTCGGGTTGGGTACCTTTAAACGGCTGGCCACTGAAATTGCTCTGAGCCTCTGGGAAGGTCGCGCAATTGGCTCCGACTTCAAAGCTAAAGGCTTCGTTGGTGTCCGCACTGCCCGGGGTAACGGTTTGTAAGTTACCACTGTCGTCGATCGCTAAATTCAGTTCCGCGGCAGTGGCACTAATGGTGAATGTGTCAGCTTTAATAGCTGGGTCAACAAAGCTATGCCAGTTCGCAACTTGCTCAGCAGTTGGCTCAACATGATAGGCGGGGGCTTCGGGGTAGCTAGTGGTGTCGCCGCTAGCGAGCACACGCCACTCCGCACTTTCGTTGGCGCTAGCGCTAGGTAAATTACTGAGCGAAGGGGCTGTGCCGGTTGCTAACAATTGGCGGTTGCTGTTGTAGAACATATAGCTGCCGAGCGCCGTCGGTTTGAGATAAAAGGCTTCCGCTGTGTCACTATCTGTCGCGGTAGCGCTGTAATTGCCACCGTCGGCGACCAAGTATTTCCCATTACCGCCTGCTTTAATTACCCAGCAGGCATTGCTCATTTGATAGCGAGTTAGGCGGGGGTCTAAGGGTGGGTCGGTTTCGTCATTATCTTGCTCATCAGTACAGCCAGGGTCGGCGCTGTCTATTAAATTGTCGTGATCATTGTCTAGGCCATCGCTGCACAATGGTGTAGGTGGGGTGACAGTGTTGCTGCGGCTTGATGAACTCCCACCGCAGGCGGCAAGAGAGCTAATGATCATTGCCGCGACCAGCGCGTAAGGTAATTGGTGCATTGCAAGACTCCGTTTAAGACAGCAATTTTCGCTAATGCCCGATGTTACAGCACTGTAACGTAGATTGCGATAATTGGCCGCACCTTAACCAGAGCGCTGTGACCAATGGCAGCGTCTGATACTGCGCAATTGAAAAGGGTTTGTCTGCTCGGTGTTTCCGTAATTGACAGAGTAAAATTGACCACTGGTTTAGCGAATCATGTGGGGTCTATAGCTGAGGTGGGGGAATAAAAAAACCGCCTAAAGTAGGCGGTTTTTTTATGTGCCGAAAATCGACGTTTTCGGCAAGCTGCAATCAATTGATTCAACAGCGTATTTTGGTACCAGTGGGCGGACTCGAACCGCCACTCCCGAG
>TARA_R110001599_G_scaffold346479_1_pt1 | contig 16278 bp, 17 predicted proteins | sample TARA_R110001599 | Tara Oceans TARA_R110001599 (sample SAMEA4398360) | marine metagenome | biome: Polar Biome; feature: [MES] marine water layer (ENVO:01000295) within the mesopelagic zone...; material: water (ENVO:00002006), including particulate matter (ENVO:01000060) such... | reverse complement strand
CAGGCTTCAGATGGAATGGGTGGCAGACTTCAGCGGTTTACGCAGACAGAAACGTATCCCACTCAATACCGTGCTCAGCGCTATGGGCTAACACCTCAAGCTGCTGCGGCAACTGACTGCGCAACTTGGCAAATTGACACTGTCATCGCCCAGCCGTCTCGCGGATCTGTACGATATTTCTTTCGAAGACATTCTCGACTACCTGGAAGAGCTGGCGGGAAGACTCGACATCAACACCAATGAACATTTGCAACGCGCGCGTGAGTTTACTTACCAAGCGTCACACCTATACTTCTAAGGAGTAGCTGGTACTTCGCCCACCGCCGGGGTCTTTCCTGAGTGCGCCACGGTCTATGAGATCGAGAATGTCCCGGTAGGCGGTATCCTGGGAGCATTTTGCGAGTTTCGCCCACTTGGAAGTTGTTAGTTTTCCTTCAAATCTATCCAGGACCCGGTTCAGCACATTGACCTGGCGTTCGTTCAGGGGCTCCTTGGCAAACTGATCCCAGAACCTCGCCTTGTTCATAACAGCGGCAAGTTTTTCCTGTGCGCCTTCGATAGCCCGGTAGAGGCACTGCAGAAACCAGGTGAGCCAGGGTGTTACGTCGAGTTCACCTTTTTGGGTGCGCTCCAGCAGGGTGTAGTAATCGTTGCGTTCGATACGGATTCGGGCCGACATGCTGTAAAAACGCTGCGCCGATCCGTCCGCGCGCGCCATTGCCATCGTCAAAGGGGTGGATCGTCACAAAATGAAGATGTGCCAGGCTGGCGATCACCAACGGACGAGATCGCCGGGGGCCTCGAACCACGCCAGGAAGCTTGCCATTTCCTCTGGCAGACGATCCGCTGGAGGAGCTTCGTAATGGACTTTTTGTCGCCCTATCGCGCCCGAGACGACTTGCATGGGACCACCGCTGTCCTTGCGCCACTGGCCGACCAGAATTTTGTGCATCCCGCTGCGCCCTGTAGGAAAAAGGGCAGCATGCCAGCCGAAAAGTCGGTCTTCGGTGAGGGGAGCCGCGTAGTTGCCGGTCGCGTCCAGCATCATTTCGACAATGCCATCGATATTTCGGTCTGCCGGGACAAGGCCGCCGACGTCCATGCCGAGTTGCCTGGCGATGGAGGAGCGGACCTGCTCTCTTACCAGCGTCTCGCCCTCAATCTCGCTGGATTTGACGACCTCTTCCGTCAGGGTCTACAGGTGCGCTTCATCGCGCAGATCGAACCCCACTCCTTCCATTTTTCCCAGCAGGCGGCCCTGCTCGCGCGAAACCCGGGCGAGCAGGCCGGCCAGGGCGTCGTTATCCCAGGTGAATATGGGCCAGCTTTTTCTGCTCCAGATATACATTTCATCTCCGCATTATATGCGGATAATATGGTCGCCATTCTCCGCAGAGTCAAGAGTAAAGTCCGCTTCGATTGCGGAGAATAGTCTCGTTAATCTCCGCATCGTTGCTGATAACAGCAACTTCCCCAGCAAAGTACGCGGGAGATTTGCGGGACTTGCTGTGATTTGTTGTGCTCTGTGGTGCAAAATGCGCTGTGGGTGCTCGGATTTAAGTTAATAAAATCAAAAGGTTAAAAATATCCAGCACGATTCATAATGCTGGGGTCGGTGGTTCAAGTCCACCCGTAGCTACCAATTTTTCGTTTCAAACCAATGCTTTATAGATAGTCTATATCTGATCGCTATTTGACCAGCTGCACAATATCGCCTCTGGGCGACTCCTGGGCGACCTTAGACAAAATTTCGCTATGCCAGAAACAGGCTCTTCTTAGCGCCCCACCCAAGCAACTGGCAATACTCCCCCGCCAAGGACACCAACTAGCACCGCTATCTCGACCTGCCTGCCATCGCCACCGTGGATTTAAAATGATCAGCTTCTAATGGGTACCACCGAATTCAAAACCAGCTTTAAGCGCCCCTTCCAGCCTAATCACAATTGACCTTATCCCATCCTCCAGCGCTTGGACATCTGGCGAGTCACACTGATGGGATATGCGCCCCTCCCGCAATGTCACTACGGTTTTCCCAGCCGAGGTGAGAAGCCAATTATCTGTGCAGTCTCACCGGCAGGGACGTATAACCATGTACAAAATTTGACTGGACTCTTCCCGGTTCCCCAACAGTTTCCACAAAACTGAAACGCTTCATGATTTCTTCCCACAACACGCGCAGTTGCATCTCTGCAAGACGATTACCCATGCAGCGGTGAATGCCAAAACCAAAGGCAAGATGATGCCGTGGATTGGTGCGGTCGATGATGAAGTCATCGGCGCGCTCGATAACAGACTCATCTCTGTTTCCGGAGATATACCACAGTACTACCTTGTCGCCACGTTGGATTTTCTGACCCTGAAAAACGTAATCCTGGGTGGCCGTCCGGCGCATGTGAATTAATGGCGTTTGCCACCGCACAATTTCAGAAACCATAGACGGGATCAAACGGGTATCGGCGCGCAATTTGGCGTACTCCTCCGGATACTTGTTCAGTGCGACAACCCCACCGGTAATCGAATTTCGTGTCGTATCGTTACCACCTACGATAAGTAATAGTAGTGTGCCGAGGTATTCCAGTGGAGAATTAACAAGGTCAGAAGTATTTGAATCTCGTTGTAACAGTCTTATAAGGTCCATCCCGCCGTCAGTGCCTTCACGTTCCTGCCATATTCGCGTGAACGTTTGCAAACATTCGTGCAAAGCTGCGGTACGTTCAGCTTGATCCGCGTCGCCACCCGCTATTTCCGGGGAAGCTGTCGTCATATCTGACCAATAAGTAAGTTTGTGGCGATCCTCAAAGGGAAACTCGAACAATATGGCAAGCATTTGCGTGGTAAGGTTAATCGATACCCGCTCGACCCAATCAAATGTTTCTCCGACCGGCAGTGCGTCGAGCATTTCTCCAACACGACTCCTTATGACGGTTTCCATCTCGACCAGATTTTTTGGCGCAACCACAGGCTGAACCGCTTTCCTTTGCACATCGTGGCGCGGCGGATCCATAGCGATAAACGTGGGAATGTCTTCCGTACCTTCTTCAAGTTTGAACTCACCAATAGCAATGGTTGGGGAGGATGAGAAAACTTGCCAATTTCGCTCAATTTCAACGATGTCGTCAAACCGGGTGATTGACCAGAAGGGACCAAACGCGCTGTTTTCCTGATAATGCACCGGCGACTGTTGGCGCAGACGCTCAAAATATGGGCGCCACACGTCTTGCTGAAACAACAGTGGGCTTGAGTAATCAATATCTTGAAACGGGCTTGCCCAGGGCCCGGGCAGTTGTGTTGTCTTATTCATAGCTGCTCTCCGCTACATCTGAAATTCGGGTAAGTTAACGACCATGCCATCCAGAGCATCAGTAACCTCTACCTGGCAACTAAGCCGCGAGACCTCTGCCCGGTCCGGCCGCATCCCCAGCATGGCTTCCTCCATCGCATCAGCTTCCCCGGTGGCCGACAGCCAGGTCGCTTCCACAAATACATGGCAGGTTCCACAGGCACAGGCACCGCCACAGTCAGCGTCGATCCCGGTGACTGAGTTGTTAAGCGCGTTTTCCATCAGTGACAACCCACTTTGGGCATCTATAGTGAATCGCTCGCCGTCATGAGCAACAAACGTAATTTCTGGCATGATATTCGATCCTCCTGGCCTTTCAATCTGGGCCAATTAGTGTTTCCGGTCTGTAGCGAAAAATTATCAGCTTTCAGCAAGGGGCATTTGCAAGTTCGCCAGAGCCGTTAAGAACAACGGCCCGGCAGCTCACTCCCCGCCCCTGCAGCGACAGCTGCCCTATCGTTAACCCGATAGTTGATCGAGCAATGCACTGCTTGCACGAGCTGAAAAGCGATTAGCAGTTTTGACATTTCCAAAACATAACGTATTATTACATCTAATGCAAAATTACGTTAGGTTATTTCGAGATGAATGTATTGCAATACCTGAGTCATGCCGAGCTACGCTCCCTCCGCGCCCGGTCAGATGCGATTGGTGTGTCGCGAATCGTTGCCAACTACGCATTGATCGCCCTTGGTTTTGGTATCTTTATCGTTTGGCCCAATCCTGCGACGTTCCTTTTGGGCGCAATGATTCAAGGTGGGCGCATCCTCGGCCTCGCCGTGCTGAACCACGATGCTGCGCATATGGGCCTACAGCCTGTGGTGGGTGGGGTTCATTTTCGTTTATCCTGCTGTTATGCGTATTCGTGTAATGGCAGAGCACGGGGCTGTTGCTCACCTCCTTGACGATGATCCGCGGTGTAATACACGAACAACACTCGCCAACCCTTTAGAGCGCCTGTTCATCGCGCCAAATTTTGTAAATTACCATTGTGAGCACCATGTCCTTGCCGGTATATCCGGTCACAAGTTACCCAAACTTCATCGCCTTTTGCGCGACCGTGGTTTCTATGAAGACCATCCCCATGCGATCGAAAAAGGTTACGTGAACGTTTTAGAGCGCTGCATTGGATCCCCTGCAGACCGCCCTGACATCGCGGTTGTGCACGGTGCGGCGTCCTATGCAGAAATGAGCTAGAACTTTGCGCATCACACACAAAATCAACAGGAATTTACAGCATGTTTAAAGCAATTGTAGTGACAGAAGATAGCGGAAAATTGACCGCTGAAATTAAAGAGATTTCCGACTCAGACCTGCCGAACCGAGAGGTTTTGGTGAAGGTTGATTTCTCGACCCTGAACTACAAGGATGGTCTCGCCCTTACCGGGAGCGCGCCGGTTATCACATCATTTCCTATGGTTCCGGGTATTGATCTAGCAGGCACTGTTCTAGAGAGTGCCGATGCACGATGGAGCGCCGGCGATAAAGTAGTCGTCAATGGGTGGGGTCTTTCCGAACGACATTGGGGCGGATATAGCCAACACGCTCGGGTTTCGCCCGACTGGTTAGTAAAGCTGCCGGGGGCCTTCACAACACGCCAGGCCATGGCTATCGGCACTGCTGGTTATACTGCCATGCTTTGTGTGTTACGGCTTGAATCGCTTGGGGTCGTACCCGATGGCGGCCCCGTTCTTGTCACCGGCGCAAGCGGTGGCGTGGGCAGCATTGCAATAGCAATTTTGAACAAGCTCGGGTATGAAGTGGTCGCTTCAACGGGGCGCATTTCGGAAGCCAAATACTTGAAGGCCCTGGGTGCTGGTGAGATTATTGATCGCAACACACTCAGTGCTAAAAATACAAACCCCATGCAGGAAGAACGCTGGCAAGGCGCCGTCGATACGGTGGGAAGCGAGACTCTGGTTAATGTGCTGGCGGGTATACGTTACGGTGGTGCCGTCGCGGCCACCGGGCTTGCTCAAGGTGTTGACCTGCCAGCTAACTTATTCCCTTTCATTCTGCGAGATATCACCTTGTCGGGGGTCGATAGCGTGATGCAACCCTTTTCTGTGCGTGAACACGCCTGGACGCGCCTAGCCTCAGATCTCGACCCTAAAAAACTCGAAAGCACCACAAATGAAGTTGCCTTATCAGAAGTGCTCGCGCTGGCTCCGAGAATTCTTGCTGGTCAAGTACGTGGCCGAACTATTGTTGACGTCAATAGTTAGCGCGCCTGCGCTGCTATTTTGTAATCGAGTAATGTCCTTATGAGCGATGCGATGAAAATCAAACTGGCCGGCAAGCGGGTATTGGTCACAGGTGCTGCGCGGGGCATTGGTCGTTCAATAGCCGAGCGCCTGATTGCTTGTGGCGCTAAAGTTGTTGTTAATGACCTTGAGGAGGAACAAGCCTCCCGTACCGCAACGCAGATTGGCGCTAGCGCTGGCATCGGCGCTGATGTTTCAGTAGAACAAGAGGCAGAACGTTTAATCGAGCACGCCACCGAAGTTTTGGGCGGTCTGGATGGGCTGGTCAACAATGCGGGCATGATAGAGCGGGCAGTCGGCCTCAAGCAGCAAACACTTGCCAATTGGCAGCGCGTAATGGATGTGAATTTGCAAAGTGTCTTCTTACTATCCAAAGCCGCCGCATCCGCAATGCAGCCAGGCGGTTCCATTGTGAACGTCTCCTCCGTGGCGGGTTTGCGCGCCATACCCGCTGCAAATGCCTACAGTGTGTCCAAGGCGGCTGTCGCCATGATGACTCAAACCATGGCGTGCGAACTGGTTCGCTACAGCCTGAGGGTCAATGCGGTAGCCCCGGGATTTGTAGATACACAGATGTCGCGAGATCTTGTAAATGGTGGAAAGGCGAACGTTTCGGCATTGACTAAGGGAACCCCGATGGGCCGACTGGGCCGGCCGGAGGAAATCGCAAACGTCGTTCTATTCTTGCTTTCTGATCTTGCTTCGTTCGTGACAGGCGCCGTGATACCGGTTGACGGCGGTTGGACGGCCTTTGGTGGGATTGGGGATGCTGCATTAAAGCCAGAATCAGTCATTCCGGGCGCCGGGTAATCAGGTACTAAAAATTATGAGTACACCCAATTTAGCTTCGTTCGGTTTTGATACTCATTATCAAAGTATCTTCGATAGTGCTTACCGGATAGCTCGCGACAAGCTATATCCACTATCTGAAAAAATGGATCGGGATGATTGGTTCCCAGACGCGGCGTATAGAGAGCTGCATCAACATGGCCTATTGGGAATCACTGTCCCCGCCCAGTACGGCGGTGCGGAGTTAGATGTACTAGCCCAATGTTTCGTACTCGAAGCGATTTCATATTGGAATCACTCGTTCTGTTCAAGCTTTATGACCAGCGAGAATCTCTGCATTAACAACTTGGTCCGAAATTGCTCTGCGACGCAAAAAGAAGAGTATCTCCCGCGCTTCTGCAGAGGCGAAGCGATAGGCGCGTTGGGCCTAACAGAACCCGGCGCCGGTTCAGATGCGCTCGGCAGCATGGCCACTGTCGCCAGGCGCGACGGGGATGAGTATATCCTCAATGGACGTAAGTTATTTATTACCAATGGCCCGGTGGCCGAGGTGCTATTGGTCTACGCGAAAACCGATAAGACACTTGGACAACGCGGTATTTCAGCATTTATCGTCGAGAAAAACTTCCCCGGCTTCTCTGTTGCACAGAAGCTGGACAAGATGGGCTGGCGTGGCAGCCCGACCGGCGAGCTGGTGTTCGACGAGTGCCGGGTACCAGCCCGCAATCTGATTGGTGAAGAAAACAACGGGGTTGGAACCGTGATGAGCGGCCTCGATATAGAGCGCGCAATCGGATGTTTCTATTGTCTGGGCATGGCTCAACGAGCGCTTGATCTGGCTGTCGAGTATGCCACTACCCGAGAGCAATTTGGCAAGACAATCGGCGATTTTCAAATGATCCAGGCAATGCTCGCCGACATGTTTACCGATGTCGAAACCATACGTGCGCTTAGCTACCAGGTCGGCCGTGAAATATTAGAGATAGAAAGTGACGAGGGCGGGCATGGAGAGATTCACAAAAGAACTGCCGCGGCATTACTGCATGCGGGTCGCGCTAGTATGCGCATTCTGGATCAGGCAGTACAGATACATGGTGGCATGGGTTTTATGAGAGAAACTGAAGTTAATCGCCTCTATCGCAGTGGCAAAGCGATGGAAATCGCTGCGGGCACTAACCAGGTCCGTCAAATAATTATTGCTAAGGAGCTGCTAAGAGAAGCTTCGTGAGTAGCGCTGTCACATTAATCATATCAGTTCTCAGTCTCGCTCGCTTTCTGCTCGCAGAAAAGCACTCACCCCAGATTCGCCGCATCGGCCAGACTGCACAGCCCAACTCCAGATAATCAATCAGACCCCCAATGAAGATCTAACGAACAGCTCTTAGCATGTACTGCATGCGCGGAAAGTGGACTGCCATGCTGCCAAGCTCGCCACCTGTTTCTCTTCGCAAGGTCACATGATTGCGCCCCAGATAAACCAACTCGCCTTGAACTGGGTCAGAACCGTAGTCGAGTGGTTGCATGGTCACCTGACGACCCAAAGAAGGGGCAACACTATCGCTGATTGATTGGCGCAGCGGAGCTGGTTCTGCATTTTTTGCTATCCTGATGGCTTCTTCAGCTGAGAGTTCATTCACAATTCCATGACCAAGTTGTGCCACCCGTTTCATCCAGGGAATAATGTCAGGATACGGTTCAACCAGGCTAAGTGCCTTTATTTTCAAGGCGCCAAGAAACCAAATTCCGTGATAGACCGCCAGGTCAGCAAGGCTAACCTCGTCACCTAGCATGTACGCTTTTGTTCGCGACAGTACATCCTGAACCCACTCCAGCTGAATGTGCATTTCTGGCAGGTTACGAGGAGCTGCGTTTTTGACCCGCTCCAGGTCCGGAGATTTGTTGCCGCGCATTGCTGCTCTGTCGGAGTGCAGTGATTCGCCGACATGATCGGCATTTATTCCGGTGATGTAGCGTGCTCCGGGCCAAAAAAACTGCTCTTCTGCCCAGGTCGTAATGGCGTTTGACAAACCTGGTGCGTATTTTCCATAGACGCTAGGCTGCGGATATCGCTCTTCGAGGATCTGCACTATCAAGCGAGTATCACAATAGATATCGGCTCCAATCTGCAGGGCCGGAGTGCGCCTGTTTCCTCCAGTGAGTGGGGTAAAGAGCGGTTTTGGCATGACTTCAGGAATAATGACCGAGTTCCATTCAAGGTTTTTGAGACCGAATATCAGCCGTATTTTTTCAGAAAAAGGCGAGATCCCGTAGTGATGTAGTATCAGTTTTTCAGACATAATGGGACAAGTTACCGTTTTGAGCGAGTTAAGATCTGTGCGCAAATTTTTCCTGCTGGTGGCGATGCTGGAAGCGCTGGCAGTCCCCTGTGAAGGAGTCTACGCTAGAAAAACCTGAAGCATTTACTGTGCAATACATCACCGCATATATCAATTTATGTCAAAAAAAGTTATATTTGTCAAATGAAAAATGGAACACCAGATACTTTCCAAACTGCATTGCAAACACCCATGTCGGCAAAGCGGCTGGTACTTTCACTCTTTGGCGCGCTGGATGATGCGACGCTACCGATCTCAAAGTTGATCGTTGGGGCAAGTGTATTTGGGATCGAGGAGTCGGCGGTCAGGATGGCCGCCAATCGCCTGGTTAACGACGGGGTACTGTCTTCCCTGGAACGCGGATGGTATGGCATCAGCGATCAGGGCGAGACACTTTACGAAGCCTCACGCGCCTGGCAAAAACAAAATGAGCGCATGGGGGACTGGACAGGAGAGTGGGTTGTCGTACATGTAGCCCATCTTGGCAGAAGCGACAGGCAAGCGCTGCGGCGACGCAACCGCGCCTTTATGCTTTGCGGTTTCGCAGAGCTTGAAAGCGGACTTTGGGTGCGACCCAACAATTTGACACTCTCTACCGGGGGCCTGAGAGCCGAGTTGGTAAAACTAGGGCTTGGCGAGGGCGCGGTTGTATTCCGAGCGGCAGAACTCATCCATCAACACTCTGACGCCTTTCCCGACCTTTGGGACAGGAATGCGCTCGAATCCAGTTATCACTCTGCTCTGGCTGCCATGGCGGAGAGCGCATCGACGCTTGATTCCAGGCCACTGGACGTCGCCGCCCGGGAAGTGCACGAGATCGGATCCTCTGTAGTAAGTGTACTTACCCATGACCCGCTATTACCTGACCCATTCGTAGATACATCCCTTCGCCAAAAAGTTTACGGCGCGATGCGTTCCTACGACGCCCTTGGGAAATCTATCTGGGAGCAACTCTTTGCCGAAACCACGCAATGGCAAGAAAACGCCTCAGCCGCAACGTAAGCTGGTAGTCCCTACCAAAAACTCCATAGGTGGATAGCTTCCTCCTTTATTTCACCAATAAAAGCCCGCTACAGGATTCCGATATTTTGGAGAAAGGATCGGTCAGCCTCGGCGCCGCAGATTCCCGCAATAGACGACTGAAAAATGCTCTTAACCGCAGCTACGCCGCATTCCTGGCGGCGGCTGCCTTGTCCAGGTCATAAGCCACCTGGAGGTTCATCCAGAGTTTTGGCGATGTCCCCAGCGTCGGCGAGGTCTAATGCCGCCTCTGCCGTTACACCACGTTTCCCGCGGATAAGCTCATTGAGTCGCGCTTTGGTCCACCGTGCCGCGAGACCATAACTGTCCGGCCCTGCGGTGTTGCACTATGAAGCTGTTGCTTTGGCAGCTTTTCCGTCACTATACGCAGTATGCGCAGAGCCTGATAACAGGCTGCACCTAAAAAACCAAATTCAAGGAGAACACCATGCGCAGGCTTGCAGGTTTGCTGGGCATTGCCCTGGTCATTGTTGCCGGATGCTCACAACAGGAATCGAGCGATGTTATTCGAGTGGCTGTGTCGCCAGCCTCGCCCCCCAACCTCTACGAAGACAACGGCAAGATCACAGGCCTTGATCTGGAAATTTTCGAGGGCTATTGCGCATCGCGGGGCTGTACGTTGAACACCTCCACCTATGATTGGCAGGGCATGCTGGGCGCGATCGTCAGCCGTCAGGCTGATGTGGCGTTTTCCGGTATATCCATCACCGATGAGCGTACAAAGGTGATGGACTTTTCCGAGCCCTACATGGAAAACACCTGGAATCTGGTGAGCCTCACCAGCCGCAACATCAAGGTCGACGAGCTGTCGCAACTGGGTCAGTACACCATCGGCTATCCCCGCGGCATGGCCTACAGTGACTTTATCAGCAATGACCTGGAACCGAAGGGTATCTACAGTCTCGACAAGGTCAAGTTGTATCCTTCCTACAATGAGGTGCTATCGGACCTGCAAAACGGCAACCTCGACCTGGCCTTTCTCGACGGCACGGTGGCGTCGGTATACCGCAAGACGATGCCCATTCAGGACAGCTACGTGTTCAGCGGCTTTGACCGCTTCGGTTTCGCTTTCCCCAAAGACTCCAAACTACGGGAAGACTTCGACCGCTACATGAAGGATGACCTCGGCCAGGAAAAACTCCAGACCATCATCGACAAGTGGCTCAACTGAGCGCGCGCAGTCGATGAGCTTTATTGACATCCTCGCCCTGCTGGCGACGGGTGCGGGCTATACCATCCTGGTGACCCTGATGTGCAGCGCGACCGGAATGGCGGTGGGTCTTGCCATCGCCATGCTCCATCGCCTCGGCTCCCGCCGGGTCAGCGCCTGCCTCGCCGTGTTTACCTACGTGTTCCGGGGTATTCCGGTGCTGGTGTTGCTGTTTATTGTCTTTTTCGGTCTACCCGGCATCGGCATCGGTGTGCCACCTCTGGTGTCGATGATGCTGAGCCTGGGGCTGATCGCTGGGGCCTATCTGGGGGAGGTGTTTCGTGGTGCCCTCGATTCTGTCGATGGCAGCGAAGTGGTGGCGGCCCAAGCCATGGGTATGAGCCGGATGCAGGTATTACTGTATATCGAGTTCCCCCAGATGCTGCGTTTTTCGGTACCCGGCATGGTCAACGAGTTCACCACCGTGCTGAAGTACTCACCGTTTGCCTACACCGTGGGCATCCCTGAGGTGATGAAGCAGGCCATGGCGCTCTCCGCAGCGACTTTGCGCGGGGTGGAAATCTACTTTGCTGTGGGGCTTGTCTATTTCGCCATCTACAAAGTGTTGGTGACCTTCATCTGGGCCTTGGAAAAACGCTACCGCGTGCCGGGCCTGACCGAACGCTGACAAAATAGAACAAGAAGGATATTCATGGTGCTGCTGCAAGTGCGCGACCTGGTGATGGAATACGACGGTAAGCCGGTGCTGAGGGGCATCGACCTCGATCTGGCCGAAGGTGAACTGAAGGTAGTGATGGGCCCCTCCGGGTGCGGTAAGTCCACCTTGCTGCGCTGCCTGAACCGGCTGGTCACTCCCACCTCCGGGCAGATCATCTTCCGCGACGAGGACGTCACCCGCCCCGATACCGATGTGCGCGCCCTGCGCCAGCGTATCGGCTTTGTGTTCCAGAACTTCGCCCTCTACCGCCACCTAACGGTCCTCGATAACGTCACTCTCGGTCTGCGCAAATTGCGCGGCATGCCTACGGCCGAAGCTGTCGAGCGGGCCAAGCACGAACTGCGCCGCATGGATATGGTAGAGCATCACCACAAATACCCCGGCCAGCTCTCCGGTGGGCAAAAACAGCGGGTTGCCATTGCCCGCGCCCTGGCAATGGACCCGGCGGTGCTGTTTTTCGACGAGCCCACCTCGGCGCTCGACCCGCTTATGTCACGCGAAATTATCAACGTCATCAACCAGCTGCGTCGCGATAACGTCAGTATGCTGTGCGTGACCCACGACCTGTTCCTGGCTCGCTCGGTGGGGAGCAGGGTGCTGTTTCTCGATCGGGGAGTGATTCATGCCGAAGGTGACGCCGAGCAGTTGTTTGGCAACCATGCTGATCCACGCATCCGCGCCTTCTTCAGTCAGGAGGCCGATGCTCCATGAATGACTGGATAGCGTTTTTTCAGGCCGTTGCGAATTTTGGCCCGCAGATTATCGCGGGCCTTGGCCACACCCTGCTGCTGGCTGCCATCATCACCGTAACGGGGCTGGTGGGGGGCATTGTCGTATTCTACCTGTCCCTCAGTCACAACCGTCTGTGCCGCAAGCTCACAGAGGGTTATATCTCGTTTTTTATCGGCACGCCGTTAATCGCGCTACTGTTTTTGATGTACTACGGCCTGCCGCAATGGGGCGTGCGCCTGTCACCCCTGATGGTGGCGGTGATCGGCTTTACCATGAACGTGGCCGCCTACAACGCCCGCTACCTGATGACGGCCTACCGAGGCCTCGACCAGGACGAACTGGAAGCAGCCCGAGCCCAGGGCTTCAGCAATCTGCAGGTGTTTCGGCTGATCACCCTGCCGCAAGTGCTGCGCCTTTCCATTCCGGCGCTGTCGAATCAGGTGATCCTCAACCTCAAGGACAGCTCGGTGGCCTTCCTGATTCAGTACACCGAATTTTTCGCCCAGGTGCAGGATTTTGCCGTGCGTAACTTCCAGTTCTTCAAGGCTTACTTGATGGCGGGGCTGGTGTACCTGGCGCTGGTGTCGGTGATTGTGGTTGCCTCTCGCTGGTTGGAGCGCAAGCTGATATTACCGGGGGTTAGGCCGTTATAGGGCTTTGTTTCACTCACATTGCGTACCTAAATTGGCACTTATGATCGCCTCGTCAGTATAATCCGTGATCCCGTCCGGGCGGCTCCAGTCATCAGGCCCACCAAAGTCATACCAACTTCCCTTACCCCCGGCATTTCCAGTTGTTAACCCCGGGGTGGTCTCAGCAAATTTTGCCCATTCATCGAGATCCGTCTGGTCGACGACTTTGTCCATATTGCCGTCACCTGGGCAAGCCACGACACTACCCTCGATTTCCGCCAGACGGTCTGTCAAGGACTGGTACGCGGCGTTTTGGCTCGCGGTTAGTTCCCCAAGCAGCAGGTCCGAATCAGCGGTATCAAGCTGAGGATCATCAACATCTTGATTGATCTGGTAGAACTCGTCTGTCACGATCGGAGGATCGACAGCCACGCCATCCTGGCAATTCTCACCAACCTGCTGGACGAGCTTGTAATCCTTGTTGCGAATCCCCGTCGAGGTAATCGCTGATAAGTAATTGATGCCCGTGGCCTGATTCACCTGACAGCAGGAGGTGTAGTAACCCGGCTCTTCAGCAACTTCCCCATCGGGGCCGTACCATTTGCCACTTTGATCGATACAGGCACCCTTGGCGGGGAGGCTATATGTACACTGCTGGAGGCCGTCAATTACGCATGGATATGACACGGTGCTGCTGGCACGTATGTTGTTACCCTGGAGCGTGTAGTTGGTGGTGCGAATAGCCTCTTGCTCCGGATTGAGTAGATAGGGCATGAGCTTGTTGGAATCCAGGTCGCGGTATTGTGGCACTACAGTACGAACGTCCAAGCCGGCGACCTCGCCAAAAAACGTGTAGAGATCGGTCAGGTTTACCATGTGATCAACCTCGCGATCCGGCGCGCTCACGTTAGGGCCTGCGATAATCAAGGGAACCCATACGCCGGTTTGATAAGCGGTTCCCTTCGCCCTGGCGGGATCAAAAGGCTCTCTTACGCTGGTCGTCCAGGTACCGTTGTCTGAGGTGAACACCACATAGGTATTGGTTGATTCCGGCTGATAGTTAAGAGTGCCATCACTGTTATAGGTGGCCAGGTTGGTTTCCACCAGCAATCGACCTATCTCATGGTCTATGGCTTCCACCATCTGCGTGGCAAGCTCCCGCCTTTGAGATTCACTACTCAGACAGTCATAGCCGTCTGTAGCCGGCGAATCGGCAGCCACCAGGTCAGCCGGTGACTGCTGAACCGGTTCATGGATAGCCGACAACCCGAGGGTCAACATCCAGGGTTGGTCGCCACTTTGTTTGTTAATCCAGGCAATAGCCCTACCAACTTCTTGTTGAGTCTTGAACCCTCGCCCCCTTTCATCACTCGGTGGCTGGGTAAGCGTTGTTATGCCATCTTCTTCGTTGATGACCCAATTACCCGTGTAATGACCATTTTGGGTGTCGAAATTCAGCGAGCTGGGCATCACACCACAACTGGCGTTGGGAACAAATATGCCCCCCTGCTCTAAACAGCTTCGCCCCGGTGTGCGGTCATCTTGGGTTGATATCTCGCTACAGGAGCCACTAGAGAGGTAGCAGGCGCCATAATCAGCCCCCGTGACTTCATTGTCCGCCAACGATGGGACAAAGCCACAATTATAGGTACCCTCAACGCCAACGCCTCCTGCCGTGGAGTCGATCGGATAAGGCCCCCCTTCCAGATAGCCTTCAAAATAGTCAAAGCCCAGCTTACGCATTGTTTCGTTCATATAGGGCAAGTTGTCTGGGTCAGTGGTAATAGTCGACATATGCAATTTGCCGATCGCCGCGCTAACGTAGTTTTTCTCCTTTAGTACCGTCGGAATCATGAATTCGTAAGGCGAGGTCTGCGAATTGGGCAGATCCGGGGGGACAGGCGCAGATAGCACGTTGTTACGGATGGTGTAGCGGCCATTTAGTATCGACGATCGGGTCGGCCCGCAGCTGGGATGCGACCAGGTGTTTCGAAAGCGAACACCAGCTCGGCCGAGTGCATCAATATTGGGTGTCTTGGCCTGCTCATCAGCCTCGCCACCGTAACCGAAAATCGTAAATTGATCGATTCCGGTATCGTCAGTAATGATTGTGATGATATTGGGTAACTGCTCGACTGGCTCCGGGGCGGGATCCGGTATCGGATCGGGCTCATTCCCACTGCTATTCCCATTGCCACTACCACTGCAACCTGCCAGCAGGAGGGCCGTGAGAAGTGCCACAATAGTTTTTGTCGATCGTGTTGCCATGTCTACCTACCTATCTTCGCGGTGGGTAGTAGATGCCCAACACAGTTATTTGCCCTTGTCGCACAGCCAACTCACCCGGAAACACGACTTGTCGTCTGGTGAATTGCAGTGGAAAAAGCATAATGCACTTTCCACTGGATAACAATCCTGTTGGGAAGGCGTCTGGAGCACAAGTTCCTCCGCATTGCGATACCTTTCACTCGTGCGCCTGGTGTTGCTCGCTCTCATTTTTCGAAGGCTGCTGCTACTTTCTTGTTAGAGATGAGTATGGGAATAAGGCCCTCTCCCACAGTTGATTCCGGAGTGATTATTTCTTCAAAGATAGCTTCTCTCTCTAGCTGCATCTGTAAACCTCCCCGTTTTAGTGACACCAAAAGAGGGAGGTTTACATGGGCCCGGGCAGTCGATAGAAATTCAAATTATCCAATCAAAAAGTAAACATATAGTATGCCTCGGAAATTCATTTGCTGTAGCTTAGGGTTAAATATTTAGCGCTTAAAAATGGGTGAGATGATGAGTAAGCCAGCTGTTTTGACCCAATCCCCGCTTCTGGCCTTCCTTCTATTCGTATTGACACTACCTGGATGTTCCGATGGGGGAAACAGGGACTATATAGGCGAGCTGGAAACTGACCTGGTGGGCAATAACGTGCTTGAGATCGAAAGATCAGTTTTCAGCCAGGAAGATGAGGATGTTTGGCAATTGTCGCTGGTCGGTAACCATGAACTCATAACACAAGATTTGTGTGGCAAGATTTACAATTGCGACTATTCAACCGATGATTTTCAAAAGCTGATAGAAGGCAACAGCTACTTTGATCGTTTGGACGATAATACAAAAAAGCTAATCGTGGAAAGCAATGAGTATTTTGGCGCGTCAAACGTTGTCGTTTACGATCATAACAATTTGGAACTGTACACCGACCTTAATAGTTTGGACCCCCCCCCGTGTCAGGATAGATGTCGTGCCTAATTTTTCATCAATATT
>TARA_R110001599_G_scaffold39444_11_pt1 | contig 16314 bp, 15 predicted proteins | sample TARA_R110001599 | Tara Oceans TARA_R110001599 (sample SAMEA4398360) | marine metagenome | biome: Polar Biome; feature: [MES] marine water layer (ENVO:01000295) within the mesopelagic zone...; material: water (ENVO:00002006), including particulate matter (ENVO:01000060) such... | reverse complement strand
TGTCCACCCTGATGCACCGCCTGCCCCCCGTGCACTACGTGGCGGGGTCCAGCCTGGTATTGGAGCCCGGGCAGGTGCTGGATCGAGAATCCTTCCGCGGCAACCTGGAGCGCAACGGTTACCGCAATGTCGAAACCGTCTATGAACACGGCGAGTTTGCCCTGCGCGGCTCGCTGCTGGACATTTTCCCGATGGGCAGCGACCTGCCCTATCGGGTGGACCTGCTGGATGACGAGGTCGACAGCCTGCGCACCTTCAGCCCCGACACCCAGCGCACGCTGGAGAAGGTCAGCGCCATCAACCTGCTGCCGGCCCGGGAATACCCGCTGAACCCGGCGGCCATCGAGCGTTTCCGCTTGAACTGGTACGACGCCTTTGATGTCGATCACGATGCCTGCCCCACCTACCGCGAAGTCAGCGCCGGGCGTGCGCCCGGCGGATGCGAATATTACCTGCCGCTGTTCTTCGAGGCCTGCGCCACCCTGTTTGACTACCTGCCCGCGGGCACGCCCGTCATCGCCGTCGGCGACCACTACCGGGCGGCACAGCGCTTCTGGGCAGATGCGGAACACCGCCACACGGAATACGGCATTGATCCGCGCCGCCCCCTGCTGCCGCCGGCGCGCTGTTTTACACCGGTCGAGGAGCTCTATCACCTGCTGGGCCGCTGCCCGGTACTGGAGCTGCGGCGCAATCCGGAAGCCCCGGTGCACGTTGCCAGCCCTTCGCAGGCGCTGCCCGACCTGAGTTCCCAGGGCGCACGGCAAACACCGGCCGAGCGGCTACAACGTTTCATGCAACAGCACACCGGGCCGCTATTGCTCTGCGCCGAATCCGCCGGCCGCCGGGAGGTACTGCTGGAAAACCTGGCAGCCCACGGCCTGACACCGCCCGAAGTCGCGGACTGGGCCGATTTTCTCGCCTCCGGCCTGCGCTTTGCCATCAGCACCGCGCCCATCGACCGCGGCATGTATTTTGGCGAGGACGCCCCGGCACTGGTGTGCGAAGCGCAGCTGTTTGGCAACCGGGTTGCCCAGCGCCGCCGCCGCAGCAAGGTTGACGAAACCCAGGCCGAGAACGTTTTCCGGGACATCAATGAGCTGCGCGAAGGTGTGCCAGTCGTGCACCTGGAACACGGCGTGGGGCGCTACCTGGGACTGCAGACCCTGGAGGTTGATGGAGCCGATAGCGAGTTCCTGATGCTGGAGTACGCCCAGGGCAGCAAGCTCTACGTGCCCGTGGCGTCCCTGCACCTGGTCAGCCGCTATGCCGGCAGTGACCCGGACCTGGCACCGCTGCACAAACTGGGCTCCGAACAGTGGGAAAAGGCGCGCCGCAAAGCCACAGAAAAAGCCAGCGACGTGGCCGCGCAGTTACTGGACGTTTACGCCCGCCGCGAAGCACGCAAGGGCTTCTGTTTCGAGTTGCCAACGCTGGAGTATGAACAGTTCGCAGCGAGCTTCCCGTTTGAGGAGACCGCGGATCAGGCGGCGGCGATTGAGGCGGTTATCGGCGATATGACCGCGACGCGGGTCATGGACCGCCTGGTGTGCGGCGATGTGGGCTTTGGGAAAACCGAGGTGGCCATGCGCGCGGCGTTTATTGCCGCGCGCAACGGCAAGCAGGTAGCGGTGCTGGTCCCCACCACCCTGCTCGCCCAACAGCATTACAACTCGTTTGCCGATCGCTTCGCCGACTGGCCTGTGACCGTGGACGTGGTGTCACGCTTCAAAAGCGGCAAAGACCTCAGCGGCGTGCTGCAACGGGTTGCCGACGGCGCCATCGACATCCTCGTGGGTACCCACAAGCTACTCTCCAGCGACTTCCGCTTCCATGATCTGGGCCTGCTGATCATCGACGAGGAGCATCGCTTTGGCGTCAAACAGAAAGAGGCGATCAAGGCCTTGCGCGCCGAGGTGGACATTCTCACCCTGACCGCCACACCGATTCCGCGCACGCTGAACATGGCCCTGGGCGGCATGCGGGACCTGTCTATCATCGCCACACCCCCAGCGCGCCGTCTTTCCATCAAGACTTTTATACGCGAGCACAATATCGCCCTGGTTCGTGAGGCGGTGTTACGCGAAACGCTGCGCGGCGGGCAGGTGTACTACCTGCACAATGAGGTGAAGAGCATAGAGGAAGCGGGGCGCAAGTTACGCGAGTTACTGCCGGATCTCTCGATTGGCATCGCCCACGGGCAGATGCGCGAGACAGAGCTGGAACAGGTGATGTCGGCCTTCTATCACCAGCGCCACCATATTCTGCTGTGCACCACGATTATTGAAACGGGAATTGACGTCCCCACCGCCAACACCATCATCATCGAGCGCGCCGACAAGTTCGGCCTCGCCCAGCTGCACCAGCTGCGTGGCCGTGTCGGGCGCTCACACCATCAGGCCTATGCCTATCTGCTGTGCCCGCCACGTTCGGCGATAACGCCGGACGCGGAAAAGCGCCTGGAGGCCATTGAGGCCGCCGGTGACCTCGGCGCCGGGTACCTGCTGGCGACCCACGACCTGGAGATTCGCGGCGCCGGCGAGCTGCTCGGTGACGAGCAGAGTGGCCAGATTCACAGTGTCGGCTTTGCCCTCTACATGCGCATGCTGGAGCGGGCGGTGGCCGCCCTGCGACGCGGTGAGATCCCCAATGCCGATGCGCCGCTGGATGCCGGCACCGAGATCAATCTGCATGTGCCGGCGCTGATTCCCGAAGACTACCTGCCAGACATCAACACGCGTCTGGTGCTGTACAAGCGCATCGCGGCGGCCCAGAACGAGCAGGCGCTGCGCGACATTCAGGTAGAGATGATCGACCGCTTCGGCCTGCTGCCGCAACAGATCAAGAACCTGGTGCAGGTCGCGCGACTGCGTATCCGCGCCGAACAGCTGGGCATTGCGGGCATTGAGGTTGGCCCCGGCGGTGGTAACATCGATTTCCGGGAGTCCACACGGGTGAACCCGCTGAGCCTGGTGAAGCTGGTGCAGTCCGACCCCAAGGGCTTCCAGCTTACCGGTGCCACCCGCCTGCGTTTCAAGCGCAGCCTGGACAACCCCGAACAGCGCCAGCAGTTTGCCGACGAGCTGCTGGACACCTTTGCCGCTGACGCCACGGACGATGCCGCCTGATGATTCCACACCCGACACGCACCCTGCTCGCTTTTCTGGCAGCAGCCCTGGCCTTTCCGCTCGCGCCGGCCCACGCGCAGGAGCAAGAACAGCACTGGTATCAGGTGGAGTTGCTGATTGTCGCGCATACCAGCCCCGCGGCGCGGCGTGCGGAACAGTGGGACCCACTGCCGCGGCTCGCCTATCCGGATGAGGTCCGGTTCCTGCTCGATCCGCAGCGGCTGCGCGCCAATCTTGAGCGCACGCCAGACGCCAGCCATAGCGAGGTTGATGCTAACGGAAAGCAACTGATCCACTTGCGCCGCGTCTCCTCCCCCGCAGCGTTGGATGATCCCGCGCCTCCGCCAACAGCCACAGAAGCCGCAGGCAGTGCGCTCGACGGTGTAAGCGACGACCCGGCTGCTGTCACTGAGGCGCCCGAAGCGCCGAATAAAGCCCGGCTCCCCACACCCTTCCTGGCGCTGCCGGCCCAGGCGCGGGAGTTTCGCGGTAAAGCGGCCTACATGGAGCGCAACGGCCCCTATCGTGTGCTGTTCCACGAGGTGTGGTGGCAACCGGTGGGCGGCGCCCGCAGCGCCCTGCCCATCGTACTCGACCAGTCAGGCGACCAGCAGAGCTACCCCGAGCTACAGGGCACGGTACGACTGCATCGGTCCCGCTTCCTGCATGTGGATACCCAATTATGGCTGAATACCAGCGGTGACTACCTGCCGGGCACCTGGCGGATGCCCCCGCCGCCGCTCGGCCCCGTATCGCAGGAGCGGGTGCCCGCCGCACTACTGCCGGAAGCAGACGCCGGTGTGCTGAGTGCGGTGACAGGCTACGACCCCGCATGGGATGCCGCGCCGGGGCTGCTGGAGGACGCGACAGCCACTGCCGCGCCTGTCTACCCCTACCGGCATGCGGTACTACTGCAACAGCAGCGTCGCATGCGCTCGAACGAGGTGCACTATATCGATCACCCGCTCATGGGGGTTGTGATCAAGCTCACCCCCCTGGACACGGAGGCGCTGCACACAGCGGCCTACGACCGTGATGTGCTGGAGCTTATTCAAGGCCCGCAGACGCCAGCTGCGGCAGTAGCCGACCCAGCAGGCGCCTGACCACCGCCGCCTCGCGCTGCAGGATGTCACGCATGGTGTCCTGCGTGAGGGGCAGGTCGCCCAATCCGGCAGCGGCATTGACCACCATGCAAATAGTTGCATAAGCAATACCGCATTCGCGTGCCAGGGCCGCTTCCGGCATGCCGGTCATGCCCACCACGTCGCAACCATCGCCGGCAAAACGCCGCACTTCGGCGGCCGTCTCCAGCCTGGGACCCTGGGTAACCGCATGCACCCCACAGGGCTCATGAGGAATGCCCGCTGCTTCCGCACTGTCGATAATCGCCAGCCGCAGGGCCTGGTCGTAGGGCTGGGTGAAATCGATATGCTGCAGTGTCCCATTGCTCCCATCGTCAAACGTGTGCTCGCGACCCCAGGTGTAATCCACCAGCTGGTCCGGTACCACCAGGCGGCCGGGCTGCATATCCGCACTGATGCCGCCGACGGCGTTGATACCGATCAGATGGGTGACGCCCAGCGCGCGCATCGCCTCGATGTTCGCCCGGTAGTTGATCAAGTGCGGCGGAATGGCCCGCGGACTGCCGTGGCGCTGCAGGAAAAACACGCGCTGGCCGTTCAGTACGCCTTCCTGTACGGGGCGCGAGGGCGCGCCGTAGATGTTTCCCCCGGCGTACTCACGCAGCAGTTCCAGGCCCTCGATCTGCTGGATGCCCGTACCGCCGATAATGCCGATACAGGGCGCCGTAGCGTCAGCGCTCATGACTGCTCACCGTCAGCGGCGCGTGCAAGCTCCGGCGGCGCGCTGTCCAGATGCAGGGTACGGGTCGGGAATGCCACATCGGCGCCATGATCGTGGATGATGCGCAACGCCTGCAGCAGCACGTCCTGCTTGATCGCGTGGTACTCCACCCAGACCGTGGTGCGGGTGAAGGTGTAAATGAAAAAGTCCAGCGAGGACGGCCCGAAGGACACGAAATTGACAATAAGCGTGCGGTTCAGGTCGATATCCGGATGATTCTCCAGCATCTGGCGCACCTCGCTGACGATATCTGCCAGCTTGGCTGAATCCTGGTAGCGCACGCCAATGGTCTCGTAAATGCGCCGATTGAACATGCGCGAAGGGTTCTCGACAGATATCTGCGTGAACACCGCATTGGGGACATACAACGGCCGCTGGTCAAAGGTGCGTATGCGTGTGAGGCGCCAGCCGATGTCCTCCACCGTACCTTCAATTTCCCGGTCCGGAGAGCGAATCCAGTCCCCGGGGGTAAAGGGGCGGTCCAGGTAGATGCTCATGCCGCCAAAGAAATTGGCCATGAGGTCCTTGGCGGCAAAACCCACGGCTATCCCGCCAATACCACCGAAGGCCAGCAGGCCGGAAATGGACACCCCGACGCTCTGCAACGCCATGAGCCCGGCGAGTATCCACAGGATGACCCGTACCAATTTGGCGGTGGAGCGCACCGCCGCCTTGTCCGTGGATGCGGTATGACCGCGTGCGGGGCACAGGAGCTCTTCCTCGGCACCAAAAATCAGGCGTTGCAGAAACCAGGTGAGCAAGAGGATCAACACAGTATCGTAGGCCCGCAACACCAGGGATTGCAGGTTCTCGGCGATCGGCAGCATGTTCATTATCAGCATGAACACGATCACCCAGAGCGCCACACGCAGCGGCGACTCCAGCGCGCTGATGAAAATGTCATCCCAGCGATTGCTGCTCACGCCCGCAACCCGATGCAAGCGGCGCAACAGGATGCCGAGCAACAAATGCGTTAACAGCGCTGCCAGCAGCACCCCCGCGATTGCCACAAGCGGTGTGTCCAGGCCGTAGGTCGCCAGTAGCCGGGACAGTGATTCCTCTGTCGCTTCCACGTTACATCAAGCTCCTGTATTCCCGGGGGTTAGACAATTTTCTTCTTTCGGCGCGCGCTTGTCAGAGGCGGCAAGTATAACAGCGCCCCTGCCCTCCCGACACGCCCTTGCGGCGACGCGCAAGCGACTGATCTGCCGCGTAAAATTTGGGAGAGGATAAAACGCTATGAAGACAGCCGGTTTTTAGATCACCCACTCATAATGGACAGCCAACACCGAGGTGGTATGTTCAATGTGAGTCGAATCTGAGGAAAGGGAGACCAGAGCATGTTGAGCCCTGCTGTTGGCAACTGGTACAGAGACATCGAAACCGGCGCGTTGTTCGAGGTCGTGGCCCTGGATGATGCCGCACGCACCATTGAAACCCAGTTCCTCGATGGCGAGGTCACCGAATACGATCTGGACGTCTGGCGTATGCTGCAGTTGCAGAAGGCCGCGGCCCCGGAGGACTGGCGCACGCCCTTCGAACTGGATGACGAGGACGGCCAGGACCCCGACCAGCCCTACCACCCTGAAGAATGGAACAGCCCGGTGTCGACCATCGAACCCGATACCATGCTCGGCGTCGAGGACAGCTAGGCAAAACACACGCCTGCCGTTGCTTGTCGTCAACGCGCATTACTGTATATAATCCCAGCCACTGTACAAAAACACAGATGGACGGATTATGGACAAACTCACGCAGCGACAGCAGCAGGTGCTCGACATAATCCGTCAGCACATCGACCAGACCGGCTATCCCCCGACCAGGGCCGATATCGCCAGAGAGCTCGGCTTCAAATCCGCCAATGCGGCAGAAGAACACCTGAAAGCGCTGGCCCGCAAAGGTGCCATTGAGATCATCGCCGGTGCGTCGCGCGGTATCCGGCTGCCGGAAAACCCGGGGCTGCCCATTATCGGGCGGGTTGCGGCGGGTAATCCGGTATTGGCTCAGGAACACATCGAGGACCATTGCGCCATACCGGCGGATTTTTTCCGCCCCGCGGCGGATTACCTGCTCAGGGTTACCGGCGACAGCATGCAGGACGTGGGTATTCTCGATGGAGATTTGCTCGCCGTGCACCGCACAGCAGAAGCCCGCAATGGCGATATTGTCGTGGCGCGTATCGACGACGAGGTGACGGTAAAACGCTTCCGGCGCGGCAGCAGCCGCCACCTGATCGAACTACAGGCCGAAAACCCCGACTACGCGCCGATTCTGGTGGATTTGCGCACCCAGGCATTTGCGATAGAGGGTTTGAGTGTGGGGATCTTGCGGCGCTAGCAGAGCCATCTCGCAGGCCACCATCGCCCGCCGCTATACCGTGCTGCGACAGTACTCAGTGCACGGTGCGTGCTCTGTCCTCGCTGTCGTCAGGGTGATCCTTTTCACTGATACTGGCGGCTGCCTGCATGCCCGCCTGAATCATGACTTTCGCCACTTCCAGGCCGTTGTCCAGGAGGTAATCGCGAGCTTCATCGGAGAACTGGATGCGCAGCAGGGGCTCGGAATCGTCCTCGGACCGCTGCAGGACGATTTCACCGTCACCGAGATCAACAATTTCCAGCAGGGCTGTAGCCACAAGAGGCTCCTTTGTGCAGATGAGCTTGCAGTGTAACAGGGGGTGGATGATGCCGCCAACGCGCGCCGGTCAGCACTCGTCGAGCAGGTCGCCCATGCGCGAAAACGCCGCGTCAAGCTGGTCGGCGATGCTCTGCAGCTCAGTGCGATCCGGCAGGCCAGAGGCGGTGGCCGCCAGGCTGCCCTCACTGCGCCGGGGCGTCTCGGCGCCGGGCTCCTGCAGCAGCGGTGCCAGCCAGCCATCTGCCTCCAGCTGGGCGAATTCCGTCAGTTCCGCCGGCTGCGCCTTGCCGGGGGCCGTGGGTGGCAGGGCCGCCACGCAAGCCGGGGGCTCGGCGGGCAACTGGGCCGGCTTCTGCAAGTCGAGCAGAAACCAGCCATAGGCCCTGAGGAGGTGCTGACGCACCGCCGGTCCGAACGCCTGCGCAAGGAGGTGGGCCGGCAGGCTCTCGGCACCCTGCGCCTGCTCCCAGCTCTGCAGCAGGATGCGACCGAGGTACAGGGCGTGATTGGCTTGTCCGCGCAGACTGCTCATGAGCGCTTGCGGGCCGCCTTGCGTTTCGGCGCCGCCTTTTTCTTGCGGGCTGCCGGTTTGGCGCTCGACGTACTCTTGCCCTCCTCGACCTGCCAGGCGCCATTGCGGTAGACCGCTCGCCACCCTGTGGGTTTGCCGTCCTGCTCGGTCATCACGTACTGCTCGGCTGCCTTGCGACTGTAACGCACCTGCGTACGGTTGCCATCGCCATCGGCGACAGGCGCCGAAAACAGGAAGCTGTATTTGGGGTCAATCTCCGAGGTGTGCGGCAGGAGCTCGTCCACAAATGGCGCTCGCGTTTCCCGGTTGCGCGGGAACTGACTGGCGGCCAGGAACAGGCCAGCCGCACCGTCGCGCAGAATATAGTGGTCCTCGACTTTCTCGCAGGCGAGCTCCGGCATGGGCACCGGGTCCATTTTCGGCGGGGCCGCTTCCCCATTGCGCAACAGCTTGCGTGTGTTCTTGCAGTCCTCGGCCATGCAGCCGAAGTACTTGCCGAAACGCCCGGTTTTCAGCTGCATCTCGGCGCCGCACTTGTCACACACCAGTGTCGGACCGTCATAGCCCTTTATCTTGAATTTGCCCTTCTCCACTTCATAACCCGGGCAGTCAGGATTATTACCGCACACATGCAGCTTGCGCTGTTCGTCGATCAGGTAACTGTCCATGGCGGTATTGCAGAGCTTGCAGCGGTGCTTGGTTCGCAGCAGGCGGGATTCCGCCTCATCGTCGGCGTCCTCACGAATTGCTTCATCACCCGGAGTCAGGTTAATGGTGTTCTTGCAGCGTTCCTTCGGTGGCAACGCGTAGCCCGAGCAGCCCAGGAAGACCCCGGTACTCGCGGTACGAATCTGCATCGGCCTGCCGCATTTGCTGCAGGGAATATCCGTCGGTGTCGGCTCGTTGGGTTGCATGCCGACGGGTTCGGCTTCTTCCGCCGTTTCCAGCAGTTGCCTGAAATCGGCGTAGAAGCTGTCGAGCAGGTCGCGCCAGTCGAGTTGCCCCTGGGCAACGGTGTCCAGGCGTTCCTCCATGCTGGCAGTGAAGCCGTAGTCGAGCAGCTCGGAAAAACTGTTCTGCAGGCGCTGGGTAACGATGTCACCCATCTTTTCCGCGTAGAAGCGCTTGTTTTCCAGGCGCACGTAACCGCGGTCCTGAATAGTCGAAATAATGGAGGCGTAGGTTGATGGACGCCCGATTCCCCGCTTCTCCAGTTCGCGCACGAGGCTGGCCTCACCGTAGCGCGGTGAGGGTTTGGTGAAGTGCTGGGCGGGGTCCAACGCCAGCAGCTTGAGCGTATCGGCCTTCTGGATATCCGGAAGAACTTCGTCCTCGCCTTTCCGCCCGCCCGCGCCCTGAACACGCGTGTAGCCGTCAAAGCGAATGATGCGGCCCTTGGCCGACAACTCGTACTCACCCGCGGTGACGGTGATGGTAGTGGCGGTATATTCGGCGGGCGTCATCTGTCCCGCTACAAACTGTCGCCAGATCATCTCATAGAGACGTTCCGCATCGCGCTCCATGCCCTGTAGCCCGGATTGCAGCAGATTCACGTCCGACGGGCGAATCGCCTCGTGCGCTTCCTGTGCACCCTCCTTGCTGCTGTAGCGATTGGGCGCCTGCGGCAAATACGCCGGCGGAAATTCCGCCGCGATATAGTCGCGGCAGGCCCTCACAGCCTCATCGCTGAGGTTGGTCGAATCGGTACGCATGTAGGTGATGTAGCCCGCTTCGTAGAGGCGCTGCGCCATCATCATCGTTTTCTTGACCGAGAAACCCAGGCGCGTACTGGCCGCCTGCTGCAACGTGGAGGTGATAAACGGCGCCGGGGCTTTCGAGCGTGTGGGCTTGTCCTCACGATCGCTGACAACATACGGCAGCTGCTCCAGTGCCGTGGTTGCGGCACGTGCCGCCTCCTCACTGGCGGGACGAAACGCGGCCCCTGCATGCTTGCGGACCTGGAAGCGCACCGCATCTGCGCCATCCGGCTCCAGGTCGGCGTGGATTTCCCAGTACTCTTCCGGCACGAAGGCGCGGATTTCGCGCTCGCGCTCGACGATCAGGCGCACAGCGACCGACTGCACGCGCCCTGCGGACAGGCCGCGTGCAACCTTGGCCCACAGCAGCGGCGACACCATGTAGCCCACCACCCGGTCGAGGAACCGCCGCGCCTGCTGCGCGTTGACCCGGTTCTGGTCCAGGTGTGCGGGATGCTCGAAGGCCTCGCCAATCGCTTTCTTGGTAATCTCGTTGAATACAACACGCTGGTAGCGCGAATCGTCGCCGCCGATCGCTTCACGCAGGTGCCAGGCAATGGCCTCCCCTTCGCGGTCAAGGTCAGTCGCGAGGTAGATGGCATCACTGCTCGCGGCGAGCTTGCGCAGCTCCGCAACCACCTTCTCCTTGCCCGGGAGTATCTGGTAGTCCGCACGCCAGCCGTGTTCGGGGTCTATGCCCATACGGCGCACCAGTTGCTGCCGCGACTTGGCCTTGCGGTGCTGCACCTTTTCTTCCGGTGACAGCTTGCGCGTAATGGCAGCCTGGGCGGCACGCTCTTTCGCATCCACCTGCGCAGCGCTGCCCGCCGTGGGCAGGTCGCGGATGTGGCCGATACTGGATTTCACGATGAAATCCGGACCGAGGTATTTGTTGATCGTTTTCGCCTTGGCGGGCGATTCGACAATAACCAGTGATTTCCCCATAGACTCCCGCGCTATCTCGCTTGGTTTGGGTCAGCGGGTACCGGCACCGCAGTGCCAAAGCCCGTCAAAAAAGTGGCATATATAAAGACCCTGCCCCTCCGGGTCAAGGAATCTGTTGCGCCCAGTCTTTCAGAATGGCCGCCATGTGCTCTACGGTAGCCCCATCACCCGATTCTTGCCAGTACAGGCCGCAGCTGTCTTCGTGCACGCTCGCGGCGAGGATGGGGAGCCTGCAATCCTGCAGCGCAGCCGGCAGCGGTTCACGCGTTGCACCCACCGATTGCCAGCACGAGTCTCGCAGCAACCAGGCGCAGCGACGACGGCCTTTGCCGCGCGAGGGCCGCAACCGCAGGCCGTAGTAAATCACATCGGATGAACCGGCATGCGCCTTCACCACGGCGCCCGGCAGTTCCCGAAACTCGACAAAAAGCCCGTTCAGCGCGGCCGTCTCGCGCAATTTCACCTGCAGCCGCTGACGCTTGCTGGGCAGGAAATGGGTGAGCGGCGCGAGCGCGACCAGCAGTGCAAAAGCAATGAGCAAGTAATTCAAGGCAGGTCCTGACTCAGGTCAACGTTCGCGGCAAAGTCGCGCCGGGGCGCTTGTCCGGCGCGCATTGTATGCTATAACAGCACCTGATTTCTGTTGATGTTCACAAGGGGGGGCCAATGTCCAATTACAAAAAACTGATTATCGCCGTGGACCTGAGCGAGGATTCCGCCGATGTGGCCCAGCGCGCCCGCGGTGTGGCGCAGGGCAGCGGCGCCGAATTGCATCTTATCCACGTCATTGAACCCCTGAGTTTTGCCTACGGTGGCGATATCCCCATGGATTTCTCCGGCATACAGGACGAAATTCATCAGCAGGCCGCACAACAACTTGCACGTTTCGGGGAACAGTGCGGCATTGCCGCTGATCGCCAGCACATCGTGCTGGGGCGCCCGGAAGTCGAAATTCACAGCAAGGCCGAGGAAATCGGCGCTGACCTCATTGTGGTCGGTAGCCACGGTCGCTACGGCCTCGCGCTGCTCATGGGGTCCACCGCTAATGGCGTTCTACACGGCGCTTCCTGCGACGTACTCGCCGTCAGGGTCGGCATCAGTTCCTGAACCGGCATGGCCGGGCCGCCGCGCCCGGCCATGCTACCCCTGGGGCGGTACCTCTGCCTCCAGGAAATCCAGAAGTTGCTCGGGTGAAAACGGGCCGTCGAGTTCGCGCCCGCCATGACTGCGTAACACTGGAATACGCAGGCCGTAACGCAGAAACAACTCATCGTCCGCGCTGATATCAACTTCGGCATAGCCGCTGATGATCGATTCGCGCACCGCCAGCGCCAACAGGGCGGAAGCCTGCTCACACAAGTGACACGCCGATGTGCCGTAAAGCGTAAAGGGACTATGACAAAGCTCTGGCACCTGCGGGCTCCCTGTTGTTTAATGCGTCCCGCCTGGCAGCAACCTCACCCAAACGCAGGATTGCGGCCGCTGGCAGTCGGAGGTTATGATTCTGCAGTACAGCATAATGAACCGCACATTTGCGAAGCCAGGGAGTACCTGACGTGGCACTGTTTTCCCAACCCACAGCTCGCGCGCTTGCCATACTCGATTTACTGATGGCGAACCCGCAGCAGGCCTTTGGTTTGACGGAAATGACACGTCGCCTGAACCTGAACAAGGCTACCTGCCACGCCATTCTCACCACCATGGCCAACTATGGATTCCTGGTGCAGCACCCCAAGACCAAAGCCTACCGGCTGGGCCCTTCCATTATAGCCGCAGGCAACGCCGCCTTTGCACAATTTCCCGTGCTGGAATATGCCCGCCCCGAGCTGGAGGGGCTCAACAGCGACCTGAATCTGGGTTTCGCGGTGACGGCACGCTCCAAGCTGCACCAGGTACTGCTGGCCCTGTACGGGAACGCCACCCCCCTCATGGACTCCTTCCAGCTGGGCCTGCGCCTGCCAAACGCCGCCCCCATCGCCGCCTGCTTCACCGCGTTTTCGCCGGCCAAGCAGCTGGAAGCCTGGCTGACCCGCGCCCATGAATCCCGCGGCGGCTACAACGAGCGCCTGGACCAGAAGCTGCGGGTTTCGGTGATCGCGATCCGTGCGCGGGGCTATGAAGTCACGCTGAAAACACACGCGGAAGAAGAGCTGACCCGTGAGCTCACACGCATCCACCAGTCCTGGAGCCTGCAGGAGCTTGAGGAGGCAACAAACAAGTACCAACAGGGTATCTGCCTCGAGCATTACCATCTCGATCGGGTCGACCCCAAGGCGCGCTACGAGGTGAGCACGATTGCGGTGCCCGTGTTTGTGTACCGGCAGGTGCCCGTCATGTGCTTTGTCGCGGGCTCCATGGACGCGCCGATGACCGGTGCCCAGATCGAGGACATCGCCACGCGCATGAAGCAGTCCGCCGACCGCGTTACCCGCCTGGCCAGCGGCCACGAGCCCAGCGCGAACGCCTGAACCATTGAAAGACCGCCCAGAATACACCGCGCGCAAGGCCTTCTTCGATCGCGTTCTTACCGTGTTCGGCCGCAAGCCGGTCCTTGAGGCACTGCATACCCCGCAGCTGTCACTACACGCCCTGCACGTGGCAGACAGCAACCGCGAAGACGGCGTTATGGCGGAAATACTGCGCGAGGCGACGCGGCGCAAGCTGACGGTATTGCGCCACAGTCGCACCGAGCTCGCGCGCATCTCGCGCAATGGCCGCCAGGACCAGGGCATTGCGCTGGATATCCTCTGCCCCGCCTTTGCCCGCATCGAGGACTACCTGCAGACGCCGCGCACTGCGCCGCAGCGGTTGCTGGCGCTGGACGGCATCACCAACCCGCAGAATCTGGGCATGATCATTCGCTCGGCGGCCGCCGGCAACATCGATGGCATTCTGCTGGCCAAACGCGGCAACGCAGCGCTCGGACCACTGGTGATCAAGGCCAGCGCTGGCACTCTCTACCGCGCGCCCGTGCTGTTCTGCGAATCGCTACCGGCGGCACTGAAGGAGTGCAAAGCGGGAGGTTTTTCCGTTTGCGCGTTGCGCGCCGATGCCACCCAGAGTCTCTTCGACTACCGCCCGAAGGGCGACTGCATATACATTCTTGGTAACGAAACAGACGGTGTGTCAGCGGCCAGTGACAACCTTGCGGACACCGCCTTGGGCATTCCCATGCGGAACGGCGTGGAATCCCTGAATGTGGCGGTAACCGCCAGCCTGATCGCGTTTTGCGACAGCATGGGAGCGCAGCCCGCCTGAAGGCCCGATCCTACTTAGACAGGTAGGACATCGCCTCTTCCAGTCCGTGCAGGGTCAGCGGGTACATGTGCCCTTCCAACAGCTTGTGGGTCATGGCGGTGGATTGCGTGTACTCCCATTCCTCACGGGGTACGGGATTGATCCAGGCCACTTTTTCGTAGGTCTGTTTCAGGCGACGCATCCAGACCTCACCCGATTCCTCGTTCCAGTGTTCCACCGAGCCGCCGGGCTGGGCGATCTCATAGGGTGACATCGCGGCGTCGCCGACGAAAATCACCTTGTAGTCGTGGCTGTACTTGTGCATGACGTCGAGCAGGGGTACACGCTCGTTGTGCCGACGCACGTTGTTGCGCCACACGCTCTCGTAGATAAAGTTGTGGAAGTAGTAGTACTCCATGTGCTTGAACTCGGTGCGCGCCGCCGAGAACAGCTCTTCACAAACCCGTACGTGAGGGTCCATCGATCCACCCACATCGAAGAACAGAAGCACCTTTACCGCGTTGTGGCGCTCGGGCACCATCTTGATGTCCAGCAGGCCCGCGTTGCGCGCGGTTGAACGAATGGTATCGTCCAGGTCCAGCTCATCCGCTGCCCCGGTGCGCGCGAACTTGCGCAGACGGCGCATCGCCACCTTGATGTTGCGCGTGCCGAGCTCGACACTGTCGTCGAGGTTGCGGAATTCGCGTTTGTCCCACACCTTCACGGCCTTGCGGTTGCCGCCATTGGGACCCACCCGAATACCCTCCGGGTGATAGCCCTGCTGACCGAACGGTGACGTCCCGCCCGTGCCAATCCACTTGTTGCCGCCCTGATGGCGTTCCTTCTGCTCTTCCAGGCGTTTCTTGAACTCCTCGATGAGCTTTTCCAGCCCGCCCAGGGATTCAATCTTTGCCCGGTCTTCCTCCGAGAGCTGCTTCATGAACTCGGCGCGTAACCAGTCGTCCGGAATGATGGCCTCGATCACATCATCCAGGCCCTCCAGATCCTTGAAGTGTGCTCCAAACGCCCGGTCGAAGCGGTCGAAGTACTTTTCATCCTTGACCATGCAGGTACGGCTGAAATAGTAGAAATCGTCGATGGAGGCAAAGACCACGTGCTGCCGGATCCCGCTAAGCAGATCCAGCAGCTCACGTGTGGTGACCGGCACCCCCGCGTCGCGCAGCCCATGGAAAAAATTGACCAACATGGGCTCAGCGTGTCTCGCGGCGGTGCATGAAGGCCAGGCGCTCCAGCAGGTGCACGTCCTGCTCGTTCTTCAGCAGCGCGCCATACAACGGCGGTATGGCCTTGCTGGCATCGCGATTCTTGAGCACCTCATCGGGAATATCGTCGGCCAGAATCAGTTTCAGCCAGTCAATCAGCTCCGAGGTGGAAGGTTTCTTCTTCAGGCCGGGAATGGAGCGCAAATCAAAGAACACTTCCATCGCCTCCTGCACCAGCTCCTGCGCGATACCGGGGTGGTGTACATCGATGATTGCGCGCATGGTGTCGCGATCGGGGAAATTGATAAAGTGAAAGAAACAGCGACGCAGGAACGCATCCGGCAATTCCTTCTCGTTGTTGCTGGTGATGATGATGATCGGGCGATGCCGCGCACGCACGGTTGCACCGGTTTCATAGACAAAGAACTCCATGCGATCCAGCTCGACCAGCAGATCGTTGGGGAACTCGATATCCGCCTTGTCGATCTCGTCAATCAGCAGTACCACTTGCTCGTCGGCCTCGAATGCCTCCCACAGCTTGCCCTTCTTGATGTAGTTGCCGATGTCGTGGACTTTCTCGTTACCCAGCTGCGAGTCGCGCAGGCGGGACACCGCATCGTACTCGTAGAGGCCCTGCTGGGCCTTGGTAGTGGATTTGATGTGCCACTGAATCAGACGCTTGCCGAGGCCGAGCGCCACCTCCTCGGCGAGCATGGTCTTGCCGGTACCCGGCTCACCCTTGATCAACAGCGGGCGCGCCAGAGTCACCGCAGCGTTTACTGCCATACGCAGATCATCGGTCGCGACGTAGCGCTCAGTTCCCTCGAATTTCATCATCAGTTCCATACTCGTAAAAAACAAAGCCGCAAAGGGTAGCGAGCACCGCGCGGCTAATCAAGGGGCTTTCTCATTGCCACCGCTATCCGGGTCTGACGCGCTGAGCCCGGACACCACCGTGTCGTCCGCGCCACCGCGTGAGGCGTCGAAGCGCC
>TARA_R110001599_G_scaffold21587_3_pt1 | contig 16329 bp, 14 predicted proteins | sample TARA_R110001599 | Tara Oceans TARA_R110001599 (sample SAMEA4398360) | marine metagenome | biome: Polar Biome; feature: [MES] marine water layer (ENVO:01000295) within the mesopelagic zone...; material: water (ENVO:00002006), including particulate matter (ENVO:01000060) such as...... | reverse complement strand
CCGGTGCCCGGCGGTGTCGGCCCCATGACGATTGCCTACTTGATGCAGAATACCGTCGCAGCGACCAAGCGGCAGCACCGTCAAGCGGGCCAACCAGCACTTACCTAATACGATACAGGAGGGCATCTCCATGCCTTTTGGACTGCTTAAATATGGCCTGTCATCGGACTACCCCGTTGATGTGGATCTGCCGCCACCCAAGGAGCTCAAGCCCTCCTACGATGTGGTGATCATCGGTGGCGGCGGCCACGGCCTCGCGATCGCCTATTACCTAGCCAAGTATCACAACATCACCAATGTAGCAGTACTTGAGAAAGCCTATCTTGGCGGTGGCAACACGGCGCGTAACACCGCCGTGATCCGCTCCAATTACCTGACCTCAGAAGGGGTCAAGTTTTACAGCGAGTCGGTCAAACTTTTCCAGAATCTATCCAACGAATTCGATTTCAACGTCATGTACTCGGAGCGCGGCCAGCTGACTCTAGCCCACACCGACGCCACGGTGCGCTCGTTCCGCCAGCGGGCCGAGGTCAACAAGCATTTCGGTGGGCGTACCGACATGATTGACCGCCAGCAGATTCGTGAGCTGGTGCCCTCGCTGAACCTCGACCCTGGCCACCTGCCCGTGCTCGCGGGACTTTGGCACCGCGACGGTGCCACGGCTCGCCACGACGCCGTGGCCTGGGGCTATGCCAAGGAAGCGGCCAAGCGCGGCGTTGAAATTCATCAACTGACGGAAGTCCGTAACCTGGTCATCGAAGGCGGGCGTATCACCGCCGTCGAGACCAACCGCGGCACCATTCAGTGCGGCTGCGCCGTTCAGGCTGTTGCTGGCCATAGCTCCGTGCTGGCCAAGCAAGCCGGTTTCCGGCTACCCATCATCAGCTATCCCCTGCAGGCGATGGTCACCCAACCCGTAAAGCCTTTTCTGGACCCGCTGGTCAGCTCTTCCGCCCTGCACTGCTACGTTCAGCAGACCAGCCGCGGCGAAGTGGTCTTCGGCGGTGGGTCAGACCCCTACCCCCTCTACAACACGCGCTCCACGCTGGAAATGAAGGAAAGCCTGATTGCCAGCGGCATCGAGATGTTCCCGTTTCTGGCCAAGGCCAAGCTAATGCGCCAGTGGGGCGGGGTTACCGACATGACCCCCGACTACAGCCCGATCATGGGCGAGAGTCCGATCGAAAACTATTACCTGGACGCCGGCTGGGGCACCTGGGGCTTCAAGGCGACGCCCATCTGCGGCAAGACCATGGCGGAAATGGTCGCCAGCGGCGGCAAAGTGCCCGAGCTGATTCAACCGTTCCGCCTGGAGCGCTTTGCTAACTTCCAGCAAGTCAATGAAATGGGCGCCACGGCGGCCAGCCACTAACGAGAGGGCAAACGCAATGAAAATCATGAATTGCCCGCTCAACGGGCCACGCAACATCAGCGAATTCATCCATGGCGGGGAGCTAAAACCCATGCCGAACCCCACCACCTGTAGCGACCGCGAATGGGCAGACTACGTTTTTTACAGCGACAACACCGCGGGCGTTATCACCGAGTGGTGGATGCATGTTGCCTCCAGCTACTGGTTTCTTGCCGAGCGGCACACCGTCACCGATGAAATTCTGCGCACCTTTGATCCCCAGGAAATTTTCCAGGAGCGCATCGAGTTTGCCGTCGAGGAGAAGCGCTCATGAACCGCCATGTCTCACCTGAAAATATTCAGACCATGCCAACACGCCTCCCGGCCCCGATGGGTAGTCTCATCAATCGCCAGCAGCCGATCACCTTTCAGTTTGAAGGCACGAATTACCATGGGGTAGAAGGAGATACGCTAGCCAGCGCGCTGATCGCCAATGGCCGCTACCTGCTCTCGCGCTCCTTCAAGTATCACCGACCTCGTGGCCCGCTGACCATGGCAGGCCAGGACGCCAATACACTGGTTCAGCTACCCGACGAGCCCAATGTGCTGGCGGATACGCACCCGCTCAGCCAAGGCCTGGCCGTCACCGGCCAGAACTACAGCGGCAGCCTGGATCACGACAGCGACATGAAGCTGGGCAAGTTCTCCAAGTTCATGCCGGTGGGCTTCTATTACCGCTCCTTCTATAAGCCTAAAGGTGCCTGGAAGTTCTGGGAGTCGCTGATTCGCAAGAAGGCCGGGCTGGGCAGATACGATCTTAATGCCACCGGTAGCTATCACGACAAGGCCTACCTGTTTGCCGATGTGGTGGTGGTCGGCAGTGGACCGGCGGGCCTGAAGGCGGCCTTGACCGCCGCTGAAGGGGGCGCAAAGGTGCTGCTGGTTGAACAGCAGTCTCAGCTGGGTGGCGCGCTAACCTACGCCCGCTTCGATGATGCAGGCGTGCGTGCCGGTCAAGTACGCGAAGCGCTGATCCCGGCGGTTGAAGCGCATGCCAATATTCATGTGCTGTGCAAAGCCACCTGCAATGGCTGGTTTACCGACAACTTCCTGCCCGTGATCCAGGGCACTCGGATGTACAAGGTGCGCGCCCAGGAGTGCATCGTTGCCGCTGGCGCGTTTGATCAACCGGCGATTTTTCGCAACAACGATTTGCCCGGCGTCATGCTGGCCAGCGCCGCCCAGCGGCTGATTCGCCATTACGCGGTACGCCCTGGTAAACGCGCCGTCGTGCTCACTGGCAATGACGATGGCTATCTAGCAGCACTCGACTTGCACGAACAGGGCCTTGAGGTAGCGGCGCTGGTGGATATGCGCGCTGGGCCGGTCGACACCCGCCTCACCCAAGCGATCAACCAGCATGGCATTCCGCTGCATGTTGAGCACACCGTGTTCGAGGCGCTACACGACAAAACCCTGCACCACGTGACTGGTGTTGATGTGCGGCGCATCACCCGCCGCGGCGAGGTGGCTGACGAGAGCCTAACGCTGGAATGCGACTTGCTGTGCATGACCGCCGGCTATATGCCGATGTATCAGCTGTTGTGTCAGGCGGGTGGCAAGCTGACCTATAACGATGATATAGCGGAGTTTTCCCTCTCAAACCTGCCCAAGCACCTGTACGTGGCGGGCTCGATCAACGGCTTGCACGATCTTGACCAGGTACTGCAAGACGGCGTCATCGCCGGTACTCAGGCGCTGCACAGCCTCGACCTGCCAGCTACTGAAGCCGCCCCCCTGGTGGGAGCGCCGAAGCAGGTAAACTTTCCCTGGCCCATCTTTGCCCACCCCAAGGGCAAGGAATTCGTCGATTTTGATGAAGATCTGCAAATTCGCGATATCATCAACGCCACGCGCCACGGCTATCGAGACGTGCAGCTAGTCAAGCGTTTCTCAACCGTCGGCATGGGCCCTTCGCAAGGCCGCCATTCGGCGCTGCCCACCGCGCGCTTGGTCGCCGACGCCACAGGCCGCACCGTCAGCGAAACCGGGGTTACCACAGCGCGCCCACCGTTCACTGCTGAAACCCTTTCCCACCTGGCTGGGCGCAGTTTCGACCCCTACCGGGTCACCCCGCTGCACCAGCGCCATCTACAACTCGGCGCCAAGATGATGCCAGCGGGCGATTGGCAACGCCCAGCCTTTTACCCCTCGGCAACGAATGGCCACCTGGATCGTGATCGCTGCATGCAGGAAGAAGCGCTCCATGTCAGGGAAAAAGTCGGCCTGATTGATGTTTCCACCTTGGGTGGTATCGAGGTGCGCGGGCCGGACGCTGCGGAGTTCGTCAACCGTATCTACACCTTCGGCTTTCTCAAACAGCCGGTAGGGCGTACGCGCTATGCGGCCATGGCCAATGAGCAAGGCGTCGTGGTTGATGACGGTGTTTCCTGCCGCCTTGGCGAGAATCACTTTTACGTCACCGCCACCACCAGCGGCTTGGCGCGCGTTTATCAGAGCATGCTGCAGTGGAATGCCCAGTGGCGCCTGGATGTGGATATTGCCAACGTAACGTCAGCTTACGCGGCGGTGAATGTCGCTGGGCCGTTATCGCGCAAGGTGCTGGAGAAAGTCTGCACCGAGGTGGATCTTTCGCCTGAAGCGTTCCCCTACCTGGAGCTGCGTGAAGGTAAGGCCGGTGAAGCGCCAGCGCGCCTGTTGCGGGTAGGTTTCGTCGGTGAGTTGGGCTATGAGCTTCATGTTCCGTCTCGCTATGGCGAGTACCTCTGGGACTTGCTGATGAAAGCGGGCGAAGAGTTCGGTATCCGCCCCTTTGGCGTCGAAGCCCAGCGGCTGCTACGCCTTGAAAAAGGCCATGTCATCATTGGCCAGGATACCGACGGCATGAGCCATCCTTCCGAGATCGGCATGAGCTGGGCGGTCAATCGCAAAAAGCCGTTCTTTGTCGGCCGCCGTGCCGTGGATATTCTTGATGAGCAGCCCGCCAAGCGCCGCTTGGTCGGCTTCCGGCTACCGGCAACCTCCGCCAAGCCGCTGGAAGGCCACCTTGTGCTGGAAGGCAACGATATCACCGGCAACGTGACCTCCTGCGAATACTCACCCAGTCAGGACGCGATCATCGGCCTGGCTTACGCTGGTGCCGATAAAGCAACGCCCGGCAGCCATATCACCATTCGTGTTGAAGGCGGCGATGAAGTTAACGCAGAGGTCGTCAAGCTGCCTTTCTACGATGCCAACAACAGCCGACAGGAGATGTAAACCATGGCGACTCTGGAAGAAACTCTCACCGCCAAGCGTACACCGCTTTACCATCTTCACCAGGCCAACCAGCCTGACGCGACCGGGTTGCAAAACCTGTGCGGCTATGCAATCAAGGCTACGCTGGATGAAGCACTGATCGAGCCCATTACCGGCGCGCCCGCTTGCGGGCTAACGGATCTGTCCGCGTTGGCAAGGGTCGGGTTACGCGGCAAGAAGGCAGCAACGATACTCAGCGAGTACCACTACCAGCTCCCCGCTGCGCCCAATCAAGCGCTAAGCCAAGAAGATGGCAGCCTGGTAGCCAGGCTATCCGCCAGCGAATACTTGCTGCTGGGTAATGTAGCCGATAGCAGCCTTGCCGATGACGTCGAGCGCATCAGCCGCGATGAGCTAGCGTGGCAAGAGGCCGGACGTGCCCATCGTCTGCCTGATGCTTATCTTCTCCCCCGCCAGGATACACACGCTTGGCTTGCCTTGACCGGCGCCCATGCCAGCGATGTAATGGCGAAGCTGTGCGGCGTTGATTTATCACCTGAAGCGTTTGCCCCGGGCCATGTCGCTCAAACCTCTGTCGCGCGGGCCAATGCCATCATTATCAACGCCAGCCAAGCGGATCTTTCCTGCCTCTATCTCTTGGTGGATAGCGCTTCGGCATGTTATTTCTGGCCTATTCTTCTTGATGCGATGCAGGAATTCGAGGGGAAAGAGCTTAGTATCATGGCGTTGCGTCATCACCATCCAGCGTAATGCAGGCTGAACAGCCTGGTGGCGACGGGAAGCCACCAGGCTGTTCACACACAGAATCCATTCAGTCAGGAACCTTATTACGGCTATGGCGACACATTCCAGCAAAGAGATCGACTATACGGTTCCCGCGCTTTATCGAGGCCTTAAAATCCTCGAACTCTTCGACAGTCAGCACCGGATACTCACCACCCAGGATTTTGCCGATGCGCTGGAGGTCACGACGTCATCCATTTACCGTATCGTGACCACCCTGACTGAGATGAACTACTTAGAGAAAGTAGCCAAGAACACCTATCAACTGGGCCCCCAGGTCATTTCCCACGGCTTCAGCTATCTTGCTAGCCGAGACATCGTTGATATCGTCATGCCGCACCTGAGTGCTCTGCGCAATTTAGTGTCGATGTCTTGCCACCTTAGTGTGCGCGAAGCTCAGGATGCGGTGTATATCTACCGCTCCTTTGCGTCGCAGCGGCTTTCCGTGAATGTGCCCGTGGGCACGCGCATCGCTTGCCACAGTTGCGCCATGGGCAGAGTCCTGCTGACGGATCTTGACGAACCCGAACTCGATGCCCTTTATCAGCACGTGCGCCTGGATGGCTACCCCGCCCCGGCACCCCGCACGCTCCCCGAACTGAAACAGACGATTGCCAACGACCGCACGACAGGCTGGGTCATTCACCGCTCCGACTATGCCACCGCCATCGCTACCGGGCTAAAGGATTATCAGGGGCGCATTGTAGCGGCCATCAACGTTTCAGGCCCTGACGCCTTGATCGATGGCGACGCCTACATGACAGATCTTAAACAACAATTATTAGCGACCGCCGAGCGTATTTCCTTCGAGCTGGGCAGCATTGAAAGGCGCAGCAAACCAGCCTGATAAGGCACGGCATAAAGGTCAGTGTGTGGCGCAGCTGAGGGCTGCGCGCACCAAACAAGCGCATAAGTTTCTCGATAGCCGGTTAATGTCAAGGCCGCTAAAGCGTGGATGTGAGTCAGCAATAAAGCGGCACTGCTTCGTTCCGTGGTTTATAATTTCATATACGTATTTTATTTTTCATATTCACGTCTAATGTGGCACAAACATTGCCCTGTAAGGTTATGAGCGAAAAAATTACCACCGACAAGAATGAAACGCGCCTTAGCCTGGAGCAACATATCGCCAGAGCTTTGAAACGTAAGCGCATCTCACAAGGCTACAAGATATCCGACGTGGCGCGCATTGCAGAACTCAGCCAAGGGATGATCAGCAAGGTCGAAAACGCCCAGGTGTCGACCAGCCTGGACACCCTAAGCCGCCTCTGCAATGCCATCGACCTGCCGATATCCAAGCTGTTCAGCGATTTTGATATCGGCGGCCGGGGGGCACAACACGTAAAGTCCGGCGAAGGCATGGAAGTTGTGCGCACCGGTACCGAAGTCGGCCACACCTATCATCTGCTCAGCTATCGCCAGGGGCCGGTCAAGCGCTACGAACCCTTTCTGATCACTATGGACGATGCCAGCGAAGTCTTCCCGAACTTCAGTCATGCCGGGCACGAGTTTATCTACTTGCTTGAAGGACGACTTCTATACCGACACGGCAAACAGTTTTATGAAATGGGCCCCGGCGACAGCCTGGCATTCGATGCCGCCGTGCCTCATGGGCCGGAGCAACTGTTAGAAGTCCCTATCAAACTACTTTCTATTATCCACTACGATGGTGATGATCAGAGCTAATACAGCTTGTAGATTAGTTAGCACCTAATAAGGGAGATTCCAATCAGCTTACGCTCATTGGAATTTCCTAAATACTGAGCTTATCTTCATTCAAGCCCCTTGCTAAACAACACTACTTAACTGGGCATGATGAAGTCTTCAATTGAAAGGAATGGGCCGCACGCAATACTAAGGCATCTTCCCAATGTCGGCCTATCAACATCATGCCTACTGGTAAGCCGTCAGAAATACCTATCGGAACGCTCATGGCCGGATGTCCAGTAATATCAAAAGGCGCAGTGTTATATAAATTACCCAAAGCACTAGAGAGAACTGTAGATAGTGAGCGATCCTCCGGTTTACGCATGGCCTTCATCGGTGTTGTCGGAAGCACTAACAGGTCGACTTGTTTCAGAGCAGCATCATATTGTTCACTTAGCCGTCGACCTAGGTTTTGAGCTTTAGCATAATAATGCCGGTTATACCTTGTAGACATGTAATGACCAGCTAGCACTGTCGCTTTAACGGTTTGGCTGAAGTCTCGGCCACGAGCTCGACGCGCTCGACCATAGAAATCCACTAGATCGGTGGAATAGTGGCCACGTGCATTTGTACCAAATGCATCGCCACGAACCATCAATTCAGTTGCACCCTCTGCTGCGATGGCAGACCATAATGTCAATCCATCCGAGTGCATGGGTGCGGAAACTTCCATAACGCTCGCACCTGCACGCTCAAAAACTTTTGCGGCCTCGCGTACGGCCTCGTCCACATCGGACTCACTCATACCAGGAATATCAAAGCCCTCGCGTAGAAGACCTATTCGTAGCCCAGAGATCGAGTTCCCCAAGCCACTTAAGTAATCATCCGTACGTACATCGTACTGACGAGGGTCGAGGCCATCTGGGCCTGCAATGACTTGTAGCATCCGTGCGCAGTCCTCTGCGCTGCGTGCCATGGGGCCAACATGATCTAAGGTCAACTCAATAGGAAAAATCCCTGTATAAGGAACTAGACCCTTCGTTGGTTTGAGACCGTAACAACCGCTCCATGATGCTGGCATGCGAATGGAGCCGCCTTGGTCACCGCCGATCGCCAAATCTGCTTCACCGTTGCCCAGTACCACGGCACTCCCGTTTGAGGATGAGCCGGCCATATAGTCTGGATCAATGGGATTCTCTGGCTGAGGTTCCGGATAACCCGTGCAGCCTCCGCCGTCGAAACAAAAAGCTGGCACCGCTGTCTTCCCGATAATATGAGCTCCGGCGTCTAATAAACGTGTCACGACAGTGGCGTCTTCACGAGGAATGTAACCTTCCATAATAGGAGAGCCATTTAGCATCGGAATACCTGCAACCATGACATTGTCTTTGATGCCGACAGTGTATCCGGCTAATGGACCACTTTCAGCACCAGGGATCGAACACTTCCAGGCCCAACCATTACCAGGGTTTTCTTCGTACACAGGCCGGTAGCCCATTGAAGCCCTAGGATATTTAACTGGCAAAATCTCGTCTGCAAATTCATCAATCCGACCGTAAACCTTAAGACTGTTGGCCACGGCTTGCTCGTAGTCAACTAGCTCTTCTGGTGAAAGATCGAATCCATACTCGTCGGAAATCTGTTTCAATGTTAGCTGACACGGTGGCTTTACGGACATATTTACCTCCTGCGGCTTAAGGCGTAGGTTGATCCTCATCAGAGGCGACTACGCGAAAACAGACCTTGCCGGCCTGTAGATAGGCTTCCAGTAACTGAGGACAGTCATTGGAGGTACTAAACTCGGTGAGCAGAAAATGGGCTAGTGGAGCCTCCACATAATGACGCATGGCTCGACGCAGTGACCGGGCGCCGAACTGACGGTCAAAGCCAAAGCGTGCAACAAAACGCTGGGTTTGAGTTTGCAAACGCAGCTGCAGATTATGCTTGCGAAGACGACGGTTGAGCCGCTTGGTTTCAAGTTCCAGTAGACTGTCCACCACATCACCATGAATCCAATTAAACACGGTCACCGTATCAATGCGGTTGACGAATTCCGGCGTAAAGCGCTTTAGTAATTCTTTGTCCATCATCTTCATCAGCAGCTGCCGATGCTGCTTGTATGGTATGGGCAGCAGCTTAAATGGATACTTCTGCCGACGTTCTTCCGCGGCCTGCAACCGCCTAGCTCCCAAGTTACTCGTTATAAAAACCAAAGTATTACGAAAACTATAGACACGCTCGCCAGAGGCTACCGTTAGTAGGCCATTATCAAAAACGTTGAGTAGGGCCTGAATGACCTCATCTGAAGCTTTCTCTAATTCATCGAATAGCACGATCCCTGGCTTGCCAAGACTACCTTCAATCAATTCCTGATTGAGAATAGTGGTGCCCTCCTTACTGCCGACATAACCGGGAGGCGCGCCAGTTAAAGCGGCTGAGTAGTGTTCTTGTGAGAGCGTGTTCATGTCCACTCGACAGAACGCATCAGCATTACCGTGTAGAGCTCTGGCGAGGGCACGAACCAGCTCTGTCTTCCCTACTCCAGTGGGGCCTAAAAACAACATAGTTTGAAGTGGCCGACGGGGATCAGCAATATCTGCACGAACAATGTGAAGCATGCGCTCCACCGCATCCACAGCTTCGTTCTGCCCCAAAATTTCGCTACGTAACGAAACCATAATGGCATCTACGTTAAAGCGATAACGGCTGTCGATGCCGTGAGCCGATGGTGGCTGTATTGGCATTAACTCACCGGCGTTTTCCTCGGTTAGACGCATCTGCTCAACTTGGCGCCGATTCATCTCATCGTGCATGTCATTCAAGAACGGCATACATGCCTCACCAAACGGTAAATAGCAACGGCTAAGTCACCTGGGGTATAGCCGTTGCTGGTTTTAGCATTTTTCAAAGCTTACTCTGAGGCTTCTTTCTGCTTTGCATCATAAGGAAGATCCCTCACCGGTGCGCTAGCCACACCTACGGTGCTTCGAGTAATCTTCTCTACATCATCCCGAGCTTTCTCGGCATCATTGACCCAAGTACGGTAAAACTCGAATGGACAATCGGCCACCCCACGGTCCCCCTCGCCGGAATCCCGCATACCCGAGTAACCGCGATGTAGCAATTTGAATAGGTGGTTTTGAGACTGGTCGTTGGCACGAGCATCTCGAATCTCGGGAATAGACAGCTGGGCATACTGAATACCCATCTCTTCGGTACCACACTCGCCCAGCGTTCGGCCGTCGAAGCCGATAATAGAGGAATGACCAAAATAGCTATATACGCCATCAAAGCCAGTGGCGTTGGCCACTGCAACGTACGTATTATTTGCCCAAGCCATGCACTTGGACATCAAGATTTGCTGCTCCTTAGCCGGGTACATGTAACCCTGGCAACGCACTACCAACTCGGCACCGCGCATGGTGCAGTCCCGCCAGATTTCTGGATAGTTGCCGTCATCACAAATGATTAGGCTAATCTTCAGTCCCTTGGGGCCATCGCAGACATAGGTGCGGTCTCCAGGATACCAACCCTCAATCGGACACCAGGGAATGCACTTGCGATACTTTTGCACAACCTCGCCTTTATTGTTCATCAGGATGAGTGTGTTGTAAGGCGATTTCTTAGGGTGCTCCTCGTGCCGCTCGCCTGTCAGCGAGAACACGCCCCATGTGTTGGCCTTGCGGCAGGCGCGTGCAAATATTTCGGTCTCGTCTCCAGGTACTGTGGCGGCGGTAGCCATCATCTCGTCCGGGTCGTACATGATCCCCATGGTGCTGTACTCGGGGAAGATCACTAAGTCCATACCGGGCAGACCCTGCTTCATTCCGATAATCATTTCGCCGATCTTCTCGGCATTATCGAGCACCTCAGCCTTGGTATGAAGTCGCGGCATCTTATAATTGACCACCGCAACACCAACTGTGTCTTTGCTGCTGGAAATATCGCCATGACGCATAATTTGTTTCCTCTTAATTTATTAACTAAACGGATAGATAGCTACTGATATCATCGGGGTCACATTCTTCTCTAGATACTTCGTGTACAAGCTGTCCCGATTCCAGAACAAACAGCCGGTCTGCAATCTCCATAGTGAAGCTAAGAACTTGCTCCGAAACCAGAATCGTAATATCGCGCATACGGCTAATTTCGTTCAGGGTCTGAGCAATCTCCTTAATAATTGATGGCTGGATACCCTCGGTTGGCTCATCCAGCAGCAGAACCTTCGGATTGGACACTAGCGCCCTGGCTATGGCCAGTTGTTGCTGCTGCCCTCCTGAGAGGTTCCCGCCCTTGCGGCTGCGCATCTCTTCGAGGACTGGAAAAAGTTCAAAAATTTCTTTGGGAACCGACTTTCGATCTGACGTTGTTTCAAGCCCTGACTGAATATTTTCCATAACCGTAAGCGTTGGAAAGATTAATCGTCCCTGAGGCACATATGCCAAGCCAGCAGCAACTCGAGCGTGACTGGGCAATCCAGCTAACTCCTTACCATCGACTTTTATGCTTCCTGAGTCACTTTCCAGAATGCCGATCAAGGTTTTGAACAACGTGGTTTTACCCATGCCGTTTCGTCCCATGACGGCCACTTTCTCATTACGCTTTACCGTAAGATCAAGACCATGAATAATCTCACTCTGTCCGTAACTCACTCTTAAACCACTGATTTCAAGCATGAGATTCTCCTTCAGGCTAGATGCTTCTGACAGTTAGTAGATTAGTGACCTAAATAAACATCGATCACCCGCTGGTCAGACTGCACACTATCCATGTCACCCTCGGCCAGAATAGCCCCCTGGTGTAGCACGGTAACTTTGCGACCAATACGCTTGACGAAGTTCATGTCATGCTCAATCACAATCACCGACCGACCTTTGGTTATTCGATTCAATAAGTCAGCCGTCTGCTCGCGCTCTTTCACACTCATTCCTGCCACTGGTTCGTCCAGCATTAATAGCTCCGGGTCCTGCATCAAAAGCATGCCAATCTCCAGCCACTGCTTCTGCCCATGGCTGAGCAGCCCTGCCTCTTTGTCGAGCATATCCTTGACGAAGATGGACTCGGCCACTTCATCGATTTTGTCCAGTACTTGAGAGTCTCGTTTAAACGCAAGAGCCCCCCAAACGGAGCGTCCGCGGGGATAAGAAACTTCTAGATTCTCCCGTACGCTCAAACTGTCGTAGATGGAGGGTGTTTGGAACTTACGCCCCACCCCGGCCCAGACAATTCGATGCTCCGGCAATTTTGTCAGCTCCGCACCCTTGAACTTGATTGAGCCTTCACTGGCCTTCGTTTTGCCACAGATCAAATCCAGTAAAGTTGTTTTCCCCGCGCCATTAGGACCGATCACTACCCGCAGTTCTTTATGGTCAACGTAGAAATTAAGCCCATCAATGGCCTTGAAACCATCAAAAGATACGGTCAAGTCCTCAACCGATAGCAGAAAATCATTGCTGGTACTCATGACCGTGCCTCCTTTGTTCCAACTGCCCCTTTTGCGGTCGTGGCCTCATTCCCGGTCGATGAAGATGTGGAGGTGAGCTCTGCGCTATTCCCTGAGCGATTAAGGAAGTTTGGCAATTGCCGTACATACGTCCCGTATAAACCAGCAAGACCATTAGGCAAGAAAAGAACAACCGAGATGAATACTGCACCTATCAGGAATAGCCACAGCTGGGGATAGGCCTCAGCGAACATAACCTGTGCAAAACCAACGATTAGGGCTCCATAAACGGCACCGAATAGTGATAGTCGTCCCCCGACCGCCGCGAAGATAACGAACTCAATGGATGGTACGATGCCCACCAGAGACGCAGACATAAAGCCTTCCTGCAGCGTAAACATAGCGCCGCCAATACCGGAGAACACTCCGGCTAGGCAGAATATGAATATTTTGAAGTTTGCTACGTCATAGCCGGAGAAGCGTACGCGATCCTCACGATCACGCATTGCCACCAAAATCCGTCCATACTTCGTCTCTAAGACCCACTTGCCGGACAATACCGCCCCTATCAACAGCACGGCGTTCACGTAATAGATAGTAACCAGCGCCTCATCGGTGTGGATGTTCCAGCCATTAAACGTGCGTAAATCAGTTATACCATTAGCGCCTCCAGTAAAACCTTGCTGTCCTACTATCAAAATGCTGATGATCACCGCTATAGCCTGAGTAATGATGGCGAAATAAACCCCATTTACCCGACGTTTGAACATAGCGAAGCCAATTACGAAAGCTAATGCTGCTGGAAGCACAAAAATCGAAAAAATCGTGAAGGTCAGACTATTGAACGGCTCCCAGAACCATGGTAGCTCGGTTATCCGGTTCCAGGTCATGAAGTCAGGTAACCCCTCCGAAGCCTCGAGCTTAAGGTACATAGCCATTGCATAGCCGCCGACCCCGAAGAAAATTCCCTGACCAAGGCTTAAAATGCCGCCATATCCCCAACATAGCGCCAGACCGGCCGTCACAAAACCGAAGCTTAAAAAGCGGCCTGTCAGTCTCAGTTGATCAACTCCCATTAATATTGGAAAGACTAAAAGTAATAGTGCGACAAATACGAGCAATCCGACAAACCCTTCTTTGCCCCCAATAAATTTAGGTAACTTGTTCATTAATCGCTACTCCTTCATACGCCGACGCTTAGCGGCGTACCTTGCTGGCGAAAAGGCCTTCCGGACGAAGCATCAAAATGCATATGACAATCAGTAGTGTTGCCACTTTTGCCATAGAGCCACTGATAAAAAACTCTAGTATTGACTGCCCCTGGGCAATAGAGAACGCAGCAGCTACCGTGCCTAGTAGGCTTGCGGCACCTCCGAAGACCACTACCAGGAACGTATCCACGATATAAAGCGAACCACTGGTTGGGCCAGTTGAGGAAATTGCAGTGAAAGCGGCGCCCGCTATACCAGCTATGCCGCAACCAATTGCGAAAGTCGCACGATCGACGCTTCGCGTATTGATTCCAACAGCACCACTCATCTCGCGGTTTGACGTGGTACAACGTACCCGCAGCCCCCAGCGGGAACGATAAAGCAGCCACGCTACACCAGCTGTAACGAGTAAAGTTAATACCATGATCGCCATTCCATTGATCGGAATGTCAATCATCAATGTCGGCTGGTACGAGCCTTGCAACCACTCCGGCAAGCGCACACTCACTTCCCTGGCACCAAATAGTGAGCGGAAGGTTTGCTGCATAATTAGCGCGAGTCCCCAGGTGGCTAATAGTGAATCGAGCGGCCTGTTGTATAGGTGTCGGATGAGTAATGTCTCAACAATCCAGCCGACGATGAACGCGGCTCCAAACGCGATCGGCACCGCAAAAAAAATGTAATAGTTTACTAACCACGGCGCGTAGTTGGTCACTAGAGTCGAGATGACATAGGTTGCGTAAGCCCCAATCACCATAAATTCTCCATGGGCCATGTTAATTACGCGCATCTGTCCATAAATAATGGCTAGCCCTAGTGCCATCAGCAGCAATACACTGAACAGGCTCAACCCAGAAAAACCCTGCATGGCGAAGATCGCCATTAATTCCTGCGGCGTGAAGTCACTCATAGATTTGATCCCCATCGGACCGATGCCGAAGCACGCAGTCTAGGTTGTAGTTCGCAGATAGAAGGCCAATGAGGGCCGCTCATCAGCCTCCATCCGAAGAACCGGTTTCCCTAATACCCCTCTGGGAACGGGTTTGGCTCAATTAACTCATCAGACTCCCAGACCACAGTGGCTTGACCATCGCTGTTCCAGCGAGCAATGCGTGCTCGACTCCAGAGATGTCGATTCTCGTCATGTACTCGGACATAACCTTCCGGCGCCATATCTAATTCAATGCCAGGTAACGTTTCGTTCACTTTATCCACATCGAAGCTATTAGCAGCTTCCACTGCCGCTTTCCAAATCCAAGGCCCAAGATAGGCGGCCTGGGTGCTGTCACCAATCACACTGTCTTCGCCGTGCATTTCCTTAAAAGCAGCAACAAAATCCCTGTTATTCTCATTGTCGAGACTTTGGAAATACTTGAATGCAGCGTAATAGCCCTCGACGTTCTGACCTCCGATACCGAGTACTTCGTCTTCAGTAGTTGCCAACGTTAAGACGGTCTGTTCATCACCAGACAGGCCTGAAGCATTCATCTGACGAAAGAACGCCACATTACTCCCACCGACAACAGTTGAAACAATGGCGTCGGGACGACGCAGGCGAATACGGTTCACAGCAGAACCGAAGGACGTGTGGCCAAGGGCGTAATAGTCTTCACCGACCACCTCACCACCAAGTACTTCCTCTATATGTATGCGGGCTATGTTATTGGTTGTCCGAGGCCAGATGTAGTCAGACCCAATTAGGTAAAAGGTCTCTGCACCCTTCTCCTCGGCAAGCCAGTTCAGGCTAGCTATAGTTTGCTGCGCTGCCTCCTGCCCCGCGTAAATTACATTTTCAGACTGCTCCATCCCTTCATAGAAGGTGGGATAAAAAAGAAGCCCATTCTCACGCTCAACCACTGGTAACATGGCTTTACGTGATGCGGATGTATAACCACCGAAGACCGCAGGAACACTATCCTGTCGGAGAAGTTTGCGTGCTCGATCAGCAAACGTTGGCCAATCAGAAGCACCATCTTCCAGGACGGCTTCGACCTGACGCCCCAAAATGCCACCTTCTTCATTGATCTGCGCGATAGCTAGTTGAACCGCTTCGACCGCTCCTGTCTCGCTAATTGCCATGGTACCGGTCAGAGAATGGAGGATCCCCACCTGAACGGTGTCATCGGTCACTGCAAGACCGGTGGTATTGACCTCATCTGTTGGGTACTCCTGGTTTGCCAGTACCCCTGCGGAACACGACAGCATACCTATGGAAATAATCATTGCGATCTGCCGACCGGCAAACAAATTGCTAATTTTTGGCTTAAACACGTCACCTACTCCAGTAATGGTAAGAAACAAAGTTTCACAAGGGGAATTGCAAGTGCCATGCCAAATAGTTAATAAAAAACCTTAAGCCATTGATAATATTTATATAAAATAAGTAAAAAGCTGCCGTCCGGCAAAAAGAGTGAACCGTGTAGGCATTATGTCGCACCATGACAACGCACAATCAGAGATCCTGCTCTATTTCAGCTCATTGACCCTTTCTAGATTGAGTTGCTACACACTGGCTTTCTTTATAGTTAATGTCCTGGATTACGAGTTTGAAGATCCCAGAGACGACGTCCCCCCAGATTGAGTAGCGCTACACTTTAGAGTCCGACCCTATGGGC
>TARA_R110001599_G_C12275462_1_pt1 | contig 16372 bp, 9 predicted proteins | sample TARA_R110001599 | Tara Oceans TARA_R110001599 (sample SAMEA4398360) | marine metagenome | biome: Polar Biome; feature: [MES] marine water layer (ENVO:01000295) within the mesopelagic zone...; material: water (ENVO:00002006), including particulate matter (ENVO:01000060) such as...... | reverse complement strand
CGATCGAACACTTGTGTGAGATCAGAGGGATGTTGTGCAGTTTCTGAACTGGAAAACGACTCGTTCCGAACTGTGGTATTGAGGCTCTGCCTATTTTCTTCAATTTGTAATAGGAAGCAGGAGCTTCCTAATGTCATTCCCAAGCAGAGCTTGGGATGAAGTCTATAAGAAAAAAGGCTCTGTCCAACTGCGGAAATTACTAAACTTCAATTTGGATGTTGGATGTTCTTATCCTTTTGCTTTAGCACCAATTCTTCCGGCCCAGAGTTTAAAATCGTCCAGGATGATATAAATGGATGGAAGTACGATCAGCGTAACAACAGTTGAGAAGATCAATCCACCAACAATAGCTCTTGCCATTGGGAAGTAGGGAGGTCCGTCGCCACCAATTTGAGTAGTTCCGATACAAAGTGGAATCAATCCAAGAACCGTTGTTCCAGCTGTCATCAAGATTGGGCGCATTCGGTCTTTTCCGCCTTGAACCACAGCTTCAGCACGACTCATTCCTTCTTCTCTCAAATGAATGATATGATCGATCAGAACGATACCGTTGTTAACTACAATTCCCATCAGAATAAGAATTCCGATCATGGCCATAAGATCAAAAGTGGTTCCGGTAAAAAAGAAGAACCAAAAAATTCCAACAATTCCGTACAGTATACAAGCAAGAACAGCTGTTGGATACATCAATGATTCGAATAAGGAAGCCATCACCAGATAAATGAGAAAGAAAGCAATTCCGATATTGAACAACATCGTTCCCATGGCTTCATCGTCGTTACTGAAACTACGACCAAAACTCCATGCGTAACCGGTAGGATAAACAATCTGATCCATGATGCCTCGGAGTTTATCTCTTGCATCGTCGGGAGTCATGCCATCTTCCAGATTGACAGCTATACCCAGAGAGGTTTTACGATCCTGGCGGAATATTCTACCAGGCCCGGAAGCTTGTTCAAAACTGGCTAGTGTAGAAAGTGAAGTGGTTCGGTCACCTTCTATAGATATCGGAAGATCTTTAAGATCGTCAATCGATTGTTTATCTACATTTTGAAGAGCTAGAATTACGTTAATTTCTGAATTCGCACTTCTTACCTTACGTAGATTTTGTCCACGTACAGCATTTGATACCGATCTGGCCACAGCTTGTGAACTCAAACCAAATGTTTTGGCTTTTTCAGAATCGATGGTTAACCGAACTTCATCTCTGCCACGTTCGGCATCTGATTTTACATCTGTGAACCCTTCAACCTGAGAAATTCTCCATTCAACTTGGTCAGCTAACTCAGTAAGTACATCCATGGATTCTCCCTGAACATATACCCGGATAGATTCGCTGTTGTTTCTGCTTCTGAATTCAAAAGCAGGTTCACCAATGGTGACAACGGGCAAATCTTTTTCGATCTCTTCTTTAATGAATTCAACGGATTTTTTTGCATCCTCTTCATCAATAAGGATTATTGTTGAAAGAGCGTATTCCGGTTGGTAGTAAGTATAAACTGATTCGATTTCGAATTTATCCTGATTTTCATACAGGTAATCTTCAATTTTATCTACAGTTTCTTTTACCCGATCCAAAGTATATGAACCATTTAAATTATACCGAAGCTCCATTTCTCTTTCAGGATTGTTAGGAAACATATCAATGTTTAAGCCCAGCGCAATTGGAACTCCTATACTGAGGAATAAGAGAATAATACTGATCGTGGAAACCCATCTGCGATCAATAAACCAAGCTAAAAAAGTGGAATACTTTTCAGAGAGCTTATCTACAATAGTTCGTTTTATCTTTTTTGATCTTGGTTTTATCTTTGATGTGAGAAGAGGTATTACGGTTAATGATATCAGAAGAGATGCGATCAAAGAAATAATGATCGGCATTCCGATGTAATACATATACGGAGCGATAAAACTCTCATTCACAATATTTGGAAGAAAAACCACAACAGAAGTAAATGTACCTGCAGTTACGGCAATACCAACTTCTTTAGCGCCCAGAACAGCAGCTTTTGCAGGTTCTACACCATTTCTTCGGTGTCGGTGGATATTTTCTGTGACTACAACAGCATTATCCACCAGCATACCGATAGCCAGGATTAAACCGGTCATGGATAGAATATTGATGGAGATATTTAAGAAATAGAAAAAGCCTAAAGTTACTACCAAAGAAAATGGAACGGCTGTAGCAACGATCAAAGTAGTTCCAAACTGACGAAGAAAAAAGAACAGCATAATAACAGAAAGTCCGGCACCGAGAATGCCTGCATTCATTAGTTCTTCCAAAGAACTCAGGATTCCCTCAGCCTGATTATTCATTTCGTAAATTTGAATTCCCTGCATTTCCGGAAGTTCATTAATCTCTTCGATTTCTTTGAGAACACGATCAGCTGTTGCAACAGTATTGGCAGATGATTCTTTAACTATATCTAAGCCAATAGCATATTTTCTGTCTAAATGCCTTGCGTAATTCCGAACAGGAGAGGTGTATGCTACGGTTGCAATATCTTTCAAGCGAAGATTGTTATCTCCAATCACAAGATTTTCAAAATCTTCGATCTCGGTTAATTCACCCATTGGACGAACATTATATCGCAATCCCGAGTCATTGATCTTCCCTGCTGAGATTGAGAAGTTGGATCTGCTCAAACGTTGATTCAGATCATTCAGATCGATGTTATAATTCTGGAGCCTGTTAGCCAGTAATTCAATTCGAATCTCTTTTTTTTCAACCCCATAAAGGGTAACCTGACCAACTCCTTCAATACGCTCAATACGTTGTTTCAGGTTTCGGTCTAAAAGATCATATGCATTTGAAAGGTCCCGTTGACTGGAGATACGCAATTGAAGCATATTTCCGCCGCCATCTTCAAATTTGTGTACCTGATAGTACTCAAAGTCGTCCGGCAGCTGGTTTCGGACACTTTCTATCTTTTCTTTGATCTCTATAGCCTTCAGATCAATGTCACTGTCTTGAGTGAATTGTATGTTTACACCACCTTCATTCTCTCCGGCATTGGAATTAATTTGTTTAACGCCACTGATGGTTGCTAAAACTTCTTCAATAGGTCGGATAACCTGTTCTTCAATTTCGTTTGGAGAGGAGTTAGGGTATGGAATCTGAACAAAAGCGCCCGGAAAAGAAATGTCAGGGAAATATTCCAGTGGAACTAATCTGGTAGCAATAAATCCCACAACCACGAGGCTCACAAAAACCATCATGGTTGTTACGGGGCGTTTTATGGAGATCTCAGTCATACTCATATCAGTTCTCCGTTACAACTTCGGTTGTAGTATCGTATTTTTTTCTATCCATGATGGAATACATTACCGGAATTACAACAAGCGTAAGTAGCGTTGAAACCAGAAGTCCACCGATTACCGTAATACCCATCGGTGCTCTTAGTTCAGCTCCGTCTCCAAATCCGATAGCAAGAGGTAGAAGTCCCAAAGTAGTTGTTAATGTAGTCATCAAAATCGGGCGCAATCTGGATTTACCACCTTCAATAATAGCTTCGTATTTATCCATGCCCCGTTCTCTCAGTTGATTGATCAGATCGATCAATACTATGGCATTGTTAACCACAATTCCGGCAAGCAGGATCAAACCAATAAATACAACAACACTTATAGTTGTTCCTGTAATGAATAGAGCAAGAACTGCTCCAACCAAAGCGAGAGGAATGGTAAAGAGGATGATAAAAGGGTGAAGCAAGGACTCAAATTGCGAAGCCATCACCAGGTAAACGAGAAATATGGCCAATGCAAGTGCGAATAAAAGAGATTTGAAAGATTCTCCCATTTCTTCGTTTTGCCCCGCAATTCTTGCAAATATACCGCTTGGCATGGTAGTTTCGTCAATGATTTGTTGAACATCAATTGCAGCTTCTCCAAGATCTCCGTAATTCAGGTTTGCAGTTACAACAGCAACTCTTTGTTGGGAAGCTCTGCGTATTTCTCCAGGACCGTTTGCAATTCTTACTTCAGCAATCGCGCTTAATGGAATTGATCGTTCACTATTTGGATTGATAACCAGGTTTTTGATCTCGTCAATAGAAGAACGGTCTTCCTCCTGAGCTCGAACCAACACATCAATTTTACGATCTCTCCATGAATATCTGGTTGCTACATCACCGCGAACATTACTGACCACACGATCTGCAACTTCGTGCACTTGCAGTCCTAATGCTGCTGCTCGATCTCTGTCAAACAGAATTTGAATTTCCGGGCTGCCGATCTGCATGGAGTTTTTAACATCAGCAAAACGAGAGTTTATATCCATTTTCTGAACAATTAGGTCACTTACTTCTTTAAGCTGCTCCAGATCAAATCCACTTATTTCAACTTCAACCGGTGTCGAAAAAGAAAACAGAGACGGACGGGAAAATTTATATTGTAATCCGGGCACTACTTGAAGGGAGTTTCTCATTGAACTCATTACCGAACTTTCAGTTTCAGAAGAAGCTCCTGATGCCAGCAGAACATTCAACTCGCCCCAGTTTTCACCACCCTGATCCGGATTAGCATCCATTCTGTTACCGGTTCCGGCAACTGCAAAAGTAGATTGAACATTCTGAGCATTTTTTGTGGCTTCCTGTACAGCTTTTAGAGCAGAATCGGTTTGTTCGATCGGTGTTCCCGGAGGAAGTTTGAATTCAACTTTAAATTCACCTTGAGATAATTGTGGTATAAGTTCAATTCCGATTTTTTGTACCAAAGCCAAAGAACCTGCGAAAGAAAGGATAGCTATAACGATCACAACAAGTCTGTTGTTTAAAGACGTCTTCAGAAGTCCTAAATATACCCGTTCAGAAGCCTGATAGAATTTATCGAAAGCCCACACAAAAGGGGAGAAGATGAATTTTAAAACTTTGGCAAAGAAGTTCACAATAGCCCGAATGCCTTTAGTTACAGCTGTTGGTATCGTATAGAATAAGAATAATCTTGTCGATCTTAAGAATCTTCCAAATGAAGTCTTTGGCTCTTTTAATTCAAGTGGTACGATTTCTTTTTTTCTGCCACTTAAGGATGACATCATCGGGATCAATGTAACAGCAACTACAAGAGAAGCGATCAATGAAAAAGTAACGGTAAGTGCCTGGTCTCTGAATAACTGACCGGCAATTCCATCCACAAAAACCAATGGGAAGAACACAGCAACAGTAGTAAGTGTGGAAGCGATTACTGCAGTGCCAACTTCACTTGCTCCGTCTTTAGCTGCTTGCAGTGCATTTTTACCCATATCTTTGTGTCGGGCAATATTCTCAAGTACTACAATGGAATTATCAACTAACATACCAATACCAAGCGCGATTCCACCCAAAGACATAATATTGAGGGTAATATCATTCCCGTACATTAGATTGAAAGTGGCGATAATTGAAACAGGAATGGAAACTGATATTATTACAGTGCTCCAGAAATTTCTTAAGAAAAAGTAAAGAACCAGTACGGCTAAAATACCACCAATTATACCGGCTGTTTTTACCTCATTAACAGCAGAAGAAATAAAAACAGATTGGTCATACACTTTTTCCAGTTTCATTCCAGAAGGGAGTGTTTTCCGAATTTCGTTTATGCGTTCTATGGCTGATTCAGCTACAGCAACTGTATTTGCATCACCTTCTTTATAGATTGCGATTTCAACCGCTTCCATGGCATTTAATCGGGTAATAGCCTCTCTTTCTTTGTAACCCTGACGGATATCAGCTACGTCTTTCAAATACACGGCATTTCCATTTAAAACGGTAAGTACAGTATTTCTGATCTGATCTACATCTTTAAACTCGTTAAGAGTTCGAACGAGATATTGTTGTGTTCCTTCTTCTAAACGTCCACCGGAAAGGTTGATATTCTCCGCACTTAAAGTGGATGTAATGGTCTCGATCGGAATATTCAGATAAGCAAGTCTTTCCTGATCTATGTTTACCTGAATTTGTTCTTCAAGTCCGCCGCTGATCTTTACGGATGCTACGCCATCAGAAGATTCAAGATTCTTTTTAAGAATTTCATCGGAAATAATTCGGAGTTGTTTTAATCGAGCAATTGCAGCCGGATCATTAAGATCTTCTTCCGGTTCAGAATAAGAAGCCAGATCAACTTTTCTGCTATCAGTACTTTCCTGATTTTCTTTTTTGCCGTTATCATAATACAATGCATATCTGATGATAGGATCCAAAGTCGGATCAAAGCGTAGCGTTACCGGTTTTTTTGCTTGCAGAGGAAGTTGAATAGCATCTAGTTTTGCTATTACATCCAAATTGGCAATATCCATGTTAGTTCCCCATGCAAACTCAAGAACAACATCTGATTGTCCCGCTCTGGAAATTGAACGAACCAACTTAACTCCTTTAACAACCCCAACAGCTTCTTCAATCGGTTTGGAGATTAGGTTTTCAACCTCAATAGGAGCAGCGCCTTCAAACTCTGTACGCACGGTCAATGTCGGGTAGCTGAGATCAGGAAGCAGATTTACATTTAATCGAGAAAGTGAAACAATTCCGAATAACAGAATCGCAACAGTAAACATCGAAATGGTTACTTTTCGTTTTACGGAGAAATCTATGAGTTTCATATCGGAGTTCCTCTTAGCTGCGAACTACATTAACTTTGGCGCTGTCTTTCAGGCTTCCCTGTCCGGTAGTTACAACGATTTCCCCGTCTTCAAGTCCTTCCAGGATCTCGATATTGCTTCCGTTTACATATCCCGTTTTGATGATCTTTTTGTAAGCAAGAGAGTCACGAACCACGAACACCGTTTGTGTTTCATCTTCTGACATCACCGCAACTTTCGGGATCATTTTTGTGCTGAGTCTTGTGTCATAAACAATTTTGACTCTGCCAAACATACCGGGTTTTAGTTTTTCGCTTTTTTCATCAATGATAACGGTCACTTTGAAGGTTCCTGTTGTTGGATCGACGATCGGGCTTATTCTCTCAACATGAGCTTTAAAAGACTGTCCGGGTAGAGCATCTACTTTAATTTCCGCAGGCTGGTTTTTATTAATTTTTGCCATTTCATGCTCAGGCACATATAGAATAGCTTGTAAAGGATCGAAGTCTGTAACTCTGTACACATTTTGATCAGTGCCGATCATATTCCCTTTTTTGATCAGCCTTTCAGAAATAACACCACTAATTGGTGATTTGATGGAAGTATATTCCTGATTTAGTTTTGCAAGTTCATAAGCCGATTTCTGAGCTTCATACTCAAATTGCTTGTTTTGATATTCTTCGACAGAAATGGCTTGTTTATCGTACAATTCCTTACTTCTTTTGAAGTCGTTGTGGAGACGATCCATATTAGATTTGGCTCTTTCAGCTTCAATTCTATACTGTTCGTCTTCAATCTTAGCAATTACTTGTCCGGCTTTAACTCTATCGCCTTCTTCAACTAAAACCTGATTTATAATTCCTCTGACTTTTGCAACGACTAAAGCTTCTTGCTCGGCTTCTAAAGTTGCTGTATTAGAGTAGTAAGCAGAAATATCACCACGGGATACGGTAGTTGCTTCTACGGGGATAACTACGATTTCTTCGTTGTCACCATTTTCATCATTATTGTTTCCTTCGTTTCCGCATGCTGAAAGTGTAAGAAGTAATGCTGCGGATAAATAGCCAAGTTGTTTGATTTTCATAATAAAAAAGCGTTTGAATTGATTACAAACGCTTAGACGACTCATATATAAAGATGTTACAATGCAAAGAAAAAAGTCGGAACCATGTACCGAATCCGCAGAACCTAAAGGATCTGCTTATTTCTCTTCAGAATCTTTCTTAGAAGCTTTTTTAAAAACAATGTCACCATAATAAGCAGTAGCTGAACCTTTTGAATTATCAGAATCCGTCATGATAGCAACACCGGTAATTTTTCTTGGTTCTTCTTCGAAAGCAGTTTTATAGGTATCATAAACATTTGCCGTAGAGGTAATCCATTCTCCGGCTTTTGCATCTCCGGATTCCACCGCTATCATATTTACCCAATTGGTATAAACATTTTCCTGAACGGTTCCTGTATCAGCTACATTTGCCCAAACATAATTCATAGATCGTAATGGGATATCAAAGTCAGTGAAAGTCTTCATGCTGCCATATTTAATACGTTCCCCAAGAGGCAGGTCTTTTCGATCGTATTCATAAGTGATGTAAATTCTGGCAGCGTAGTCATCTCCGTCTTTTTCGGTCATATCACCTTCTTCAAGAACACCATCAATTTTCCATCTCCATTCTATAATCGGATATTCTTTCGGATCGATATCCACTTTATACTTCCAGCCGGAGGCAGAATTTTTACTCACTGCTTTTATGTGGGGTTCGTCACTATCAGATACTAAAGTATATTCGGTATTATCCTTTTTTGGAAGGGTTAGTTTTTCCCACTTGTTGTTATCCGAGTATTTGTCGTATTCCTCAGGGTTAAATTCTGAGACAGGAATTACAATGGTAGATTCAGAATCCGGCTCCGCATCAGTTTTATTTTTAGAATCACTGTTATTGCATGCAAAAGAAAAAAGAAGCGTAGTTAAAAATAAGTACCCGAAAATTGATTTGATCGATTTCATAATAATAAATTGTTAGTATTTATTACTTTAAGCCGATCGGAGTTCAAAATGTTCCGTATTGTTATTTCTTCTTTTTGAAAACTATGTTCCCGTAATACGCTGTAGCCGAACCTTTTGAGTTATCAGAGTCAGTCATTATAGCTACTCCGGTAATATTTTTAGGTTCTTCTTCAAACGCTTTTTTATAAGAATCATAAACATTAGCTGTGGAAGTAACCCAGGTGCCTGCTTTATCATTACCTGATTCCGTAGCAACCATATGTACCCAGTTTGTGAATACGTTTTCCTGAATTCGTCCAACTTTGGCTTTATTAGCCCAAACATAGTTCATAGAGCGAAGAGGTATATCAAAACTGGTGAACGTTTTCATTGTTCCGTATTTGATTCTTTCACCGAATGGGAGATCTTTTCTGCTGTATTCATAGGTAATATAAATCCGAGCGGGATAATCATCCCCGTCTTTTTCTGTCATATCTCCGTTTTCCAGTACGCCATCAATTTTCCATTGCCATTCGATGATGGGGTATTCTTTGGGATCAATATCGATCAAATACTTCCATCCGGAAGCAGAATTATTACTCACTGCTTTAATGTGGGGAGTATCACCATCTGTTACTAAGGTGTATTCGGTCCAATCTTTTTTTGGAAGAGTAAGTCGCTGCCACTTGTTACCATCTGCATCATCATCAAATTCAGCAGGATTAAAACTTGTGATAGGAATTACCAGTGAATCTTGAGCAGCACTAAATGAGCTTAAAAAAGCTGCAAGGAAAAAAGTTACTATAAATGATCTCATTAGATCTGTAATTAGTTAAAATTTCTTATCTGTTAATGAATACGAACTAAACATCTTATCAGTTTTCTGATATTGTAAACGCAAGGTAGGCAAGGAATGTTCACCCAGCATCACAAATGTGTAAAAAGAGCGTTATCAATATCCAACACCCAATATTCAATGCCCAACAACCAACAAGGAATAACCAATTTCCAATGGCTGGAGGAAACAGATACAGATAATTGGAAAATGAATGTTGGACATTGGATATTGATTATTCTTTCCTTCGTTTTGATTTTAACAAATGCATTCAGTTTATTAAAGCCAATAATTTTCGGGTATAACATTGGTTTTAAGAGAAATAATTATAAGGTCTATTGCTGGGGATTCTGATTGCGAGCAGAAATTGATAAAACAATGCTCAGACTTTGCCGAAGCTTACCTCCGGATGAGAACCAAAAAGGATTCGTATCTCTTTAACCTGATTTCCTCTTCTCTAAAAGATATTGCCCTAGATTGTGTTGCAGAATTATTTGAGAAGAAGGAGGGTAGACTGGTTTTGTTGGAAACCTATTTCTCAGGGTTATTGATAACCAAAGAAAGTGAATATCATACTCATCTGAGAAGACTGGTGTTCAGTAAAGTAAATGAAACACTGTTTGAGTACTATAAATCATTTGATCCTTCTCTAGGGAAGATCATCAGAAATATAAAAAGAGTACTAAAAGAAGATGTTGTTCAGGATTTGGAATACAATCCGGAATCTAAACTTATTACTACTACTCAATTGCATTCAGATAAACCTCAAATGCCGGCAGATCTGTTAGAAATTAAATTGAGCTACAGATTTAAGTATGCAGTTTCCACCAAAGATGTTCTACAATTGGTTTCGAATATTTTTGTTATTCATGATGAGTATAATGGGAAAATAAAGCTTTCAATTTTGGCACAAATAATCAGAAGACTCCATCAATTTTATAATGAAGATGCAGAGCACTTTAACTTTTCGGACCATGAAGAATTGGAAGAAAGAGAATTAACCGATCTGATAAAATCCGTAGTAAAAAAGGTGCGGTTGGACCTCTATCCCGGATATGTATCCAAAAATAAGATGAGTGAAGAAGATTTCAGTAAATATTTTATGACAGTTGAAAACGTATTACTTGGGGATTACACCAATTGTAATGGAAGCGGGAAAAGTTACTATGAACATTTTGTGGATATTGCAGGTGAGATAGACAAAGAAAAGTACAGAAATGAACAACGTAAATACGTGGAATATTTTGTAAAACAATCCCGTGAACATCTTGTTTTGTATTTAAGGAAGATAAAAAATCGGCAGAAGTAGGTAATTGGAAGGAATAATAATAAAAAAATCTTTTTTTGGATAAGATAGACGAATATAAAATCGAACAGTTTTTACGGTTTCCGGAAGAAATGTCTCATTCAGAGCATAATGAAATTCGTCAATTGATCGAGGATGAACCTGAAGCAAAGGCTATAGCTGAATGGTTGAGTTCATTTTACGAAAAATATGATGAGTTAAATAAACCGAATGTTATAACACTTTCGCCCAGAGAATACAATCCAAAGACCACAGGACCAATGGTTCTGGCAGCGATGTCCTTTGAACCGGAAGATTATGGGCTTAAAACAAAAGCAACTCTGGCTTCAGAAGAATATCAGACATTATTAAGGGTATTGGAAGATCAGAAAAGCCATGAATATCAATTTCATGTGATTTCAAAATTTATAAGTCCAAAAGACAGGGTGCTTATAACCATTGACGATCTTGGTATTGATCTTATTACGGATAAAGGGGGGAAGTTAAAAAATGTTCAAAAAGCGGAACTATCGGATCTTAACTGGAATGGCGTGTTAGCACAGCTAAGGGTATCTATTTGCACTTGTGAATATGAACCTGAACACGATGCCAGGATTGAAAATATAACGGTCTGTGATGAATGCAGTATAACAGTATCCAATCAGGAATGTACGCTTCATGCTTTTAAAACAAAGATATCCAGTATTTTAGTGGAGCAGAATGAAGAGACCAGATTACTCTATCTAAATACGAATGTGATCAGCTTCCCTGTGAATTCTGAGAAGCCTTTCCGAGTTCATCTTTATGCTTAAGAAGTATGTCTTCATTTGATCCTTTCCATATCGAAAAGCGATTCAATGAAACACTGAGATTAATTCAAAGCTCCGCTTCCGAAAGAGTGCAAATCAGTTACATCTATCAGTTTTTGATAGAAATTCAAGACTTTAAAGAACAAGCAGATTCCTATTCAACTCAACTTTTTGAGAAGTTACCGGAGCTCTCCAACCCGCTATTAATTGCAGGAATTCATCCCAAGACATTTCAACAGTTCATAGATACACTAAAAGAATTCCTCGGTACAAGTGACGAAAATGCTGGCTTGGAAAAAAGAATACAGGAATATCAAAAAAGTTTGAGCTTGATAAAATCTTGGGTTGGAGAATATGATAGACTTGAATCTTCGACACTGAATTCGGTTACGGAAACAATATCAAAGAACATAAATTTTAAACCGGGCGAAGTATTAATTCCTGTAGTGGAAGCATTTAAAACTGAAGATGGAAATTCAGGAATTGGGAGGCTCAGGCAGCTTCGGATAGATATTATTGGAGAAAATAAGTTTAAACAACATGAACTGAAACCCACTTTTGGTGTAATTGGAAATGAAGCAGGGAACTTTTTAGAACCGGTTAAAAAAGCAGCAGGACAATTATTGGCAAGAAGTCGGGAAAACAAACAGAAATACTGGAACGGTTCAGCAGGTTTGAATATGAGTCATGCCTGGCATTCCGGAAGATCTGCTAATGTAGCTTTGGCAGCAGCTTTTTATTGTGAAATGCTGAAGGCAGAAGAACAAGCTGAATACTTTAGATTAAATCCTGCTATTTGTATAACGGGAGATATCGATAAAGATGGAAAAGTGCTCTCTGTTGAAAATGAAAGCCTGCGATTAAAGGCCGAAGCAGCTTTCTTCTCTTGGGCTCAGGCTTTTGTAGTGCCGGCAACTCAATTAAATGAAACTCTTCAGTATCTCCATGAATTAAATGAAGAATTCCCAAACCGACATTTACCGGTTATTGGTATTTCCCACATTCAGGAATTGTTTTATGATCGAAGGTTGACATTACATCATAAAACCGATGCGATTACTCATAATCTAAAGAAAATCTGGAAGCGCAAATTTAGTGTGGCATCGGCTTTTATTCTAATTGTATTACTTGGGATTATAGGAAGGCTGGTGTATGGGCCTGTTGATAGGAATCCGACATATGCGACCTATGAAGGTGAGTTTGCTCATATCAGAAATCAAACTGGATCGGTACTTCATACTATTCCTATTAATAAACTTTATGTTGAACGTTGGAATAGTCCAATTTATACCAATTCCCATCTACCAGACCACCTTAAATTTTATGACGTAGATGGAGATGGTATCAATGAGATATTCGAAAATAAGCAAACCGAAAAATATGGTGGGCCAAAGAATAATGAACTTATTGTGTACCGATTAGATGGGGATACATTATTTCAAAAAGAATTACGTTTAGACATTCCTTTTGATAACCATCCATACTTAAGAGAGGAATCATTTTCGTTTGATAAGTTTGAATATACAGACTTAGAAGGAAATGGAGATTCTAAACTAGTCTTTATAGCAAGTATCAGATATCATTTTACACATATCGTGTCAATTTTTGATTTAGAAACTGGTGGTATGACAGAGCCCTACATTAACGCCGGCCGTATTGAATCATTAGTAATCGAGGATTTAGATAAAGATGGAATCAAGGAATTAATTATTTCTATGGAAATGAAGGATGCCGGAAAATCTGGAGCATTAGGAGTGGCAGTATTAGACGGTCGTTTTATTTCAGGAAATGGATTATTAACGGATCGTTATAGTCGTTCAGGTAATAAAGCTATTGAAAAAGTAGCATGGAAGCTTCCTCAAACTATTGTTGGGAAAACAATGCAAAATGATGATGGGGTTAGATATACTTTCGGCTCTCACTACTATTTAAGATATCCAAATGAACATATTGAATTGATAACATATGATGTTTATACCGGAGCATCAGATGATCCTAGATTGCATTACTTATTTTATGGAGATTTGAGTATCCATTCTATCCTTACTTCAAATCAATACGATGCTAAAGCTAAAGTGCTATTCGAAAGTGGGCGTATCCCTTTTGAAATTGATGCCTTTTATATTGAAAAATACCGCGATTCACTCCAATACTGGAATGGAGTTGAATTCCAATACGAACCCACCTTAAATAAAAAGTATCTGGAAGCAGTTGGGGATGATTCTACGTTTTATAAAGAGTTTTTCTTTAATACATACAATTAACCTTTGTTTATGAAATTTTATGATGTACTAATCAATAATTGATATGTCCGGATTTGATCCTTTTCTTATTGAGCAAAAGTATAATGAAACTATTCGGTTGATTCAGAGCTCTCCCTCAGAAAGAATCCAACTAACTGGAATTAATACTTTTTTAGAAGATACCTGGAATGATCGTACTCAAGTGTCTTCTTATCTCGAACAGATCTTACAATACTTACCGGATCTTTCGAATCCGTTATTAATTGCTGGAATAAACCCTCTAGAGTTTAAGAAGTTCATAGAGCGGTTGGAAATTATCTCTGAAGTTGTAGATGCTGACAAAGAAATTGAACTGAAACTTATTCAGTATAAAAAAAGCTTGTTTCTGATAAACTCTTGGGTTGGTGAAGATCAAAACAAAAGACAAGGAGATGTCATTCAGCTTGAAGGAGAAAACAAACCTACCTATAAACCCGGAGAAGTGTTAATTCCGGTAGTAGAGGAATTAAAAACAGCGAATAGTCAAACCGGAATTGGTCGCCTGAGGCAACTAAGGGTTGATATTCTTGGAGAAAACAAAAAAGGAAAGAGTGAGTTAAAACCAGCTTTTGGAGTGATTGGGAAAGATTCAGGTTCTTTTTTGGAAGGTGTATCTAAAGTAGCAGAAAAGTTACTCTCGGTAAGTAAAAAAGGTAAACATAAACATTGGAGAGCTACAGCAAGCCTAAGCATGAGTCACGCATGGCATGCCGGGAGATCAGCAAACCTAGCCCTCGCTTCAGCATTTTATTGTGAAATGCTGAAAGCAGAAGAAATGGCGGAGTTCTTTAGACTCAACCCTGCAATATGCGTAAGTGGTGATGTAGATGATTTTGGCAATGTATTGTCAGTCGAAGAAAAAAGTTTGGGGTTAAAAACAGAAGCTGCTTTTTTCTCTTGGGTACAGGTATTGGTAGTACCTGCAGAACAACTGGAAATAGTCCAAAATAAAGTTAGGGAGTTGAATGAGCATTTTCCGAACCGACAGTTACCGGTATTTGGAGTTAGCAAGATCGAAGAGATATTCTATGATCGTCGATTAACGATACATCAGAAAACAGATGCAATTATTCACAATCTACGAAGAGTTTGGAAGCGAAAGTTCGGTGTAGCTTCTGGAATTATGTTGATGATTCTACTTTCGATCATTGCAAGATTAGTTTATGGGCCGGTGGATAGGAATCCGACTTACGTAACTTATGAAGGGGAGTATGCCGAAATTAGAAATAAATCAGGAGCCATTCTCGAAGAAGTATATGTTGGTGAGGTATTTGTTGAAAATTTTAATAAAACTAATGGATTTGAAGCTGCTACCCATATAGTTTTTTTTGATATCGATAAAGACGGAGTAAATGAAATATTTGAAAATACTACTGTTTTATCAAATACAATTGAAAAGGATAACAAAGCTTTTATTATAAGATCATTAGATGGGGATACTTTATTAAAAAGAGATTTTCATCTTGATATTAGATTTGATAATCACCCATATGTGAAAGAAGAAAAATATGGTATTCGGAAATTTGTTATTGCAGATATTAACAGTGATGGTACTGAAGAAGTAATTATGTTGCTTCCAGTGATAGACTTCTTTTCTCAATTGTTGATTACAATGGATATCCAGACCGGTGAAATAACCAATAAATATATTAATGCCGGGTACATGAGAGAATTTTTGATAAGAGATTTGGATGGAAATGGTACAAACGAAATTATGTTAGCTGCCGAATTGAAAGCATATAATAGCCAAGGTTTAATCGTTTTAGATGGAAATAATTTTCATGGATCTGGTGTGCTAGGAGATAGATATAAAAAGTCTGACTTTCCAAAAGCTAAGGAAATAGCAGTTATTCTAATCCCTCAGACGATTCTTGGTAAAGTGATGACCAATCTATACTCTCCTGAAACTATACTGTACGGTATGCCAAGGTATTTTAGGGAAAGAAGAGAAGGATATTTTTCCTATGTAGTTGACGATCATAAATCCCGAGGAAACCCTACCTCTTCTTTGATTTATGATTTTTATGATGATTTAAGTCTTCGGTCTATCATATCAACAGATAGCTATGATTATATGTCAAAGCAGTTGTATAAAGAGGGCCATATAAATTTTGAAATAGACGCTCTTTATTTAGATACCTACCGTGATTCTCTCAAATACTGGAACGGAACTGAGTTCCAAAGCGAGCCCACCCTAAACAAAAAATATCTGGAAGTAGTGGGAGAGGATTCTATGTTTTATAAAGAGTTTTACTTTAATACCTACGAATAATTTTAATTCTTTTTCTGCAAGTAGCATTTCTTGTTAGGACATATAAATAGAACAACAAATCGGGGTTCTACAAAACTAACCATTAATATGTCCATCCTCACTTCCTTGGTGGGGAGTGGGGTTTTAAGTTCTTTATTATGAAACATTTATTTTTGATACTTATTCCAATACTCTTTTTAAGTACATTTTCTTATTCGCAAAATACGGATTATGGCGCTAGGGTTATAAGCTACAGCACCTCAGGAAATAAATATTTTGGCAATAGTCTTAATACAAAAATATATACGCAAGGTACTGGAAATATTACAGGTACGTATATGATAAAGTACAAAGTGTATAGAGAAAGAACAGG
>TARA_R110001599_G_scaffold34871_7_pt1 | contig 16411 bp, 13 predicted proteins | sample TARA_R110001599 | Tara Oceans TARA_R110001599 (sample SAMEA4398360) | marine metagenome | biome: Polar Biome; feature: [MES] marine water layer (ENVO:01000295) within the mesopelagic zone...; material: water (ENVO:00002006), including particulate matter (ENVO:01000060) such as...... | reverse complement strand
GCCGTGAACAGCGCGGCTGTATCGCGGCCCGAAGTGGTCAGCGACATCGCCACCCGTTTCGGCAGCCAGTGCATGGTTGCCTCGATCGATGCCCGCCAGGTCGCCGAAGGACGCTGGGAAATATTCACCCATGGCGGCCGCACCCCGACCGGCATCGATGCTTTGGAACATGCTGTCCGCATGGCCGATCTCGGGGCAGGGGAGTTGCTGGTCACCTCGATGGACCGCGACGGCACCCGCGACGGCTATGATCTCGAACTGACCCGCACCCTGGCCGATGCGGTATCGATTCCGGTCGTTGCTAGCGGCGGGGTCGGCAATCTCGACCATCTGGTCGAAGGGGTGACAAAAGGTCATGCCAACGCGGTGCTCGCCGCCTCGATATTCCATTTTGGCCAATATAGCATAGCCGATGCCCATGCCGCGCTGCGCGCTGCAAAACTGCCTGCCCGGGCCTGATCGGGCGTTAACCACAAATTTTCCTGCATGTTCATGCCTGTAGGCGATGGTTAATGTCGGTTCACTTTACAGATTCAGATTTTTCGATATCGCGTTAACCACCTTGTTGTCCGGAAGCCGCGTGTTTCAGCGATCTGGCAGGACTCTTGCTTAACTATTCCCATGATATTTTTTAAATGCGGGAATGGAAGAGAATCATGAAACTGGTGAAATATACAATCTGGACTGCCGCAGCGGCAATTGCCTTTGCCGCCGCTGTCCCGGCTAGTGCGACCTGGAACAGTGACAATCGCGGAAGTGTCAAAGGCTGGGGCAGTTCCGGTTGGGGTAGCTCGGGCTGGGGCAGTTCGGGCTGGGGCAGCTCGGGTTGGGGTAGTTCAGGATCATCGGGTTCATCCGGTAGCGGCGGAACGACGAGTTCGACCGGCGGGACCGGTTCCTCGGGCGGATCGTCATCCGGCGGCACACCGGTTCCCGAACCATCCAACCTGATGATGCTGGGCCTTGGCCTGGTCGGCCTGATCGGTGGCCGCCTGGTTGCCCGTCGCCGCAAGAAAGCCTGAAAATCGCATTTCCAGAGCCGCCCGCCTTTCAGGTGCGGAGTGGCCGGAAACGGACCGTCAGTCGGGGGGCTGGCGGTCCTTTTTTTGGGCCCGGGCAAACTTGTACCACTAATGCTTGACGAACAGGCGGCCTGTCGCCCAAACCGCCGCGGATGAACGATATTCTCGAATCTCTCGAACGGACGATCCGCGAGCGCCGCAAAGCCGAGCCGGATACAAGCTATGTTGCCAGTCTCCGCGCCAAGGGCCGGGCCAAAATGGCTGAAAAGCTTGGTGAAGAGGCGGTGGAAGCGGTGATCGCCGCGGTCCAGGATGACAAGGCGGCGATGACCGGCGAGGCGGCCGACCTGCTGTTCCACCTGATGGTCCTGCTCGCCGACATGGATCTGTCGCTCGAGGATGTGACTGGAGAACTGGCCCGCCGCGAGGGGCTGTCGGGCCTGGAAGAAAAAGCGGCAAGAGGAGCAAATTGATGGCGATCGATCCGACACAGGCATATGATGACGACAATATTTTTGCGAAAATCCTGCGCGGCGAAATTCCCAACAAGACTGTCTACGAAGACGAATGGGTACTCGCCTTTCACGATATCAATCCGCAGGCCCCCGATCATATATTGGTGATTCCCAAAGGGCGTTATGTCAGCTGGGATGATTTTTCGGCAACCGCAAGCGAGGCGGAAATCGCCGGATTTGTCCGCGCCGTCGGCCATGTTGCCCGCGAGGCAGGGATGGTCGAGCCCGGGTATCGCCTGCTAGCCAACATCGGCAAGCACGGCCATCAGGAAGTGGCACATCTGCATGTCCATATTTTTGCCGGAAAACCGCTTGGCCCGATGTTGATGCGCAGCTAGTAACAAAAGCAACAAGGCCGTAACCGGTTCGAAACAACGGGGAGAAGCATAAATGGCAGGCGCAGCAGCACCGGGTGGCGAGGGTTGGTCCTCGCGAACCGCTTTCATTCTGGCAGCGGTCGGCGCGGCCGTAGGCCTCGGCAATATCTGGCGTTTTCCGACGCTGGCCGGGGAAAATGGCGGCGGTGCCTTTGTTCTTGTCTATATCGGCTGCATATTGCTGATCGGCCTGCCGATGGTCCTGTCGGAAATCCTGATCGGCCGTCACGGTCGCAGCGATGCCTATCATAGCGTTGTCAAAGTCGCCGAAGATTCGGGTGTCAGCAAAAACTGGGGCATATTTGGCGGGATCGGCATTCTCAATGCCTTCCTGATTCTCACATTTTACAGCGTCGTGGCTGGCTGGGTGCTTTACTATGTCGGGGTGATGAGCGGCGACTTTCTGGGCGCGCTTTTCTCCGGCAATCCGTTTGCGAGCGCCTTGATGTCGGAAAGTCCGGATACCATACCTGGCAAGATGACCGATCTGTTCGGCAATATCCCGATGTTGCTGGGCATGCACAGTCTGTTCATGCTGATGACCATCTGGATCGTCGCCAGAGGCGTGACCGATGGCATTGAAAAAGCCGCCGTCTATCTGATGCCGACATTCTTCATTCTGCTGGTGCTGATCACGCTATACGGTGCGTTTACCGGTGAATTTGCCAAGGCGGTCTCCTTTCTCTTTACCCCGGATTTCAGCAAGCTGACACCCGCGGTGATCAACAATGCGCTCGGACAGGCCCTGTTCTCGATGAGCGTCGCGTCCGCTGCGATGATCACATATGGCGGCTATGTGTCGAGGGAAACCAAGCTTGCGCCGACCGCTGGCATGATCGCCTTTGCCGATACAGGTGTTGCCATTCTGGCTGGCCTGATGATTTTCCCGATTGTGTTCGCGGTCGGACTGGACGCCGCTGCGGGGCCGACCCTGGTGTTCCAGTCGCTGCCGATTGCCTTCCACACCATGCCTGCGGGATCGCTGGTCGGATTATTGTTCTTCGTCCTGATTTTCTTTGCCGCATTGACCAGCTCGATCTCCCTGCTTGAAGGCGTGGTCGCATGGGCGATCCGCAGGTTTGCCTGGCGGCGCGGGTTTGCCACCTGGTTCATTGGCGGGATCATCTTCCTGATCGGGGTAGCCTGTGCGCTGTCGCTCAACGTCTGGAGTGACGTCCGACCGCTCAGTTTCTGGCCATTGTTCGAAGACAAGAATATTTTCGACACGATCGATGATTTCGTATCGAAAATCCTGCTTCCGGTAACCGCATTTCTGACCGCGGTGTTTATCGGCTGGCGGGCTGACAAGAAGCTGATCGAGAACGAGACAGGTCTCGAAGGCCCGCTCTTCGGTCTGTGGCGCTTTCTGGTGGCATGGCTCTCGCCGATCGGTGTGGCGCTTATATTCGTGTTCGCCGTCTTCCCGAATCTGGTCGGGCAGGGATAGTCTTGGCTGGTATGAAAAGCCCCAAATGCCCGGTTTGCCGCAGTCCGGGGTCCCCGCAATGGACGCCTTTCTGCAGCGCCGGGTGCAAGGACCGCGATCTGCTGCAATGGCTGGGTGACGGCTACAAGATACCCGGACCAGCGGTTTCGCCGGATCAACTGGCCGATCATTTCGCCGGTGATTCTGGCCGCGATGGCGAGGACTGAGCGGGCATAATAAAACCGCCATTTTTGGGCTGGACAAGCAGCAATCCCCCCGCCTATAGCGTCGCTTCCTAACCGGGCCAGCGCATCGCGCAGGCCCAGATGCCCGAGTAGCTCAGTTGGTAGAGCAAGCGACTGAAAATCGCTGTGTCGGTGGTTCGAATCCGCCCTCGGGCACCACTTTTTCCTTGAATTTGGTGCCGCAGAATTACTCGGGGAAATCCGGGATGAGCGGCCTTATGGCGTAGGTTACGCGTTCGCCCGCTTAGCCAATGGGGATGACTGGGAAGGGGAACTGCCGGCCTATCGCATCGCTGCCGCGATCACCGCGCTGCAATTCAGCGACTTGGGTTTGCGGATGAAGGCTTTTTTCTGCTCGTCGCTGTCACCGATGCCCAGAGCGCTGCCGATGGATTTGCCCGCTACCTTCAGGACATCGCCCAGCGAAGGCTTCTCCGCGTCCTCTGCCTTGCCCAGCCCTGCTACGGACACGTCCGGTGCAGTAAGGGTTCCCGAAATCCTGATCGGATCGACAATCCGCAACGCGCTTTTCCCCTTTGCGCCACCGCGCAGGACCAGGGAGATCTGTTCGCCGTCCAGCGTGATCCGTCCCTCGCCGCGCCCGATCGACACCGCCGTATCAATCGCCAGTGGCTGGGGGGTCAAAACGCCGTTGCGCGCACTGAAATTGGCGACGAGACAGCGCATCGGTACCCGCGCTTTCGGATTGCCGATAATTTCCTCGACCGCACCGCCGAGATTCTGGCCCAGAACATGCGCGACGGTGGCGCGGACGCTGCCCCGCGTGGCGACCATTGCAGCCTTGCCATCGGCTTTTTCCAGCGCCTCCCTGAACGTATCGCCGGAACCGGATAATCTCACCCGGCCCCGCATGGTTGCGGTCACGATATCGCCGTTACCGATCAGGTCGGATAGGGACGCACCATTGAGCGTCAGGTCGGTCGACAGCTTCGGTGCGCCGCTGCGGTGGTCGACCTGGATACTGCCGTTCATCCGCCCGCTTTTCAGGCCGACGTCGAGACCGGTGATCTTTATGACCTTGTGATCGAGCGACAATTTTCCTTTCAGGCTGCGGAAAACCGTGTCGCGGCGTGAGAGCAGGCGGTTGACGGTAAAGTTCAGCACGCCGTCAGTCGGACCCATTTTGGACAGGTTGATCCTTGTGTTGGGAAGGACGCGCGGGCCGATCCGCCGCGTCAGCGCCGCCGCCCGTGCCCGGCCCGCATCATCGGCCAGATCATCGAAATCCAGCGTGGCGGCATTGATATCGGCGTCTATCCTCGTGCGACCGTCGCGCTTGAGGATCGTCGCTTTGCCGGACAGTCGCGAACGTCCGATCGATCCGTTCAGGGTCTTGATATACCAGTCTTTGTTATCGTGGCGGATATCGGCCCGCAAGTCGATCGGCTGGGTCCCGAACAGGCCTGCCTCGATAATCCGGTCGAGATTCTTGAGAGTCGGCGCGCGGGCGGAGAGGGATGCGGTGAAACTGTCGGTGTTCAATGCGCCACTCATCTTGCCCTTGGCGGCCAGTGTCAGGGACGGTGATTGCAGCTTGAGGCTGAACGGATAGTCGGCTTCGGGATCGGTCCCGGCAATCGCGCCGCCGGTGAACAGTAGCGTTGCCTTGTTTTGCAGGAACGTGCCCCTGCCCTCGGCGCGCAGGCCGTCTGTGCTGCTGACAGACACCGGGCCTGACAGCGAGAGATCGCGCTTGCGATCGATTAAGCTGAAGCGGGAATTGACGATATCGAGATCGGTCAGGACCGGGGCGCTGCCCTTCCTGTCGTCATCATCACCATCATGCCAGTTGCTGCGGCCATTCTTGTCGCGCACGAGCGCTATGTCGAGACCGTCGATCCGTACGCGATCGGGTCTTGCTGCGCCGGTGATAATATCCAGCACGGAAACGCGCGCCGAAATCGATTTCAGTTTGAGAAAATCGCCTTTGCCCGCCCAGGATGGTTGCGCGACGCGGATATTTTCGACGGTGATAACGGGAGAGTAGGAAAAGAAACTGTCCCTGCTGACCGTTCCGATTTCGACGTCGCGTTCCGATGCGCCCTGCAGTTTTTCGCTGACCACGCCGCGCAGGAGGCCTGCCGGCACAGCGCCCAGCGCCAGGACGGCCAGAAGCAGGACGACGAAAATCCCGATGACGATATTGCGCACCCACCTGTGCCGGGATGAGGGAGAGGGCTGTTCCTGGCCGGGGGTCAATTAACGGTCTGCCGCTGGTGTGCCGTCGCTCTGCATCATCGTCGCGTCGGGCAATATGGATTTCGTGAGCTGTGCAGTCATTATATTCCGGGCCTGTTTCCATGTGTAATGACTGATAATTTCAGCGGTGTCCGGTATACGCCTTGCGCGGGAAAAGGTTGCCCAGGATGCCGACGCGTATAGGGTTTTGCACCACGAAGAGGAATTCCGTGATAGTGAGACCCAGCATCGACTCACGCCAAGGTAGAAAGACCGGACCGCCATGAAATTGAGCCATGATCCTGAACTGCAGTCTTTCCGCGAGAAGATGCGGGCCTATTTTGCCGATGAATATCCGCAGGACATATTGGCGAAGACCGCCACCGGCGCGAGCCTGACCACCGCCGAAGTGCGGCGCGCCGAGATGGCGCTGGGTGAAAAGGGCTGGCTGGCGAGCGCGTGGCCGGAAGAATTTGGCGGCCCGGGCTGGTCGATCGAAGAGCAGTATATTTTTGACGAGGAGCTCGAGAAGGCAGGCGCCCCGACGGTCACGCCAATGGGCGTCATCTATGTCGGGCCGGTGATCTTCACATTCGGAACCGACGCCCAGAAAGACAAGTGGCTGCCCGGATTGCGGGACGGCTCGGTCGGCTGGGCGCAGGGCTATAGCGAACCCGAAGCGGGTTCCGATCTGGCGTCGCTGCAATTTTCCGCAGTGCGGGACGGGGACGAATATATACTCAACGGCACCAAGATATGGACATCTGCGGCCCAGCATGCCGACTGGATATTCCTGTTGACCCGGACATCGCGCGAGGAGAAAAAGCAGGCCGGCATAACCTTCGTCTGTTGCAAGCTGGACCAGCCGGGTGTCACGGTGAAACCGATCATCACCATCGACGGCAAATATTATCTCAGCCAGTGCGAATTTGTCGATGTCCGGGTCCCGGTCTCCAACCGCATCGGCGAGGAAGGAAAGGGCTGGTCCTATTCGCAATATCTGCTCGGTAACGAACGAACGTCCTATGCGCGGATCGGCGGCAAGCGGAAGCAACTGGCCGACGTGCGGAAGATCGCATCGCAAATCCCCACCGGCGGGAACCAGCGGCTGATCGACGACAGCTTTTTCGCCAGCCGTCTGTGCGAAGCCGAAACGCGGCTCGACGCGCTGGAGATCACCGTGCTGCGTGTGCTGACGACGGTGCGGGACGGCGGTTCTCCGGGCGACGAGGCCTCGATCCTGAAGATCATGGCGACCGATCTGGCGCAGGACATCACGACCCTGTTTCTGGAAGCCGCTGCCGAGCACGGAAACCGCAAGTTCGATGACAGTGTCAGCCCGGACTGGACGGGGGATTCCGCCTTTGCCGCTCCCGGCGTTGCCAGCTATTTCGGCACCCGCGCGCAGAGCATCTATGGCGGGACCAACGAGATCCAGCGCAACATAATCGCCAAACGTGTCCTCAATTTATAGTCGCTATCCGGAAGGTCCCTCTATGGCGCAGCAGAAACATTCTTGATGACCGATGATCTTGCCCAATATGGCCTGGGGCTGTCTGTTCTCCTGTTCGTCCTGCTGGTCGGGCTCGAAGCGGTCTTCCCGCGGAAAAAACGCTCGATGCCGCGCGGCAAGCGCTGGCTGACCAATATCGCCATCATCATCGTCGACAGCGTGGCGCTCAGGTTGATGGGCCCGGTAGCCGCAATTGCCGCTGCCAGCTATGCGGCGGAAAACGGCATCGGCCTGTTCAACTGGACCAGTCTGCCGGGCTGGCTGGAATTTCTGCTCGCTCTGGTCATCTTCGATCTGGCGATCTACGCGCAGCATGTGATCAGCCACAAGATTCCGCTGCTGTGGGCGCTGCACAAGGTTCATCACGCAGACCGGGATCTCGACGTGACGACGGCGGTGCGCTTTCACCCGGTCGAGATCATCCTGTCCATGCTCTACAAAAGCGCGCTGGTCTTGCTGCTCGGTCCGTCGGTGCTGGCGGTGTTCGTCTTCGCCTTGCTGCTCAACCTTTTCGCGATGTTCAACCACGCGAATTTGCGCCTGCCGCTGTCGGTCGACGGGGTCTTGCGGCTGTTTGTGGTCACGCCCGACATGCACCGCGTGCACCATTCGACCGTGAAGACGGAAACCGACAGCAATTTCGGGTTCAGCATCGCCTTGTGGGATCGGCTGTTCGGCACCTACACGGCACAACCGGCTGCTGGTCATGACGATGTCCTCATCGGTCTCGACGAATATCAGTCCGATCATCCGAACGAGCTATGGTGGAGTCTCGCGCTTCCGTTCCATGATCGCTATCGTCCGAAAGCCGGCCATGGTTACAAAAGAAATTCTTCGTGACCCTCTAAAATCGGCGGGTTCCCAAGCGGTTAGAAGCTCCATATAGGAAGAATTACAGATAGCTGCCATTGCACCGGAGCCCCGTCGGGCAGAAAGTTCCTGATGAAAAAAATATTGATCCTCATCCTTTTTGCCATGGCCGTGGCGAGCTTCTTCTATTTTGATCTCGGTTCGCAGCTGACACTGGCCAATCTGAAGGAGCAGCAGGCCGCTTTTGACGAACAATATCGGGCCGCGCCCTTCCTGATCATCGCGATATTCTTTCTCGTCTATGTGGTGACGACCGCGGCCTCCTTGCCCGGCGCGCTGATCCTCACGCTGGCAGCCGGCGCGCTGTTCGGGGTCGTTGTCGGCACGATCATTGTTTCCTTCGCTTCCTCTATCGGCGCGACCATCGCCTTTCTCTCGTCACGCTATCTGTTTCGCGACGCGGTCAAGTCGCGCTTCGGCGACCGGTTGAAGGCGATTGATCGCGGTGTCGAAAAAGATGGTCCCTTCTATCTGCTGACCCTCCGTCTGGTTCCCGTATTCCCGTTTTTCCTGATCAACCTGCTGATGGGACTGACCGCGATCAAGGCCCGCACCTTCTATATTGTCAGCCAGATCGGCATGCTGCTGGGCACGCTGGTTTACGTCAACGCCGGTACCCAGCTCGCCAATATCGATGAAGTCAGCGATATCGGTTCGCCGGGCCTGCTGTTGTCCTTCGCCGCGCTCGGAGTAACGCCGTGGATCGGCAAGTGGATCGTGGCCCGGATCAAGCGCCGGAAAGTCTATGCCGGATATAGCAAGCCCAAGAAATATGACCGCAATCTGGTGGTCATCGGTGCGGGGGCCGCCGGGCTGGTTTCTTCCTATATTGCCGCCACCGTCAAAGCCAAGGTGACCCTCGTTGAAGCCGGCGAGATGGGCGGTGATTGTCTCAACTATGGCTGCGTGCCGAGCAAGGCGCTGATCAAGAGCGCGAAAGTTGCGGAGCAGATGCGCCAGGCCGATGCCTACGGACTGCAGAAGACCGATCCAAAGTACAGCTTCAAGGCGGTGATGCAGCGCATCCACGGCATTATCGCGGACATCGCGCCGCATGACAGCGTCGAACGCTATACCGATCTGGGTGTCGATGTGGTCAAAGGCTATGCCAAAATCATCGATCCGTGGACGGTCGAGATCAAGCGCAACGATGGCAATACCCAGAGGCTCACCACGCGCTCGATCATCGTCGCCACCGGCGGTGCTCCGTTCGTTCCGCCGCTGCCCGGTCTCGATGCAGTCGGCTATGTCACCAGCGATACTTTATGGGAAGAGTTCGCCCAGCTCGATGATATTCCGAAACGGATGATCATTCTCGGCGGCGGCCCGATCGGTTGCGAGCTGAGTCAGGCCTTTGCCAGACTGGGGGCTGAGGTAACCCAGGTCGAGCGGGAGGGGCGTCTGCTGGGCCGCGAGGACGAAGATGTTTCCGCTCTTGCACGGGCCGCTCAGGAAGGTTCCGGCGTCATTGTCCGCACCGGCCATGAGGCGGTCCGCTGCGAATTGGTGGATGGCGAGAAACGGCTGATCGTCAGCGCCGATGGCAAGGAGCAGGCGATTGCCTTTGACGCCCTGGTTGTCGCGGTCGGTCGCTCGGCGCGGCTCTCCGGCTTCGGACTGGAAGAGCTCGGCATCGAGACCGGGCGGACCATCGTCACCGATGATCTTCTCGCCACCTCCTATCCCAATATATTCGCCGCGGGCGATGTTGCCGGCCCCTATCAGTTCACCCATGTCGCATCGCATCAGGCCTGGTACGCGTCGGTGAATGCCCTGTTTGGAAAATTCAAGACGTTCAAGGCCGACTATCGCGTCATTCCCTGGACGACCTTCATCGATCCGGAAATTGCCCGCGTCGGTCTCAACGAACAGGAAGCCAAAGAACAGGATATCGCCCACGAGGTGACGATATACCAGATGCACGAACTGGACCGGGCGATCGCCGAAAGCGCCACGCAGGGCTTTGTCAAAGTCCTGACCCCTCCTGGCAAGGACAGGATTCTCGGCGTCACCATCGTCGGCGATCATGCCGGAGAGCTGCTCGCCGAATATGTGCTGGCGATGAAATACAAGCTCGGCCTTAACAAGATATTGGGCACGATCCACACTTATCCGACGATGGCCGAGGCCAATAAATATGCGGCGGGCGAGTGGAAACGCGCCCACGCGCCGGAAGGTCTGCTGCGCTGGGTCGAGCGCTATCACAGCTGGATGCGCGGATGATCGATTTCCTGCAGCAGGGGCAGGGACTGATCGGCCTGACGCTGATCCTGTTGTTCGCCTGGGCTATTTCGGAAAACCGTCAGGAGCGGCCAAGCTGGAAATGGATCGGCGGGGCATTGCTGCTCCAGCTGACCATCGCGCTGGTCATCGTCCGGGTGCCGTTCGTCTGGGAAATCATCGGCCTCGCCAACCAGGGCGTGATGGCGATTGAAAAAGCGACACTGGTCGGATCATCCTATATGTTCGGCTATGCCGGTGGGGCGGAGTTACCCTTTGTCTTGAAGGAAGGCGCGCAGCCGCCTTTGATCATTGCCTTTCAGATATTGCCGCTGGTGATTGTATTCTCGGCGCTCTCGGCCCTGCTGTGGCACTGGGGCGTGCTCGCGTGGATCGTGCGGGGCCTGTCCTGGGCGCTGCGCAAGACCATGGGGGTGAGCGGCGTGGTCGGTCTCGGCGGCGGCGCCAATATCTTCCTCGGCGTGGTCGAATCGCCACTGGTGCTGCGCGCCTATTTCGAGAAAATGAGCCGGGGCGAATTGTTCATGGTGATGGTGCTGCCGATGGCAACCATATCGGGCGCGATATTGATCCTCTACGCCTCGACCCTGTCTCAGGCGGTCCCCAATGCGGTCGGGCACATGATCTCGGCATCGCTGATCTCGCTGCCGGCTGCCATATTGGTCGCTCGCCTGATGGTCCCGGGCAACGGCAAGACCGAGGCGAGCGAGGAGCAGCCGGGACTCAAATATGACGGCAGCATCGACGCGCTCGTGCGCGGCACGATGGAAGGGGTGCAGGTCTTTCTGGCGGTGATCGGGATCATATTGGTGGTGTTTGCGCTGGTCGCGCTGGCCGACCAGATATTGACCGTCCTGCCTCATGTCGATGGTCAGGCGGTGACGATCAAGCGCGCCTTCGGCTGGCTGTTTGCGCCGCTGATGTGGGCGCTCGGCGTGCCGTGGGACCAGGCGCCTGCCGCTGGCGCTCTCATGGGGACCAAGACCATCCTCAACGAATATGTCGCCTATCTCGATCTGGCGGCGATCCCCGAGGGGACCTTCGATCCGCGCAGCCAGTTGATCGTCGTCTACGCGCTCTGCGGTTTTGCCAATCTTGCCAGCGTCGGTTTGCTGGTCTCGACGATCGGCACACTCGCGCCCTCGCGCCGGGCCGAGGTCGCGGGGCTGGGCGTGAAAAGCTGGATCGCCGGCAATTGTGCCACCGCGATGACAGGAGCGGTGATCGGTCTGGTCACCCTTGCCTGACGGTGCGCAATCGACGAGGATAGTCCATGCTTGATTCCCGTCTCCGTCCGATCATCGATCCCCCGCTCGACGCGCTGGGCGCCCGGCTGGCGCGGATCGGCCTGACCGCCAATCAGGTAACACTGGCCGGCGTCGTCGTCGGCATCGCAGCGGGTGTGGCGATCGGATATCAGCATTATCTGATCGGTCTGGCTATGCTCCTGTCCAGTCGCCTGTTCGACGGGCTCGACGGCGCGATCGCCCGGGCTACAAGACAGACCGATTTCGGCGGCTATCTCGATATCGTCAGCGATTTTGCTTTCTATATTGCGGTGCCGATCGGCTTCGGTTTCGCCGCACCCGCCAATCTTCCGTTCGCGCTGATACTGGTCGGCAGCTTCACCCTGACCGGGATAAGCTTTCTCGCCTATGCGGTGATGGCGGCCAAACAGGGGCGCGAGACCGAGGCGCACGGCAAGAAGAGCTTCTTCTACAATAGCGGCCTCGCGGAGGGCACGGAGACGATCACCGCCTTTGTCCTGATGTGCCTGATGCCCCAATATTTCACCGTCATCGCCGCCATCTACTCGGCGATGTGCGTGGTCACCGTGTTTCAGCGAACCCTCGCCGCCAAAGCGGATTTTTCCTGAACCCGGAGATGGCGGGTCTGCGGTCCTGACGGCCATCGAAAGCGCAACCTGTCTGATCATCGATCATCCTGTCTTGACGCGCCAGAAGCCGTGAGCCATGCGCTGCACATGCGATTTTTCTCTGACAATGCCGCGTCTGTGCACCCCAAGTTGCTGGAATCGCTGGTCGAAGCCAATGGACAGGACACGGCCTATGATGGCGATGGTCTGAGCGCGCGGCTCAATGGGGCTTTTTCCGATCTGTTCGAGACCGAGGTCGAGGCGATGTGGGTGGCCACCGGAACCGCGGCCAATTCACTGGCGCTCGCCGCAATGTGCCAGCCGCACCAGGGCGTCATCTGCCACCGCGAAGCCCATATCGAGCAGGACGAGGCGGGTGCGCCCGGTTTCTATACCGGCGGCGCGAAACTGATGCTGCTCGACGGCGAGGGCGCTAAATTGTCTCCGGAAAGCGTCGAGGCTTGTTGCGCGGCGATCCGCGACGATGTCCATCAGGTCCAGCCTGCCGCGGTTTCGATTACCAACGCCAGCGAATATGGCATGGTCTACCATCCGCATGAAGTCGCCGGACTTGCCGAAGTCTGCAAGGCGCGCGGGCTCGGTCTGCACATGGACGGTGCGCGCTTTGCCAATGCGGTGGCGAAACTCGGCTGCTCGCCCGCTGACCTGACCTGGAAAGCCGGTGTCGATGCGCTCAGTTTCGGCTTTGTGAAAAATGGCGGGATGAGCGCCGAGGCTTTGATATTCTTTGATCGTGGATTGGCCGCCGACACCCATTATCGCCGCAAGCGTGCAGGGCACCTTCAGTCAAAGGGCCGCTTTCTCGCAGCGCAGATATTGTCGATGCTCGACAATGATCTGTGGCTCGACAATGCACGCGCCGCCAATGAAGGCGCGCAGATCATCGCCAAAGCCGCTGGCGAACGGTTGATCTATCCGGTCGAAGCAAACGAAATCTTCATCAGACTCTCGGCAGACGAAGCAGCGCATTTGCGGAGCATCGGGTTCGATTTCTACGACTGGGGCGCGGGACAGGCGCGGCTGGTGACCAGCTGGAACCAGCGCGTCGAGGATATCCGTCCGTTGGCCGAGGCGATTGCATCCCTATGAACGCCGGTGAAGAGAGCGAGCCAAGCCTCCTCAGCCCGCGCATCCTGATCCCGTTCCTGCTGGTCTCGCTGATCTGGGGTTCTACCTGGCTGGTGATCAAGGACCAGATTTCTACGGTGCCGCCCAGCTGGTCGGTGAGCTACCGTTTCATCATCGCCGCCGCCGCCATGTTCGCGCTGGTCGCCTATAAACGCCTGTCCTTCCGGCTTGATCGCACAGGTTATCTGTTCGCGCTCATTCTCGGGCTCTTCCAGTTCTCGTTCAATTTCAACTTTGTCTATAATGCCGAACTGTTCATCACCTCGGGCCTGGTTGCGGTCCTGTTCGCGCTGCTGATGGTCCCCAACGCGCTGATGGGCCGTATCTTTCTCGGCCACAAGATATCAGGCGCTTTTCTGGGGGGCTCTGCCATTGCCGCTGTCGGCATCGCGCTTTTGTTCTGGCACGAATATCGCGCCTCTCCGGCCAGTCTTGAACAGGTGCTGATCGGTGCAGCGCTGGCCTTCGGCGGGATCATGTCGGCCTCGATCGCGAATGTGATGCAGGCCGGCCAGCGGCTGAAATCCTATCCGATCATCACCGTTCTCGCCTGGGCGATGCTGTTCGGAGCGCTGATCAATATCGTGCTGTCCTGGGTCACCGTCGGTCCGCCGGTCTATGAAACGCGCGCCGCCTATTGGGGCGGGATCGTCTATCTCGGCGTGATCGGTTCGGTGGTGACATTCCCGCTCTATTTTTCGATGATCCGCGAAATCGGACCGGGCAAGGCGGCCTATTCCAGCGTCTTGGTGCCGGTGGTGGCGATGATATTGTCGACGATTTTCGAGGATTATGTCTGGACCTGGTTGCCGGCTGGCGGCGCCGTTCTGGCGATGCTGGGATTGCTGGTGGCGCTGCGGGCGCGCAAGCCGAAGACACCGCGCATTTCTGCCTGAATAATCAGCCGAGCAGCGACTGCAGCCCTGCTTTATAATCCGGATATCGCGGCTCCCAGTCCAGCAGCCGCTTCGCCTTGCCATTGGCAACCCGGCGGTTCTCTTCGTAAAAGCCCAGCGCGGCTTTCGACAGATCGGCTTCTTCCAGCGACAGCAAGGGCGGGACGTCCATACCCAAAAGCCGCGCCGCATGGGCGACCACCTGGTGCTGCGGCGCAGGCAGGTCATCGGAAATATTATAGACGCCCGCCGGGCCATCGAATGATGCGATCACCGCCGAGACAATGTCATCGACATGAATACGGCTGAACACCTGTCCGGGCATGTCCACCCGCCTGGCCCTGCCGTCGCGGACGCGAGTAAGCGGGTTGCGTCCCGGGCCATATATGCCGGGCAGCCGGAAGACGTGGATATCGCTACGCAAATCCTGCCAGCGCTGGTCGGCCTCGCTGCGCGCCTTGCGTCGGCCCGAGCCGATTGGCGCGCTCTCGTCGACCCAGGCGCCATCGACATCGCCATAAACGCCGGTCGCGGAGAGATAGCCGCTCCATTGTAGCGATGCTGCGCCGATCGCTTCCCCGTAATAGTCGAGCACCGGTTCGCTGGCGTCCTTCGCAGGCGGGACCGAGGAAAGGACATGCGTCGCCTCCGCCAGCGCCGCAAGAACCGAAGTCTCGTCATCAAAAGCAATGCAGCCGTCTTGCGCTTCGCGGCGGGTGCCGGTCACGGTCCAGCCCTCGCCGCGCAGCCGCTCGGCTAGCCGCGAAGCGGTATAGCCCATCCCGAAGATCAGCATGTGGCGCGTCACGCTCTATTCTTTCTCCAGTTTGCCGGGTTTTAGCATCACCGGATTTTCGACATTGTCCGCCTTCCACTGCATCGCCATGCGCACCCTTGTGGCTCCGGAAGGGTGATCGAAGAACAGCATTTCCTCCACCGGTCCCGGTTCGATCTTGCGATATTCCGACAACCGCATCGATACTTTGGCAAAACCGTCCGGTTCTCTGGCCGTATCAAGCCCGAATTGGTCAGCTTCGCTTTCGGTGATTCTGACCAGGCTGTTAAGCGCTGGCGTCGCGGCGAAGAAATAGGCAGTCAGGATGAGGCTGAGCAACGGAATCGCGGCAGGATCGGATATGCTGCGCACGCCCCATTTTCCGCCGTGGCGTTCGATCAGTCGCGGCGCGACGCGCGCCGTAATGAACAATCCGACGGCCATGATCAGCGCCAGGATGAACACCGTCCGCCAGATATGGCCCAGAACATAATGGCCGAGTTCGTGGCCCATCACCGCCGCGACTTCGTCCGGATCGGTGCGCTCGAGCAAATTGTCATTCAGCGAAATCCTGATCGTCGGTCCGATGCCGGAGACATTGGCCGATATCCGTTTGTGCTGTTTCGACTGGTCGAAAACATAGATATTCTCTGCCGGGATATCATATTCCGCTGCCATCGCGACAATCTTGTCGCGCATCGGGCCCTCTGCCATCTCGTTATATTCGTTGAACAGCGGTGAAATGAAGACCGGCCCGAGCATCATGCCGATGAACAGGAAGATGGCAATCACGCCGGTTCCCCAGATCCACCATGTTTTCGGCGCGCGCCGGATCACCGCGAAAATGGCCATGATCAGCAGCGGGAACATGATCAACGATATCACGAGACCAACCATCTGTTCGCCGAACCAGCTACCAAAATCCAGGCTCATCAGATCATATTGCTGTTCCCGGAAAAAATCGGTGTAAATGGTCCAGGGCAGAGCGATCAGAAATCCGACGATGATATAGGGCAGGGCATAGAGCGCGGGCTGCAGCCATTTGCGGCTGGTTACCCGTTCGGCCCAGTCCCGGAAGCGAGCGGACAGGCGCGACTGGAGGATCAGGAAGTCGACCAATATGCCGACCAAGGCGCCCCACAGGATCAGCCAATAGCCGCCCTGGAAATAATTGTTGGATTTCTCAAGCTCTGCGCCCTGCAACGTATCGATATAGGCGCGACTGGCCTGTTCGACGTCAAACGCCGCGCTGCCGGATTGCGCGAACAGCAATTCCATTGGCAAACCGGCGATCAACATGGCGGCTA
>TARA_R110001599_G_scaffold4163_1_pt1 | contig 16420 bp, 5 predicted proteins | sample TARA_R110001599 | Tara Oceans TARA_R110001599 (sample SAMEA4398360) | marine metagenome | biome: Polar Biome; feature: [MES] marine water layer (ENVO:01000295) within the mesopelagic zone...; material: water (ENVO:00002006), including particulate matter (ENVO:01000060) such as...... | reverse complement strand
GGATTGTTCTTGTACATCCAAGCTCTCTGTGCTTTGCTTTTAAATGGCATGGTTATTTATTTATTTCTTTTGAAATACTCTTCATTTAATTGTTTAACTGTTTTATATTTTTTCTTTTTCTTTCTAGGCCCATTTATTGCGTAATCAGAGTAAGTAAGTAGTCTAAGTATAGTCTCACCTAAATCTTCAGTATCTCCTGAAATTACCTTTTCATAATTAATACCAATTTTATTTAAGTTGGAGGCAGGTATACCTGTTAATTCAATTGTTTTAAGGAATATCTTTTTCATTTTTGCCTCCTTCTTTACAGGGTCTACTAACTTATCTGCAGCAGCCAATTCTTTTATAATACTATTACCTAACAAAATCAATCCAAGAGTCTTTTCGTTTTGTCCCGCCCAAGGCTTTTCTCCAAAGTAATCGTTTATTGCTACAATAAGTTCTCCTAAAATAAATATTCCATTAAGATTACCTATGATAGCTGCTCTTCCTATCTCATCATCATCATCCTCACGAACAGGTCTAAGAAGACCGGGGAAACCTAATGTTACATATTGAAATAGAACAGGCATGAATACATGATACATAGCTAATGTTCTTATATTTTGGAAAGTACTTCCCTTACCTGCTTTCTTGTCCCAAGATTTTATCTTTCTAAACAAAGACCTAGTAGCTTGAATTTCTTTTCTAAGATACTGTCTAGGTGTAGTTAGGAACATATTAGCTGCTCTAAAAAAAGGATTACTTGTTTGAGTAATGTCTTTATCTTGAAGGTCAGAAGACTGCTGTGTCCTCTTGGTGTCTGCCTCAAATTTACGTATAGCAAAGTCAATAGTTTCTTGCTCAGTAGCGTTTGGCTTATTCTTTAAGTATTGGTCTTTATAGAACAAATAGTTAGGAGTCCCTCCTAAAAATATAGCTGAACGGTCACCTTCCTTTATAAGAAACATAGATGCATTTACAAAGAAATCTTTTGTTGGTCTAGGTATAAACTCCTTCATAGATTTTTCAGAATATGTTTCCATAGCCTTCATTATTCCATCGTACTTTCTGTCTTGCATATATACAGAGTTTTCTCTAATCTCTTTCCATACACTTTTTAATTGAGATATACTTTTAACTGAATATTTAGTCCAATTTGCAATTCCAATATCATTTGCGTATGTAAACATTGAGGTTAATTGCTTTATATATATGACAGGGCTAAATCCAAGTCTGCCCAAAATAAACACATTGTTCATTCCATTTACTACTGAAGCCATTGCTTCGGTACGAACTCCTCTGTTTGCAATTTTTTGAATAGCATTTTCAATAAGGGTGTTAACTTTTGCTCCATATCTAGATTCAATAGCAGACTTGATATATTTGTTGGTGAATATTTTATTTATATCCCTAACTGTTTCTGCAAAAGCAGCGAAATACTCCATGTCTGTTACATATGACATTAAAGCATCTGTTCCATCCATTTCTTTTATCTTCTTATCATTTGTGACTCTTGATAATGTTGATGTACCTGAAACTGAATTGTTAAATAAATTCTTTGGCCCTACTAATATATCTAAAGGTTCGGCAGTAACACCTTCTCTAAATATTCTTCCTGCATATTTTTCATTCCAAGGCATATTTGTTTGATACATTTTTTTATAAACATCATTGTATGTTTCATATACTTCAGGAAAGAAAGAGTTAACCTGCCAATCAGCAAACTCTTTTACTTCAGGAGTAAGTGCATCAGTTATATCCTTTATCACCCTCTTGGTGTTAGCTTCATTTAACTCTTGCTTTCTTGTTTTTTCAACAACTGAATCATCCTTATTTATAACTTCTTGACCATACATATTTACGAATGAAGCATCGTTAGCATCGTCTTGAGATTGATTATACAAGTAGTACAATTGATTCTGACTAAACATTCTAGAGTTTTTAGATATGGCTAATTCAAGTGCTTCATAATTTTTCTTAGTAGGGAATTGTGTGTGCTTCTCTCTTGCTTTTTTTATTTCATCAGCATTTATAGTTATTTGTACTGAAGGCTTTCTATTCTCTCTAGATTTTTTCGCCCAATTCTTACCGTAAATTTCTTCCAATTTACCTTGTATTAAGTAATCAACAAACATCCTTCTTCTCTTGAAGTTTCTACTAGACTCATCCACCTTGTCTGTAACTAGGTCTTGCAAATTACCACCAAACATTACTCCCGGTAATGAACTAATCTTATCCATCAACCCATCTATACCCTCCAAACCACTTACAATTGCGCTTACTTTTTTGTATGTATTTTTAATGGCATCTGATATAGGTCTCTTACCCCGCATAGAATCCTGATTTGTTTTTTCAGATTGATATTGTCTAAGTTTTTTCCTTGCATCAGCAAGTTTCATATCAATTGGGTTGCCTGTTATCTCTTCATAAGCAATCTCAAACTGTCTATCAGCCTCTTCCTTTATATCTTTAAGCTGTTCCTGTAAAGTTGACCTACCGAAAAATACTAATTGTTGCAGGGTAGAGTTAACCTTATCTAAAGAATCTAGTTTTGACTCTGTGTTTTCCATTAACAAGGAATTGTTCAGCTCAATAATCAATTGAATATCTGATTGCTCAGTCAGGTCTTTTAATGATGGAAATGTTTTTCCGCTTATTTCGTTAAACCTTATTTGAAGTGCAGCATTAGCATTAATTATTTCTGTAAATAAAATAGAATTTGCCTCTTCTTCCAACTGCAACTTATATTCTCTTAGGTCTTTATCTCTTTCTTTCTTACTAAGACTATCGTCTTGCTTGGATTTATATTCAGAAACTTTTATTTTTATTTTTTCGGTATTCTCTTTTATTTTTTTTCTAAAAACTTGTATACTTTTATATATACCTTCAATCTGTTCTTTTGTTTCTAAGTCAACTACATTTCCTTTCTTTCTTCCCGTTTTACTTACAGTATAATCTGCTTCTAGTTTTTCATCTATACTTGCATTAAGCCTGTTTATGTTTTTTGATATTACAAAACTTTCCACTTCTTTCATTAGACCTAAAATATTACCCTCCTCAGCTAGTGTAATCTTATTAATTAAGTCCATTGTCTCTTTTAAAGTATATAGTTCTTTAGGTAAAGACTTACGAATGAAATTTCTCATACCTCTTTTGACAGACTGAAGGTCTTTCATCCCTTTAATCCTGTCCTTTACTAGCAACCTTGCCGCTTTAATTTTAGAGTGCATTTCTTCAGTTGGTCTAATATCCATATTAGATTGTAAATCTATAGCCATCTGAGCTTGCTGAAGAGATATACGTTTTGATTTAGTATCTGACTCTGCAATATATTCAGGTTGAGTTTCCATGAACTCAATCAATGCAGTCATAATTTCTTGCTTACTAAGGATAGGTGCTCTCTTATTATTTAGACGAATTTCTTTTTCTTCAAAATCCTCTAGTTTTTTGTTAACCTCATCTCTTGCTTTATCTCTCTTACGTGTAAGGTCATCTCTTTTTTTACGTACTAATTCATTTATTTCATTAGTAGACTTTTTATTTTTATTTTTTTTATTTCTTTTTTGAAGACCCTCCTTGTAAGTCTTAACTTTTTCATCTATCTCTTTAGTAGTGTCATAAGTAGTAGAAAGTTCTTTCTTTAAATCCTTAACTAAATTATCAATCTGTTTAGGTGTTTTACGTTTACTTCTTTTATTCCTTACCTGTAAACGCTTTCTTTCTTTTTCTATTTTTCTATAAAGTTCTTGCCCTTCCTTTATACCGCCTATCATGTTCTTAAAACTATCCGGTAATTTCTTAAACATATCTAGGCTTACCTCAAGAGCATCATCAACAGCTTTTTTATTTTTATTTAATACCCTTACAAGGTAATCTCTTATGGTCTTATCTTTAAAATTATTCTCACGAGCTTCATTTATAAGTTCAGGTATAGGCTTCTGCTGACGAATAGAAGGCGCATCAGGGTCGAAGGTGGTGTTAGTGCCGTCTGCAAGTTTAGCTTGTGTAGGTTCAAAAGCAACAATCTCTAATCCATTATCAAAATCTACACCATCAAAATTTTCTTTTAAAAGAAATTCTTTAAATTCTTTATTTGCTTTCTTTAAAGCGGTTGGTGAGTCATATTTTTTACTGCCATCTGATGCCCAATTTAAAAGGTCATTCCATTCTTGATTAGTTCCCTTGTATGGGTTTTTTATGTTTAGAAAGAAAGCTCTTGATTCTGTAAGTTTGTTTTCTAAATAAGGGTTTTGCAATCCTCCAATGAATGCGTATTGGTCTGCTGCTGCTTTATTGGATGCAAAGAAAAAACCTGCTTTTGCTATTTCAGTATTAGTTAAAGAGCCAAGTTTCTTTTTGTCAAATACATTAAAATCTGCTGCACTACCGTGATAGGTAACCATCGGCTCACCGTTCTCATCAACAACCTTGCTCGCATTCTCAGGGTCTGTCTCCCAATCACCAAACCAATTCTTGAATGCCTTTGTTCTAACAGTATCGTACTGTACGTCTGTCAAGTTAGACCGCTTACCATTAGGTGCTAATCTTTCTGTCCTCTGCTGACGGGTGGTTGGCTTCTCTGCCTTTAACTCAGGAACTAAATCAAAGTCTTTAATCACATACTGCTGCTGCTTGCCCTTGCCTTTTCTAAACAAACCTTTAACCCTACCCTCTATTGTAATTAACTTTACAACCTGCGCATCTGATTCATTAATGGCCTTTACCTCTGCTGCTCTGTACTGCTTAGGGTCAAGACCCTTTGTGTTTACTTCTACAACCTCTATAGTAACACCGGCAGGCAAATCAATCTCAGCTACACCTTCCTTTCTTCCGTACTCCTCTGCAAGCTTCTTGTCAATCGCAGAGAATATTCCTTTAACCCCTTTGTGTGCGTTAATACGCTGACCGAATATATCCATCTTACCTCCTATACCCTTGTATATTTTTACAGGTGTAGTGGTAGTCATTGTTCCCTCTGTCAAATCCTCAACATCCTTCTGCTGTCTAGAGTTTGATTTAAACTCGGCATCTTCTGTTATTGGTGTTTTAGCATCAGGTGAAAATCCCATACCCCTAGCAACATTGGCAGCAATGTTAGGGTCTGATTCAATTAAAATGTCAGGATTAGCTTCTTTAAATTGTGTTTTCTTAGCACTCTTTAATTGTGAGTATCCCCTATCTTTTTTCTTAACTACATCTTTTTTATTAAAAGACTTTTTAAAATTCTCAAGTCTTACTAAGTTTTTTTCACTAATAGTACCATCTTTACGGAGTAATGTTTCTCTAAACTGCTTAACAGTTAAGAATTTTTTATCATAAGCAACATCTTCTTTAAATGTTTTACGAATTCTTTCATCTCCGATATCTTTAAATTCATCAGCTATTTTAGTTTCAGGTGTAGCAAACTCTAGAAAATTTTCATTCATAGGATACAGTCCATCGAATATAAAATTATTACCATTACTAGGTATCTTCCCATTAAACTGTGGATGAACAAATCCTCTATCACCTGCAGCAGTAGCAGATTCTGTTGAATTTTCAGGTACAATCATTTCAAAACCACCAACAGCAAAACCACCATTGTTGTTTTTTATATTATTTTCTCCTAGCAATTCAATATCACCATACTCCATTAAGAAATCTAAGGTGTTAAATCCTGCTTCTTTTAACTTTAATTTAGTTGGGTTAGTCTTATTATTTGTAGATATATCATCATTATCTATAAGTAATGATTCCATAATCTTTCTTCTTGCCTCAAACGTAGTATCCTTAATCCACTCAGCAGCAAATTCACTTTCATTAAAGTTTTCAGGGTTAGAAATTAAATCTATAAGTGCTTTTTTATTTGCATCTTTTTTATTCATTTCTTCAGCTATTGATTTGTTTTTCAATAACTCAATAAAACCATCTATTATTTCTTGATATGAATCAGGGCTTTCGTTCTTTAAAGTTAATAAACCTCTACCTAAATATTTACCCCCATAGTAATTACCAACTGTAGCTGAAGGATTTTGAACCATAATTATAACGCCTACTTTTTCACCTGTCTTATATCTTTCTTTTATTTTACCTATAGTTCCTTTTGCAGTTTTAAAGTCTAAAGAAGCAAATCCTATCAGGTTTTTAATGTTTTCTATTATAGCAGAGTAACCAAAACCACCATCTATTCTATCTCCTTTAGAGTCGAACCCGACTTTTGTTGCATCAGATGTTACTGCAAATACTCTACCGTTAACTCTATTAATGAAGTCTCGTAATGTTACGACAGGTAAGTTTTCAGTAAAAGGTATGTCATCGTAAATATCCTTTGATTGCCTTGGCTGTGGATTCATAGGAGCATCAGGGTCTACGGTAATCTCAACCGCTTCTTTACCCGGTTCAACTTCTAAGTACTCAACGTCTTCAGTAGTTATTACATCTCCCTTGCCAAGTTTTTTAGATAATGTGTTTAGTAAGTCAATTACATCATCATCATTTTTTCCAAATTCAGAGCCGAAATATTTTTCAGGAAGTGTTATATTAAATCTTTTAGCAAAGTTTCTTATAAACTCAATTACTCTATTCTTTGCGGGTTTAGTAAGCTGACGATACTCACTAGAAAGTAAACCAATTAATTCAGCTAACCTCTCCTCATTTTGAATACCTAAATCCTGTGTATTACCATCTTTATCTAATATTGGGTTACCCTCTGCATCTTCTTTAACATATAATTTAGCTAACGCATCTATTTTTATAGCTAAATCAGAATCATTATCAAGGGTCTTCCTAACAGATGTCATCATTTTTAATGCCATAGCTTCAGCACGAGGATTTGTTTTTACCCTATCAAGGAATACAGCATGAAATATTTCGTGAGGTACTGTACTTTTTGTTGCTTTGCTAAGGTTAATGTGAATTACATTATCTGTAGAGTTAAACTCTCCACGGCCATCTCCTAGTTTGGCATATTTTAAATACTCATCATTGCTTTCATGTAAAACAATTTTAGTATCAGGCAGAATTTTAGATATACTTTTTATTCCTCTCTTTGCAAGAAGTATAGAAAAGTTTCGTAATCTTTTTTGTTTATCTGAGTGCTTGAATTTTCCTTTCTTATTTATTTTAATGTTATTGCTTACAGAATCTATATCATCAGATTTTTCATCAGAAAACATATCCGTTATATCATCTAAATCTTCATCTGTAGTTGTTGAATCTTCAGTCTTAGATTCTTCCTTATTAAAATCTTGTATGTCATCTTCTATATTGTCGGTAGCTTCCTTAGATGCTGACTCTAAAGAAATAATTGTATCTATCTCATTTTTTATTAACTTTACTCTTTCTTTATTTTTCTTGGAAAGAGGAATTTCTGAGGTTGACTTACTTTCTATTTCATTTTTTTCAATAAGAAGTTGTAATATTTTCTTTTGATTATTCTCATTTAACTCAACAGGTATTTGAGGCATTAAACCTAGAACTCTTTCTGCTTTTGCTATGGACTCCTGCGCTTCTTCTTCTGTAATTTCTTTTCCTAATACCTTTTCCTTTAAAGTAGATTTATAAATATTTAAATAGTTTCCGTCTTCACTTATACTTTTAAATATATTCCATGTCTCAGTATCTAACTCAGATACAGGTGATGTTCCAAACATTAAGTTTGCTGTAGCGGGAATTGAGCTTATAACAATACCTCCTACCATTTCTTGACCTCCTGCTCGAAGTGCATCAAAGAAAAGTTCACCCCACGTATCAGGAGTCTTAAACATTTTCTTATCCTTTGAATCGTTGTATACATCTTTAATTAAAACCTCAGCGTATTGTTGAGCGAAACCTGTTTCAAATTCAGCCAAACCACCTGCTGTCATTGTTAAAGCACCTTGAGCTGCTAATGATTTTACATCTTGTTTAATAAATTCTCCAAAACTTTTTGCTGTAGTTTTACTTGTTGACCTACCAAGTGCTCTTTTAACGAGTGGTATAAGTAATCCTTTTTGGTTGACTATATTCCTAAATCCAATTGTTTCAAGCGCACCTACAGCAATACCAATTGGAGCAGTTACATAATACTTTTCATCTTCAGTTATATCATCAAATGAAGCATCTTCTTCCATTTCTGTATATACGTGCTCTGTACTTAATGCGTACATTTGAGCTAATCTCTGAGCAGTTCCTACAGGCCCTGCTCCCGCCATCATAGCAGGTATTGATTCGGCAAGACCTAAAAAAGCTCCTCCCCAAAAATCTTCTTGGGTAAGTTTTATCCATTGGTCTGTTGCATTACCTGTAGTCATTAGCTCACGAACTCCTTCATCTATAGCATCAATGACTCCCATTGAAACATCTGTATTATAAGCTGTCGTTGATAATCTATTTCTATACCTTGGATTACCATAATATGTTTTCTTTAGGTCTTCATCTTTTTTACTAGATAGTATTTTTTCGTAGGTAGGGTATGATATTACTTCATTATCATAAGACATTGCACCGTCTTTGCTGTATCTTGGTTCTTGTTTTTTAACGGTATCGTAATCTTTTATAAACTGAATTACTTCTTCATCACTCAGTCCTTCAGGCATATCAATTTTTTCAGTCTTGATGTAATCTTTAACAAACTGAGCTATTTTTCCTTTAGGTACTTCTTGTATAGCAGTTTCAGCTTCATATGCCAAATTAAAAAAAGTTCTAGCTATTGCTTTGGTTGTATTTGCTGCCGCTCCAATCATGAACTTTGCACCAACACCCGAAAGCATTGACCCTTGCTCCGCTTTCATAGCAAAATACTTTCCTGTAATTCTGTCAAACTCTGCACCCCTATCTTTAAAGTACTTCCTGTCACCACTATGAGACGTATACTCTTTATATAAATCTTTTATAGATGTATTAAGGAGTTCACGTTGATTTCTTAGTTCTTTATTATTTAAAATTTCTTCGTTAGTATATCTTTTATTAAACTCTTCGTCTAGTCGTCTTAACCTTACGTTTTCTTTAAGAAGTCTTGCTTCATTTTTCTCAAATGATTCAACTTCTTTATTTAATAAAATTACCGACTTTTTAATTTCTTGTTTATTTAATATACGAGTTTGATAATCGTATGCTTCATCAAGTGGTGTGATGTCAATCTTATTTTCTCTTAAAAAATCTTTAAGTTGAACAGCAACTTTATTGTCTTGAGAATAACCAAGAATATCATCTACTCCGTATGTTTTTGATTTTCCGGTTTTTTCTGAAGTTACTTTTATGTAATCTGAAAGCCCACCTGCTTCTTCAAAAATAAATCCATATTGACCAAGTTGATAATTTAATTGTGGAACTATAAATTCTTGTTCCATATCAATAAGGTCTGCATCAATGTTAGATATGTTCCTTTCAAATTCATTATAACCTCCTTCGACACCTTTGTCAGTTAATATAAATTCTCCATTAGATACCATCTCATCAAACTCTTCTTGACTGAAGTTATCTTTTAAGTCAGACTCTTTATACTTGTTGCCTTCCTTGTCTCTGTACATAGGAACTCCTGAGTCAAGTATTGAAGATTTAGAACCTTCTCTAGCAAAAGCTTCATCTCCTTCAAATTCATCAGGAGATTTTACATTTCTAAGCTTACCATCTTTTTCTTTAAATTCTTTGAATTTAGATAATAAATCTTCACCATAAGTTATATTGTCTTCTTGAGTAGGAGGTTGAGCAATTTCTAACTCCATAGCAGAGGTAGTAGGAATGTTTTCAGGTTCTTGAATGTTAGATATTGCTTCTTTCCTTTCCTCTATTTGAACTAAATCCTTTGGTATTTCTTGAACTTGAACACGAGTATTATCCGTTGGTAAAACCAAAGAACCATCGACCAATACAGATTCCCCATCTTCTTTTTTTTTTACTTCAACTTCATTAGAACCAAATATAGCCTGTGACCAAGTATCGTAGTCATCTTCTATATTTAAGTATCCGTGTAGACCTGTTAAATATTCAGTATTACCTTGAATAGCGTTGACCCAAGTATTGTAGTCATCGTCTATATTTAAATACTCATGTAACCCTGTTAAATATTCTTCGTTCATTATGATTTAATTTGCAGGTTTATAATCTGTCTTTGGGTTAAATGGTGGGTTAACTTTCCCCTTCTTTTCTGCCTCAAGTTTTGCCTCAAGTTCTTCGTCAGTTGATTTCTTTTCTGCTTCTTCTTTATTGTAACTATCTCTTAGATAGATTTTAGCTTGCTCTTCAGTAAGATTAGATATCATCCATTTTTTAACCTCTTCGTCTGTAGTTGACATTAAACCGTCTAAGTCATATATTTCAATCATTTCATCGGTAGCAGGATTTCTTAGTGTAATATAATTCCACCAATTTGTAGGTCTTTTAAATTCAAAACCAAGTTGCGCAGCAAAATCTCTTATATCTTTTTCCATATCATTATCCGATTGGTCTGTAAAATCCTTCTCACCATTATAGCCATCAATCGTACTCGTTATAATTTTAGCAACTATATCTTGGTTAGGAGTTTTAGGAACATCATCATCATCATCATCATCACCTACAAATCCACCTTTACCATCAGACTTAGGATTATATTTATTATAAAAGTTTTTACTATCTACAAACTTTCTTGTTTGGTTCACATCCTGCTTACCTCTTACATCATTTCGTAAATATTCTCTAACAATTTCATTTTGCTCTTCTGTTGTAGAAATAACCATTCCATCTTTAAGTAAAATTTCCCAAGGCTCTCTATCTTCTTTATTAGTAAATGTGTAATCATTTCCGTCTTTATCTTTACCAATGCTGTTAGTTAGTATGGAAGTTATATGTCGAGGGTCAGCCATTACTCGTGTAATAAATTGGTCTTCTGCAGCAAGATAAACTTCTTGCTCCGCAGTTAATTCTTGACTTGATTGCTTAGCTGAAATAGGAATACCTGACGGGTCTAAATTCATTAACATCTTAGTAAATTGTTTAGGGTCACCTGCTGCTTTATTTCCTGCTACACTTTTATAGTAAGAATCTCCTGCTACTAAATCTACCTTTGGATACTTTCCGTCTCTCCCTTTTTTAATAGCGTAAGGAACAGGTATAGATGCCCATTCTTGTGCTAAATTTACTTGAAAATCTTGTGAAAGTTTTATTTTTTCTTCATCACTTTTACTGTTAACAAAATCGTCCTTAAACTTACTATAACCCCTTCTTTCTAAAAGAGCATTATACGCTTTATCTTGAGTTTCTTCATTAAAAATATCATCTTTACTTATTGTTCCATTTTTCAATAAACCATTTAAAGTACTTGTTATTATTTGAAACCTACCTGCAGCACTAGAGATTGAACCTGCGGCAGCATTCTTTTTTTGCCAATTCTGAACTTCAGCAACGGTCATTGTGTTTATGTCAGAAGGAGGTTGTATTTTAGACCCTGCGTAAATAGTACTATAATCTGATGATTCACCTCCAACTATTGCATTAAAAAGAATACCATCGGTTGTACGTATAGAGTTATCATTTATAGAATTAAAATCAATAGACCCACCAAAACGGTTGCTACTTGATACTATTTGAGTTTTATCATCTCCCCTTCCCGGAATAACAAATTCTTGACTAAATCCCCCCAAACCATCAACAAAACCGTCAGTAGCAGCTTTATCATCATATAAGTTATACTCACTTCCTGCCATTGTCTGCAATGTGTTAACGCTTCTAACCTTGTTTGGGTCGTTAACAATTCTTCCTTCTACCAAGTCAGCAACACTAAATGAACCCGTATCAGGATTTACTACAACTGCAGTATTCTGAAAGTTCCCCATAGACTCTAACTGTTCCATAGCCCAATACTCTAGCTTCTGAGAGCATCCAACACCTTCAGGGTCGTTGCAGTCCATCCTCTCTTTTTTAAGATTATACTCATTCTTAAATTTATCAAACACACCAATCAGTCCGTCAGCACCATCGTTAATGTTTTGCATCATTTTAGTGTATGCAGTTACATTTAACTCACCTGACTTAAGTAAATTATTAGCCATCTGCATAGCACTTGTAATTTCACCACTTGCATTAAGCCACCATTCATTCGCTGAAGGCACTTGTCCATTTATAAGCTCAACGCTATTTAGGTTCTTCATTTGCTGCCTAGTGTCCTCGTCAATAGCAGCTCTCTTCTCGTCTTTAACTCTTTTATCTTCAGCGAGCATATCACTAAAGTCCTTTCCAACTTCAGCCCAATTTATTTGAGTTTGTGCAGCTACAGGCTGTGGTTTATAGTATGTCTTTGCCATTATTATTTTATATTACGGGGTAAATGTTGGAGTATTATAACCTGAAAAACCACTAGTAGGAATATTACCTAAAGGTGAAAGACCAAGATAGGGATTGTAATCGTTAGGATTTATTTGCCCTGCCATGTTAGTATATTTGGCATATCTTTTACTAAGATTTCTAAAGTCACCTAAACCTGCTGCGTTAAATTTTTGAGGAATTGATGCACCGTTAGGCATAGGTGGGGCTTGAGGTAATGGAAACATACCTATCTGACTAAAGTCTTTATTTGTAGGAGTAGGCGTAAGCGAAGAATTACGTAAAACACCACCGCCTTTCATATTCCCATCAATAGTTATATCTTGTGCAGAGTTGTAAAAAGTCCCCGCATCTGTTGTATCATCTAATATGAAATTTTCATTAGCTCCTAGTGCTGTGGTTGCACCGCCTATTAACGAGCCAATACCACTTTCTATAGCAGCGTTTCTAGCTGCCTGAGCATCTGCGGCTACCATATTAGCACCCTCAACTTCTTGAAGGTCTAAGCTAACTCCTATGTCTCTTAGCCTTGACTCCTCTTCAGCAGTAGCTGCCTCAAGATTAAACAACTGCTGCTCTTGTCTTATACTCGCATCTCTTAACGCATCATTCTGAGCATTCAATACATTCTGAGCAACTGTCCCTACGCCTCTCTGAGAGCCATCTCTAGCCGAATCCAACGCAGCAGAACCTGCGACAAGTATGGCCTCGTTTTGAGCCTCAAATGCAGCCTTAGGAATAGACAATGACTCCATATAATTCTTTTCTAAAGAAGCACGAGCCTGCTTCATTTTTTTTTCAGCTTCTGCTTCTGCATTAGCTATTATTCTTTTCTGCTTTGCTGCTTGTCCGAAAGACATCCCTGCGCTAACTACTGCTGAACCTATTGCTACTGTTGTTGCTGCTCCCATGTTATATTTTTTTAATCATTTCTTGAGTATATGAATCACCTGAAATATACCCTAGTTTTTTATAAGTTTCTATCAAACCTTTGTGCTTTAATAAAGCATAACAATATTTAGAGCCATTTTTTTTTGCAAGATTAGTTAAGGTATCTATTAACAAAGAAATTGCATCTGCTCTTTGAGGGCTTTTTCTGTAAGTTTTACTAGATATTATCCAATCAATCCAAGATACACTAGAGTTAGTTACATATATAAATCCTGCACAAATAGGAGTATCTCCATCCAATATCATTATACCACCCTTACCATTGTCAGGTAAAAAATCTTTTTGAGGTGCATCCCAATTCCAAGATTTCCACCAATCTAATAAAATAGTGTCGTAATCTTCTTCATTAAGTACCCTAACATTAAATATCATCTGTCACAAAGATACTAAATAATCAAGGATAACTTTTCATTAAGTCAGATTGTACAGCATAAAGTTCTGCCTGTGTAGTCCCCGGATGTGATAATGTGGTCTTAGCATAGTGACCAAGTACACCATGAGACTCAGCAGTTGAATTCTTTGCATACAAAAAGAACTGTGTAGCTGTTGGTGGAACAGCACCTCCTGTAACAGTAGTGTCAACTATAAGTTGATTTATTCCTGCCTGAATATTTATATTAACTGCGGTAACCTGCCCACAAAATGTAGGTGTTGTAGTTCCAAAGAAAAGATTGTCCCCTATACTTCCAACAGGATTACCACTAACCTGACTAAGGTTTACGCTTAAGTCAAAGTTAATTATAACAGCAGAAGCAGTAGTTGTATCCGTAGATATACTATTTGCTATTCCATTTACTGAACGAAGTGAAAAGTTTCTTGCATCAGTAGGTGTTCCGTTTGAATTATTTATTTCATTCCTAACAAAAGCAAACCACACCTGCTCCTTCTTTTGAAACCATGTACTGTCTATGGTGTCAGAAATTTGAATGTCAGTTTCCATTAAGGCAGACCAAGCCTCAGCACCTTGAAGTGATATAGTCTTGAATAGCTTGTTCTCTAATGGAGCTGTGTTAAACACGGTAGTCAAGGTACTTCCATCAACCTGTCCATACCAAGAGTTTCTAGTTGGGTTACTGTTATGCCTGTACAAGTTTCCTTGATAGAACGTGTAGAAGTAATTGTTCATCCCAATCATGTAGTCAGGATGAAAAGAGTAGAACGAAGGCCAACCTTGAACTCTCTCGTCAGTACTATATGTAAGTGTATATTTTCCTAATGCAATAGCCATGTTTATTTATTTTTAGCAACTTCCTGTAGCGATAATAATTCCATCACTAATTTGAAAATAGTCTGCACTATCTGCTATGAATCCATCTGCCGCAGGAGTTACACCGTTAGCATCAGTAAATACAAATCCATAAATCTGAGGTTTGCCACCTGATACTGCATCTGTGTTAACAATGTAGTGGTTTGTAGCCTTGGCAGCAGCACAAGCTGCAACAGAACTTGCTAAAACTGCAGATGTAACTGTCGCAGGAATTGCGGCAGGTGTTTTAGCTATTATAGCAAAATTTAACCCACTTTCACATGGAGCTATTATTTCTATGTCAACCGTAGCAGGAGTAGCTGCTAGCTTAGGAATAACCATAACGCAGAATCCCGGATTAGTTGTTGTCAAGTTAAGGTCTCCACTTGCAATTGTAACGCTCTGTGAACCACTTTGTAAGTCATAACTACTTCCGTTGGCTATGTACTTTAGATAATCTTTTGTACCCACTATTCCTGAGCATTGTGATGATGCTTGCCCTGCTATAGTAAAATTAGTACTAACCGTACTTTCTAATTTACCAAATAACTGTGATGATAGCTTGTTATAACTTACTGAGTTATACTTTGCTAAAATTCCATTAGGAACTGAGTTAGGTTTATACTTAATTACCATAGCACCTGTAGCTGCTCCAACTTCAAAGGTAGCATCATAAAACCCTTTTTCTGTAGTACCGTCTGTAGACACCGTACCGTCACCACTAGGATTACAATTCTCACAGTTTTGAGATAACCCAAGAGATGGTAATGTAGAAGTGATGGTTTGATATCTTGATATTACTCCATCAGAATACCATCCTGCTGCTGCAGGAGTTACAAGTGCTCCGTCTGTATAAACAGCAGTTGCAAAACCAAGACTACTTGCATCTAAATAGAAAGTTGTAGGTGTTGCACAACAAGCAACTTGTGCTGTTGTTGAGTCAAAAGATAACAATGCTGATGAATCTTTGTCTCTGTAGTCGTATATTAAATATAGATTTTTGTTAGTTCCTGAAGGCATAGTAAATGTACCTGTAACTAAAGGTGATGTACCTGTAATTGTTGTAGTACTAGCTGCTGCTAAAAGAGTTGTAATTCCTGCTTGAGTATTAGGATATGTAGTCGCTGTTCTTAAGAATTTTAATGTATCATTTGCATCATATACATATGTATCATCACCAAACTTATTAGATATAACACTAACTAATGAACTATCACTTGGGAAGTATCCCTGCCCCTGAAATCCTGTGTACGTATCAAACTGAGAAACTATAGGGTTTAATACTCCTGTGCTAAACTGTATTAGCGAAGACTCTGTAGGAGAATTAAATGTGCCTACTCCAAATTTAAACTCATTGTGTATTAAAGCATTTGCATCGTTTCCACTTGTCAAGCATACCTGTATTACGTTTAATAATGACCCTACAGGACATCCAATTGTAAGCTGAACTACAGTATTACCCGAAAGGGTTATCTGAGCAGTAGTCGGTCTAGGATTGGGTTTAGGAACTGTATAACTTCCACTAGATGTAAAAGTTCCACCGTATGATACTCCATCATATACCGTAACAAGACTTATACTGCCTGCTGAGATTAAAGTATATGACACAACAAAATTCTCAGCTATTCCTGTAACGTCTACAGTATACGTAATTGGGTCAGCACCATCCACTAATGTAAATACCTGTGTAGTTCCACATGGAGTGTTTTCTATAACCTCCGGAAGTTTTCTTAGTGTAGATGATAGCACATATTCTTGAGTGTAAGGGTCGTATCCTCCTAGCTTTTGGTAGTCAAATGCTACTTGAAAAAGTTCTCTAAACCAAGTTTTCATTCCCTGCCCTGATATTACATTTAAAGATTCATTTGAGCCTGCCACACCTCTTAATTGAATAACTGAACCCCTTTTGGCATCAGTAAAAAACTTGTCGTACCCATACACCGCAAAACTTTCAGGGTTATCAGATATACCAAACTCCTCAAT
>TARA_R110001599_G_scaffold39338_10_pt1 | contig 16431 bp, 15 predicted proteins | sample TARA_R110001599 | Tara Oceans TARA_R110001599 (sample SAMEA4398360) | marine metagenome | biome: Polar Biome; feature: [MES] marine water layer (ENVO:01000295) within the mesopelagic zone...; material: water (ENVO:00002006), including particulate matter (ENVO:01000060) such... | reverse complement strand
CCCAATATTTGAGAGCGGGCATCATTGTTTGATACGCCTAAACCCGCGGCTAACTGAGCCTCAGCCATACGTATTTCTTCGAGTAATTCGATTTTTTCTTGCATTGCTTCGTACTCTGCAACATCAAGAACGACAGCTACGCCTTTACCGTGCTGAGTAATGACCAGTGGACGGCGAGTTTCATTGATTTGCTTAATAAATGATGCAACGCCAGCACGGAATTCAGACAACGGTTGAATATCTTGGTCAAGGTGGATGCGGCTCATTTTGAACTCCATTTGGTACAATATAATGTACAAATCTTAGTCCAATTAGTAATCATGAGCAAGGAATTGACTTTCTAGCTCCGTATCAAAGACGATATTCTCTATTGCAACGATGGGGATTGGGCCGAACACTGCACGGCGCTAACAGAATCCGCCGCAGGGAAAATGAGCCTGATACATTGGTCGGAAAACCCAAGAGTCTTGGCCACCGAACCGAAAGAAGAAGATTGGGGGTTGTCGCCACTGCCTTCTAGGAACTGAATAAAAAGGTCGGATGAAAATTTTTATCTGACCCTATATTCCAAACAATGCCTTCCTTTTGAAAATACCCTTATGCCATCACTACTCTTTTTAATTACACATAAGCGATCACTAATAGTCATTAAAACTCTAGTGTATGAGTGCCCTTAGGATAAAATGGACCAACACAATTAGGTGTATCATTTAGATCGTCAGCAATCATTGAAGTAGTAAATATAACCTGATAATCATTCTTCAAGCCATTACATGCATTAATTAGCGAATGTTGGAAATTTTGACTTCTCTCAGGAACCATTCCTTTATCTTCAACATTATCCATAATTAAAAGGTTTGGTAACCTAGATAAACTATCATCCACAGCATGTAAAAATATAGATAAGCGAATACTGTTTTTCATCACAACCATGGAACTAGCAGAGAACTTACTACGCCCATTAATAGCCATTCTATCTTTTGAGAAATCAATTAATACTTCAGAAGGGTTGTCAAAATTACTCTCGTTGCCGCCATCAGCGACTAGTAAGTCCGCTGTATGCTTCTCTATAGATTCAAACACATTCTCATATCTGCTCTTATTCTGTTCCTTTATTTGCTCCAGTCTTTCTTCTATTGCATTAATCCGGCTCTGAGCTTTCTGCTTCAATTCAATTAAGCCTTCAACCTTATCAACCAACTCCATCTTTTCTTCTATATTTACAAGCTGGCTTTTGTAAAATCCAATTTCGGTTGACACATCTGCGATCAAAGCACTTCGGCTGTCTGAATAAGATACCAATTCAGAGTATTCATTCTTGGCAATTTCAACTTGTCGATTGATAGCTGGATGCTTTGAATTTAAATTGTCAACTTGTCGTTGAAAATTTTTAATAAGAAACTTACTTTCCCGTATCTGAAAGTTGAGTTCATTACTCATTTGCACATAAGCAAAGTCCCGCTCTCTATCTTTAATACTTGTTTTACACAGCCCACATGAATCATGGCTCTCACCAATTTCTATTGGACTAAGGCAAGCAGGGCAGTATTTGAAAGTTAAACCACCAAGTTCATTATTTATAAGCTTTGATTGAGATAATCCAATTTTTCTTTGCTCTAAGGCCTCTAAAAACTGCTGAGTATCAATCAACTCGACTTTGGTCGAGTGGCGTATATTGGTGATGTCTGTGATCTCAGAATTGAGCCTTTCAATATCTTTCTGTAACACTTTAAGCCGTTCCTTAGCCTGAGCATCAATCTGCTCTTCTTCTCCTCTTTGGATGGCACCTCGCTTCTCCATAAGCCCCCTAATTGTGTCATTCGCGTCATTTACTTCATTTAAAAGAGCTTGTCTATTGATTGAAGATGCATCATTGCCGAACATTTTATAGATGGCTTTAAGTTCTCCATTAAATTTTTCAAACTCCTTGTTTTCAAATATTAAATCTTGCCGTAAGTTATGCGATTCCAAATCATCTAAACCTAGCAAATACTCACCTATTGCACGCCTAGTTGTTACATTGTCATAATTCAAATCAGCGTTTAGAAGCTTCTCAGTAGCTGAAAGTTGGTCAACATAGATGAGCCTTAGAATTTGATGCATAGTTAAATTCTTAGAGTCATCGGTTTTATGCTGTGGAAGCCCTAACATTTCGAACAACTGCTGAGAATAACTATGTTTTTCTGCTGAACGACGATTAGGAAAACGCTGCCAATTTTCAGCATCTTTCTTTGATTCATCAATAGTCCCTTCAAAGAAAAACATAGGGGATTTTCCAGAATCAGTTATTTCCCGTTTGACGGTCAGAATCAAACCATTAAGCGTTATCTCGACAATAACAAAACTACATTTACTTTGATGTTCATTCCAAGAAGTGATTTCAGCACCTAAGCCAAAAACAAGCAAATCCACTACAGTAGATTTACCTGTAGTATTCGTACCCCTCAAGATATTAATGCCAGAATGAAATAGCTGGTCGTAAATTCTTTTACTGCCAGATAAAATCACGAGCCTTTTTACAAACAACTTTGACTTACTCATAATTCCTCCAGGTCATATCTAAATTCCATTAAACCAGTCCTAGATTTCAAACCAGTTTTTCCTTTCATTTCAACATTGCTCAATTTATTCACAAGCATATGAAACCACTCAGCTTTAGCGATTTCATTCTCATTAACTTCTTGCGCTAAGTTCGAGGGTAATTCTGCGTCAGAGCGACGAATTTTCTTTTCTCTAAAAGCCTCTAAGTCAATAAACCCTTTCGCGAGTAGATTTTGTAGTGCAGTTGTTTGAACTGCTTCAAGTTCGAACACTATTCTTTTAATATTAATAACTCGCTCATAAGGTTCAGGAATTCCCTTAAGCATCTTCTTGTATTTATTAAGCTCCATAGGAAAAGGCTTAATTTCTTTAATAAGATGAGGAAACACTGTATAAAAATCTATTATTCGGAATAAGTCTAATTGTATTTCATCATTCTCACTGGCTTCCAAAATCATTAACATTCTAAACAGACTATGATTCAAATCATAAACAGGGTGGTATATCAACATGATTTATCCCATACCACATGGCATTTTCCAGTTAAAAAATACAACATCCCAGATACTAGCTCTTTAGTTATACAATCATCAAAATCAATAATTGCTTTATGTACAGGCTCAATAATTTTTTCAAACACGGCTGCATCGACTATATTTTTTGATTGTTCGCCTAGAATTTGCGGCCGGATATACTGATCGAAAGCTGAAAGGATATGTGAAAGAACCTGTATATATACTTTTTGCTCCACTATTGATAATTGAGCCTTCGCAATACGACGCTCAAAACGATTCTTGAGCAAAACGGCCTTAGGATATAAATCCGAGCGTTCACCATTCTTTAGTTTTGATTCAAGGCCTATGACTTCTCTATAAGGGTGATCAGTAATGTAGTCATTTAAATCATCAATAATATCAACTAACTCATTGTGTTTATCCGCGGTGGCGACTATTTTTTGTACCACTTTTTCAAGTGCTGATTTATCCGACTCAAATACGTTGTTCCCATTATGGGCTGCTTTATCTTCATAATTAACTTGATTACCCATAATTAAAACCTGTTATCGCCATTATGTGTTGACGAATCTTTATATTTAACTATTGGGCCATTTGCAGGTGGATTAGGTGCACTGCTACCTGATTTTGAACTCCTAGATAATATGATTGCAGTAACAATAACTCCCAAAATCACGAGTAATAAGATAAATATTTTTTCACTTCCCAAAAACTGATAAACAGGCTCTTTAAAAATATTATCAACTACAAAATATAATACGAAGAATGCGGAACCGACTGCACCTCCTGTTTTAGTAAAAGATTTAATAACCTCAACATCCATATTCACACCCTAATTTTTCTTAAGATAATATTCGGTAAATCAATACCAATTGTATGAACAGACTTCATGATTTTTCTCCTTTTTAAACTGACATAATCAGTATAGAAGGGAGTGTCCATTTCATTATTTTAATAGTGCGTACGCTCGTTTACACATTTTTCCAAACCTACAAAAACATTCCTAAACAACTAATTTTAATAGGCTTTAGAAACTTAACCACAAATCTAAAAATCGGAAAACGAGCGTGCGCGTTATGTCTTTTATCCGCAGCACGTTATTTCGACTGAAGATAATCTTAGCCATTTATAGTAAAGGGCTTTACTGTCTTTCTCTAGTGTAAACGAGCAATTTATTGGTTGTTTTTTAGACAAAGCGAGCCAAAAGCTGGCAACCTGAAAAATAGACTGTATATCCACCCATAAATTACGTTTTAAATTTCACCCGAAAATGAAGTAGGTTACGCTTCAAAGAGAATTTATCCTATTCCATAAAAGCTTGATTCCCGCCTTCGCGGGAATGACGTATCTTTAGTTTATGCTCCTCTCTAGAAGTCAGTTCGACGCGACGAAGTTGCGCGACTTTATAAAAATCTTAAAGTTACACGCTCAGCTTTTTCCTGAATTAAAAAGCGGAATAAAGGTCGGAGATACAAAGAGTTTGAATGGAAATTATATGCATTCCCACGCAGGAGCATGGGAACGAGACCACAGAACCCCACCCTAACCCTCCCCTTGAAGAAATGGGAGGGAACAGAGCGTTACGAGCGAGGCACGAGTCTCGTTCGCCCGCCACCGAGCTGATTTAAATCGCATAACCGGCAGTCTCTGCCTTGGTAGGCAATTTGCGCTAATAACAATTCGGCGGTAGCTAGGGCGTCTGTCAATGCATCATGGCCTTGGTAGTCTGGTAAGCCATAGCGTTCTCGGCAGGCATCAAGACGAAAACCGCCATCTTGAATCGGTTGCTGAGCTCTATTGGCTTTCGACCTTTCGATTGCCAAGGTATCCAACCAACTGAGTGAAAACGTGGGCGACGCGTGTTCTAACCAAGACTGTTTTAAAAACCCAAGCTCCATTGGCGCATGATGCACGACTAACACCCTATTTCTTAATAAATGTCGTAAATAACGCAACACACTTTCTTGTCTTTTGCCGTGCTGCTGCACATCCGAGTCGGTAATCATGTGAATGCCAACATTGTCGCCAATCTGGGCATTGTCGAGCACGATATGACGAGCCGTGTCCAATTCAATCACGCCGTTTTGAATACACACCCAGCCAACACTGACGATATGATCTTGCTTGGCATTCAATCCTGACGTTTCAATATCCAACACCAAATAATCCCACTCAGACCAACGCCGCTTTACCGACTGGCGAGCCAAATACCAGGCTTTCAGCTTTTGAATAAACCTCAACATCATTAGCTGTATCCCCTTAAGAAACGCTGTTGAGCGACATCTTGAACCTCACTGATAATGCTAAAGGTGGTTTTTAAGTGTTTGCGTTCTAGAGGACTCAAATCTTTCGGATCTAAATAAGCGCTGGCTTTCCCTGTTGCCTGAAAGTGACGGCTTTGCGCCTCTAAACGTAAGCCGTTTAATTTATCCCATGCGTCCATCAAGTTACGGGCGGTATCGACACTGATGAGCTTTTCACGAATCGCTTGTTCAATTCGATCTAGAGTTCCAACGCGATACGTTTGACAGGACAAACCGTAAAGGCGCGCTAAATCATTAATCAATGCCAAGCCTTGATGCTTTAAATCCAGCTGATGTTTGTGCTCTCCAGACGATTCCAACAAGAAATGCCGAAAGAACCCCAACGGTGGTTTTGTCACCAACGCACTGCGCGTCAAGGTGGCCAAGAACACACTGTTTTTACTCACCTCCAACTGCATCGCCTTGATTAAATCCTTTACCGCTTCACCTTCACTTTTGCCATTATCATAAACGCAACGAATGTCGAAAAAGATGCTGGCATGCAGTAACGCACTGGGCGCACTGCTTTTTATCCAACGCGAAAACGCCTGCTGCCAACCGTCTGTTGTCCTTCGCCATTCGGGGTTGCTGGCCATGATGTTGCCGGGGCAAAGTCGAATACCGCACAAGCCTAATCCCTGACAAACGAATTCGGATAGATCGGCAAAATAGAGACTCTCTTCAGCACTTGGCTCACGCTCAAGCATCAAACCGTTGTCTTGATCGCTGCCCAGCGATTGATCCCGACGCGCTTGGGAACCAAAGACTAAAAACTGGAAGTCCATCGGCGCTTGGCCAAACTTTTCGAGCGCTAATTCAATCAAACGTCGCGTTAAATTGTCACTCACGGTCGCCAGCACCTTGCCCACATCCGCAGCTTTCATATCGGTAACAATCAGATTAATAATCAAGGTCGGCCATTGTTTGCAAACACGAGCAAGGCTTTCTACGGATTGCTGTCGATGAATTAGATTGATCAATAAAAGCGGACTGAGTTCTTGATGGCGTAATAGATCGGCCGCCGTCAACATACCAACGGCTTGGTGCTCTTCGTCGACAATAGGCAAGTGATGAATGTTACTTTCACTCATCAAGGTTTGCGCTTGCATAACCAATGAATTTGGCGATAACGTCACAGGAGACGCGGTCATCACATCGGCCACCAGAGAGTCCGAAGATCCGCCGACCGCTAAAATGCGTGAGCGTAAATCTCGATCGGTGACAATACCCTGCAAGCGGCCCTCTTCTACCACCAAAATGGAACTAACTCTCGCTTCCGTCATACGCATAGCGATGGTTTGTACCGTTTCTTTTGGCGTGGCTTGTATTAACTGCCGCGTCATAATGTGGGCAACGGGCGTCGATAATTGCAACGCGGGAGAAGCTAACTCGTTACTCTGGCTGCGGGTGAGCTTTCGTAAGCGGTTGTACTGAGTGTGTTCAAAGAAAAGCCCGAACGCTTCATTCTTTTCAAGCATTTCTATAAAGCGTGTTTTGTCAAAACGATAAACAAGGCTGTCCTCCATGGCGACAACCTGTAACCCATCGGGATTTTGCGCCATCACACTGGACACACCAAAGCATTCACCATCGGCAATTTGATCCACTAAGCCACCTTTGGGCGTGCGGATTTCACAGGCGCCTCGGCGAATAAGATGTACCGTCGCTGAGTCGTCTTTTAGCACCAGTGTTTGCCCCTGACGCACATACAACATAGACACCCCAGTCAATATCTGCTTTCGCTCTATTAAGCTTAAGCCCGAAAAAGGCGGAATGGTTTCGATGAATTTATGGACTTCAGGAATATCGATAGCGGCCATTTTATTATTCTCATTGGTGTAAGTGTATTTTTATCGATGTACAAAGAGTGTGCTCTTTTATCCTAGTCAATAAAACGTTTCTTAGACCAATGTCTATGAGATCAAATAGCCATTAAAATATTATCCAGACAAACATAAAAAAAGGGGCATCTCTTTGAGATGCCCCTTTTTAATTTTAACAGTATGACGATAGTCGTTTAAAATCATCCAATCACTAGACTATTTCGCCCTTTGGATTTAACCGAGTATAAGGCGCTATCTGCTCTCGAGAGTAATGAGTCCATCGAGTCCGTTTCTTGATACTCTGCAATACCAATACTAACACTGGTTAAAACGGTTTTATCATCTACTTGATGAGTATAAGCGCTCACCTTAGAACGAAGCGATTCAAGCAGCGCAACCGCATCTTCAAATTTTGGGCTAGTCAATATTACTAAAAACTCTTCACCGCCCCAGCGCCCGATAACACCACGATCACCAACCACACTTTCCATCAATCTGCTTAAAGCGATTAACACCTTATCACCCACTTGATGGCCAAATTCATCATTTACTTTTTTAAAGTAATCAATGTCTATCATCGCGATGCTTAAGCTTTCTTTTTGCTGGCCAGAAAATGCTTGAGATAACTGCTTCATGATCATACGTCGGTTAGGTAATTCCGTCAGCGGATCTATTAATGAAGTCTTCTCTAGTTCGATATTCAGCTGCCGTAAACTACGCTGATAGCGATCTGAAATTCTGGTCATTTTCTCTAATTGTCGCACGTGTTTGTCAAAACGCTCACTAAGACTTTTTCCCTGTTGGATCATTACATCTTGGTATGAATCAGACAATCGAGTTAAGCGATCCATACGATTCCACTGCTCTTGATTAACGTCCCAAAGCTGACTTAAGGCTTTACTTGCAGGGTGATCCTGATATTCAGGTGCCGCCAGAATATCTTGAATGTTTTTTTCAAGCTCAGCAAAATCTGTCTTCATTTATTTACCTATGATTTTAAAAGGAAACGTACAATCTTCTTTGAATTCTTCAGCCAACTCAGCAACGCGTTCATTTTCTGCATCAAAGTACCAGTTTACAGCCACTTGGCGACCTTCTTGAAAGCACTCTTCCATCTCATCAAACATGTCCATCATTACTTTAATGCTGCTTGTATTAAGGTATAACAGTGTCAGTTCAAGCGTCAGTGGTTCAGAACTTTCTTTCAGATAACTCGCTACCCAAGCAACCATAGAACCATAAAGCTCATAGGAATTTTCTGGATAGGAATCTCCTTCCATATAGAGTATTCCATTCTCCCATTCCCCTCTCACTGTAGGAGAAGAAACGCTTCCCTCTATTAATAAATCATTCATATTCATTTTCTCAAATTTTTATACTTAGACTAAAATAGGCTGTGTCGTTTCCGATCTCTTTAAGCGTTGTTTCCATCGGTTTCGAAGATTTTCGTGCCATATCAATTAACCCCAGCCCTGCACCGGTCACGGCATCGGCATCACGAGGCTGACGAAGTTGAGTCTTGTATGCGGTTTTTAGTTCGGCTTTATCCATGTTTGCAAATGATTCAATACGCTCCACTAATTTTCTACCATCGCTTGCTCTAACAATATTGCCTGCTGCAACACTATAGCATCCGTCATAATGACTCACGATCACGGTTGCCGTATCCGCACCGGGCAATTGCGATGACGTCGCGTAATGTCTAATATTTTGTGTTAATTCAATGTACGCAGCAAACACGTCCAAAGCAGATGCCGGGGACAACTGTTCAGATTTCAAATAATTCTTTAACGCATTACCAATTTCCTCAATCAAACTACGGGAAATAGGGCCATTAAAACACAATAAAATATTGTCTTTTTCAAAGCGTTCTCTTAATCCATATAAATCTGGCGAACTCATCTCACCTACCCTTGTGATTAGTGGTTATTGATATCAAATCGGAATGACAGCAGTGTAATGTCATCTCTTTGCGGTTGGTCTCCCATGTACTGATCTAATGCTGATTCAAAAGACTCGGATTGTTCCTTTAAAGGTAAGGCCGCATTTTCTTTTATTAATGCTTCAAAACGCTGATTACCAAAACCAAAGTTTTTATCGCCGCCAGATTGATCTAGAAAACCATCTGTCGTCATATAATAGGTCCACTCAGTCATTGGCAAATCGGTATTCTCATAGTCACCTCGACGGCGATCACCTAATGCTCGACGGCCAGAATCATATTTAATGAATTCTTCACCATTACTTGCATACAGCGCAATTTTCGCACCAGAGAAACGCATAATGCTACCGTCTTTCGGTATATACACTAAACCAACATCCGCGTTGGTTGCGACTTTTTTGGCGCTGACTTCTTCGTTCAACATAGAGCGCAATGTGCCATCAATCAAACTTAGCAAAGCAGCAGGATCTTCGATCCCTATCCTAGCGATGGAATAATCAATTGCGGCGCGCATTAACATAGTCATCAAAGCGCCAGGAACACCATGCCCCGCACAATCAACAATCCCTAACAAACACCCTTCATCTGTGGTGTGGAATACATAAAAATCACCACCAACAACATCACGGGGACGCCAAATAACGCTGTACTCTTCCCCTAATAACTGACGCATTTGACGATCAGGAAGAATCGACCTTTGGATAAGGCTAGCATAGTCGATAGACGCGCCAATTTTCCCATGCGCTTCTAATACCTTTTCATGAACTTTCTCTAATTCCGCCGTACGAGCCTGTACTTTTTCTTCAAGTTCTTGAGTGTGGCTTCTTACTTGCTGCGCCATTTTATTAAAGGTTTTGCTTAAGTCTCCTATTTCATCATTACCGCCCGCCGTCAATGATACATCATAGGAACCGCTGGCAATGTTTTTTGCCGACTGTTGTAACTGACGAATCGGCGCTATCAATAAACGCTCCACCACAAAGCCAAAAACAACGAGCAATAGTACCAACAGCAACACAAAAACACTGACCGCAGGCAACACCAAACTGGCGTCAAAAATACTGACATTAGCCAAATCTATATTGGTTACAACAAACCAATCTAATAACGGAAAATACACAAAAGACATCAACTGCTTATGCCCGTCTTGCTGCACACTAACCGTAGTGACTTTTCCCTCTTCGCTTTGTGCTTGAGCTAATGCCTCTTTTACTCTTTTTTTAGACTTACTGTCGTCTAACATTGAATAGATAGACTGCACATCACTGCCGCTGTTTTTTGCATTGTAGGCAATCAGCGCCTTATTTCGATGAATTTCTATAGCGCCATCAGCATTGATAATAAAAGGCGTCACGCCCTGAACTTGGTTCTCAAGAAATTGCGCCGTAAAACGATCCAATGAAAAGCCGGTTCCCGCCAAACCAATAAACTGACCTTGGTCACGAACCGGAAAATTAATCCAAACTTTCATCGCCTTAAGCACTTCGTCGTAGTTCACATTGATGCTAAAAGGCTCGGTTTTGGCTCGCGTGGAGAAATACCAACTGTCGGTATTATTCGTTTCACTTAGGGCATATTTTGGGGTCGTTGTCAGTGCGTTATCTTGGTCTGCAAAGTAATAATGCCGAGTCGAATCATTCACAATGAACATCGCGTGGTTTTGAAAGGCATCAAGATAGCCTTGCGTTTCTTCAAGCCAACCATTTCCCAACTCTGGATCTTCAGGGTTATTCAACCACGCTTTTATAACGGTTGAACTCGCAAAGCGCTCTGCCAACGCCACTTCTCTTGAAACTGGCGTTAATATGCGTTGATAATTTAACTGAGTAAAACTGTCTGCGTAATTTTCCGCTGAATATTCTTGCCCTTTTTGAACAAAGGACCAACCAATAACAGCGATAATTAACAACGCAAAAAGGCAAGTACTTGCCAAAGCAAATAACGATTTACCACGTAATCCCCAACGGGCCATTTCTGAGTATCCTTTTGTTCAAACACACAATTTTTAACAACAAATTTTTGTCAAAAATACAGTAAAGGAATAGTTTGTTGCCTAGCTCTCTTTTAGTAAAGAAGTAAGCGGCATAATCAGCAAAACAACGTTGATAAAGATCAATATTGTGGTGTTAAGCCAAACAAATCACTCATTTTCTAAATGGGTTAATTTCTAAGCGACTTGTAGGCCAAACCTACCATCACTCAATGTCGTGATTAATCACTTTTCCAGACAAGACCAAACTTGATGTTTCATAATAGTAAATCCAACCTTAGTCCCACTAATATCTCACTAAAAAAGACATAAGAAAATTTTCTTATGGATATCAATCATCTATGGTTTAACTAAAAAATCTGTGAATAAAGGCTTGACGAAGAGGAAAAGTTACCGGTAACATCCAGTCTTAGTTACCGGTAACATATACCGACAACCTAGGCACATCTTCTAAAAATGTTCTTTCAAAAAAAAAACAATAGGAAGCGATACCATGAGTAAATTCAGCACCACACTATTGACCGCCACGATGGCCGGCATCCTCTCTACCTCTGCGATTGCAGCGGATTATAACTTTAAGTTTCAATCCTCTGATCCAGCGGGTGACAAGAACTTTCAAGTTCAAAAAGAATGGGTTGAACGCGTTGAAACCATGACGGGCGGCCGTGTTCATATCGACTTGCTTCCTGTTGGTAGTATTTTCAAACATACCGAAACCCTAGACGGCATTAAAATGGGCATCCTAGATGGCCATATTACGGCAACTGAATTTTTCTCTGGTAAAGACCCAGCGTTTGGTTTGATCGGTAACACAGTAGGTGCTTGGTCAAACACTCAGCAACTTCTGCAATACATTAACTACGGTGGTGGTTACGAGCTAATGAACGAACTTTACGCTCCTTACGGCGTGAAATTCATTGGTGGTTCCACAACCGGTGTTGAGTCATTGGTATCTCGTGTTCCGCTAGACAGCGTTGCTGATTTGAAAGGTTTGAAACTGCGCGCACCTGAAGGTCTTGTTCAGCGTGTCTTCGCGGCTGCTGGCGCTGCTCCAGTAAACCTACCAGGTTCTGAAGTATTCACCGGTCTTAGCAAAGGCGTTATCGATGCGGCTGACTACACTGTTTTTTCTACTAACCAAAAAGCCGGTATGAACGACATTGCAACACACCCTGTTCAACCAGGTTTCCATTCTTTGCCATTGATCGATATTTCAATGAACAAGAAAAAGTGGGACAAATTACCTGCTGACATTCAGTCAATCCTAACGGTTTCAGTACGTGACTTCGCAGAAGATATCACCACGCAATTGCGTATTGCCGATCAGGCTGCCGTAAAAGCAGCACAAGCAGATCCAAACATCACGATTCACGATTGGTCTGAAGAAGAACGTAAAAAATTCCGTGCTATTGCTCGTACACAATGGAAAGAGTTTGCTAAAGGCTCTGATAACGCACAAAAAGTATACGACTCTGTCACAACTTACCTAGAAGAAAATGGTCTTCTATAAGCGTTAAAAACACTTACTGACGTCCTTTAGGCTAGCACAACAGGCGTTTATTATGTAAACGCCTGTTTTTTCATTGGATCATGATCATGCAAGACGAAATTCATCCTCAAACACCCGACAAAGTAAACCAGCCAAGAAACGGTTTAGACCGCATTATTTTCAAACTTGGTAATATCTTAAGCCTGTTATTCATCTTCACCGTTGCCATTTCCTTTTACGAAGTCTTGATGCGTTATGTCTTTAACGCCCCCACTATGTGGGTTCATGAAACGGCTTCTTTTCTGGGTGGTTGCTTGTTTGTTTATGGTGGGATCTATGCTCTATCGATAGATAAACATGTGCGTGTGGTGCTCATCTACGACATTGTCTCTGATAGAACACGACGTTGGTTGAATGTTTTTCATCACGTTATGGGGCTCACTTTTTCAGGATTGCTCAGCTGGGCTGCATATCAAATGGTTCAAGACTCTTGGTTCACACCATTCGGTGATTTTCGTTTAGAAACATCTGGATCAGCTTGGGATCCTGCTTTCCCTGCGTTAGTTAAAGGCATGATATTCATGACGCTTTGTATCATGTTTGTGCAGTTCTCCTTGCACCTAATACAAGAATTAAATGGCTTAAGGAAACGCGACGATGTTTGATTTATCCGCTATGGGCATAGGCTACGGAAGCTTATTGATGCTCGGTTCCATGATTTTATTACTGCTAACGGGGATGCAATTAGCGTTCGTTACCGCGTTAGTGGCTCTGGTTTTTGCTGTCGGTTGGTTTGGTGTAGGCGCCTTGCCATTGATCACCAGCCGCTTATACAGTTTTGTGGGCAGCTATGTGTTCCTTGCTGTACCGATGTTTGTATTGATGGCCGCACTCTTAGATAGATCCGGCATTGCACGTGATCTCTTTGATGCGATGAAGGTATTTGGTCGTAAGTTGCGCGGCGGCGTTGCGGTACAAACATTATTAGTAGCGATTGTATTGGCGTCCATGTCTGGTGTGATCGGCGGAGAAACCGTATTGCTGGGCATTCTGGCCTTGCCACAAATGCTACGCCTTGGCTATAACCGCAAACTTGCTATTGGTACCACTTGTGCCGGCGGCGCGCTTGGTACCATGCTGCCACCCAGTATCGTATTGATCATTTATGGCCTAACCGCCAGCGTATCGATTGGTGATCTTTTTAAAGCGGCTTTCTTGCCGGCCTTTATCTTAGCGTTCGCTTACATGGCCTACGTGCTGATCCTTTGTCGTATTCACCCAGAATACGCGCCTCTACCAACAGCAGAAGAACTCGCCGCGGACAAAGACGTTAACTATTTCAAAGCACTGCTTTTCCCTTTGCTTACCGTGATGATGGTATTGGGCAGTATTTATACTGGCGTGGCGTCTGTCACGGAAGCCTCCGCTTTGGGTGTTGTCGGCATCATCATCAGTGCGGCTATTCGTGGCGAACTGAACTTCTCCATGCTTAAAGACAGCGCCACCGCGACGATGAGCACCTGCGGCATGATCATCTGGATCGGCATTGGTGCAACCGCGCTTGTTGGTGTTTACAACCTGATGGGCGGTATCAGTTTTGTCGAAGAAATCATTCTTGCCTTAAGTGGCGGCAGCGTGATGGGCACCATCATGATCATGATGGTGATCTTGCTTGTCTTAGGTATGTTCTTAGATTGGGTTGGGGTTGCGCTGCTAACCATGCCGATCTTTGTCCCCATCATTATCGGTCTGGGCTTAGACCCAATCTGGTTTGGTGTGGTGTTCTGTTTGAATATGCAGGTTTCTTTCCTTTCTCCGCCCTTTGGCCCCGCCGCGTTTTATCTTAAATCGGTGGCCCCCAAAGACATTAGTCTTGGTGAAATATTCAGCTCTTTGCTTCCTTTTATTGCAATGCAGATTGCCGTACTCGCCTTGGTCATATTCTTTCCTGAGCTGGCCCTTTGGTGGAAATAACCCATTGAGACCATGCCGTTCAACACGGCTTTTTGAACGACACAGCCTTGCTGATATCAGCAAGGCGACAAGGACTTAAGAAGATGACAAAAAAAATTGTAGTATTAGGCGTATCAGGCTCAGGCAAATCCTTGATTGGTAAAAACATTGCAGACAAGCTTGGTTATCGCTTTTTTGATGGTGATGACTTTCATAGTCAAGCCAATGTCGACAAAATGCGCCAAGGTATTCCGCTAACCGACGAAGATCGTAAAGACTGGCTCGCTACACTCAATACGCTATTGACCGACAACTCAACCGTCGTCATCGCTTGCTCTGGATTAAAACCAGAATACCGCGCCATGCTTCGTCAAGGTCTAGACGACGTCACCATGATCTACCTAAAAGGCAGCATTGATACCATTTGGCAACGTCATCAAAAACGTGATGGTCACTATTTTAATGGTCGTGAAATGCTAGAAAGCCAATTTGCCACCTTGATTGAGCCAACAGAAGAAGAAGCGCTCGTCATTGATATTTCCCAAGATGCAGATGCCGTCTTGAACGAAGCACTTTCTCTACTATCAAACCAATAGAACAAAGAGAGGCGCAACAAGCAAGTTGTGCCTCTAAACTACATAATAGTAAATACTCACTTTCAATAGCCTCTTTGTTTTAAAAACACCTTCACCGTAATTGTCTTTTTTTTGTTTCTTGCTATGAGTTGCTTATGATAATGTTACAGGTAACAATTCATGGATGCGTCTCTTGATATGAAAAGCTCAGGTATGAAAAATAAACGCCCTACATTACAAGACGTTGCAAACCTAGTTGGCGTCACGAAAATGACGGTAAGCCGTTATCTTAGAAACCCTGATCAGGTTTCACCCCCTCTGCAAATTAAAATCGGGGAAGCGTTAGACCACCTCGGCTACATACCCAACCGTGCACCCGATATTTTATCCAAATCCAAAAGTCACGCCATTGGGGTGCTGGTGCCGTCGCTAACCAACCAAGTATTCGCAGAAGTCATCCGTGGCATTGAATCGGTACTAGAACCTGCTGGTTACCAAACCATGCTGGCGCACTATGGCTACAGCAAAGAAGCCGAAGAAACCCGTATTGCGGCGCTGCTTTCTTACAATGTGGATGGCCTCATTATTTCCGAAAGCTACCATACCGAACGGGTTCGCAAGATGCTTAGTGTGGCCGGTATTCCCGTTATTGAAATCATGGATTCGGTGTCACCAGCAATCGAGCAAGCCATTGGTATCGACAACCAAGCCGCGGCTTATGCCATGACCGAATGCATGATCAAAAAAGGCCATCGTAAAATTGTCTATTTCGCCGCTAGAATGGACCAACGTACGCTGTTAAGAATACGCGGCTATCAGGCCGCAATGCAGGACAATGGCTTAACTGAAATGTGCCTAAGTACAGACAGTGCATCATCGTTTACGCAGGGCGAGCAATTCATGAAAGAAGCCTTAGAAAAACAACCTGATACCGACGGCATCTTTTGCACCAATGATGACTTAGCTATTGGCGCACTCTACGCTTGCCAAAAAATGGGCATCAAAATACCGGAAGAAATGGGCATTGCGGGGTTTCATGGCCATAATATCGCGAGAGTCATGGTACCGTTATTAGCTACGGTCATTACCCCTCGAGAAGAAATGGGCCGTTTAGCGGCAGAGCATTTGCTGTCTCGTTTACAAGGCAATCCCGTCTCACAAAAAGTCATTAACTTACCCTTTCAGATTGAAATGGGTGAAAGCATTTAGTGTAAAACAACGTCCGATCAAAAGCTTCAAAACCAAGCCCTTAGAGCAAAATCACTTTTCATGGAACTGAGAAGTGTTATCATTATCAAAA
>TARA_R110001599_G_scaffold323327_2_pt1 | contig 16450 bp, 11 predicted proteins | sample TARA_R110001599 | Tara Oceans TARA_R110001599 (sample SAMEA4398360) | marine metagenome | biome: Polar Biome; feature: [MES] marine water layer (ENVO:01000295) within the mesopelagic zone...; material: water (ENVO:00002006), including particulate matter (ENVO:01000060) such... | reverse complement strand
CCCGTTTTCATAGCCGTGATAGACGCCCCACCAGTCGCCCGCCGGGCCTTCTACTAGCGTGGCGTGGCCGCGCGACCACCATTTCTCGTCATTGGATTGCGTGCGGACAAGCGGGTTGCGTGGATGTTGTTCCCATGGGCCATTGATCGAACGCGAACGCGCTGCGATCACCATATGGCCGGTGGGCGGCCCCGCTGTGCCGCCGACCGCTGTGATCATGTAGAAATAATCGCCGTGCCGTGTGATCTTCGGGCCTTCGACAGCGAAGCCCTCCACGTCCCAGTCATCGGGATAGCGCCAGGCATCATAGACATGCTCGATTTCGCCTATGGTCGACAGCCCATCATCGGCAAGGCGAATGCGATCACCCTTGGACAGGAACAACCAGCGGCTGCCGTCTTCACCGACTGCGTGGCCAGGGTCGATATGGTTGGGCAGGTTGAGGTCAACGGGATCTGACCAGGGTCCGCGGATATCGTCCGCGTAAATGACCCAGGATGTCGTGCGAGATGTTGGAGCGAGGGTCTGTTTCGTCGGGATGAAAATGTAATACCGGCCCGCATGCCGGACGAGTTCCGGAGCCCAGACCGAACCGATATTTTTCGTCAGGGCGGGGCCAACGGGTCGCCAGTTCACCAGGTCGCGAGAATGCCAGATAACGAGCCCGGGATAGGCGTCGAACGTCGAGAACGTCATGTAATAGTCTGATCCGTCCTTCAGGATGGACGGATCCGGGTGGTCTCCGGCCATGATCGGATTAAGAAAGCTGCCATCGCCGAGGTCGGCCTTGCGTTGTCCTTCAATGCCCTTCGGCCAGACAAGTGCCGTGTCCGGGCACTGGACGGGCGGCTTGCCAGCATTTGCAGCCGCTGGCGTCGCCAGCATCAGGCCCCCCAGGCCCACCGTTTTCAGGGCATCTCTGCGATTGATGGTCACGATGTTCCTCCATTTGGTATGTCTTGTTCCGTCAGCCTCATTTGATCGGGCCGACTGGTCGTCAGAAATGCCTCAGTAAGATGAGAAGAGTGCCTGCTTCGCGAGCTTCAGCGCGGTCAACGCGTCATGCTTGTCCTGCGCAGCTTGCATGGCCTTGAAGTCGAGCTTGTCGAGCCCGCGCTCAACGGCCTTCAGGAAATCGATCGCCATGTCTGCGGCGACGACACTGTCTTCACGGAACGGGAATTGGTCGAGTTGCCAGACGCCTTCCCATTTGTTCTTCCGCAGCGTGTAGAAGAACTCGAAGAGTTCGATCGGGTGGACCGTGCCGGCCACAAGATCGTCGTCCCATGAGCGAAAATTGTCGTTCACATCCATCCCGAACAGACGGCCATAATCGATGGCGAGTTGAGCCGAGTCGGCAGGCGATTCGCCGCCATAGAGGGCATGACCGAAATCAAGCAGGATGCCCACATTCGGAAGACCGATTTTCTCGATGCCGAGCAAGGTGCGTGCAACGGAGTCGTAGCTCATATGCACGCGCGGCTCGCGCGGCTTGTATTCGATGACAAATTTGAGATCGGGATTCTGTTCGGCAAGTTCACCGACACCGTCGATCGAATGCTTCCAGAGCGCCTTGTGATCGACCTGGAACGGGTAATCCCAGCCGTCTTGTCCGGGCCAGAGCTTCACATAAGACGCGCCGAAGTGGCGAACAACATCGGCTGCCTCGTTCACCAGTTCGTTCGTGCGTCGACGCACGCCCGCGTCGGGATTGGTGAAGGAGCCTTTTACGAACTCGCGGGTGTAGATTTCCGGCGTAATGCCAACGACGCTGAGCTTGTTCTTCTTGAGCGCCGCACCGACAGTGTCGAGACTGAGGTCCGGGTCTGCGAAGGGATAGTTGATGTCGACGACGGAGAGGTCTTTGACCTTGCCGGCCAGATCAATCATGTCGATCAGCGTACGGCTCGGGCCGTATCCATCGGTTGCATAACGGTCAACATAAGTAGCGAAATGCCAAATGCCGGCGCCGAAAAGTTGAGTGGACATGGTGTTTCCTCAGCTGTGTTGAGAGTTGCTACTGCAGGCGCGCGAAGACGCCGAATTCGTCGACATTTTCTGCCGTTACGAGTTCGCAGGGCACGGCCTGCTTCTCTGGTAAACCGGTGTCATTTTCGGTAATGAAACGATGCGCCTGATCCACTGCCATGATGGCAATTTTGGCGGCAGGCTGCAGCACGGTCGCGGCGAGATCGCCGGACCGAATAGCCGCGAGTGCGTCAGGGCTTCCGTCAAAGCCAACCACGATTACATCATCCTTCCCGGCAGCCTTGAGTGCTGCGAGGGCACCCATGGCCATCGTGTCATTGCCGCAGATGACACCCGTGAGGTTGCGGTGTCCCTGCATCAGCGTTTCCATAATCTGGAAGGCCTCGGTCTGGCTCCAGTTTGCGCTTTGACGTGCCACACGCCTGAGGTCTGGATATTGCGCGAGCGTGTCAGTGTAGGCCTGGCTGCGAATGGTGGCGTTCGTGTCAGATTCGCGCCCTACCAGTTCGACATAGTCGCCAGCTTCGCCCATCAGGCTGGCAAATGCATCGGCGGCCAGTGTGGCGCCTTGGAAATTGTCAGCCACGATCTGTGCGACGGCGACGCCGGTCGCATTCATTTCGCGGTCGATCAGGAAGGTTGGGACACCCGCCTGCTTCGCCTTTTCGACGGATGCGACCGTGGCGTCGGCGCCTGCATTGTCCAGGATGATGGCGTTGGCCTTGCGGGACACCGCGACGTCTATCAGCTGTGATTGCCGGTACGCGTCGTCGTCATGGCTGTTGACGAGCACTTCGTAGCCGAGTTCGGCAGCGCGTGCAGCGGCGGCATTGGCCTCCGCCTTGAAGAAGGGGTTGTCGTGAGACGGTGTGATGATGGCGATCAACTTTCGATCTGTATCGCGATTGGTTCGGTTGCACCCGACTGTCGCCAGCAGGGGTGCGACAGCGATCGAGCCCAGCAGCGTGCGCCTGTTGATTCTTGTCATGTTTTTATCCTCCCAGAACTAGTTTGATCCACGATCACGGCAGCGACGATGACCGATCCCTTGATCACCATCTGCCAGAACTCGGATACGCCGAGCAGCACAAGACCGTTTGCGAGTACGCCAATGACCATGGCGCCTATGAGCGTGCCGATGATTCTGCCGCGTCCGCCCATCAGAGACGCGCCGCCCAAAACGACCGCCGCGATGGCATTGAGTTCGAACGTTTCTCCGGTGGCCGGGTGAGCGGCTCCGAGCTGGGACGCGATGATCAGGCCGACAAGCCCGGCGCAGGCGCCCGAAATGGCATAGACGGCGAACTGGATATTGCCGACCCGGACGCCGGACAGGCGTGCTGCGCGCTCATTGCTGCCTACGGCATAGACACGTCGGCCAAATGGCGTCTTCTCTGCAACGAGCCAGGCAATCAGCACGAGGCCGACCATGATCCAGATTGGCGCAGGCAAGCCGAGCAATGATCCGCCGCCCAGACTGAGGAAGCCCTGATTCCCGAGTTCGGCTTTGCCGCCGAGATTGGGAAAAGTGGCGCCATTCGAGAGCAGCAATGCCGCGCCGCGTGCCACGTACAGGCTGCCCAGGGTCGCCACGAAGGGCGGCACCTTGAACTTGGCGACGAGCACGCCGTTCAACGCACCGAATGCGGTTGCGACCATGAGGGCAATGACGACAACCATCCAGGCTTCGAAGAAGACGACGACGCCGAGCGGTTCGATCACGAGCCCGCTGCTGATCAGAAGGCCGGCGACAATGCCGGTTACGCCGGCAATGGACCCCACTGACAGGTCGATACCGCCGGTCAGGATGACGAATGTCATGCCCACCGCGAGCACGGCATTGATGGCGACATGCTTGATGAGGATCGTGAGATTTCCTGCGGTCAGGAATTCAGGAGACAGGATCGCAAAGATTGCCGCCAGCAGCAGCAGGGCGACGACAGCGCGAAAGCGCAGGAGCAGTGAACCCAGTTGAAAATTCTCTGTAATCACGCAGCGACCTCCGACAGCGATTTCACGGATGCCGCTTCGAGAAGGGAGGCTTCGGAAGAGTCTGCAGGCATCGTTTCGAGGACAATCCTTCCGCGCGACATGACGGCTATCCGCGTGGATGCGGCAATCACTTCGCTTGGCTCGGATGAAGTGAGAATCACGGCGAGGCCCTGTGCGGCACTCTTGTGAATCTGGGTCAGAATGTCCGCCTTCGCGGCTGCATCGACACCCCGCGTGGGTTCGTCCAGCAGCAGGACTTTAGGCTTGCACAACAGGTTCCTGGCCAGAAGAACCTTTTGCTGGTTCCCGCCGCTCAATGCCTGGATCGAGGCATCAAGCGAGGGTGCCTTGACGCCCAGTTCCCGGACCATGTCCTGCGCCGCCACGCGTTCGGCTGAGGTTTGCATGATGCCGAGAGGCGCGAGCCGATCGAGAATCGACAGGGCCATATTGTGCAGAACGGAAACCGTTCCGATCAACCCGGCTCGCTGCCTGTCCTCCGAAAGCATTACAATGCCGCGCTCCACGCGTCCTGCCGTACTGATGCGGTTGATATTCGCCTCTTCGAGCGCGACGATTCCGGTCGTATCGTTCCGCAATCCCATGATCGATTCCAGCAGTTCCGTGCGGCCTGAGCCCAGCAGGCCGAAGACACCCAATATCTCACCTGCACGAAGCGATATGTTGACGTCCTCAAGTTCCGCGCCATGTTCGCTATAGGGAATGTTGAGTCCCTTCACTTCCAAGACGGTCTGACCGAGCTTGTCAGGGGCAGGAATGGATTCTGCAGCGAGGGTCCTTCCGGTCATGCGCTCCACGATCCAGGCCGGATCGACCTCGCTGCAATTCCCTTCCGCGACGATTTCCCCATCGCGCAATACGGTGAGAGTGTCACAAATTTCGAGGAGTTCATCCAGGCGGTGCGACACGTAGACAATGGCCACGCCTTCAGCAGCGAGCGCCCGCACGATTGCAAACAGGTTTTCGACTTCCGACTGGCCGAGTGAAGAGGTGGGCTCATCCATCAGGAGTATCTGGACATCCTGGGAAAGTGCGCGTGCAATTTCGGTGATCTGTTGGACCCCGACTGGCAGGGAACTCACAAGCGTCTTTGCGTCGATGGAAACGCCCAGCCGGTCGAGGATCCTGTTCGCTTCGCGGTGTTGGCTGGCATGATCGACGAGGCCGAGCGGATCGCGCATTTCGCGCCCCATAAAAATGTTCTCGGCAATCGACAGGTCCGGAAATAGCGAGAGTTCCTGATGAATCAGGATGACTCCCTGGGCAATCGCATCACGTACCGAACGAAAACGGATCGGCTCGCCGGAGAGACAAAGATCGCCGCTGGTTGGTGTTTCGACGCCGGCGACAATCTTGAACAAGGTGGACTTGCCCGCGCCATTGGCGCCGATGAGGCCCCTGATCTCTCCACGGGCCAGTTTGAAGTCGACCCCCTTCAGAGCCTGGGTTGCGCCATACGACTTCGTTACAGCTTGGGCTTCGAAAACCGGTTCGGTGATCACGGCATCACCTCAATAAGCGTCGGCACCAGTTCGGCAGGCGACTTCTTGTTTCCCGCCATGGCTCCTGCAAAGGTGACGGTTCTTCCAGACAATTGTTCCGGAGTCTCGAGGACGGGAACCTCGCGCAGAACCTGGTTGTTCAGCGCGTCGGCGAAACGCGCATAGTCCATCTGGCTTTCGAAATCCGAGAAGGAATAGCCAAGTGCGTCTCGCAATGCCGTTCCACGTATGACCGGTCCGATCTGTATCGCGATATCAGCGACGCCATCTTCGGGGCTGACATCGAGCAGGGCCTGGCCAGCCCTGGATGTGCGTACGACGCTGAGGATCGAGCCAGTTCCTGAAACCAGGGCAGGGCCGTCGCCCGAGTCTTCGCCAGGCACGATTGTCTTGTACTCGGCGTGGCGAAGGCGCTCATGCCAGATCGTGACCGCCCTGTCGCCGGGTGTGAGCGTAGTGGCTATTTCGTCATCCGTGGCGATCGGCCGGATCGTCCAGGGACGCGTCAGCAATATCGCCAAAATGGCCAGCAACGGTAACAGCCATCTCTTTGAGAGCAGGGTCCGGACGTTCATTTCCCGTCTTCTCCCAATGACTGCACAATGGATTCAGCAACGTCCGCGTCGGTCACGAGCACATCGATCCACCCGCCCCGCAGGGCGGCAAGGATGGCATCGCGTTTCCGCATCCCGCCGGCAACGCCGACCACGCGCGATACGTTCTTCAACTCGTCAAGCGACATGCCGATAACTTGTGCGTTCAATGCCGAATCCACGGGTTTGCCGTGCGCATCGAAGAACCGCATGCAAATGTCTCCAACCGCGCCAGCGCGCTTGAGCGATTGCAGCTGTTCGTCCGAGAACGCGTTGCCACTCTCCGACAGCAGGGTCGACGGTTCCACCGCGCCAATCCCGACGAGTGCAATCGTAATGTCCTTGAAAAGCCCCAGGGCCTGACGCACGTAGGGTTCATTCATCAGGACTTCACGGGCATTGGCATTTGGTACCACGCCCGGTGCACCGAGCAGCACGGGCGCGCCATTTATGAGTTGTGCGAGGCGTTGCGTCAGGTGGGTCGCGTGCGCCTCTGCCGACGGGTTCCCGACGCCGCCCAGTATCTGGACGACCTTGGCACCTGTGGCGTCGCCTGTCCGCATGGCTTCGATAATAGCCAGCAGGGACGACGACCAGGACGAAATCCCGACGACATCGGCCGGCCTGAGTATGCCGGACAAATGGGTCGCCGTTGCCGAGCCGAGCAGTCTGACAAGCTCGCGGTCGCTGGGCGCAGAATCCACTACGATGGCCTGCTTCAGGCCAAAACTCTTTTCCAGCGCAGATTCAAGTTCGGGATGAAATCCGACCGGGTAATTCAGCGTGAATCTGACGATGCCTTCCTGTTCGGCGCGCTTGAGCAAACGCGATATCGACGACTGATGAACGCCCAGCTGCGCCGATATCGCGGTCTGCTTCAGCCCCAGCCGATAATAGAGGTCCGCCACCTTGGCCATTACTCTGAGTTCGTCCCTGTGCATGCAGGTGCCTCCATAGGATTCAGGGATCCGATAGTGGCGCGGTTTATGGCGTCGTGCCACCCACCGAGCAGGCTGTTTCTTTCATCCTCGGCCATACGAGGCAGGAAACGGTCCGTTTCCCTTGGCAGGGCCTGGATCGCGACAGTGTCAGACCAGACACCCGACCCAAGGCCAGCCAGGAGCGCGGCGCCGAACGCAGATAGATCGGTGCAATGGTTTCTGACGACCGGTCGACCGATAATGTCGGCTTGGAACTGCATCAGTGTGTCGCTTTGGCTGGCGCCGCCATCGACCATGAGTTCGCTGATCGGCTTTCCGCCGGCGCGCTCCATCACGTCTAGAACGTCTGCGACCTGGAAGGCGATTGATTCCATGGCTGCGCGCGCGACATGTTTTGCCGTTGTTCCGAACGTCATCCCTGTCAGCAAGGCCCTGGCTTCTGTATTCCAATGCGGCGCGGCAAGCCCGGAGAATGCAGGCACGAGATACACACCGTTTGAATGCGACTCTTCGATTGGGAGAGGACCTTCGCGTGCCTCGCCATCGTTCATGAAGCGCCCGAACCAGTCCAATGTGGCGCCTGTGGATGCAATATTGCCCTCGAGCGCGTATTCGCGTTCGGCGCCAATGCGCCATGCAATGGTCCGCGACAGCTCGCGAGGCTGTTGGGCGCCAGATAGCATCATCAGTGAGGACCCTGTGCCATAGGTGGCCTTGACGCTACCCTCAGAGTACGAACAATGACCGAACATGGCGGCGTGCGAGTCGCCCGCGACGCCCGTTATCGGAATTCCCGACGGCAAACCGGCAACATTCTCTGTATTTCCGAAAAATCCATTGGAGGGAACGATCTTAGCGAGGGCCTGCGATGGAATTGCGAACATTTCCAGCAATTCGTCGTCCCAGGCTTCCCGGCCGATATTCAGGAGTAGGGTGCGGGAGGCATTCGACGCATCGGTGACGTGCGCGCCGCCGCCCGTCAGGTTCCAGACCAGCCACGAATCAACTGTGCCGATGCAGACGTCACCGCTTTCGGCGCGACGGCGTAGCCCGTCGATATTATCGAGTAACCATGTCGCTTTGCTGGCCGAGAACATGGGTTCGACGACGAGCCCGGTCTTCTGTTCGATCGCGCCGGCCAGTCCCCTGGCTTTAACCGCTTCGCAAATCGCGGTCGATCGGGTGCACTGCCAGCTGATACAGGGCGCAAGCGGGCGACCGGTCAGCCGGTCCCAGACGACGACACTTTCGCGTTGGTTGCTGATCCCGATCGCGACAGGCGTTTCGGACGGCATTTGAGCAAGGCAATCTTCGACGGCGCCTCGAACCGACTGCCATATCGAGTCGGCATCCTGCTGCACCCATCCTGGTCTTGGATATTCAATCCCCGTCGGTCGGGAGGCCCTGGCAAGGACGCGCCCCTCGTCATTGACGAGCAACGCCTTGCTGTTGGTAGTTCCCTGATCGATGGCGAGAATGAGAGTCATGGCCGTGCCGCAACCAGTTCCTGAACAGCATTGCAGATACCATCGACATTCAGGCCAAAATAGTCATGCAGAAATTCCGCGTCGCCGGTGGGGGCAAAGACACCCGGCACGCCCACGAAACGCATCGGCACGGCATGGTTGGCAACGACGACCTCAGCGACCGCGCTGCCCAGTCCTCCAACCACGGAGTGCTCCTCGGCGGTCACGATGCAACCTGTCTCCTTGGCTGCGGCAATAATCTCATCGCGATCAATCGGACTGATCGTGGCCATATTGACCACGCGAACCGAAATGCCTGATGCGGCCAGCTTGTCCGCCGCCTCCAGTGCGCGCGATACCAGCGTTCCGGCGGCAATGATCGTCGCATCGCGCCCATCGCGGATCCTTACCGCACGTCCCATCTTGTATGCCTGCTCAGGCGTGTGCACGTCCGGTACGCCCATGCGGCTGAGACGCAAGAAGACCGGGCCATCGATGGCGTGCGCTTCGCGAACCATCGCGGCAGTTTCTCCCGGATCGGCCGGAGCGACAACGTTCAATCCTGCAATGGCGCGAGTCCAGGCGAAATCCTCGATCGAATGGTGAGTCGGCCCGAGGGGGCCGTAGGCCATGCCCGACGAAATGCCGCAAAGCTTCACGTTCGATTGAGAATAGCCGCAATCGACCTTTATCTGCTCGAGGGCGCGACCGGTCAGGAAGCAGGACGCGCTGCAAACGAACGGAATGTAACCCGCATTCGCCAGCCCGGCGCCGACGCCGACCATGTTCTGTTCGGCGATGCCCACATTGATCAGGCGATCGGGAAAGCGGTCCCTGAATTCAGTAAGATTGGACGAGCCGACGCTGTCATTGCAGACGGCAACAACGCGCTCGTCAGATTCGGCGAGCGAGACAAGCGTGCTCGCGAAGGCCTTTCGGCAATCATGCAGGTCTGTCACTGGTCAGCTTCCGTTCCCTGGCCGAGTTCGATCAATGCGGCTTCAAATTCGTCGGCATTCGGTATTTTGTGATGCCACGCGGCCTTGTTTTCCATGAAGGACACACCCTTTCCCTTCGTTGTATTGGCGATGATGCATGTGGGGCGCCCTGTTTCCGACGGCGTCGGCTCCAGGGCATCAAACAGTGCCTGATGGTCGTGGCCGTCGACTTCCTTGACGGCCCAGCCAAAGGCGGCCCATTTTGCATCAAGTGGATCAAGCCCCACAGTATTCTCGGTTCCGTCGCCTTGTTGCAGGCGGTTGCGATCGACGATCACGGTCAGATTATCCAGCTTTCGGTGACCTGCCGTCATGGCGGCTTCCCAATTGCTGCCTTCCTGCAGCTCGCCGTCGCCGGTCAAGGCAAAGACGCGCCAGGGCGCATTCTGCAATTTTGCGCCGATGGCCATGCCGACGGCAATGGGAAGGCCGTGCCCCAGCGGTCCGGTATTGGCTTCAACACCGGGCGTGTACAAACGATTGGGGTGGCCGTTCAATTTGGACAGGGGCGCCATGTAGCTCTCGAGCTGTTCAAGCGGGAAAAAGCCGGCAGTCGCGAGCGTGGCATAGAGCGCGCCAGACACGTGCCCTTTTGACAGAACAAATCTGTCGCGATCAGGCGATGACGGCTCATTGGGGTCCACGTTCAAAACAGACTGATAGAGAACGGTGAGTATATCGAGGCACGAGAAGTCACCGCCCAAATGCCCCATCTTGGCCCGGTAGGCCATTTCGAGCGCCAGAATCCGGACGCGATTAGCTTTCGCCTGAACGGCAGGCGCCTCGATAGTGGAATTGGGTGCGTGGGTCGCTCCGGTAGCCATTGAAGTCACCTCCGAGTAAGTACGCATAATTATGCGAATATGAAAATAAATGTAGACACAAACTTTGGCATTGGCTACCAAAAAATGAAGGGGCGAAGTCGAAGACCGATGGCTCCTGTTGCGGAGCAGTCGATCGTGTCCAAAACTGACCACATGACCCAAAAATCGTGCCGTCTGTTCCGCTCACGGGTGGCGACCGTTTTGGCTAGCGGTGTCAGTGATCGTGGTCGGTGTCAGACTTATCGGCCTTGTCGTTATTCCGCTCTAGAACCCAGCCGCATCCGGCAGAGGGCCCCAAACAATTGGGCGTTGCCGGATCGCAACACTTCCACGAACAAACGAGTCAGCCCTGCTTGTCATTTCCAGCTGGTTCGACTATGCTACGAATTGACACCGGTGTCATAACCTGATTTTCGCGCAAGCAATCGTGTTTGCGATAGGGCGTCGGTAGCCAGGACAACGAGATCAAAACCGCTTCGAAGAGGGCGGACATCACAATCAACAGGGGAGAAATGCAAATGCAAAAGAAATCCATATCCGTTCGGAGGTTAGCCACTGATCCATGGCGGGCGGGGGCGTCGATGCTCGTGCTCGTTGCGGCGATGGGCACGCAAGGCGCCTTGGCGCAGGAAGCAGCGGCAGAAGACGAAGTCAGCGTGCAGAACACGGTTGTCGTCACCGGCTTCCGGAACAGCCTGAGTCAGGCACTGGACCAGAAGAAACTCGCCACAGGCGCCATCGACGCCATTGTCGCTGAAGACATTGCGGACTTTCCGGACCTGAACCTGGCTGAATCACTTCAGCGTATCCCTGGTGTTGCCATCACGCGGTCCAATGGTGAGGGTAAGAACATCACTGTTCGCGGCCTTTCGGGTCAGTACACACGCGTGCGGGTCAATGGAATGGAAACGCGCGCCGGTACGGGCGACAGCAATGGTCGTGATTTCGACTTCAACATGTTCGCTTCGGAACTGTTCAACTCGATCATCGTCCACAAGACGGCTTCGGCCGAAATGGATGAAGGATCGCTTGGGGCGGTCGTTGACCTGAACACGGGTCGCGCGTTCAACTATGACGAAGGCACCACCTTTGTTGTCGGTGCGCAAGGTCAGTACAATGACCTCAGCGAAGACACGTCGCCGCGTCTCACCGGTCTTTTCGCATACAATGACCCGGCTGGCCTGTGGGGCGTAACCGGCTCCGCTGCCTACTCCAAATCGTCGACCGTCACGAACACCGGCAACTCTGTGCGCTGGCAGAAGGCATCCTTCAACTCTGTGCTCGGAGTTGATTGCGGCGCCAATCCGAATGACGCGGGCTGCCTTGAAGTCTCAGATGCGTTTCATGCCCGTATTCCTCGTTATGGTACGAACGAGATCGAACGCGACCGGTTCGGTGCAACCCTCGGTCTCCAGTTCCGCCCATCTGACAAGACGCTCGTCACGCTTGACGGCATGTTCGCCACGTTCGACCAGACGACTGACTTCCAAACGCTCGAAGTTCTGTTCCGTGGCAATGAAGGCGGAATGGATGTGACTGACTACACGATCCAAGCCTTCCCCGACCGTTATGGCGACGGCAACGACACGATCATCGCCATGGACGTGGATAATGCCTGGGTTCGCTCGGAAAATTACCATCAGGATTCGGAGTCCGATTTTACCCAGTTCACAGCTCAGGTTGAGCATGAATTCACGGATCGGTTGAGCCTTGATGCGCTGTTCGGCACGTCGCGCTCGGAAGGGCGCCTGCCCCGGGTTACGACACTGATGTATGATGACCGTGATTATGACGGCTTCAGCTACGATTACTCCAACAGTACAGAGACACCTACTCTGGCCTACAATGGTCCGGACGTGACCGACGGCACGAACTTCACCCTGACCGAAGTGCGCGACCAGGTGCACAAGACCGAAACCGGGTTCGACAATGCCCAGATCAGCCTGACCTGGGATTTTTCGGATGCGTTGGAGATTTCGGGTGGAGTGACCTACAAGAAGTTCACGCTTGATACGGAGCAGCGGCGTCGCGATGGCACGGTTTGCGGTCTCGGCCTGTATGACTGCGATCTCGACGATGATGGTACCAATGACATCATTGGCGCACCGGGTACGGCTGCCCTGACAGAGCAGTTTACATATACTGGCGAAACCGGTGCCGGCTCCGCCAAGACCTGGGCAAGTCCTTCGCTCAAAGGCTGGACGGACCTGTTTGACTATTACAGCGTGCCATTGTCCGATGATCAGGGCCGGATCCGTGCTGTCGAAGAGAAAAGCATGGGTGCGTTTATTCAGTTGGCCGGTGAAATTCCGGTCGGTGAAATGCGCCTGATGTATGATGCCGGCGTCCGTTATGTGGAAACCGAGCAGTCGTCGAGCGGCTTCAACTCTGGTGTATATGTGACGGTTGATCGTCCGAAGTATGATGACACCCTGCCATCGGCAAACGTTGCGCTCTGGGTGACAGACGAATTTGTCCTGCGTGGGTCTGCCGCGAAGGTCATGTCACGGCCAGAGCTTAGCCAGCTGACTCCAGGCGGTAGCGTCGATAGCTTCAACCTCGGCGTCAACTTCCAGAATCCAAACCTGGATCCAACGCGCGCCACGACGTTCGACGCCTCTGCTGAATGGTATTTTGCCGAAGATGCGCTCTTGTCTCTGGCGGTGTTCAGCAAGGATATCGACTCCTTCCCGATCCGGGAGCTGAGGACAGGTACATTCGCGTCGACGGGTCTTCCTGTCAGCGTGATCGCGCCGACGTCGCCAGCGTCCCAGAATCTCGAAGGGACCTGTGGAAATGCTTCGGGTTGCTGGGAAATCAGTGAGCTGACAAATGGTCCCGGCGCGAAAGTGAAGGGTTTCGAAGTTGGCTTCCAGCTGCCATTCGATTCCGTGTTCAATGATCTGCCAATGATCGTCAAAAACATGGGTATCGTGGCGAACTACACATATGTGGACTCCGACGTTGACTATAACTTCCGGGGCACCACGATTAGTGAGCGTATTCTCGGCCTTTCGAACACATCGTACAATGCGACGATCTACTACGAAGACGAGAAGTTGAGTGCGCGTGTTTCAGTTGCCAATCGTGACGAGTACCTGGATAGCGGCCCTGACCGCAGCGGCAACCTTTGGGAAGGTTTTGAAGAGTCGACCTATATCGACTTTTCCTCGACCTACTCGATTTCGGAGCAGCTCGATCTGACATTCGAGGCGTTGAATCTTACCGACGAAGCCGTCGACGGATTTGTCGACATCGATGCCCGCCGTCGGAACATGTACGACAAGACAGGACGGAACTTCCTGTTGGGTGCGCGCTACAAGTTCTAACCTCCGCAGACCCCTTGACGGGGGCGGCTTATGCCGCCCCCGTCCTTTATCGCAGGGAGCATGGTAACATGAAAATTCCCTTTGATCGCCACGCCCGACCGCTTCCTGACGGAGCATGCCGGTCGCAGAATCAATCAACATAGCTGATACTCGAGGGTGAACATGACAGACGTGAAGTGCAAGACAGTGCTCCTGGCCAATTGGTTTCAGACGGCGCGAACCAGCAGTCTCGTCGGCCTTGCTTTGCTCGTCTCTGCCGCTTGTGCACATCCAATTGCCTTTGCTGAACAGGGTCAGCCTGACACGATGGACGTTTCCAGCGAAAAGCCGCGCGTCTTCGTTCTGACAGATATCGGCAACGAACCGGACGACGCTGAATCCTTTGTGCGGTTCCTGTTGTATGCAAACGATTTCGATATTGAGGGAATGGCCGCAACGACCTCCCGGCACCAGCGCTCGGTGGTGCGTACAACCCAGCTAGAAGAGCGCGTCCGGGCCTATGGCCAAGTTCTCCCCAACTTGCGCATCCATGCCGATGGTTATCCAGATATGGAATACTTGCAGGAGCGTACCGTCTCGGGGCGGCCCGAATACGGTATGGTGGGCGTGGGTGAAGGCAAGGACACGGCAGCGTCCAACCTGTTGATCGAAACGGTGGATCGTGAAGGCGACGACCGACCGGTCTGGGTCACGATTTGGGGCGGCGCCCTCGACCTTGCCCAAGCGCTTTACCACGTCCGCGAGACGCGCACGCCGGAAGAGGTGGATGCATTTGTGTCGAAGCTGCGTGTCTATTCCATTTCAGATCAAGACGATGCGGGCCCCTGGATTCGCAGTGAATTTCGACAGATTTTCTGGATCGTGTCTCTACACGCCCATCGGAAATACGCATTGTCCACCTGGTCCGGAATTTCGGGTGAGGGCATGTACAAGTTCGATTACGGCGGCCCGGATTCCGCGATTGTATCCAATGAGTGGCTGCTCGAACACGTGCGCAAGGGGCCGCTAGGCGAGCTTTATCCCGAATGGGAATTCATCATGGAAGGCGATACGCCGAGTTTTCTTGGTCTCATCAATAACGGGCTGAATGTGCCCGAACACCCCGGCTATGGTGGATGGGGTGGGCGGTATGACCGCGTCGCCGGCTATGGCGAGGAATTCCTGGCGCTCGACAATATCTATACTGATACGTCCGATTGGGTGATCGGTCAGTCCGGAGAGGCCTACCGGTCAAACCAGTCGACGATCTGGCGGTGGCGCGAAGCCTACCAGAATGATTTCGCAGGCCGTATCAACTGGACTTTGGCTGATACCTTCGACAAAGCGAATCACAATCCGGTTCTCGTGCTGAACGGTCAGGCAGGCAAGGCGCCGATCACGCTGGCAGCAACACCGGGAGAGACAATAACGCTAAGCGCTGACGGGTCACTGGACCCCGATGGTGACGTGCTCAGTTATAACTGGTTCCAGTATCGCGAAGCCGGTGCAGTGAATCCAATGCGTGAAGCGGTCATCGAGCAAGACGCACCGGATCGCATTAGCGTGACCATGCCGGAGACGGCAGGTGCCTATCACTTCATTTTGGAAGTGAAGGACGATGCCGACCTTCCGCTCTTTGCCTACCGGCGCGCTATCATCACTGTCGGCGAGCAAAGTGTGGGTCAGTAGCTACCTTGGCCTGGGCCAGACGCTCAGGCGTTTAGCGGTCACTTTGATAGTGGCGGGCGCGCTTTGGCCCGCTCAGGCCCAGGAGAGTGACGCCCTCGCAGAGGGGTTCCGAAATCCTCCAGATGCCGCCCGCCCGCTTGCCTATTGGCAATGGGTGAACGGTAATGTCTCCGAGGAGGGCATCCGTCTTGACCTCGATTGGATGGCCCGCATGGGCATGGGCGGTGTGTTCATGTTCGATATCGGGTTTGGGTCGCCCCCCATCCCGCAATATGTGCAGAACAGGGTGGGTTTCGGTTCCGACGCCTGGCGGAGCGCCGTCCGTTTGGCGGCTGAGGACGCAGAGCGCCTGAATATCAGCTTCGGCATGCAGTCGAGCGGCGGCTGGAGCGTCAGCGGCGGTTCTGACGTCAGTCCTGAAGATGCCATGAAGAAGCTCGTGTGGAGCGAGACGCACGTCACCCCCGACATGGCGGATGTGGTTCTGTCGCCACCGCCACGCGCGAGCGGTCCGTTTCAGGACTATCCGATTTCCGAAAGGTTTCGCGAGCCGGCTCTCGGCGGCGATGTCGCCGTTATTGCTTATCGCATCCCGGAATTTGAGGATCCGACGCCCGATGTTTCGGGCGTGGCCAATGGTCGCCTTCTGAGCGATGGAAAATATCAAGACGCCGTTTCGGTATTGCCTGATAGCGCCGGTCTGGTGTCTCTCACTTACACGTTCGCAGAGCCTGTGGCGCCAGACGCGTTCACGCTTTCGCTGGACGGTGGTGTTCCAGCGGGCGTGATCGAAGATGAACACGGCGCCAAAGTTGCTGTCCTTCCGCGGCCCGCCCAGCTTGCGGCCCCCGTACAGACATACGCCATCTCGGGCCCGCGCTCAAAAGTCTGGCGGGTAAGATTCGAGGGGCTCCATGAGCCGCTGAACATCCGGGAAGCCAAATTCCACTTTAGCCCACGTGTGAACCGCCACGAAGAGAAGGCGGGCTTCGGAACGCTGGCGGATTATGACGTCGAGCGCAGCGAGCCCGTGCCGAACCGCCGCGTCATCCAGGCTGTGGATGTGCGCGATGTTACGGCGCACATGGCGCCCGGTGGCAGATTGGATTGGCGTCCGGAAGACGGCC
>TARA_R110001599_G_scaffold24519_6_pt1 | contig 16476 bp, 13 predicted proteins | sample TARA_R110001599 | Tara Oceans TARA_R110001599 (sample SAMEA4398360) | marine metagenome | biome: Polar Biome; feature: [MES] marine water layer (ENVO:01000295) within the mesopelagic zone...; material: water (ENVO:00002006), including particulate matter (ENVO:01000060) such as...... | reverse complement strand
GCCATTGTTGTTGAAGGTTGTCTGAGGGTGGTTAAATCGTACGATTTGTAGCTTGCGAGGGCCACATCATCACAGCCAATCACGCCGATTGATAGTAGGTCGCTGGTGGACAGTTGTTTTTTCGCGGCATCTAAAAAACCACAGGCAATATGATCCATGCAGAAAAAAAGACCATCTGGGCGGTTTTTAAGTGCCAATATTTGGGTGGCAATCTGGTAACCACTTTCATAGTTACCTGCTTCACAAAAGACTTCACTTGCCTGAACGATGCCTTTATCCAGATAAGGGTGTAGATAGTTTAAGAAACCTTTAGCGCGCATTACACTACTGAAGCTTGGGCTTTTGGCTCGTACGACCACAAGGTTGGTTTTACCGGATTTGAGGAATGCTTCGGCGGCCATGGCCCCAGCATTTTCATTGTCTAAATTGACGATGTCTGCCTCGTCAGAATGCTCAGTTCGATTCACTAATACCACTGGGGTGCCGTGCTTGATGAAGGCTTTACCAATATTTTCGCTGGGTGTACCAGAGGTTATAATGACGCCGCTGAGTTGATATTGAATCAGCCCTTGTAAGTCTTCATCGATGGTTTGTCGATTGGATACGTCCATGACCATGGGACGAAGTCCACAGTTTTGCACTTCGATGATTAACTTATGTAGAAACTCAGAACGAAATGGATCTTCCAGACCAGCGGTGACAAGACCGACCAGATCGCTGCGCTGTTTAATCATGGTTTGCGCGGCTTTATTTACCTGATAACCCAGTTGCTCTGCGGCGGCAAAAACACACTGACGTGTTGACTCAGATATTCGGCTATTTGGGTCAAAACTTCTCGATACCGTTGATTGAGAAACGCCCGCCAAAATGGCGACATCGGCAGAAGTGGCATTGCGCTTGTTCATGTTTTTGCTCTGATGAATGTTAAATCACGACTTTTCTGACAGTTTGAATAGTTTACATTACATTGGATTCGATGTGCGTAACGTAACGTGTTTTTGCCAAAACAGGTTAGTTCTTATTCTATGTTGCGTTGATTCCGCTCGGTCTTCTCTCCTTTTTTGATTAGAAATGTGAAATACTATTGATAATAATTCACAACAACTTTTTTGTTGAACTCGAGCGCGACTTTGATTCGTCTTTTCAAATAATAAAAAGGAGAAGGGCTTTGAGAATATATAAAAACCTAATCTTTATTGCTAGTTTGATGTGTCCGTTAGGGGCCAACGCCGCAGGACCGTCTATTAACGAAATAAATTCCTGCCTCGCGCTGGTGGATTTTGTGGATATAAAATTAGACGAATCTTCTGACCAGTATGATGCTAGTGACATGGTACGCATTCATAAAGGTTTGTCTGCTTATAGTGAGTTTCTCCAACATGACATTATTACTCCCAAGTTGTTAAGTATGTACGGAGGAAATTCGGATCGAGCAGAGCTGATGCAAAGGCTGTTTGAAAGACAAAGAAAGTCTTTTTTTCGACATCTTAATGAACGCTACACACAGAAAAAACTTTTAACAGATTATGCGTCGGCTATTAATGATTGCTCAGGAAAAACGCGTCTCAGCGTAGCGGTGGCGGAAGCATTAAAAACCGCGCTGGATAATATGGAGATGTTGGTAATGCAGAAATAGGACCTTTACTTTCTTTGTTAAAAAATAGGCATGACGGTATGACAAACCATGGCCGCTATTTTCCTATTTTTTCTTATTCTACTTTCAAATCGGTTCTTAAAATCCAACGGGCTGCACTATTAAGTTAGCCGTCGACAGTAAGTGTTGCTCATTTAGATAGTTGAGCAGCTCTGTGTTGACGCCATGCTGAATGTTTTTCAATCCTTGATTGCCAAAAATACGATTTAATTCAATTACATAAGGCACTGATCCAACCATAGCTATGTCAAATCCTGCGTGGTTAATATCTAAAGATTCAGCGAGATAGGTAACTAGGTCTTGTGCTTCTTTTGGGATCAGAGCAACTTCCACCTGTCCGCCTTGGCTGACGTTATTATGAAAACCATTGTCTGATTGCAAGCGCCAATAACCGCTGACGATTTTATTTCCGACCCAAATAATACGCATATCTCTGTCTATTGGCAGATACTCTTGAGCATATAACACATCAGATTGAGCGGTATAGTCGCGCCATTGGCCGAGTGTTTCTATCAAAAATACGCCATTCCCCATGCTGCTGCGTGGAATTTTTGCCACAAATGGCGACGGCATTTCATCCCAGATTCGTTCGGCTTCATAAGGCGTGTTTGCTGCAATGATAGTATAAGGATGTTGTTGTGGTACGAGGGTACGAAATGTACGCGTCATTTCTACTTTGTCGTGACCAATCATATAAGAGGCAAGGCTTGGGAAAATGCGTTTTTTAAGACCATAAATCAGAGCATTAAGTTGCCAGTACTGAGGGAAAAGAAGCCAATCGGCTTGTTTTATTTCGTCAAGATGTTCGTACATGGACTCGGGTTTGATATACCTCACATGAGGTAAGTGGAGCGTTCTTAATGCGTCGAAAGAGATGATCTTCATCTTAAATAGTCAGTGGCCAAACAGGCCGCGATTGTGGGGCCTAAGATGGAAAAAAGAAACAAAAAAGAGAGCGATTTCGATGCGACTAATTGGTATGAATTAGATTGTTGAGAATACATGACCCGTATCGAGTCATGTATAAATGGGTAGAGTTACAGAGTTTCTTTTTTAGCCGTGAAGTTCGCCGCTTTAGTTTTTCGTATGCGACGAATAGAGTCCACAATCAACATGGCAAGAGCGGACCAAATAAGCACGAAGGTTGTGAGTTTTTCTACGCTTAATGGCTCGTCATATAAGAACACCGCCAGAAAAAACATCCCCGTTGGACCAATGTATTGGAAGAAACCCAGTGTCACAAGACTGACTCGATTTGCCGCCGCTGCAAAGCACATCAGCGGCACCATAGTGACAGGACCCGCAGCAAACAGTAACCAATTTACACTCGCATTATTTTCGAAAATATTTGCAGTAGGGGAATCACTCATCATTAAATACAAGAGAGCGAAAGGCAAAAGAATGGCGGTCTCAATCGCCATGCCGGTAAAGCTATCAACGGCTACTTTCTTACGCACTAAACCATAAAATCCAAAGGTAATCGCTAGGGAAAGCGCAATCCAAGGCAATGAACCAAACTGAATGACTTCAAAAACCACGGCGCAAAAACACAGAACGACTGCTGCTTTACGTACCCTATCCAGCTTTTCCTTAAAGAAAATGACACCCAATAAAATACTAATTAATGGGTTAATGTAATATCCCAAACTGGCGCTTAACATTTGATTGTTTTGTATTGCCCAGATAAATGTACCCCAATTCACCCCGATCAAAATCGTCGATACGAACATGGCCATCAGCGTTTTAGGTGATCGCAAGACGGTTTTCAGCGCATTGGTATAGCGTAGTAAAATGATTAAAACCAAGACGATAAGACAGGACCAGATCACGCGATGGGCAAGGATTTCCGTCGCAGGCACGAAAGACATTTCTTTGAAATAAATAGGCGCGATTGCCCATAGAGTAAACGCCGTTAACGCATAAAAAATGCCACTTCGAGAAGAGCTTTGCATTGAAATCATCCTTTTCAATGAGTGTTTATTTTTAGAGAGTGAGTGTATAGGAATATGACGCACGTTAGAAACAGAGTATTTCATTATCGTGTTCACAGTTCTTATTGCCTAAATAAGGTGATGCGTTTAAAGTTAGACGATAAATTATTTACAATAATCGAACTTCGGGGCGGGGCGAAACTCCCCACCGGCGGTGATTTTGAATAGGTTTGCTAAATCTAATCGAACAGCCCGCGAGCGCTTAATTCTTTTGGTTGCGATGACGAACCTGTCGTTGTGTACATCGAATTAAGGTCAGCAGATCTGGTGAGACTCCAGAGCCGACGGTTACAGTCCGGATGATAGAAGATCGACCAAGCAATGAAAAAAGCATGACTCTTTATTGAGTGATGGTTCTGTTCGTTGGCGCCATGTATGCGTTTTAGTTTGCCTATCCTTTGGGTGTGTAAACGGCTTGGTATATTCCTCATCACCCCTGTACATCTTATTCGCTTGGAGAAACCAAAGATGGCAGGTACATTCTTTATCATGATCGCGTGTTTCACGTGGGCACTTGATACCTTAATTCGCTACCCTTTGTTGGGCGCGGGTTATTCCACTCTACAAATTGTGTTAATTGAACATCTCACCTTGGTGCTGTTTGTCAGCCCTATGCTGTGGCGCTATCGCCATGTTTATCGTCATATGTCGATAAGCGGCTTTTCATGTTTGTTTTTTATTGGCGGCATTGGCTCGGCGATGGGAACCTTGGCGTTCACCGAAGCCTTTCATTATTTGAATCCAACCGTTGTTATCCTGCTTCAAAAATTGCAGCCAATCGTGGCGATATTACTGGCGTATTGGCTTTTAAAAGAACGGATTGAAGGGGACTTTCTTCGCTGGGCAGCGGTTATTTTATTTGGCAGCTTTGTGATGATGTGGCCAGACCTGCGTTTGTTAGGCGATGCGCAATGGCATTACTCTAGTGACAGCGTGAGTATCTTAAAGGGCTATGGCTACACGCTGATTGCGGTTATTGCATGGGGCACCGCGACCGTGTGTGGTAAATATTTGTCGCATCAACACATGCCAGCGAATGCGATTATGTCGGGTCGTTTTGTGGCGGGTTTGTTGGTGTTATTGCCTTTGGCGCTGGTGCAATCTGATAGCTTGACCACGATGACATCGGTGGATTTCAGCTTGGTCATCGTCATGGCCTTGTTAAGCGGATTCATCGGCATGTGGTTCTACTATCAAGGGCTCAAAACCGTCCCCGCACAACTTGCCACCTTGGCCGAACTGTCTTTCCCTGTGTTTGCCGCCGCCATCAACTGGCTGTTCTTGGACATGGGACTAACGGCTTATCAGATAGTCGGTGGTTTGGTGTTGATTCTAGGTAATATTGGTTTGCGTATTAAAGAGCTGAGAAAACCTTACGTTGTCCAACCTTCCTAGGCTACATAAATTTAAAAAAATCCCAAACGGGGCTAAAAAGAGTGATAACAATAACAAGCCTGTTATTTTAACGGAGGCTTTTACTTTCGATTCGAAAACGAAAATAAAAGGAGAAGAAAACTGCAAAAATCTGCCTTTCTATGAATGTTTAGAAATCGGCTAGCCAACTCGAATCTACTTGGCCATTTGCAGGTTTATATTCTGCCCCGATTGGTGCTGAATAGCCTAAAGAGGCTAATTTTGAAAAGATGTATCCATAGTTTAATTCTCCTGTATTTGGCTCGTTTCTACTGGGTACAGAAGCGATTTGAATATGGCCAATTATTGGCATCAGATGTTCCAAACGACGACAAATGTCACCTTCCATGATTTGCAGGTGATAACAGTCGAACATAAGTTTCACGTTTTCTCGTTCTACTTTGTGCAGAATTTCTTCCGCCTGTGTGGAGGTTTGAAGAAAGTAATTTGGCGCATCGTAATGGTTTAATGGCTCAATCAAAATGGTGATGTCATAAAATTTTGCTTGGTCAGCGGCGTATCTTAGATTGTCGATGAAGGTGTTTTTGGCAACTTCACCAGAGGCAAATCCCGCCATTACATGAACATTTAAAGCATTAATTTTGTGAGCATAAGCAATGGCTTGATCGATGGCTGCACGGGCTTCTTCTTCTCGACCAGGAATGGCGGATAAGCCATTGTCTCCTTTCGATACATCACCACGATCCGTATTTAATCCCAACATTTTCAGCCCTGTTTCATTCAGCGCTTTATTCACTTCATTGGTATCAAATTTATAAGGCCAATGGCATTCGACAGCCGAATAACCCGCTTTATGCGCGAGCTTGATAGCTTCTGGCAAAGGGCGGTCGTGCCATAAAAAACCGAGGTTGGCGGAAAATTTCATAATCAGTCCCACTCTACATTAAATTTTGTGATGATGTGCTGAATTTGCGATTCATCGAGCATTTTTGGAGAGAATCCACGCATCATCATGGCAAGCTTGGCGGTCTCTTCTAGTTCTTCAATTGCATAAACGGCGGCTTCTAGGTCTTTACCTGCTACCACTGGCCCATGATTGGCGAGCATGACCGCGGATCGTTTACCAGCGAGACCGCGAATTGCGTCACCCGTTTTGGGATCTCCTGGCATGAAATAAGGCAAAAGCTTAACTTTGCCAAGCTTCATGATCGAGTAAGGAGTTAAGGGCGGCAAAAAATTGTCTTCATTCGCATCAGGCATCATAGACATTGCAACGGAGCAGGTACCGTGTAAATGCACAATGGCATTTGCACTTGAGCGAGTATTGTAGAATGCCTCATGCAGAGGCATTTCTTTAGTTGGTTGATGTCCACTGATAAGCTGACCTTGTTTGTCAAAACGGCTTAAGGTGGCGGGATCAAGGCGGCCAAAGCAACTTCCCGTAGGGGTAACTATTAGACCACCATCTTCTGTTCGAGCTGAGATATTTCCTGATGAACCGCAAGTTAAACCTCGGTCAAACAAAGACTTTGCCATTAAGCAAATTTGTTCTCGCAGTTTATTTTCGGCGTTATTCATTGCATCATCTCCAAGGCTTTTTCGAAGAAGTATTCATCCCCGAAGTTGCCAGATTTTAGCGCGACCAGCTTAGGTGAATCTCCAGCAATTTCTGTTAATGGCACACCGGGCGCAATACTCCCGCCAATTTTCAGCATGCTAGGGTTTAAGGCTTTTACTACGGCGCCAGAGGTTTCACCACCGGCGACGATGAATTTGGTGATGCCTCTTTTTTCTAGAGCAGTGACAAGATCAGCCATGAAATTTTCTACAATCTCACTGGCGTGTTCGATGCCAAGTTCAGCTTGGACGAGCCTGATATTTTCTGGCGTATCCGTTGCGTAAAACATTAAGGTGCCTGCGCTGCGGTTGTTATCAAACCAAGCCAAAAAGTCATTAAGTGTGGTACGGCCGGAAGCAATATCAAGCGGCGAAATCTTCTTTGATTGAAAATTTTCTTGAAAACGTGCCACTTGTTTTTGCGTCATAGCAGAGCAACTACCAGATATAACAATTGCTTCGCCTTTTACCTTGCTAAGCTCTGCGGAGTTACTGCGGATTTTGAATAAGCCTTTATCTTCAAAATTTTTGGCTAATCCGACAGATAAACCAGATCCGCCTGTAATTAATTTCAAATGCGCGCTCGCTTTACCAATGGCATATAGATCATCATTTGATACAGTATCCACAACGACATAACGATACTCTTTGGAAAATTTTTGAAACGCTTGTTGGATGTGTTCTGCTCCCTTTGAAATGATTTCAAAAGGAACCAGTCCCACCTTACCGGATGCTTGTGATGCCATGACGCGCAGTAAATTAGCGTCTGTCATTGGTGTTAATGGGTGATTTTGCATGCCGCTTTCATTCAGTAAATCGTCATTTACAAACAAATGACCTTTGTAAACGGTGCGGCCATTCACAGGTAAGGAAGGGCAAATAATCGTGAATTTTTCTTCTAAATTATTCAATAGAGCGTCGGTTACTGGGCCAATATTGCCCTTTTTCGTTGAGTCGAATGTGGAGCAATACTTAAAGTAATATTGCTCACAATGAAACTGTTTTAGCCATTCAAGAGCCGCAATCGACTGCTCTACGGCAACAGTAGCAGGTAGTGTTCGTGACTTTAGCGCAATGACTACTGCATCAGCTTGAGACAAATCAACGGGCTCGCTAGGAATACCAATGAGCTGAACCGTGCGCATGCCTGATTTCACTAAGAAACTTGCTAAGTCTGTTGCGCCGGTAAAGTCGTCTGCGATGCAACCTAAAAGTACGCTCATAATGGACTCCTTATTTGGCAACTGGCAGAGTAATGCCTGGGTAGACTTTAATCACAGCGGAATCGTCTTCTTGACCAAATCCCGCCGCACTAGCGGACAAAAACTGTTGATGCGCGCTGGCTGAAATCGGCAGCGGAAACTTAAATTCTTTTCCTGCATCGAGCACAATCCCCAGATCTTTTACAAAGATGTCGACCATGCTTTTTGGGGTGTAATCACCTGCTAAAATGTGTGGGACGCGGTTTTGAAACATCCAAGAAGAGCCTGCACTGTTGGAGATGATTTCGTATACCATTTCTGGGTCAAGACCTGCTTTTAGTCCTAATGCCATGGCTTCAGCTGCCGCTGCTATATGAACACCGGCCAGTAATTGATTGATCATTTTGACAGAAGCACCACCACCAACGCTGTCACTGACTCGGTAGAGCTTTGCAGAAATCGCGTCAAACAAAGGTTGGCAATCAACAAAAGCATCTTCTGGTCCAGAGGCCATAATAGATAGTTCGCCAGTGTTGGCTTTTACTGCACCGCCACTGACGGGGGCGTCGATCATACGTAGGTTCATGGTCTGTAATTTTTCATTTAATGTTTTTGCGTAACTGGCTGATGTCGTGCTGCCTAAGATAACAACCGTGTTGCCTTTGAGATGACGTGCAAAGCCATTTTCACCAAACAAAACCTGATCACATTGATCTGAATTGACTAACATAAGCAAAACCGCATCGGCTTCTTTCGTCGCTTCTAATAATGTGGCGGCAGCATGGCCGCCGTATTCTTTAAACGCCATTAGCGCATTTGGATTAAGATCAAAGCCATAAGTGGTTAACCCTGCAGACACTGCCGATTTAGCGGCACCCATTCCCATAGAACCCAAACCAATAACAGAAACAATAGACGTAGAAGTAGACATAATAATCACCTGTAAAATAAAAAATTGGCGTTACCTGGCGAGTTAACTCAGACCAGGCAACCAAAGTGCAATATTTGGGAAGACCATGACCAAACCGAGAGCACAGATCTGCAATAAGATGAAAGGCCATAAAGAAAGGAAAATTTCTTTAAGAGTGATGTGTGGAGGCGCAACACTTTTTAGGTAAAAAGCGGCAGGGCCAAAAGGAGGGCTGAGATAAGATATTTGCATGTTCATTGAGAACAATATGCCGAACCAAATAGGGCTATAACCTAGAGAAACAATGATCGGCACAAAGATAGGCATTGCCAATAATGCAATCCCAATCCAATCCATAAAGAGTCCAAGCACAACTAAAATGGCCATCATAGTCAGTACTATGAAAATGGGGGCAACATCTAATCCTAATATCACGGATTGAATAAAGCGGTTGCCACCCATTAGGTTATAAACCCCAACGAGTGCGCTCGCGCCTATGCCAATCCAGATAATCATGCCGCAAGTATTCAAGGTCTGCTTCAAGCTATCTTTCATCATTTTGAAGGTCAGCTCTTTACGCACAATAGTCGAGATGATGACACCCACAACACCCATGCAAGCGGCTTCTGTGATGGATGCTATGCCGGCATAAATACTTCCTAGTACCCAGATAGCAACCAATACCGGTAGAATGATGCTTTTAAGTTTTACCGCTTTTTCAGCAAAAGGAATATCCCGCTCTTCTTGAGGGGCTGGTGGTCCCATGCTTGGATCAATATAGCAGCGCACTAAAATATAAGTAATGTAGAGCGCAGCCAGTAATGAAGCGGGAAGAATGGTGGCTAAAAACAGTTCGCTGATAGACACATTGGCTGTTAGGCCATAGATAATTAACACAATACTGGGCGGTACCATAGTGCCCAATGAGCCACCAGCACAAACCGTACCAATGGAAAGGCGTTGGTTATAACCAAGACGTAGCATTTGGGGTAAAGCCAGCAGTCCTAGTAGGATGATTTCACCACCGATAATGCCAGACATTGCGGCTAAAAAAATTGCAACAAACAAGGTTTGTACGGCTACACCACCAGGAAGACGACCTGCAAACATGCGCAAGGTATTGTAAAGGTCTTTTGCTATGCCTGATCGGTCCAAAATGGATGCCATTAAGACAAACATGGGGATGGAAATAAGGACGTATTCATTTACGAAACTGTAAATGCGAGTGGTAACCAATGGAATGGCCATTGGGCCAAACCAGCCTAATGCAAAAACCAGCGCTACCAGTCCGGTTATAAAGGCCAGAGGTAAGCCCGTTAGCAGAAGCGCTAAAATAGAGCCAATCATCAGATAAGAGGCGGCTTCAATGCCTATTTGGGATAATTCAAACATGCTTATCTCGCTTTTTTAATGGCATGGATTAATCGAAGAGCGCACTGCACCGTCATCAACACTAGAATCACAAAAAGTCCCGTTTTAACGATAGCAGGTGTGATGGGGTTCCAAGCGGATCCGGAGGTTTCTAAGCGAAATAGACCTGAGGGTGTGAATAAGGCTTTATGGGTCATGATGTAACCGGCGTAAGCAATTAAAGCGCAGAAAAGCACTGACAAGACGCCATTCAATACATCCAACCAATTCCGTGTTCTTTCTCCCACGGCGTCGTACAACATTTTGATACTAATGTGCGTATTGCGTGCCAGACAATAGGAGCCACCGTAGGCCATACAGAGTGCGCAAATCATAGTTGTCGATTCGTGAACCCAGATGGTAGGAGCATTGAAAAAGTAGCGGCTGACGATTTCATAAAAACTGATGGCAACACTGATGATAAAAAGGTAAGAAATATAACCGCCAATTTTATCGACCCAGAAATCCAATTTGTTATTAAAGGTAATGCTTGTTAGGTGATCAAATACTTCAACAGATGGGTCTTCGGCTGGGGTATTGTTATTATTGTTATTCATATTTTTATCCTAGGTGAAAAAGTGGGGGTAGGAAGTCCCCCACCCGGAAAAAACATTATTTCGCTAAAAGGCCTTGGCTCACTAGATAGGCAGATACCTTACTGTACACCTCTGAGGCCATAGGTGATCTTTCTCCCCATTTCTGCCACTGTTGTTGAGCGATAGAGCGGAATTTCGAACGCTCTTCTTCCGTCCAGTTGATTATTTCAATAGAGGGGTCTTTCTTAGCGGCGACAACAGAATCTCTGTCCATCATCTCAAGACGTTGAACCATGTCATAACCGAAATCACGCACCGAAATAGAGACGATTTCTTTTAGTGCTGGAGACAGACTATCCCATTGAACCTTGTTTACAGATACCGCAAGAGTTGGCATAGAGTGGAAGCCAGGGTAAAGGGGGTATTTAGCAAACTTATGCAAACCTTGCGCTTGGTTGGTTGAAAATACGCTGTAGTCAGCGGCATCAATGACGCCTTTGTCTAGGGCGGTGTAAACCTCCGAACCTGGTAGGTTTACCGGTGCGGCACCAACGGCGGCAAAGATCTCTTGTACCATGCCTTCAGGGGCTCGCATCTTGATACCTTTAAAGTCGGCAATGTTACGAATAGGCTTGGTAGAAACAAAAGATTCTACGCCAGTTGAAGCCGCACCGATAAATTGTAAACCGTAAGGGTTAACTAGTTTGTTGTAGACTTCTTTACCGCCGCCGTACTCCATAAAGCCAATCATTTGAGATGGGTGGCTCCAAGCACCGACTAGGTTACCTAACATGGCAAAAGCAGGGTCTTTACCGCTGAAATAAGATGGATCGGCAATGTGGCCCTGGATAATGCCAGTGCCAACGGCATCAAGTGTTTCGTTATAGGAGACTATGGCATTGACGGGCACCAGAGAAATCTCAATATCCCCATCACTCATAATACCAACGCGATCAGCCCATTCTTTTTGGATTGCAAAAAAGCTGTCGCCAGCTTGAGCTCCACTTTGGAATGTCCAGCTATATTTTGCTGCAAAGGTCGATGTTGATGTGGCAAGAATGACGGTTGATATAGCGAAAGTTGCTAACGATTTTCTAGATTTTTTGAATGATAAGGCGTTCATGTGTTATTCCTGTTTTAATTTTTGTTGGAACATAAAATAGCTTGGTAGCGCTACCAAGTTACTTATTTATCAAGATTATCATAAATGATAGCGCTGTCAATTAAGTGTTAAAAAATTTTTCTCCCTACTTCCTTTTCTTCAAATCAGAGTAGGTACTGCTTCGTTTGATCACAGAATAACCAACATCATGCTGAATTGAAGAAGGAGCTTCGCGGTTTACTATTTTATGTAAAAGATACTCCGCCGCTTTCTTGCCCATTTCATAAAGCGGGATGGATACCGTAGTGAGTGGTGGCAGTAGTTCTTCTGAGAAATTTAGGTCATTAAACCCTGCAATTGAAATGTCTTCTGGGATTCTAATCCCTCTTCTGTTGCACTCAAACATTGCACCTGCTGCCAAGTCGTCGTTACTAAAACAAATGGCTTCAAGTTCAGGACATTCAATGAACAACTGAGTAAATAGTTTTGCACCTAATTTGAAAGAGGTGTTACTCTGACTGGTTAAAACGTAACGCTCATTCATATTACTTGTTTCATGCATTGCATGTTTATAACCTTCCATTCGCCGTTGTGAACGAGGGTCCATTCTTGCACCAATAAATCCAATTTTTTTATAACCCGAATTTTGCAAGTGACGAACTAAGTCATAGGAAGCCTGAAAATGAGACAATCCCACATTCATATCAATAGGAGAGTCTGTCAGCTCCATGATTTGTACCACAGGGGTGTTAGTGCTGAGTAGTAATTTACGTGTGTTTTCGTTTTGGTCTATGCCCGTCACAATGATGCCATCAGGGCTTTGTTCGAGCAGTGTTCTAACTAGGCCTTCTTCTTGATCCGTTGCGTAGTGAGTATTGGCAAGCAATATTCGGTAACCAGCAGGTGTTAGCGTGTCGTGAATGCCATCCAAAACATCTGGAAATACAGCATTGGAAAGGGATGGGAAAATTACTGAAATAATTTTTGTCTCTGATGACGCAAGAGAACGTGCAGCATGGTTAGGAATGTAGCCTAATTCACTCACTGCGTCGTAAATTTTGACGCGTAATTTTTCGGAAACTTGATCAGGTGACTTCAACGCCCTAGAAGCCGTTATCGGACTAACTCCCGCTTTTGCTGCAACATCAGATAATGTCACTCGCCCGGTACTTCGACTGGAAGTGTTATTATTTTTATCGTTACTCATGCTATGTCCTGTAGATTCATATATCCGTTATTGTTGGCATTTTACGACAGAACGCAATATTTTCAGTAAATCAAAACAAATTTCTATCTGTCGTAGTGTGCATCATTCTTGTTATGCAATTCATATTGATCACCGAAGTTGCGACTAAATAGCTTTTATGACCCAAGACAACACAGCTTTTATCTACTTATTACCTATCTAGGTTTTAAGCCTCAACGACTATTGTTAGAAATACCTACCCAATCTTGGTGCTTTTTGTTTTAGAATAGCGCTCTATATTTGTCCATTAGGTCAACTTTAAGTGCGTCGCTTGGTTTTGATGGCTTATATCTGATCTACAAAAGGAAGCTTAATGCCAAGTACCCCCTCTTATTCGTCGGTTGTTGCTCCAAAAACTCAATGGTTGGAAATCATTTTGCTTTGGATTGCTGGGATTTCTGCCGCAATGCAATTTGCCAAGTTTTCTGTCTCCTTTGAAACCTTGTTAAATCATTATCAAACCACGGCAACATTAACGGGCGCGTCACTGTCTGCTGTAGGGTTGGTTGGTTTGGTATTTGGTGTGTCGGCTGGGATGATTGCTAGCCGTGTAGGGTATTTAAAAGTATTGGTCGGTGCTTTGCTGCTGGGTGGCAGTTTGTCGTTTATCCAGTCTTTTTTGCCGCCGTTTAATGTGTTGTTTATCACCAGAATACTAGAAGGGCTTTCTCAGTTAGGCGTTGTTGTGGCTGCGCCAACGTTAATTGCGAAGTTAAGTGCGCCTCAGCATAAATCCTTAACGATGGGCATCTGGGGAACGTTTTTTGGTGTCGCGTTTGCAGTATCCGGTTGGGCTGGTAAGAGCCTTTTAGACCAATATGGATTGTCTACATTGTTTTTGAGTCATGGCATTTTGATTTCGACCATCGGTGTCGTGTTGTTTGTCATTTTGAGGAAAAACCCTGTGTTGGATTTGGTGCCTGCCGCTGACAACCAAGGTGGGTTCTTTTCTCAAATGATGAGGATTTACCGTAATCCACGTGCTCTTTTACCGAGCTTTGTTTTCCTTTTTTATACCTGCACTCTGGTGTCTGTGTTGACTTACGTGCCGGGGTTGATTAATGACCTGTCTTTGCAGAAGTGGATGTTGGTTCTATTGCCTTTAATTACCACCAGCGGAACATTTTTAGCGGGCGCTATTGCACAATATTTGATGCGACCTCAACGAGTGGCGTTGGTCGCGTATGCTGGTGTGGCAGTCAGTGCGCTGGTTTTATCATTGATTGGCGATACGGCGTTGCTATTTTGTTTGGTGGTCGGTGTGATGGTGTTGTTTCTTGGTATGGTGCCAGGCGCTTCGTTGGCGATGATTCCAACGTTGGCACGTAACCCAAGCGAACAGGCTCAAGGTTATGGCTTGCTTGCTCAATTTGGTAATCTTGGTGCAACAGTCGGGCCGCCAACGTTTGCCACTGCCTTGGTTGCTTATGGTTTGTCTGGACTGGTGGTGTTGGTATTGTGTGTTTGTTGTTTCGGTATTTTGTTTAGTCTTTTGGCTGGGCGTATTAAAACCGTCTATTAGTAGTTTGCTTTCTTACCTAAACCGCGTTTGCCTCGCTAAACGCGGCCTTCCTTTCTTCCTCTCTCGTATTTATTTTGTGTGTTCTGGCTTTTACTTTAAAAAATAATCTACCTTGCTGTAATAATTCGAGCCTGTATTGTGTCTAACTAACATTCACTTAATGAGCTATTTTATTTTTCCTGAGTTGAAAGACTCTGTTGGAGCGTTGGTAATGAAGAAAATCGGATTGTTGGTGTTAATCGCTATTTTGGCTGCGGGGTTTTTCTATTTTGATCTGCACCAGTTATTAACATTGCAGGGTTTGAAGTCCGGCCTCGCTCAGTTTGAAACATGGCGGGCTGAAAGCCCTCTGCTTGTTGGTGGCGCATTTTTGATTTTGTATGTCATTGTGACTGCCTTGTCTTTACCCGGTGCCGTGATTATGACACTGGCGGCGGGCGCTTTGTTTGGTTTAGGTTGGGGTCTGCTTATCGTTTCTTTTGCTAGTAGCATTGGTGCGACCTTGGCGTTTCTTGTTTCTCGTTACTTACTTCAAGACATGGTGCAAAAGCGCTTTGGTGATCGTCTTAAAGCGATCTATGAAGGCATTGAAAAAGAAGGCGCGTTTTATTTGTTTACGCTTCGCCTTGTTCCTATTTTCCCTTTCTTTTTAATAAATTTGTTGATGGGACTGACGAATATTCGCGCGGTGACATTTTATTGGGTCAGCCAAGTAGGTATGTTGGCGGGCACGTTTGTTTTCGTTAATGCGGGTACGCAGTTGGGACAGTTAGAAAGTTTATCCGGTATTTTATCGCCTTCCTTGTTGTTGTCTTTTGTTTTGTTAGGCGTGTTCCCTTTGATTGCCAAAAAATTATTGAACGTTATTAAAGCGCGTCGTGTGTACGCGGGTTTTACGAAGCCAAAAACATTTGATCGTAACCTTATTGTTATTGGCGCTGGTGCGGGTGGTTTAGTAAGCGCTTACATTGCAGCGGCGGTAAAAGCCAAAGTGACGCTAATTGAAGCGAATAAAATGGGCGGCGATTGCCTTAACTATGGTTGTATCCCAAGTAAGGCCTTGATCAAGAGTGCGAAAGTGGCGCAGCAAATGCGCCATGCTGAAAACTACGGTTTAGACAGCAGTGAACCGACCTTTTCGTTCAAAAAAGTCATGGCACGTGTTCATGATGTGATTAGTAAAATAGAGCCTCATGATAGCGTAGAGCGCTATACGAATCTTGGTATAGACGTCGTACAAGGTTACGCTCAATTAATTGATCCTTGGACAGTAGAAATTAAGCTAAACGATGGCGGCACTCAGCGTTTGACAGCGCGGAGTATTGTGCTGGCAACGGGCGCGCGCCCATTTGTCCCTGATTTACCGGGTTTGAATGACGTGGGTTATTACACCAGTGATAACTTGTGGGAAGAATTTGCTAAGTTCGATGAAGCGCCAAAACGTCTTGTCGTATTAGGTGGTGGCCCAATCGGTTCTGAATTGGCACAAAGTTTTGCTCGTTTAGGTTCTAAGGTGACTCAGGTCGAACGTGCAGCGCGAATTATGGCCAGAGAAGACGAAGAAGTATCTGAACTTGTTCAAGAAAGCATGAGATCCGATGGCGTAACGATTCTGACGTCTCATAATGCGATTCGTTGTGAAAAAGAAGGGGATGTTAAGCGCTTAATCGTTGAAAAAGACGGTGTTGAAAGCGTAATTGAATTTGATGCGCTACTTTGTGCTGTCGGTCGTCAAGCACGTCTTGAGGGTTACGGTTTAGAAAACTTAGGCGTCGAAACCAAGCGTACTATCGTCACCAACGATTACCTTGAAACCTTGTTTCCGAACATTTTTGCGGTAGGCGATGTAGCTGGCCCTTATCAATTCACTCACGTTGCAGCTCATCAAGCTTGGTTTGCGGCGGTGAATGCA
>TARA_R110001599_G_scaffold23120_5_pt1 | contig 16507 bp, 7 predicted proteins | sample TARA_R110001599 | Tara Oceans TARA_R110001599 (sample SAMEA4398360) | marine metagenome | biome: Polar Biome; feature: [MES] marine water layer (ENVO:01000295) within the mesopelagic zone...; material: water (ENVO:00002006), including particulate matter (ENVO:01000060) such as...... | reverse complement strand
GATAATTTGGAGTCACCTCCGAATAAATATTTTCTTAAATTACTTGGCCTATTTTTAACATTTTTTTTTAAACTGGTGTTTCTAGCTGTTTCATCCTCATCTAACTGGCCAACACTAGCTGTGTCAAATTCTTTCCTTAAACCTAATATTCTACCGACATTTGTTTTTCTTGTTGCCATTTCTAATTAAGATTTATTCTTTAACTAAAACTTCGTTAGCAAACCAAGTTTTATTATTACTCAAATGTTCCAAGTTATACATATCAACATATTCATTAGTTTCATCTAATGATGTTATTTTTAACTTTTCACCTTTATTATTTATACAATAATCCCCCACTTCTAACTGATGTAAGTTTCCTTCTTTAAGCATAGAACTCCATGTCGGTGCTCCTTCAATTTTACCTATTATTAATTTATCAGTTAAGTCATAGGATGCCCATCCTTTTCCTTCAATGTAGAATGGGTGAGCTGGTGAGAATTCATTTTTAGTACCATCTTCATATACAGCTATTATTTTCTGATAATTACCTAAAGTTTTAGGTAACATCAATACTGTGTCTACACCAAATTCATTAGTGATAGTGTTATAACTTAGTACTTCATCACCTTCTATAATGTTTTCTATATTTTTATAACTACCATTAACCATACTTACTTTGGTTCCTTTAACAAAACAAGTATTTTCCCAATTTTGATGCATTTCATCGTGAGCTTGAGCAGTGGCTACCACCTGTGTGTTAGCTCCAGGAGCATAACCTAATATCGCTTGTTTTTCATCAACTCCATAAGTAGCGTACCATGGGTTATTTATTTTTTCGGCTGTATTGTAGTAAGATTTTATCTGTTTACTACCATCAGGGAATTCTATTTTAGAATTTCCACTACCGTCCCCCATAAATCCATAGAAACCAGCGACAGAATCTTTTCCCGGATTATAACCCTCTATGGTTTGTGTATTTTTTATTTTATAATAATCATTATTAATATCACCTATCCCAAATGTAGTGTTAAAGTTTAATGGGTCCATTGTTTGTAACCATGAAGCATAACCAGTTTCAAACTCATCCGCTCCAGTTCCTTTTCCACTTCTACCAGACGCTATACCATTTAATGCAAACTCTTCAAAATATTTTATAAATTCTTCTTTTAAACTTTTAGGTATAAACATTAACTCTTTACATTCTTCTTTTAGGTTTAAATAAGCGTTTTTAAGTCTATTAGGGGCTTGTGTATTAACACCTAGTGATTGAGAGTTAGTTTGGGATGGTACTTCCATTGGAGAATACCTACCTTGTTGACTAGCTAAACTTGTGAAAGTTAATGTTTTAGGGTGGAACCATTCAGGTGCTTTGGAATAAGCCGTACCAGCTGTAGATGAAGAACTTTTAATATCCCTAAAAACAAAAGGTACTTGGTCTTGTCTACATTGGTCAAACATTCCTCTTCTTATTGGTTTATTGGTTGTAGTTTCACTTATACCCCAACCTTTTTGATGTGTTTTCAACCACCCCGAATTAAACTTATTTGAATCATTGACTGTAATCCAGCCATTACCACCAGGATTGCTAGTGCTTGCATCTGAAGTATCTATATGGGCACCCATTCCACTACCTCCTATTACGTATTGTTTGCTGTTAATAGCAATTGGCAATTTGTGGTTACCATCTCCACCAGATGTTGTCCATATATCTAATTTAGATATTACACCACCGGTACCATCAGTACTACCTATGTAATACCTTCTATAATTATCATTTTTATAACCACCCTGCATTGAATCTGGGGAGTTACTAAAAACAGCTCCACCGTATTGCCAAGGTTTAGAAACACAATTATGGAAAAACCATACTGGGTCTGATAAATCATCAATACCTACAGATTTGTTGTATCTATTCCAGCCTTTATAATCGGTATTTGATGGGTTAATACCATCCCACTGTAAAGCGTAACCTTCTTTTGCTCTCCAAAGTATACCACCTATTAATAAAGCGTAAGACCTAGGTATTTTAAATTGACCGAAATGTGAAAAGGTTGAAAATGAACTTAGTTGATTCCATTCACCCCCATCAAAAGGAGGGAAATGACCCAATTTATTATAAGACGAATTAGGTAAATCTATACCTAAAGACAATACAAATATGTAAGCTAATGGTTTCAACCAATTTTGGTCATTCCATCCAGGACCCTTAAATCCTTGTGCGTTTTGTGGGTCTTGTTTAACCCCCCATTGATTAATACCCCACCAAGTAGCACTATTTCTATAAATATTTTGGTCGGCACGTAACCCAGAGAATCCATCTTTAGTGATTGATTTACTGTCTGGGTCCCACCCACACACTTCTTCTCTATTGATGTAATTCTCAGCGGTGGATAATAGTGGGCATTTATACATGGGATAATTTAGGGTCCATATGGGTGTTTGGACGAACGCGTCATTAGCACCCATTTGGTTCATGGATGTAATACCTACGAAATCAGCAAACTCAGCACCGTTAGGTTGGTAAACAGTCCTTGGTGTACCTATATCATACCAACACAGAGTGTCCTTCCATGTTGCTTCTTTCATCATCTCCTGACTTTGAAAAAATAATTGGTGTGCGTTATTAGTTCGAAGAGGTATTGAATGTTTTGTACTAGTCAACATTCGGTTTGAAGGGTCAACGACTGGATATGAACCGTATGCAGTACTAGAACTGGTACGATTATTATCACCCCATAAAGGTCGTGATGGGTCACCAGAATTAGTTGCTAATAATGAATAAATTAAACTTTTTTTGTTTGACTCTTTTTGGGTTGTTTCTTTTGATTCCTTTTCAGATTTCCACCAGGAATCGTATTGTGCTGCTAATTTTTCTGGTAACGCATATTCTCCTTCATAATTAAAGTCGACAGGTCTTATTCCTTCTATTTCTTTGTCGTTCATTAATTTTACACCATCACTAGGGTTTTTATATGGGTTAGCTGATAAAAAATTTGAGTTTTCTGTTTGACTATGTATTACATCATTTAAACTTATTGGGATGGGACCTTTAAGTGTTAAAACTTTACCATTTTTAACGTAAGAGAATTCACCTGTGTCATAGAATTTATTTTGGGTTATTATTTCCGCTTTTGGGTTATTATTAACGTCAAGAGCTGCGGTTGCTTTAATAGCCCATTTAGCGTAATCATCTTCACTGTAATTACCACCCCATCTTTTCTTTAAGGATTTTTTTACATTTGTAACTAATACTTTTTTTAATTCTTCTATACTGGGGCTTCGGGTTTTTATAGCTTTTAATATAGCTAAACTGTCTTTATCACCTTCACCGTACATAGTTGACATAGCGTTTAATGCGTCAATATAACCAGCTTTTTTCATCCCTTCTTTGGTTGTGGGGCTAATTTTACAATTTTTTAACATTACTGAATCACCAGCAACTGATTGAAATTTCATACCATCACCATTATACCTACCTAGATTGGTATTATTATTTAGGTTAGTTAAAACTGTTGGGTTTTCTAATATACTTTGTGGTTTTATGAGTAACCCATTTGATGTGTAACCATTGGTCGTACCTTGACCACCTGTAAGAAAATCATACCCCCAACCATTTGTAAAACCTAATTGTGATTTCCATATTGATAATGAGTTTATAAAACTATAATCACCAAAAAGAAATGCGTTTTCACCTAAAATACCGAAAATAGCCTCATCTCTATCCCAACCACTTGAATCTGATAATCCTTGTATTTGTCCTCCACCTCTTCCAACAGAGAACCATCTACAAGCAGCTGTTTCGTTACCTAATAATGGTGTATCTAATACACTTAATGGTGCGAAATTGTCAAAACCAGGTTTACCTTCTACATCCGCTTCTAATAAAGCTAAATCTTCTTTCATCTCTGTTAAAGCTTTTATAAAATCCTCAACGAATTTAACCTCCGGCCAATCAGAAAAAAATATATTTTCACCTGGGAATTTTTCTTTTTCACCAGCTTCTTCTTTTGGTGCTGTCTGAGTCATATAATATGTAGGCCAAGGATATATTTTAGTTTTATTATCGTCTATAACACTTTGGTTACTCATTTGTGGCCCATTTCCACCTGTTGTTGTATCTTTTAAAGATAAAATGTTTTGTGGTGAACCACCACCTATCTCACCTAAAATACTATCTATATTATCATCGTGGTGTTGTTCAGCTGAAACGGATGTTCGTCTTAATAGTTCTAAAAATGCTTCAGTATTAGCTAGTATTATTGCGAATACATTTCGTATACTTGGGTTAAACCCTAATATTCTTCTTACCGCTTCATTTAATTTTTCTTTAACATCCTCTTTTTTATTATTAAAAGTTTTTTCTATATTTTTTAATTTCTCATTAACTTCTTTTAACATTGAGGCATATAAATCTATACCATAAACATCTTTATCTTTAACTAAATCGGTGTTAGGTCCCTTACCCCAAAATCCGTATATATTTTCTTCTATCAGATTAAATGGTAGTTGTGGGGGGTTACCAGTACCATTCTCTTTATACTGTTCTTGTACTATAGATAATTTAATACCTATTCTTGAAGCTTTAAAACCATCTTCAGTACCATCCCCTAAATAAGGGAGAATAATACCTTGTGTTGTACCACCTGGACCTCCGTTATAAAGTTGACTAACTAATAAAGAGTTAGTTGCTGAAGGGGATGATTTTAACGCTATAATTGGTGTGTTTCTTTTGTTGTTTTGTTTAATGATATTACAACTTTTACTTTTACCCGAACATTTATCAATCCATAACTTTTGTATATCCTCAATTTCACTTCTTAAATTAAGCATTGAGTTTTTAATTTTACCTAATTTACCTAAATCCGCTACATCGGTTGAATTTTTTAACTTAGGAGTTTCTGATTCTAATTTTTTTGCGGCTTTGATTAAGTCGAATAGTGTCATTTTCCCATCAGGTATACCATCTATTTCATCTGATAACCCTGGTAACTCTCTATATTTATCCCATATTTCTTCTAATACTGTTGGTCCATTAAAGTTATACATATAAGGTACAGCCATTATATACCCCATTGGTATATCTGATAAGAAAGCGTAGGTGTAACCAACAAATTCAGCTTTTGACTCAAAATTACCTGTTTCTGAATTAAATTTTGTGTTAAACTTTACTAAAGCTAAAGTATATGTGACTGGTTTCCCATAATAACCCTTAACAGTTAGTTCAAATACAGGGTATGGTAAATGTAAGAAAGCTGAATAAGGTGAACAAGGACCTTGTTCAAATAAAGTAGCCCCTCTTACATCAACAAAATCTATAGTTATTTTAGGCATGAAACTAGATTTAAACTCAATGTTGACATTGGTAATACCAAAAGTACCTATATCTTCTCCAGGGTCTTGGGGTCCTCCCCCTAAATTAGTCCAATCTGTATCTAAGTAGTTCGGTTTATCATCATTGTATGTAAAGTTGGTTGTGTTTCTAACAAATTTTCTTTCTATTTCTAGATTGGTTTCACTACCTGTTTGTGTTAAAATACTCCTACCTTTTGTTCTAGCAATCAATTTAACATACATAATTAAATCTTCATGATTAACTATTTGGTCGGTGGGGTTTGGGTCTATATATCTTACACCATTTTCATTTAAAATAAAAGCTGGTTGTGGTCCATCATTAAATGCCATTAAAACTATTTTTTTCTTATGTATTATCCGTAAAACCTTTTATAACGTCTAACGGCTGTTTGGTAATCCTCTAATGTTTTTTCTAAAGGAAATGGTACTATTATAACGCTTCTTTCAGGAATGTCAAACTCTAAACCACCAAACTCTGGATTGGCTAATAAAATTAACCAACCATGGTATGGATTACCATAATATTGTTGACTTAGTTTATCAAATCTTGTTCTTTTATCAGTTGCTACTCTTTGGTCTGAGGATTTAACTGGTAATTTTATAAAAGGTAAAGTTGTTTGTTTACCATTTTCTTTAAAATCTCTATATCTATCGTAATATCTTGCCATAATTTTTTAATTTTAACACGCTCCTGTTTCTGGTATATCTGTTAAGGAGACAACATTTCCAGAACCTGTTTTGCCACAAACAAGAATTTTAACTTCAATTGTATTTGATTGAATTTTTTCGAAACCAGTTTTAGCGTCTTCCGTTATATTAGCTTCAACACTAGCTATTCCTCTAAATTTATATGTACCAGGTTCTATACCCTGAGAAAAACTAACTCCATTATAAGCTGAACCGAAAAAAGATTTGGTTCTATCAACTGGGTCCCAAAGAGTAATCCATTTGTTTCCATTCTCTGACCCCTGAATACCGTTTGGATAAGAAGAGGTAAACCATTTTTCTCTTGTATACACCTTTCTAGTACCGTTTGGATAAGTAACCTCGAATTGTTCTAATGATTCTTGACTACTGTTAATGGAAATTAATAATGGTTTTATTTGACCTCTATCAACACCATTATATAAAGCTTGTCCTAGGTCTATTGATGTGGGGTTAGCAGCTTTATTTTTTAGACTACTATTGATATTTAGGCTCATATTTACTTTAAAAGCTCCCGCTCTATCTTCAACCTTTTTATCAAAAGCCTCATCAATTTGTTTTTGAGTGTCATCATCAATTTTTGCTGGTGTTATAGTTTGTTGAGCTTGTGCTTGTTGTTGTTTAACCTTTTCTTCATTAGGGTCTTTTGGTGGTGTTAGGATTTTGTTCTCATCACCAAATTCACCATTTAATCCAATAACTTGATTTGGGCTAACGTACGCACCATATGCGAATGCTTGGTCTTTATTGTATCTAGTATCTACATTAGATATATCGTCCATTTGATTTGTAATTGGGTCTCTTCTTGTTTGTTTGTATTTACCAGCTGATTTATAAATTGTTCTAGGTAAATAAAGTCCTGTGTTAGCGAAAAAGTTATGACTAACAGCATTTTGTAATTGTGATATAGGTCCACCTAATGACGAACCACCAATAAACTTAAAGTTTAAGTCTACATTACAAATCATCGGTTGTACACCAATACCTTCTGGGTTTAAATCCCATTGTAGTGGGTCAAATGTAAAGTTAACAGTATCTATGACTATTTTAGTGTGATAAAAATCCCCTATTCTTAATACACATATAGGTGGTTTACCAAAAGCCATATTTGAAGGTTCACCTTTTGCTATATTAGGTCCTTGTCTAGTACATTGTTTTAAGAAAGTTAATCTAGCGTTAAAACCTTCTGGTGTCATAGAATGGAATGCTGGGTGGAAATATTTTAATTTTTCTGTTAATGATTCATAAACAAAACTATCGTCTTGTTTCATTTTTTCAAAATAACTACATTCCCAAGCTAAATAAGATTTAGCTCTTTCTGCTAATCTAGCTGCTAATACCTCATCTGAACCTTCTTCGAATCTTATACTTTTTTCTTCTGTCACTGAACCTTCCTGAACAATTATAGTTTCAAATAGTTGAACTCTTTGAGCTAAATATTTTTCATCTAATTCTGGATTATAAACTAATTTTATTATACAAGACCTATCTAATTTAGCTTCAACAGATAAAGCGGAATAAGGTCCTGATGGTGTAGGTGTTTGTTCACCAATTCTTGGGTTGTCATTTACATCATAGTCAACCAATTGTTTAGCTTTATTTTCTCCTCTACTTTCACCCAACCACCTTTTTTGTTTTGAATCGGCATTGCCATACATCTTTTTTTCCGAATCATAAAAAACACCATCAGGTGCTCCTAAGTTTGATGCGGCTATAGGTTTCATAGTAGCTTCTTTTTCTAAAAGTTTATCATAAAGATATTTTTCTGTACTTGTCCATCTAGCTTTTCCTAAAGCTTTATTTCTCTTTGTAGCACCACTCTCACTACATGTACCATATAATTGTATTTGAAATCTTTTACCATCTTCAGTTAATAAAAACTCCACTATTTTGTCTAAATTTTCAACAGCTAATTGATTTAATGAATTTGTTTGAGCTGAAGTATATTCTTCTAAAGTTGAAGCGGAAAAAGCTGGATTTGGTATTACTTGTTGATTACTAAAAGCGTTTGGGGAACCAGAACTTAAGAGTGGTAAACCAAATGTTGGATTTGGTATCAATGGTGGTGTTGTTGGTACCGTACCTCTTAGATAACCATTATCCCATTTAACAATAATATCTTCTGGATAACTTGGCGGTCCTTCTACTACAGCACCTAATTCTGTAAGTAAGTTAGTCCCAACCTCATCTTTTTCAAATTTATAAGCGTGTCTAAAATAAAATATAATTTCTTCTGGTGGGCTTGGGGTTTCGACTGGTATAAAGGGTATTGGTATTTGGTCTGTTATTTCATCTATTACTATATTATTAATATCGGTGACTGGTAATATTTTCCTAGCTTCCTCAATCATATCATCACAACCAGCAAAGTATTGGAATAATGCGTTATCACCTTGTTTTTTAATTTCAGTTAATGCCATTGAGTGGTCAACTACAACCTTAAATGAAAGTGTACCCGTTCTTTCAGTATTATTATATGTGTATATTGGTTCCCCCCTACCAATAAATGAAGTAGAGTCCCAATTAACAGATGAGTTATCTGTAAAGTTTATATCATAAGGTGGGAACCACATCATTCTACCACCATTTGGTCCAACTTCACAAGGTGCCACTTTTAATATTTCTTCACTGTTTTGCCAAGCTAAATTCTCTAATGATAACATATATTTTTGTACCGATGGGTTACCTAATTTTAAAGTATCACCATCAGCACCCCCAGTACTATCACCAACATAGGGAGCTACTTTTACAAAACCGTTATCACCTAAAACACTCAAATTAAAGTCTGGTCTAGTTAAACTAGTTCTAGAACCTGTGTTATTAACACCATGTCTAATTAAATCCTCAACTTTACTATATGGGTTTCTAACAGACCAAGAACGACAATACCAAGGGTCTTCTTCACCACTCACGTTATTTTTAGCCACAGTATTACCCATAGAAAATTTATCGTGTCTACCTTTACCTTCATTAACAGATTCACCCTTTGTTTTTATATTATCAGATGAATTTACAGCACCAATATATCTACCTTTAGATTGTGCTCTACCGTTAGAATTATTAATTAAATCTTGTGTAAATTTAAGGATACCTCTATTAAAAGGTGATGTACCACCTGGTGGTGTCTCTCCCCAAAACATAGCATTACCATGAGGGAAATTACCTTCTAATTGGTTTCTCATTTCAGCTGGTAGTCCAGTAGTTATTGGTCCATCACCACTACTTTGTTCTGGAACAAATATTGGTATAGTGAAAAAGCCTAAGTTATAACCAAATATTAATGGTCCTGTAACTCCCCATGTATCTTGATTATTAGAATAAGACCAAGATTGTGGTAATTGTGAAAATCCAAATGTTAAATTTTCTATTATATCGTCATTACTTGTTGAAGCACCCATGTAATCACCATCAGCACCAACTTTAAATACACTAGAAGGCCCATCTTCTTCAGCTCCAACACCTTTAGTGAAAGCTATACCATCTACTATTTTACCAACAGCGTTATTTATTTTATCTACTAAAGGTTTTTTTACTTCATCTTTTTTAGCTTTTACTACAGGTTCGTTTATTAGTGGGTCTGTATAAGCCCTTAATTGTGGTGCCTGACCACTACTGAGAGCGTTACCAATTCTACCAAATAAACCACCCACACCTGTAGGTCTTTCCTCTAGTATTGGTCCATACGCGTTTCTAGCTATAGTTTTGAATATTAAACTTTTAGTGGCTGAACCAGTAGATTTCATTATATCTTCGTAATTATTTGGTCCGTTACCACTATTTGCGTCACCATCCCATTGTCCGAAAGCTCCTGCTGGTATTGAACTAGCTGGTATTTCGAAACCAATGAAATCTGTTGCTGTTTCAATTAGTTTACCTATTTTACCAGGTCTAACAGTAATATCGTAATCTCTTAAAATTAAATCTTGTCCAGATAATAAACCTAATGGGTCTAAATTAATTTTACCTAATAAATTTTCACCCTTTAACTTTAATCTATTAATAACTTCTTGTTTCCTTCTTTCTTTACCTAAATCAGCTAAGTCAGATTTGAAGTCTATTGCCGCACCAGGTCCTAAATTTAATTGACCGTCTATTAGTGTGGTTTTAAGTAAATCTTTAAAATCTCCACCCCCAGATGATGTTTGGTATTGGATAAATCCTGTTTCAAAAGAAGGTTCTACGTTTGGACAATTATATGATATAAATGAAGCGGGGCCGTATTGACTACCTTTTTTACCTTCTTTTTCTTGAGGACTCATCATTTGGTACCTAACGTCATCAGCATCTTCAGACTGACCACCATTAAGAAACCACTCATCCAAATCACCTGGATTTGTTATCGGTGTGTAATTAATATCTTTTTCTAATCCTTTTTCACCATAAAAAGGTTCAAAATTACCCGCTGGACTATTAACTAATTCAGGTGGTAAGTTAGGTAAGTTTCTACTAAAAAGGTATTCTCTAAAATCTTCTACTGTGGTAGTCCCTTGGAAAACTGTATTAAAGAACTCTACATTGTAGTCATTAGGGTTTATAGCATTTGGCATATTTTTTAACTTTTTATACTAATAAATATTTACTTATTCAATTTTACTTACTTTATTTAGCGCGCACATAAGCTTTAGATATAAAGTAATATTAAATAAGAAATAATAAATGATTAAGTAATAATAAAAAGCGCGCAGCTTATTAAGTTTTACCCCCTTCTCTATCCGCTTTCATCCGTTCCCAAACCATATCCTTTAATTCGGAAACAAAAATTGGGTCATTAACCCATTCTGTATTAGCAGCTCCACCTTTCCCTTCTAGTTTTATACTACCCTTAACATCTAAGTCACCCATTTCTATTTTTAAACCTCCACCTAACATACTAACCATTGAAAGTGAATTAGCTAAATCTTTAATCGCCGCCACTTTCTCCATATCCACATTGTTAATTGCTGTGATTGCTCCTGCAACCGCTGCTGGGTCTATATCACCAAAAGCTTTTTGTATGTTGTCTGCGGTCTCTTGTATACCTATTAAACCAAGGAAACCCCCTAATAACATAGCCGCTCCTAAAGCTATTAAAGAAACAGCTAAAGCGAATACACCTATAGAAACACCTATTAAAGCTGGACCTAATAATAATAAAGCTCCAATATTATCCATGTTTATTATACTAAACATGTTAGTGAAGGAATCAACAATCATTGAAACACCTTCAGCAGCTAATTTAACTGCGTAACCAATCATCACCATTGCAGCTCCCATCGCTAATATTAAAGCTACACCTGCCCAACCTATACCACTTAAACTTAAACCACCAAACATAGTAACCGCTGCGGATAAAGCAAATAAAGCACCAACCATTAATAATGTACCAGCTAACCCACCTTGAGCGAATAAGGTTGTAGCGAAACCTAAAGCTAAAACTGAAACCGCTAAAGCTCCCATAGCTGCTATACCAGGCCATGCTGAAGAACCGAAACTACTAAGTATTGGTTGCATTATTTTCAGAGCTCCAGCTAAAACTAATAAACTACCTGCAGCTAATACCAAAGTACCCCAACCATTTTGTAGTTTTTCAAACTCCTGTAAAGCTTTAGCAAAGACAAATAAAGCTGCTGAAATAGCTAAAAGACCTACAGCACCTTTTAGAAAGTTACCCGCTTGACCACCAGATGATTGTCCCATAGCTTGTGTACCTGTGGCACCTTTACCAGCACCACCCATACCTCTGTTAGCTTTATACCTCATATCGGGTCTACCAGACTTAGTCATTTTACCAGCAGCACCAGACTGACCTCCACCACCCATCAGTTTGTCTACTACTTTACCTTCTTTCAATCCTGCATTAAAACCTTTAGCCATCCTTCTACCTCTTAAAAACCAAACAATCGGTGAAAGAGCTGCCGATATTATAGGCCATAACTTAATAAGACCAAATACAGCTAAAGCTAATTTACCCATCCAAGGATTAGAAAGTACCATTTTAGCGAATCCTTGTAGTTTTTCAACAGCACCCAATAAATAAACCCTTATAGCGTTATCAAATTTAGCCATATACGGTAATAACATGGATAAGATAGATTTTAAGTCATTCATAACTTTTTCTTGGGTACTTTGAATTTCTTGTTCTCTTTTTTTATCAGCCTCACCTTTAGCCTTCATCTCGTCAGCTAAAGATTGTTGTTGTGATTTTGTTAAGTTTTTAAGATATTGTTTGTTTCCATCTATATCCATAACAAAAGCCCCCTTACTATCAGCTTCCATCATACCCTCTAACATTGCTTTATCTTCGGGTTTAATACCTTTAAGAGCGTCACCAAACATATTCATTTTAGCTGATTGTTTAGCTGTTTTAACTAAATTCTCTAGGGGAATACCTGTTGCGTCAGCAGCTTCTCTTAATCTATCTAATTCATAAGCACTAACTTCAAATTCACCAGTCTTTTTATTAAAGACAGCCACAGCACCCGTAGCTTTAACTAAACTTTTAGCAAACTCTTCAGGATTATTTCTCGCCTCGTACATTATTTTCATAGGGTCACCTAACTTAGCTAAACCACCACCTAAAACTTGTAAATTAGCTGCCGCGTCTATAGCACCTTCTGGTCTAAAAACTTTATCAGCGAAATTAGCAACATCCGCCATCTCCAATTTCATTTTTTGTGTGTAAGCTACAGCCTTAGCTAAACCTTTAACACCACCTTTAAAACTAAATTTATTTACTAAAGAAAGATTTTTTTGAACATCTTTCATTACTTTCTGAGTGTTAACACCAGCTTTATCAGCCGTATCAGCTATTGATTTTAACAGTTCAGCTGAACTCTCAGAACTATAACCGAAAGCTTCCATTTCACCAGCAAAGGTAGACATTTCTGCAGCTCCAATACCAGTTCTCTTAGATAGTTTACCCATAGTTATGAGTGCTTTTTGACTCAACATAACTTGTCTACCTGTTTCATCAGAGAAAGCTTTCTGCATTTCCCCCGCTACTTCAGCTCCTAAACCAACCCTCTGCATTTCACTTGCTGATTCAGCCGCTATCATTCTAAACTGGTTCATTCTTTTAACAGTCATACCAGTTTCAATAGCCGCAGACCTAGACGACCTTTCCATTTTGTCGTACATATCTAATAGTGAATTCGCTCCTTTAGTTATGTTGTCAACAGACCATTTTTTCATAGCCTTACCAATACCCTTAGCTAGAGTACCAGTTTTTAACATTTCTTTATTAAGTTTTACTAGATAGTCGTTTTCTTTTCTTAATTGTTGAGCTTTAAGTTTAGCTTCTTTTGTATTTTCCTTTTCGAGTTTTAATATCTCTTCTTGTTGTTCTTTTATTATTTTAGCGTTTTTACCCGCAGCTTTAACAGCGTCACTGTAACTAGACCAAGAGTCGGTCTGCCTTTTTATTACTTCAGCAATTTTTTGTTGCGTTTCGTAATATTCTTTTGCGTCTTTATTGTTTTGTTTAAAGTCTGCCATTTAAAAAACTATTTTAATATTGCTTGCCAAGTATTATTTATTCTATCACTAACAGATGTTTGACTAGGGTAAGATAAAATTATTAAATCATTGTCTTTATCAGATTTTTTAACTTTCATCTTACCACTACTTATAACTTGATTTAACAAATCATTAATACCTTCTGGATTATTAGTTATGTTAATGTTACCCTTAATAATATTACCATCCCCATCATACTCTATATTTAAATCAACATCACTCCCTTCTTTAGAAGCTACTGTTTGTTTATTAGCAAAACCTGGTTTTATTTTAAATGGTCCCCCACTTAGTTTTCCACTACCATCGAATTTTTTACCCACATCAATAATTACAGCATCTATAAATCCACCAGATTTTTTACCTTTTCTTCGTGTTCTAGATTCAACCTCATCCGTCCCTTCATCTTGAGTTTCTAGACCACCCGCTTCAATTTTTAAATTAATATAATTTGGTTTTACTTCCTCACCCTCTTCTTTTATAATCTCACCCAATAAGTTACCTATTGAAGTATAAGACTCATTTTTATTTTCATAAAATTTATTATAATAATCATTAACCTTATCCTCATCGTAAGATATATTATAACTTCTTTTTTTACCATCACTACCCTTAACTGGGACAGAAAACCATTTTTTTACTGTGGCCATAAATCTTTTGATATTCTTATCTAGGGTGTCTATATTTTTAGTTGTGAGCACTGATTTATCGAAAACCAATGACCACCTTTTCATTTTATCTACGTTTTCTTCTTCCATCAACGTAGTACCACCCAAAGATTCATCAACACTAGTTTTAGTGTATTTAACATTAAATTCTGGGAAAGCTTTAGATAATTTTTTAAAAAATGTATTAGGGTAAGATTTTCTAAGGTTGGATACCATCATACTATAAGAATCTCTACTAGACTTGGATAAAAAATCTTTAATAGCAGACTTATCTAATTCACCCTTCTTAACTTTTCCCCTTATTTTAGAATATTCTCTAGCGTCTTTTATGTCTTTAAAACCATCTCCATAAACAACATCACCTTTAAATCCAGCGAAATTACTTAATAATAATCTAAATATTTCATTTCTATTTTTACCAGAAGAAATAGATTCTGGTACGGTTATTTCTTCATTAGATTCACCTTCAGATTCTTTTTCACCCTTTTCATTATCTTCAAACTCTTTACCACTCCAATCTAATTCTATAGGTTCATCTATCTTAACTTTATAAGTAATACCTTCTTCCAAAAGTCTCTTATAATTTTCACCTTTTTTACCTGGTGGTAACTTACCCTCACCACCACCTAAAGTTCTACTTAATTCCTTTTCATCAAAAAAGTATATTTGTAACCCTTCTTTAGTTTCAATAATTAAACCACCATTAGAATTAGGGTTAATAACTTTAGCTCTAGTTTTTGTTGGGTTACTAATTGGTTTACCATTTAAATTTTCTACAGCTCCTTCTTCCCCCCATTCATTTTTCTTAGGCCAAAACAAACTATACCTAAAACCAAATGGTGCCACCTCTAATTGTGCTACAGTTTTTTGTTTATCTAAGTCATCAACATCAAACCCTAAATTTCTAAGATTTTTTTTAATTTGTGAACCTAGATAATCTGCTCTACCAGCAGCATTACCAGCATCATCAGTGTCTAACCCCTTTACTTTAGTTTTCCATTGTTTGTCTGGATTTTGAGGATACTCAACTAATAAGTCATTTTTTCTTATTAAATTATTTTTGTAATTTTTGAGAACTTTTTTTATATCCTGTGGCATAGTAATTACTTTTATTGATAAATATGCCTTAAAATACTTTTATTACTTCTTAGATTGAGCCCTTTTATGTTGTTTTTGTTGTTCTTCCATTTCTTTTTGCCATAAGTCTATATATATTTTTCTTTCATAGACAGGCATTTTCATAACTTCGAAGTAACCGAACCCCATATGTTTAACTAGATAATAGGTTTGTTCTATAAGGTTTAACCTATACTCCAGCGTTAGGCCAAAAAAAGTTGAGTCCAATTGCAAAGGGACTACGAAAGCTACCAGAAGGACCCTCCACTTCCACTTCTAAGTCTATACCTGGTTCAATTTCATCAGAGTGTTCTCTAAATTTTAACGAATCGTATGCTGGCATGACTTCAATAAATTTTGAAATAATGTTAGGGTCTCTATTACCTTCAATCTCCAGAATTTGAGCTTGTAGTCTATAGGTTAAAGCCATACTAATCATAGATTTAGTAGCTTTATTCCTAGCTTCAGTTTTTTTAGTTATAGATGTTTCATCTGCAACTGTTAATAATTTAAATTTAATTTTCTTTTTACTTCTAGGTAAGGTAAAATCAAATTCATTATTTTCATCAGGTTGAGCCGTTAAAGGTTTAGTACTCAAACTAGATAAATCAACCTCAGTTTCAAACTCCTCAGCTGTAACAGGGTCTACCATTTTTACTGGGTACATTTCACCATAACCAGTAGCTCTTAACCAAATCATAATAGCATTTCTATCACCCACTAACATTTGGTTTACTGGTATCTCAGTACTTTTAATTTTTTTTTGTAATAAAACATCTATAACTTTACCACTTCTAATTAAATTTGGTGAAGTTAAAATATTTTCATCTGAAGCCGTAAGGAACTCTACCTTAACAGTTTCTGGTCTACCAGGATATAAAAGTCCTTTAGACGGTAATTCCAAAACATCGAAAGGAGTTTCAAAACTAAATTCTTCAGTAGCAGCTGAACCAGCTACTTTATTTTCTGTATTTGCGTTTGACATTATAAAACTTTTTTTTTAAATTTATATATTATTGTATATTAATAATATCTACAATAGTAATAATGTAAACATTACCAACACTGCTTATAAATAGAATATTTTAACTTTTTTTAATATTTTCTTTGCCACTTAAAAAAAGTTACTTATATTTGTATTATAAAATTATTCAAATGAAAGAAAATAAATTAAAAAGATTAAAAGAAGTACT
>TARA_R110001599_G_scaffold104752_3_pt1 | contig 16526 bp, 20 predicted proteins | sample TARA_R110001599 | Tara Oceans TARA_R110001599 (sample SAMEA4398360) | marine metagenome | biome: Polar Biome; feature: [MES] marine water layer (ENVO:01000295) within the mesopelagic zone...; material: water (ENVO:00002006), including particulate matter (ENVO:01000060) such... | reverse complement strand
TGTATTAAATAAGGATCAAAATCTGTTTGTAATCCTTCTATATAATCGACTCCAGAGAACAAACCTGTTAATGTACCAGCAAGCCAACCGCCAAATATTCCTAAAAACATTCCAAGTATTATTAAAAAAGGATAAAAGAAAACAGTTGCGATTATTTTTGGTAATACCAAATAGTTTAAAGAATTAATTCCCATTACTTCTAATGCATCAATCTGTTCTGTAACTCTCATTGTTCCAATACTTGATGTTATATAAGAGCCAACTTTACCCGCCAAAATAATAGAAACAAATGTTGGAGCAAATTCTAAAATGATAGATCTTTTTGCTGCAAATCCTATTAAAGATTTCGGAATTAAAGGATTATTCAAATTTAATGCCGTTTGTAAGGCGATTACACCACCAATAAAAAAAGAAATAAAAGCAACAATACCAAGAGATTTTATACCAAGCTCTTCTATTTCTCTAGACAACGCTTCTTTAAAAACACGAGCTCTTTGAGGCTTTCTAAAAACCTGCTTAAGCATTATAAAATATTTACCAATATCTTCTAGATAATTCATAAATTACATTTCTTTTTGCTAAAGTATTAAATTATCATTAACAGTCCTTAAAATTGTCCTATTCTTAATTAAAATATTTATTTTTGGTACTCAAAATCTGTCACAATGAAAAATTATATTGTTTTACTCTTTTCATCACTACTATTATTTTCTAGCCATAAACCAAAAGATACTACCCCTAAAAAACCAAAATTAGTTATCGGAATTGTTATTGACCAAATGCGCTACGATTATTTAACACGTTTTGCAGATAAATATGGTGAAGATGGTTTTAAGAGAATTATTAAGGATGGTTTTTCATTAGAAAATGCAAACTATAATTACATTCCAACTTATACAGCAGTTGGACATGCTTCAATTTACACAGGCACAACTCCAGAAAATCATGGTATTATTGGAAACAATTGGTATGATAAATATGCTAAAAAATTCATTTATTGTGTAGATGATGCAAATTATACTTCGGTTGGAGTTACTTCTAAAGGTGGAAAAAAATCTCCATACAGAATGCAGACGACAACAATTACAGATCAATTAAGATTGGCGCAGAATATGCAAGGAAAAACAATAAGCATCGCAATAAAAGATAGATCTGCTGTACTACCTGGCGGACATACAGCAAATGGTGCTTTTTGGTTAGAGGGAAAAAATGAAGGGAAATGGATTACAAGTTCTTATTATATGAACGAATTACCAAAATGGGTAAAGAAGTTTAATAAATCAGGAAAAGCGGCAGAATACATGTCTAAACCTTGGAATACTTTGTATGACATTAATACATACACAGAAAGTCTTGCCGACGACAATCCGTTTGAAGGAAAGTTTAGAGGAAAAGAAAAACCTGTTTTTCCTTATGACGTTCGAACTTTAAAAGAAAAAAATGGGAATTTTGAAATGATTAAAACAATTCCGGCAGGAAACTCATTCACAACCGATTTTGTAAAGGCTGCCATTGTTGGAGAAAATTTAGGAAAGTCTGAATTTACAGATTTCTTAGCAATCAGTTTTTCTTCTACGGATTATATTGGACATCAATTTGGAGTTGCTTCTAAAGAAATTGAAGATACCTATTTACGATTAGACAAAGATTTAGCAAGTTTATTTACCTATTTAGATATTGAAGTTGGAAAAGACAATTATACGTTGTTTTTAACTGCAGATCATGCTGCTGTACAAGCCCCTGCTTATTTACAATCACTAAAAATACCTGCGCATTATATAAATTCTAAAGAATTAAAAGACTATGTAAATGCAATTACTTTAAAATATTTTAAATCTGATAAATTGGTTGAAAATATATCAAATTATCAAATTTTTTTCAATAAAGAAAAAATAGAACGTTTAAAACTAGATGCAAACACCATAGCTCAAAAAATTGCTGATGAAGTCATTAATTTTGACAACATTTATAAAGCTGTAACAGCAAGAACAATGCAAACTGCACAATTTACTGATGGCATTTTACACAAGTTACAAAAAGGATATAATCAAAAATTTTCAGGTGATGTGTTGTTAATTCCATCTCCTGCTACTTTAAGTAGTTATTCTAGAAAAGGAACTTCTCATGGATCTGGTTATAGTTATGATACACATGTACCAATCATTTTTTATGGAAACGGAATTAAAAAAGGAGTTTCTAAAAAAGCATATAACATCACAGATATTGCGCCAACATTAGCAAATTTATTGCAAATAGAATTTGCTAACGGAACAACTGGAAGAATTGTGGATGAGGCGTTGAAATAAAAACCTTCTTAACTTTCAATGTTTAAACTGAGATCTAGCTTGGTGTTTTTTAATTGCTTTCCTTGCCATAACAACTCCAATAATTAAAGAAACAAAAGCGCCAATAGAAATCCCTGGAATAAAATTAATAAATAGAAAGAAATCGTAGGTTCCATGAAATGCTGTTGCAGCAAACAAACCAGTTAAATTAAGTTTAATTTTATCTTTTTTTGTAGCAGCAAACTTGGCTTTACCCATATAATACCCCATTATAATTCCGAATGTTGCATGCGCAGGAACCGCTGTAAATGCTCTTACAATTCCGTTTGACATTCCAAATTGAAATACATACATTACATTTTCTAAGGCAGCAAAACCCATAGAAACCATAACTGCATAAACAATTCCGTCAAAAGGTTCATCAAATTCTTTGTTGCGTTGCGCGTAATATCTAACAATTAGATATTTAGAAAATTCTTCTACCAATGCAACAATTATAAACGCTTTCAAAAATTGTTGAGAAATACTTAATGGATCTGCTGTTGGAAAAATTATTTTAAGAATTAATCCTAAAATTAATGTGATAATAATACTTGCCGTTGCTCCTAAACCAAAATTTTTCAACAATAATTTTATCGGTTCTTTTTCATATTTATCTTTAATATAAATAAAAATCATAATTACAAATGCTGGCGCTAAAGCCAATGCTAATAAAACCATATTTTTATTGTTTTGGTAAAAAAACCTCTGCCATCATACAACGTGCACTTCCACCTCCACAAGTTTCAATGGTTTCTAAAGAACTATGAATAATTGGATTGTATTTCTCTATTTTTTGCAATTGCTCTTTTCTTAAAGAGTGATATGCAGACGAGCTCATTACTAAATAACGTTGCTCATTATTTCCTTTTACTTGCAACATGTTTCCAGCAAATGCATTTACTTGTTGTTCAGTAATAGTAATTACTTCTTTTCCGTTTTCCTTTAAATGTTTGAGGACATTTTTACGCTCTTTTTTATCATCAATAGACTCTAAACAAATAATAGCAAATTGCTCTGCAACACACATCATTACATTGGTATGATAAATTGCTTCTCGTTGATTATCAACTGTTTGATTTGAGGTAAAAATAACTGGCGTATATTCAAAATCTTCACAGAATTCTATAAACAAATCTTCATCAGCTCTTGGCGATAATGCACAATATGCTTTTCTATTTTCTCTGTCTAAAACCATACTTCCAGTTCCTTCCAAAAAAACTTCTTCTTCTTCAGCTTCTGTATAATCAACTATGTTTTCGATTACAAATCCTTTAGATTCCAGCGTTTCTAAAACATCTTCTCTACGTTCTAATCTTCTGTTTTCTGCAAACATAGGATACAAACCTACATCACCATTTTCGTGAAAAGAAATCCAGTTATTTGAAAAAATCGAATCAGGAGTACTTGGAGTTTCTGTGTCATTTACAACTATCACTTCTACTCCAATGTTTTGTAGTTTTATTACAAAATCATCAAACTCTTTTTCAGCTTTTGCATTTATTGTTGCAGGCAACATATTTGTTAATTCTTGCTGATAATAATTATTTACTGCAGTTTGTTCGTTCATTCTAAAATTAATTGGACGAACCATTAAAACGGAATTGGTTGTTTGTTGCATAGTATTAATATTCTATACCGCAAAACTAAAGTATTTTTATAGATTTAAAATACAGATAAAATTTTAATTAAGTAATATCTTTAAACCCTAAATAAGAAAAACGAACTTAAAAATTCGTTTTCATTTTAATTATTTATAAAGCAATTTAGAAATGGTTTTTGTAACATCATCAAGTACTTCAAAAGCTGTTTCTGCCATTACATTTCCTTTTAAATCTAACAACGGGTTTACCTCCACAAACTCTACACAAACTACTTTTTTTGTTTCAATAATTTGATTCATTATTTGTGTTACTTCTTCTTGATCAAACCCTTTAGAAACTGGAGTTCCTGTACCGTAAGAAACCATATCACAATCCATAGAATCAACATCAAAAGAGATGTAAATAACATCGCAATTAGATAATTTTTTAATGGCTTCATTTACACATTTTTCTAACCCTCTAAAACGAATTTCAGAAACTGTATAATTTTTGATTTGAAGGTTTTTGATTTGATTCTCTTCTGGCTCTTCTGTATCTCTAACCCCAAAATATACAACATTTTCTGCGGCAATTTTAGCGCCATGAGTGCCAATATTTTTCATTCTTTCCCACAAATCTGAAGTTTGCCTAGTTACTTCATTTATTTGAAAATCAAGATTATCTTCAGACAAAGCTGCCGCTAATGGCATTCCATGAATATTTCCAGACGGAGAAGTATATGGCGAATGAATATCTGCATGAGCATCAATCCAAACTACACCAACATTTTGTGTTGGATAAGCTGCTTTTACCCCGCTAATTGTTCCTAATGCAGAAGAATGATCTCCAGACAATACAATGGGAAAAACACCTTCTTGCAAGGTCACTTTTACGTGATTGTTAAGTTTTTTACATTGTCTTAAAACATCGCCAATACGCTTTGCAAAAGAATTTTTTACTTTATTGTAAATGGATTCGTTTTCTGTAGAAACATCAATAAATTCAAACTGATCAAAATAATTATTATTCTTATTGATTGCTGCAATTTCTATCGCATCAATACCCATATCAGAACCACGCGTACCAGCCCCAATATCAGATCTGTTTTTAATTATTTTTATTGAGTTTAGCATATTCTATATGTATATTATCTTTTTTCAATAGTTGTAAAGCTCCTAAGGGTTTCCCCTGTATAAATTTGTCTTGGTCTTCCAATAGGTTCTTTTCCTAAACGCATTTCTTTCCATTGCGCAATCCAGCCTGGCAATCTTCCTAAAGCAAACATAACAGTAAACATTTCTACAGGAATTCCCATTGCTCTATAAATAATTCCAGAGTAGAAATCTACATTTGGATATAACTTTCTATCTACAAAATAAGGATCATTCAATGCTTCTTGCTCTAAGCTTTTTGCAATATCTAAAATAGGATCATCTACACCTAAACTATTTAAAACTTCATCTGCTGCTACTTTAATAATTTTAGCTCTTGGATCAAAATTTTTATATACTCTATGTCCAAATCCCATTAAACGGAAAGGATCGTTTTTATCTTTTGCTTTAGACATGTATTTTTTGGTGTCTCCACCATCTTCTTTTATAGCCTCCAGCATTTCTAAAACTGCTTGATTTGCACCACCATGTAAAGGTCCCCAAAGAGCAGAAATTCCTGCTGATAGAGAAGCAAATAATCCCGCATGGGAAGAACCAACTATTCTTACAGTAGAGGTAGAACAGTTTTGTTCGTGATCTGCATGCAAAATTAATAACTTATTTAATGCATTTACAACAATACTGTTAGTGGTATAATCTTTATTGGGTTGTTTAAACATCATCTTATAGGTGTTCTCTACATATCCTAAGCAACAGTCACCATAATCTAACGGTAATCCTTGTTTTTTACGCATAGTCCAAGCTACTAAAACAGGAAATTTCCCCATAATTTTTACAATAGCATTGTACATTTCTTCTTCAGAATCTACATTTACCGATGAAGGATTAAAGGCCGTTAAAGCTGAAGTTAATGATGAAATCACTCCCATTGGATGTGCAGATTTCGGAAAAGCATCTACTATTTTTCTTATATCTTCATCAACAATAGATTGTGCACATATATCGTCTTGAAACTTTTCTAATTGAGATTCTGTAGGTAACTCTCCAAAAATCAATAAAAATGCTACTTCTAAAAAACCTGCTTTTTCTGCTAATTCTTCAATAGAATATCCTCTATATCTTAAAATTCCTTTTTCACCATCTAAAAATGTGATGGCACTTTCACAAGATCCTGTGTTTTTATATCCTGGATCAATTGTAATAACTCCATTAGTTGCAGTTCTCAATGTTTTAATATCGATTGCTTTTTCATTTTCTGTTCCTGTAATTAAGGGAAACTCAAACTCTTGTCCGTCTATCTTTATAGTAGCTTTATCTGACATTATTTCTATTTTTTTTAATTATGAAGTGAATTGCGAAGATACCAATTTTTCAAAGATTGTAAAAGTCAAGTTAGATAGAATTTTAGTATAAAAACATAGATTTAACTTATTTTTAAGCATAAAAAAACCTTATAAAACAAATTATAAGGTTTTTACTTTTTATGAACTCGAAGTTACTTTATTTTAAATGCTTTTTCCTTTGGAAAATAAGCAGTTTCTGCTAACTCTTCCTCAATTCTTAATAACTGATTGTATTTAGCCATTCTATCTGAACGAGAAGCTGATCCTGTTTTTATTTGACCGCAATTTAAAGCTACCGCTAAATCCGCAATCGTATTGTCTTCAGTTTCTCCAGATCTGTGAGACATTACTGAAGTATATCCTGCATTATGTGCCATATTAACTGCAGAAATAGTTTCTGTTAAGGTTCCTATTTGGTTTACTTTAATTAAAATAGAATTTGCAATTCCGTTTTCAATTCCTCTAGACAATCGTTCTACATTTGTTACAAATAAATCATCTCCAACTAATTGAACTTTATCTCCAATTTTTTCAGTTAAATATTTCCAACCTTCCCAGTCATTTTCATCCATGCCGTCTTCAATAGAAATAATTGGATATTTTCCTGCTAATTCTGCTAGGTAATCTGCTTGTTCTTTACTAGTACAAACAACACCTTTATCTCCTTCAAACTTGGTGTAATCATATTTTCCATCCACATAAAATTCTGCTGCTGCACAATCTAACGCAATCATAATTTCATCGCCAAAAGAATAACCCGCATTTTTAACTGCCAAAGCAATAGTGTCTATGGCATCTTCTGTTCCATCTAAAGTCGGTGCAAAACCACCTTCATCACCAACAGCTGTAGATAAATTTCTATTATGTAAAACGTTCTTTAAATGATGAAAAATTTCAGAACCCATTTGCATTGCTTTTGTAAAATTTGCTGCTTTAACAGGTACAATCATAAATTCTTGAAATGCAATCGGAGCATCAGAATGTGATCCGCCATTAATAATATTCATCATTGGAACTGGTAATGTATTTGCAGAAACTCCGCCAACATATCTATATAAGGGCATCCCTAATTCGTTTGCTGCTGCTTTTGCTACTGCCAAAGAAACTCCTAAAATTGCATTCGCTCCTAAAACAGATTTATTTGGTGTTCCATCTAAATCAATCATTATTTGATCAATTTGATTTTGCTCAAAAACTGAAGTTCCTAACAGTTCTGGAGCAATAATTTGATTTACGTTAGATACAGCTTTTAAAACGCCTTTTCCCATATATGCTTTTCCTCCATCTCTTAATTCAACCGCTTCATGTTCTCCTGTTGATGCTCCAGAAGGAACAGCAGCTCTTCCTAAAACACCATTTTCTGTAACAACATCAACTTCTACAGTTGGATTTCCTCTAGAATCAAAAATTTGACGCGCGTGTATGTTTATTATAATACTCATTGTTTTCTTTTTTAGGTTGAAATTTCTGGATTTAAACAGAAAAGTCTTATTTATTTTTTAATATTTTCTATAAACTGATCGAATAAATATTCTGCATCATGTGGTCCTGGGCTTGCTTCTGGATGATACTGAACAGAGAAACAATTTTTATTTTTAATTTTAATTCCAGCCACAGTATGATCATTTAAATGTACATGTGTAATTTCTACATTTTCGTTTGCTTCTGTTTCTTCTCTGTTGATTGCAAATCCATGGTTTTGAGAAGTAATTTCTCCTTTTCCAGTGATTAAATTTTTTACCGGATGATTAATTCCTCTGTGTCCATTATGCATTTTATACGTTGATATTCCGTTTGCCAACGCAATTACTTGATGGCCTAAACAAATACCGAATAAAGGTAAATCTCTTTTAATAATTTCTTTCGCTGTATTTTGTGCATCTATTAATGGCTCTGGATCTCCAGGTCCGTTTGAAATAAAATAACCATCAGGCTTAAAAGCGTTTAATTCTTCGAAACTTGCATTGTAAGGAAACACTTTAATATATGCATCTCTTTTTGCTAAGTTTCTTAAAATGTTCTTTTTAATTCCAATATCTAAAGCAGCTATTTTATACGTTGCATTTTTATCACCTACAAAATAAGGTTCAGTTGTAGATACTTTTGAAGCCAATTCTAAACCATTCATATCTGGCACTTTAGCTAATTGTTTTTTTAATCCATCTATATTATCAATATCTGTAGATATAATAGCATTCATTGCTCCATTATCTCTAATATAAGCAACCAATGCTCTTGTATCAACATCAGAAATTACAACTGTATTATGCTTCATAAACCAATCTTTTAAATTTCCATCAGAATCTACTCTTGAGTGTGTAAAACTAAAATTTCTACAAATTAATCCTGCAATTTTAATTCCGTCAGATTCTACTTCGTTATCATTAACCCCGTAGTTTCCAATATGTGCATTTGTTGCAACCATTAATTGACCATAATAAGATGGATCTGTAAAAATTTCTTGATAACCTGTCATACCTGTATTAAAGCAAATCTCTCCGGTTGCAGTTCCTTCTATTCCGATAGATTTACCGTAAAAAATAGTTCCGTCCGCTAATAAAACTAGGGCTTTTTTGTGTTGTTGGTATTTCATTACTAGTTGTGTTCTTTTATTAATTGTAATTTCAATCGCATTAAATACAAAAGTAATAATATCTTAATTAGTAAACTTTTGTTGTTTATAAAATTGTATAAAAAAAAGGGATAAACGTAAACGTTTATCCCTTTTATATGATTTTTTTAGAAATATCATATTATTCTTCAGAAGTTTCTGGTGTTTCAGTTTCTGCAACATCTACAACAGTATCAGCTTTTTTTCTACCTCTACGAGTAGTTTTCTTTGCTTTCTTTCCGTTAGGATTGTAAATTTCGTTGTAATCAACTAACTCTACCATTGCCATAGGAGCATTATCTCCTTGACGATTTCCTAACTTTATAATACGCACATATCCTCCTGGTCTATCTGCTATTTTTACAGATATTTCTTTGAATAATTCTGTAACAGCATATTTATCTCTAAGATAACTAAATACAACGCGACGGTTGTGAGTAGTATCGTTCTTAGATTTTGTAAGTAAAGGCTCTACGAATTTACGTAATGCTTTTGCTTTTGCTTCTGTTGTGTTAATACGTTTGTGCTCAATTAATGAACAAGACATATTCGCTAACATTGCTTTTCTATGTGCTGTTTTTCTTCCTAAGTGGTTAAATTTTTTACCGTGTCTCATGACATTTTATTTTTACTTTCATCTTGCATCAACCCAGTTTGGGGCGCAAAATATGAAAGGTTAATCTCTATCTAATTTGTATTTACTTAAGTCCATTCCGAAGTTTAGGTTTTTATTAATCACTAACTCTTCTAATTCTGTTAATGATTTTTTACCGAAGTTACGGAACTTCATTAAATCGTTTTTATTGAATGATACTAAATCTCCTAAAGTATCTACTTCTGCTGCTTTTAAACAGTTTAAAGCTCTAACTGATAAATCCATATCTACCAACTTCGTCTTTAATAACTGACGCATGTGTAATGATTCTTCATCATATGTTTCAGTTTGTGCAATTTCATCTGCCTCTAAAGTGATACGCTCATCAGAGAATAACATAAAGTGGTGGATTAATATTTTAGCAGCTTCAGTTAATGCATCTTTTGGGCTGATAGAACCATCTGTGTCTATGTCGAAAATTAATTTTTCATAGTCAGTTTTTTGCTCTACACGAAAGTTTTCAACAGCATATTTTACATTCTTTATTGGAGTGTAAATTGAATCTGTAAAAATTGTTCCTAATGGTGTACCAGCTTTTTTATTTTCTTCCGCAGGCACAAACCCTCTACCTTTTTCTATGGTAATCTCTATGTTTAATTTCACAGATTTATCCATATTACAAATCACTAAATCAGGATTTAGTACTTGAAAACCAGAAATAAATTTTTGTAAATCTCCAGCAGTTAATTGCTCTTGACCAGAAACATTGATTGAAACTGTTTCTCTATCAGTTTCTTCAATTTGTTTCTTAAAACGTACTTGTTTTAAGTTTAAAATCATCTCTGTTACATCTTCTACAACTCCTTTAATTGCAGAAAATTCATGCTCTACACCATCAATTCTTAATGATGTAATTGCAAAACCTTCTAAAGAAGATAATAATACTCTTCTTAATGCATTACCAACTGTTAATCCAAAACCAGGTTCTAAAGGTCTAAACTCAAATCTACCAGAAAAATCTGTAGATTCAATCATTATTACTTTATCTGGTTTCTGAAAATTTAAAATTGCCATATCTTTTCTTCTTTTTAATTGTTATTCGGTTGCGCGATTTATAAGATTGAAGAAGTTCAAACAAATCCTTTGGCCGAAATGCAATGTGATTAATTTATTATTTAGAGTATAACTCTACTATTAATTGTTCTTTGATGTTCTCAGGGATTTGTACTCTTTCTGGAGCTTTAATGAATGTTCCTGATAATAAATCAGCATTCCAACTTAACCACTCGTACACATTACTGTTAGAAGCTAAAGCGCTTTCTATTGCTATCAAAGATTTAGATTTTTCTCTTACAGCTACAACATCACCATCTTTTAAAGAATATGAAGGAATGTTTAAAATTTCTCCGTTCACTGTAATGTGTCTATGAGAAACTAATTGACGTGCTGCACTACGAGAATTCGCAATACCTAAACGGTAAACTACATTGTCTAAACGAGATTCACATAACTGTAATAAAACCTCACCGGTAATACCACCGGCCCTTTGGGCTTTTTTAAATAAGTTAGAGAATTGACGTTCTAAAATACCATAAGAGTATTTTGCTTTTTGCTTTTCTTGTAATTGGGTTGCATATTCAGATTTTTTACCTCTTCTTTTTGCGTTTCCATGTTGTCCTGGAGGATAATTTCTTTTTTCAAAGTTTTTATCATCTCCAAAAATTGCTTCTCCGAATTTACGGGCAATTTTAGTTTTTGGTCCTGTATATCTTGCCATTTCTTAGTTATTAAAGTTGGGATTATGAATTAAGGCGAAACTCCTTCGATAATCTAAAAATCCAACTTTGTTAAAATTAAATTATACTCTTCTTCTTTTTGGAGGCCTACATCCATTGTGAGGTGTAGGAGTTACATCAATAATTTCTGTAACTTCAATTCCGTTATTATGTAATGTTCTTATTGCATTTTCTCTACCATTACCTGGTCCTTTAACAAAAACTTTCACTTTCCTAAGTCCAGCTTCATGAGCAACTCTTGCACAATCTTCCGCAGCAGTTTGAGCAGCGTATGGAGTGTTCTTTTTAGAACCTCTAAACCCTTGCTTACCAGCAGACGACCATGAAATTACGTCACCTTTTTTGTTTGTTAAAGAAATAATGATATTGTTAAACGAAGCTGTAATATGTGCTTCACCAACAGATTCAACAATAACTTTACGCTTTTTTGTACTTGCTTTAGCCATAATATCTAGTTATTATTTAGTAGCTTTCTTTTTGTTAGCTACAGTTTTTCTTTTCCCTTTTCTTGTTCTAGAGTTGTTCTTAGTTCTTTGCCCTCTTAAAGGAAGACCAGTTCTATGACGAATACCTCTGTAACATCCAATATCCATCAAACGTTTGATGTTTATTTGAACTTCAGAACGTAATTCTCCTTCTATAGTGAAAGATCCTACTTGTTCTCTAATTGCTGCGATTTGATCATCAGTCCAATCTTGAACTTTAATACTTTCGTCAACCTTTGCGTTAGCTAAAATTTCTTTAGCTCTACTTGCTCCTATACCAAAGATGTAAGTTAAAGCAATAACTCCTCTTTTATTCTTTGGAATATCAATACCTGCTATTCTTGCCATTACCCTTGTCTTTGTTTAAATCTAGGATTTTGTTTATTTATTACATATAATCTGCCTTTCCTACGAACTATTTTGCAGTCGGCACTTCTCTTCTTAACTGATGCTCTTACTTTCATCTGTGTTGTTTTTTTAATATCTATAAGTAATTCTGGCCTTAGTCAAATCGTAAGGACTCATTTCTAATTTCACTTTATCTCCTGGTAACAACTTAATGTAATGCATACGCATTTTACCAGAAATATGTGCTGTAACAATATGTCCATTTTCTAACTCTACACGAAACATAGCATTTGATAATGCTTCTGTAATAGTTCCGTCTTGCTGTATTGCTGGTTGCTTAGCCATATTATTTTAATGATTTTCTACTAGTTCCTGTTTTCATCAAACCATCATAATGACTGTTTAATAAATACGAGTTAATTTGCTGAATGGTATCTATTGCAACACCAACCATAATGATTAGTGATGTTCCACCATAAAACATTGCCCAAGCTTGTTGTACTCCAAATTGAACAATTATTGCTGGTAAAATAGATAAACCTGCTAAGAATAACGATCCTGGGAACGTAATTCTAGATAATACAGTATCTAATCTTTCTGCTGTATCAGTTCCTGGTTTAATTCCTGGTATAAAACCACCGCTTCTTTTTAAATCATCGGCCATTTTATTTGTAGGTATTGTAATTGCTGTATAAAAATAACTAAATATTATAATTAATATTGCAAAGATAACATTATACCACAACCCATTCATATCTTGTAACTCGCTTAACGCTGGAAACTTTTTTGCTAATGTCATTGGCAAAAACATAATTGCTTGTGCAAAAATGATTGGCATTACTCCCGCTGCATTTAATTTTAACGGAATATATTGTCTTGCTCCAGCTACATCTTTAATATCTCCAACTACAGTTCTTCTAGCATATTGTACAGCAATTTTTCGAACTGCTGTTACTAATAAAACTGATAATAAAATCACAACAAACCAAACAAATATTTCTAAAAGAATCATCATAATTCCTCCAGCACCTGCGTTAGTTGTTTTAGATACTAATTCTTGCATAAATGCGCTTGGAAAATTTGCAATAATACCAACAGTAATTAATAATGATATTCCATTACCAACTCCTTTGTCTGTAATACGTTCTCCTAACCACATTGCAAAAATTGTTCCTGCTGTTAACAATATAATAGAAGAAAACCAAAATGCGCCACCAGAAACTAAAAATGCTTGCTCTGGTAAACCGAATGAAGTTTTAATCGCTGTGATATATGTTGGCGCTTGCACCAATGTAATACCAATTGTTAACCAACGTGTAATTTGTGTAATTTTCTTTCTTCCACTTTCTCCATCTTTTTGTAGTTTTTGTAAATAAGGAACCGCAATTCCCATTAATTGAACTACAATAGAAGCAGAAATGTAAGGCATAATTCCAAGTGCCATAATTGACGCTCTAGAAAATGCTCCACCTGTAAATGCATTTAATAAGCCCATAAGACCTGTGGAAGTACTATCTTTTAACGCTGCTAATTGTAATGGATCAATTCCCGGTAAAGGAACTTGAGCCATAAAACGATACACAGCGATTAAACCTAAAGTTAAAATAAGCTTTTGTTTAAGCTCTTCTATTTTCCAAATATCTCTTAAGGTATTTATTAACTTCATATTCTACTTATAATGTAACCGCCTCACCCCCAACAGCCTCAATAGCAGCTTTAGCGGTAGCAGTAAATTTGTGAACAGTAATATTTAATTTAGCTTTAAGCTCTCCACGACCTAGTATCTTCACTAGTTCAGTTTTACTTACTACTCTATTAGCGATTAAGATATCTAAAGTTACAGTATCTGTAATTTTACCTTCATCAACTAATGTTTGTAATTTATCTAAATTAACTCCAACATATTCCTTACGGTTAATGTTTGTGAATCCAAATTTAGGAACACGTCTCTGAAGCGGCATTTGCCCTCCTTCGAATCCTATTTTTCTTGAATAACCTGAACGAGATTTTTGACCGTTGTGACCTCTAGTAGAAGTACCTCCTTTACCAGAACCTTCACCTCTTGCGATTCTTTTTCCCTTTTTTACAGATCCTTCTGCTGGTTGTAAGTTATGTAAACTCATTTCTATATATATCTTTATTTAATTTCCTCGAAAGAAACTAAGTGTTTAACTGTATTTACCATACCAATAATAGAAGGAGTTGCTTCGTGCTCTATTACTTGGTTCATTTTACGTAAACCTAATGCTTCTAAAGTTCTTTTTTGACTTTGAAGGCGTCCGATTTTGCTTTTTACTTGTGTAACTCTAATTTTTGCCATCGTTCTTAGATTTATCCGTTAAATACTCTTTCTAAAGAAATTCCTCTTTGTTTTGCAATTGTAACTGCACTACGCAATTGTAATAAAGCATCTAATGTTGCTTTTACTACATTATGAGGGTTAGAAGAACCTTGAGACTTTGACAATACATCATGTACTCCAACAGATTCTAATACCGCACGTACAGCACCACCAGCAATAACTCCAGTACCATGTGAAGCAGGTTTTAAAAACACTTTTGCTCCACCAAATTTCCCTTTTTGTTCATGTGGTAAAGTTCCATTTAAAATTGGAATTCTTACTAAATTTTTCTTAGCGTCTTCAATTGCTTTTGCAATTGCAGAGGCAACATCTTTAGATTTTCCTAAACCGTGACCAACAACCCCGTTACCATCTCCTACAACAACAATTGCTGAAAATCCAAAAGCTCTACCTCCTTTAGTTACTTTAGTAACACGTTGTACACCAACTAAATGATCTACAAGCTCTAATCCACTAGGTTTTACTCTTTCTACGTTTTTATAATTTTGATACATAATAAACTTCTTAAAATTTTAAACCAGCTTCTCTAGCAGCTTCTGCTAATATTTTTATTCTACCATGATATAAATATCCATTTCTATCAAAAGAAACTGTTTCTACACCAGCTTTAACAGCTTTTTCTGCTATTGCTTTTCCAACTGATGCCGCAATTTCTAATTTTGAACCTGTTGCAACATCTTTATCTCTAGAAGAAGCAGCTACTAATGTAACACCAGTAACGTCATCTACTAATTGAGCATATATTTCTTTATTACTTCTAAAAACAGATAACCTTGGTTTAACACCAGTACCAGAAACAACTTTTCTGATTCTATTTTTAATTCTTTGCCTTCTTTCAAGCTTTGATAATGCCATAATGCTATATATTATGCAGATTTACCTGCTTTTCTTCTTAATTGTTCTCCTACAAATTTAACTCCTTTACCTTTGTATGGTTCTGGTGCACGGAAAGAACGAATCTTTGCGGCAATTTGACCAACTAATTGTTTATCATAAGAAGTTAACTTAACGATTGGGTTTTTTCCTTTTTCTGATACAGTTTCTACTTTAACTTCTGAAGCTAATTCTAAAACAATATTGTGAGAAAAACCTAATGCTAAATCTAATTTTTGCCCTTGGTTTGAAGCCCTATAACCTACACCAACTAATTCTAATTCTTTAGTCCAACCTTTACTAACACCTTCAATCATATTAAATACTAATGACCTATATAATCCGTGTGCTGATTTATGTGGTTTACTATCTGATGGTCTGTTTAAAATAACAGTCTCACCTTCAATTCTTACAGTAATATCGTCAGAAATCTCTTGAGATAATTCTCCTAACTTTCCTTTTACCGTCACTACATTTCCATCGATGTTTAATTCAACTCCGGCTGGAATGCTTATTGGGTTTTTTCCTATTCTTGACATCTTACTATAGTATTAATAAACGTAACAAATTACTTCCCCTCCAACATTCTCTTGACGTGCTTTCTTGTTAGTCATCACACCTTTAGATGTTGAAACGATTGCAATACCAAGACCATTTAATACCCTAGGCATTTCTGATGCACTAACGTATTTACGTAAACCTGGTGTACTGATTCGTTCTAGTTTTCTAATTACTGATTCTTTTGTTTCTCTGTCATATTTTAAAGCGATTTTAACTGTTCCTTGAACTGACTCGTCACTAAACTGGTAGCTTAAAATATATCCTTGATCAAACAAAATTTTTGTCATTTCCTTCTTCAAGTTTGAAGCTGGAATTTCTACAACTCTGTGTCCTGCAGCGATTGCATTTCTAACTCTCGTTAAAAAATCCGCGATTGGATCTGTATACATATTTATTTAAAATTGCGATTTTGGTTTTTAATTACCTCTATTTATGCTACAGAATTCTCTGTGATAATTAAACCTGAAATCAGTTAATGTTTATTTACTCAAAAAAAATAGAGCGTGCAAAGATACATATTCTATTTTGTTTTT
>TARA_R110001599_G_scaffold3596_5_pt1 | contig 16551 bp, 10 predicted proteins | sample TARA_R110001599 | Tara Oceans TARA_R110001599 (sample SAMEA4398360) | marine metagenome | biome: Polar Biome; feature: [MES] marine water layer (ENVO:01000295) within the mesopelagic zone...; material: water (ENVO:00002006), including particulate matter (ENVO:01000060) such as...... | reverse complement strand
TACCGGGAGTTGAATGCTATCCTCGAGTCATTGGGTAACCCTCAGCCCGCGGGCACCCGAGTTGTCCGAACCTTTGATATGATGATGACCTTGGTTGCTTCGGGGCAGGGTGTCACGATCACACCAGCGTCCAAAGTAAAACGATATCTCCCGTGGGGAGTGATTGGTTGCTTCCTGGCCGATGTTCCACTCACGACCACGGTGTGCCTCATTCAACGATCTCGAATAGACACTACGAGCGCCTGGTGGCGATTCAGCCAGAGGGCGTTGTCCATCGACTGGGAGACTAACAGCAAGCTCGCATCAATATAGCCCGGACTATTATGTCCAAGCGCTCACATATCAGTGCGCTTGCACTACCTTTTGGCTATGGTATCGGCCCAGCCACTTAAGAAAAACCGAAGCCATGTGATTTTGAGTACACTAACGAGTACATATTTAAATCAATAAAATTTTTTATTATTTTAAATCAAATACTTATTTATATATTTCAAGTCCTCTCCTGGGCACCATATCGAATTCCTCAGCAGTCCAATAAACCTTTTCAGCAACCGCTGAATCTAAACGGCGAGCTAGGCCCTTCGTAGCCTCTGGAATCGGTTGCTATCCACGCTTTATGCATCCGTCAGATGTCTGGCAGGAAAAAATACACTACGTTGGCCGTTGAGGATCAGGAAAATCGACGCCGATACGAGAATGGCATCAATGGATGAGACGCCGCTGATCGCCAGCAGGCCGTTCTGCACCGCAAAGCCAAAGCCAGTGGCAAGCACCCAGGCAAGTACAGCCCGCCACTGCGTAGGCAGTATCGGCAAGGCGTTTGTGTCGGCCGCCACTCGCGTTTGCGGCGCCCGCCGGAGCAATAGCGCTTCTACGAGATAAATCGCGCCCACTGGCGGAATGGTGATACCCAGCAGCACCAGGAAGTTCACCAGGTAGGTCTGCGCATCCACCAGCGCCAGCAAGGTGCCCAACACACCAATGGTGACCACCACTTTCCAGTAGGTCGCACGCCGGATCACCGTGGACATGGACAGGCTGGAGGAATACAGGCACAGCACGTTCGACGACCAGGCCCCCAAAAACAGCAGGGTAAAGGCGGGCAGGCCGACGCCCATGGCCAGCAGCAAGCCGCGCAGGTCGACCTGACTCAGCGCGGAGCCGGGAATGGCCGCGAGGAACATCACGGTGGGAAAACACAGCCCAAGCGCAACAAAAGCAGCGCCCACCGCGTGGCGCGCGTCGCGGGCGAAGCGGCTGTAGTCAGGCTGGATAATCACCCCGGCGATATAGGAGCCCACCACGGCAGAGACCGCCGCGGAGAAGCTCATCGGCGTGGCGCCTGCGACCGGGCGGTTCCAGTGCGGCACCTGGTCGATACTGCCGAGCGCCGCATACACCACCAGCAGCAGCATGGCCGGCGTCATCCAAAGCGCTATTCTGTCGATGCCGCGAAACCCGCTGATGGTAACCACCACGATCGCCGCACTGCTGGCGACGATATACAACGGCACCGGCAGTTCCCAACCGTACAGGCGCGAGAAGACAAAATCCGACAGTGACCCCAGGGTGTTGCTGATCACCGCAAACCAGCCGATCAACGACAGGGCAATCACCGTATTGACCAGCTGGGCGCCGACGCCACCAAACGCCTGCGCGCAGAGCTGGTAGGTAGTAAACCGGGTAGTCGCGCCCACATGGGAGGTCAGTGAGCCCATGACCGCGAGAATCAGGCAGCCGGCAGCAAAGGCCCAGGCCGCACGCTGCAGGCCCAGGGACCCACCAATCTGCGCGGACACCAGGAACACGGCCATGCCGATGGTGCCGCCGATAATCACCAGCGCGATATGCACCCCGGACAGGGTATCCCCTGCCCCGACTCCAGGTGTGGACACGGTTACTGTTGCACCGCCTCCGCGTCTACCCCATAGACTGCGCTGGCATGCTCGGGGGTGATGAAGCCATCCAGCAGGTCCTCGCGCACCTGGCGGGGGTCCCGCTCCCGCGGATCACCATAGCCGCCGCCACCTCCGGTCATGGACTTGATCACGGTGCCCGCCGGCATCTTGATGTCATTGGCCTTCAGTCGTTCCAGGATTTCCTGGCCAGGGCGCTGGATCAGGACTGTGGGCGGGGCGCCGGAGCCGCCGCCGAACAGGCCCCAGGCCGGGGTGTCCGAGCGCTCGAACCAGAGCCACAGCGACGCATCGGACTCCACCAGGTACTCCCGGTAGGTCCCATTGCCGCCGCGATACTTGCCAGCGCCGCCGGAATCCTGGCGAATGCCGTAGCTGAGGATCCGCAAGGGATACTTGCTTTCGAATATCTCGATCGGCAGGTCCTTGAAGCTGCCATTGACGTTATTGATCAGAGAGTTGGCACCATCCCCGCCGTTGAACGCGCCCCAGCCGCCGGTGGTGGGCTCGATCATCAGGAAGAAATCGTCGTCGTGGCGCGGATCCTGCCCGGCAATGGTGATGACCATGGAGTCGCCATAGTGGGCGCCCGCGGCCTTGTCCGGCAAAACCGGAGCCAGGGCTTTCACGATCAGGTCGATGAGCAGGCCCAGCGGGGTAAAATACCAGCCACAGGGCGCCGGCTCCTGGGCGTGGAAAATCGAGCGCGGCGGCGCCTGCACGTCCAGCGCGCGGAAGGAGCCGCCATTGGGCGACACCTCCGAGCAGATCAACAGCTTGTACGCCACGCGCGCCGCGGCTACGGTCTGGGTCAACCCACAGTTGACCGGGCCCGTGGCCTGGGCAGCCGACCCGGCGAGATCGACGGTCATGCCATCGCCGGCGATGCGCACCGTCAGCTTCACGGCCAGCGGGCCGTTACCGAGCCCGTCATCGTCGATGGTGCCTTCCGCGCTGTACTCACCATCGGGGAGGGCGAGGATGGCCTCCCGCTCCTTGGCCTCTGTCTGCTTGTAGATTTCATCCCGGGCGGCGCGGATGGCGTCGGCGCCGAAGCGGTCGAACAGGGCCTGCAGGCGCTGTTCACCGGTGCGGCCGGCGGCGATCTGCGCATTGAGGTCGCCGATGGTAGCATCGCCGAAACGACTATTCAGGCGCAGCAGTTCGATCACGTCCTGCCGTGGCTTGCCCGCATCGTAGAGCCGGGTCGGGCCCCAGCGCGTGCCCTCCTGGTAGATCTCGTGGGAATCCACCGGGGTACCCGGATCCTTGGCCCCCACATCCAGCCAGTGAGCGCGCGAGGCCGCGAAGCCAACGCGGCTGCCGCGCCAGAAGATCGGCATGATGATGGTGGAGTCGTTCAGGTGGGTGCCCGTCATGTAGGAGTCGTTCATGTAGAACACGTCGCCTTCCTGGAAATAGTCCCAGCCGTAGCGCTCCGCCATGATCTTGACGCAGATCTCCAGGTTGCCCAGAAACAGGGGCAGCCCCAGGGACTGCCCCAGTACTTCACCGTTCTCGTCGATCAACGCCACCGAGCAGTCCTTGCCCTCATAGATCACCGGCGTGAACGCGCTGCGAATCAGCGTGGCGTTCATGTCGCTGGCAATGGCAATGAAGGCATTGCGAATGATTTCCGTGGTGATCGGATCTACCGTGCTCATGCTGCGGTTCCTCGCGTCAGTATCAGGTTGCTCTCCCCGTCCACCCGCAGTTGCCAGCCATCGGGCAATACCGTGGTGGCGCTCTGTTCCTCGATGATTGCAGGGCCGAAGGCCTGATAGCCCACGGGGAGACGGTCGCGCCGCAGCACCTGGGTGCCCAGGGTCGTGCCACGGAAGACCGCTTCACGCTGCCCGGTCACGGCATCGCTGCCGTCGCCGGTGACCTTGTGCGGGTGCTCGTCGTACTTGCCGATCGCGCCGATTGCGGCCAGCCGCAAATTGACAAATTCGATGGGCGCTCCGGGGCTGGAGTGGCCGTGGCGCTGCTTGTGAGTCTCGTGGAACCGTGTGCTGAGTGCGTCGATATCGAGTTCCAAGGGCAGGGCGATGTTGATGGTGTACTCCTGACCCGAGTAGCGCATGTCAGCCGAGCGCAGGAAGGAAACCCGGTCGCCAGAAATACCGTCCTCCATGACAGCTTCCCGCCCCTCGGTTGCCAGCTCCGCAAACAGGCCTTCAAGTTCCTCTGCACTTACCCCGGTTGAGGGCCGGAAAAAACTCAGAGTGAGATCGTGACGCAGGTCGGTCTGCAGCATGCCCCAGGCGGAAAAGGTACCCGGGAACCGCGGGATCAGGACTTCGCGGATATCAAGTTCCTCGGCCAGGAACACCGCCGCCATAGGTCCGGCACCGCCAAAGGCGACCAGAGTGAAGTCGCGCGGGTCCACGCCCTCGCTGACCGTAATGGTGCGCATGGCATCAGCCATAGCGGCGTTGGAAATCGCCAGGATACCCTCGGCAAATACCACCGGTTCCATGCTCGCGCGCTGTGCCAGCGACTCGATCGCGGTAGCCGCTGCCGCGGTATCCAGTGACATCTCGCCACTGAGCAGGGACTTTGCGCCCAGGCGCCCGAGGTAGAGGTTGGCATCGGTCACCGTCGGCTCCGTGCCACCGTTGCCGTAGCAGGCAGGGCCGGGCACGGAGCCGGCGCTGCGGGGCCCGACCCGGACAGCATCGTTGTCCAGCCAGGCAACCGAACCGCCACCGGTGCCAATGGTCTGGATATCCACGATCGACATCAGCAGGGGTAACCCCTCCAGCTCGGTCTCCAGGGTGGTACTGGCCTCGCCATCCACCACCAGGCTGAGATCAAAAGAGGTACCGCCCATGTCGACACACAACAGGTTGGGACGACTGGCGCGTTTGGCCAGCGATGCGCCGGCGATGGTGCCCCCCACCGGACCCGAGAGCAGGGTGAAGACGGGTTTTTCACGCGCGGTGTCGGCCGTGGTGACGCCGCCGCTGGACTGCATGATATGCACGCCGGCCTGCATGCCGCGCTCACGCAGCTGCTCCTGCAGGCTCAGCAGGTAGCGCTCGACTACCGGCGCCACATAGGCATTCATGACTGCCGAAGAGGCACGTTCGTACTCGCGCCATTCCCGCGCCACGTCGTGTGACAAGGAGATGGACACGCCGGGCAGGGCCGCCTTGAGGATTTCCCGCGCCCGCACTTCGTGCGCGGGATAGGCGTAGCTATGCAACAGGCACACGGCAACGGCATTAATGCCCTCCGCCTTGACCTTGTCGATGATCGGCTGGAAATCGGCTTCGTTTAGCGGCTCGATCTCGCTGCCGTCCCATGCCAGGCGACCGCGAACTTCGTGCACGTCCCGGCGCGGCACCAGCTGCGCAGGCTTGCTGTAACGCAGGTCGTAGAGCGCATTGCGGTTGCCTCGGGCGATGACATAACTATCGCCCGCACCCGCGGTCGCCACCAGCAGCACTCGCTCGCCGCGACGCTCCAGAAAGGCGTTGAGCCCCACCGTGGTGCCGTGTACGAAATACTCGACATCGGCGAGGTCCGGCACTACGTCCTTGATGCCATTGATCACACCGAGCGCGGGGTTTTCCCGCGTGGTCGGGACCTTGTTGACGAAGACCGGCCCATCCGAAGGCTCAATCACTATATCGGTGAAGGTGCCACCGATGTCAGCGGAAACATGATATTTGGTCATAATTAGAAGTTGTACCTGAGTCGAATGTTCCAGATTTTTCCCGGTGCCCGTGCAGAGAAGCCACCAGCCACCCACTCTGAGTTGTATTCCTCGTCCAGAGCGTTCTGGACCTGCCAGATCGCGGACCACTTGTCATCGGCATCGGTAACACCGATTCGCAGGCTGAGGAAATCCAGCGGATCGCGCGCTGTCGAGTTCTGCACGTCCCAGTACTGTTCACCGCGGCGCTCGTAATCAACCCTGGCAAACAGGTTCAGGTTGGCAAAATTCAGCGGCACTTCATACTGGCCACCCAGGTTGAAGGTCGTATCCGCCACATAGGGCGCATCATTTCCTTCCACCGTCGGGTCTACCACATACTCTTTGATCTCGCTGTCTGTGTAGCCCACGGAAGCGTAGAGGTCGAGATTCTCGGTCGCTCTCAGATTCAACTCGAGCTCTCCCCCGTACAGCTGCACTTCATCGATGTTGGTAAGAATCTGGGCACTGACCGCCCCGATAAAGGAAAAGAACTGCTGCCCTTCTACCTTGGTGGCAAACCCCGCGCCGATCAGGCGCAGGCGATCATTGAGGTACAGGCCCTTGTAGCCCACCTCAAACGACTCGGACTCTTCCTGATCGACCACGTCATTGATGCCGACCAGACCGACAGAGGCCGCCACATCGGATATGCCGTTCTGGTTGAACTGGCCACTGCGGAAACCACGACCCCAGGTTGCATACCAGTTGTGCTGGTCCGATGGCTGGTAGCGCAGAGTGACCTTCGGTTGCAGCATGTCGAAGGTTTCCTTGTTGCGCGCGCCGGGTACGCCCGCGGGAAACTGCAGGAGCGACACGTCCTGTACGCGCTCTTCCTCGTCGTAGCGCAGTGCCAGCGACAGCTCGAAGTCGGTGCCGATATCGACACTGGTCTGGCCGAACACCGCCATCGCCGTGTTGCTGTTGTCGTCAGCCAGGAAGGACGTTGACGGGTTGCGCGGGTCAGTCGTTGGTTCGCGCTCAATGCGAATAATACCGGCGCCGGTATCCACTCCGGTGGACAGGGACACGAAGCGGTCCCACTCCAGGTAATAGGTGCCCACCTCCCAGCGCACCGACTGGTCGTCGGGGGAACGGAAGCGGAACTCCTGGCTCCAGGCGTCGATCTCGAAGAAACCCGTCTGCGTACCGTCATTGCCAAAGAGTTCAGGCGGACTAATGGCTGCCGTGTAGGGGAACTGGTCGGAGTCCGACCACTCCTCGAGGTCGGTATAGCTGGTCGTTGAAATAAGCGTACCCAGGTCAGTCACCCAGTCGACCTTGAGGGCGAAGTCGTTCATGTCACGCTCACCGTAGTCGACGTTGTTGTCGCGCACGGGCAGCACGTTGTTGGCATCAATGGGGCCCGTGTCGGTACCAAAACCAATGGCGGTAACCCCATCCGGCGCCAGGTCCACGCCCTGAAACTGGAAGCCGATGCCGCGCCCCTTGTGGCGTGCCAGATTCGCTCGCAGATCGACGGTGAGATTGGCGGTAGGCTCGTAGATCAGGCGTCCGCGCAGCACTGTGTCTTCGAAACGATCAGCCTCCTCGTTGCGTGTAATATTGGTCAGGTAGCCGTCTCGATCAATATGCTTGCCGGACACCTGCCCAAACAACTTGTCTTCGACCAGGGCACCACCGTAGGATCCCTCGACCATGTACTCGTCCCCGGCACCCGCGCCAAGACTCACGTAGCCCTCGGACTCATTGGTGGGACGCCGGGTGTTGATGATGATCGCACCACCCGTGGCGTTGCGACCGTAGATGGCACCCTGAGGACCCTTAACTACCTGTACGCTTTCAACATCAAACAACTCCTGACGGAACTGGATACCGCTGAACTGCAGCACCCCGTCAACGATTGTGGCGACCGGTGCCTCGCCGTTCCGCACCTGGGTCAGGCCACGAATACTGAGGAAGCTGGTGCCAATCCCCTGTGAGGTGGCGAGTGTCACGTTGGGTGTGAGCGCAATGAAATCCTCCATGCGCTGGACATTGGCATCCTGGAGGGCTTGCGCGGTGAACGCGGTCACCGCGTAGGGCGCCTCCTGCAGGCTTTCGTCGCGGCGACGTGCCGTGACCGTAACCTCCTCCAAAACCATGGCACCCGCCGGTTTTCCGGCCTGTGCCAGCGCTAGCGGAGTCACAGGAAGCACCGCCAGTAAGGCACCTGCACGTATCAAACCCATACTCGAATTCTTCTTCATCTACTCTTCTCCCCAGATTCCATGCCCGACAGGTGGAGCCTACGACAGGCGGTTGACACAGCGGTCAGCAAGCTCCAACAGGAGCGCTACTGGCTTTAAAAATGAGTTAAATTTTTAAGTATGTCAATAATTTTTGACAATATGTGGTCATCGGGTACACTCTTCACACAACGTCAAAGGGGCCCCGCGTGGAGAAGAAAAAGAAGTCAATGATTAAGCGCTCTCTGGGCGGCCTGCTCAAGGCTCGGCGCCTAGAACAGAAGCTTACACTGCAGGAATTGGCGGACAAGGCTGATCTGTCTGCCGCATTCCTGTCACAGGCGGAGCGTGGTAAAGCCACCCCGTCAATCGTTTCACTGATCAATATTGCGCGCGCGCTGGACACGGACATTCACTACTTCATATCGCCGCCGGTACCTGCCGAACTGGTCAGCAAGGCCAGCGACCCGCGATACCTGAACATTGATTCGCCGATTACCTACCGGGTGCTGAACGCGTCCGTCCCGAACCAGCGCATGAGCGCGCTGCTCATGGATATCCCACCCGGCGTTGAACTGCCGACGGTGCACCGGGATGAAGGCGAGGATATCTTCTACATCATCAAGGGCAGAGTGGAGCAAATGATCGACGACAAGGTGTTCAGCCTCCAGGCCGGAGACTGTGTGCACATGAACACCCAACTCGGTCACAACATCGTCAACAAGAGCAAGGGTACGGCAACGATTCTCTGGGTCGGGACGCCGGTTCTGCTACCCGTGGAATAGCGGAAAATACAATGGCATTTCTGGATGTCGCGACCGAACTGGGCCGCTTCAGCGTGATGCTGCGACCGGATGCGGCCCCGGTTACCTGCGAGTACTTTGCATCGCTTGCCCGCAAGGGCACCTTCCGTGACGGCAGCATTTTCCGGATTGTATCGACCAGCAGACACGCTGGCGTTGAGGCGAATCCGATTGACGTGGTGCAGGTAGGCACGGCAGCCGGAATGGATGAGCAACGTACCCGTATCCAGCATGAGCACACTGCGCTCACCAGCCTTCGACATGAACGCTGGGTGGTGAGCGCGGCCCGCTTTGAGCCGGGCGAAGTCTACGGCAGTTTTTTTGTCTGCCTGCAGCGCGAACCAGCACTGGACTTCGGCGGCGGCAGGCATATCGATGGCTACGGCTTCGCAGCTTTTGGCAGCGTGGTCAGTGGTCACGAGGTCATTGAGCGAGCACATTTTCGTGCCGAGGAGGATACCTGCCTGACTACGCGCATAGCAGTCACCGAAATCCTGTACCGCGGCGGAGGTCAACCCTGACCCGGCGAAGGGTGCCCCTACGATATCTGGGCACTGCGGCTCTGCGCATCACCCGGGTCATGACGCCCCGCGCGGCAGACCCGAAACGGAAAATATCCCGTTCCAGAGAGCGGATATTATAGAGCGACATTCAACGTAAACAGCGATCTGATTTGAATGAACGTCCAGCAGTGTAACTTCAGCATGCGAATCAATCCTGAAACGCGTCCAGTACTTGGCCCTGACGACCAAATCGCGACAGGCCCAGAAACCCGCAGTCGAAGGCGGGGCTGCGTCCGGTAGCCAGATCGACGAGCGCTTCCCCCAGAACCGGCACAAATTTGAACCCATGCCCGGACAATCCCGCAGCGAACGAGACGTTTTTGGTCCCGGGATACCGGTCCAGAATGAAGTGTTCATCCGGTGTACGCGTGTAAAAGCAGGTCTGATGGTCCACGCGCTCGCCCACAAGGCCTGACAGGTGGTCATGCACGAAAGCCTCGATCCGTTGAGCATCCGCAGCATCCGGTGCCCTGCTGGCAGCCAAAGGGTCACTCACCACCTCCCCTCCGCTGTGCTCAGCTACCTTCAAACGCCCCTGCGTTGTCGGAAAGCCATAAAACTGGCCGTGCGGGAGGTCAAAGAAAAAGCCGCTCTGGTAGCGGTGGTCATCGCAACGAAACCAGTGCAGGTGTTTACGGTAAACGGTCAGCGGCAACTCAAGTGCTTGCAATAGCCGCGAGCTCCACGCCCCTCCCGCGACCACCATCGCAGCGGCACTGTATTTGCCATTTTCAGTACTGACTTCCACCCCCGAAGGAACGGCCTGCCAATCAACCACTGACTCTCCCCAACGATGCTCGGCACCGGCTGCAGTCGCCTGCTCCAAATGCGCCAGCACGCACTGCTCGACGGGCAGCCAACCGGCATCGGCTTCGCGAAGCGCGGTAAAACCAGATGGCGGGCTGAACTGGGGCAACGAATTCTCGGCCGCCGCTTCGACCTCCAGCTGATGCTCAGTCGCGGACTTCAGCACACCCGCAATGATCTGACTGCCCGCAGGACCGAAATATACAACGCCGCTCCGGCGAAGCAAGGTGGAATCGAGTTGATCCCAGAGCTCATAGCTTCGCTTGAGCATGGGGACGTAGTTGGAATGCTCAAAATAAGACAGGCGAATCAGCCGCGATTCACCATGTGAGCTACCCCGATCATGCGCCGGTGGAAAGCGATCAATCCCCAGGCAGCGCAGCCCGCGCCGGGCGGCGTGATAGAGCGCGGCGCTGCCGACACCGCCGGTGCCGAGGACGATCAGGTCGTAGTGACTAGTCACACCGCGCCAGGGCCGCGCTACGCCCTGCCAGGCGACCAAAGAACGTGGCGTCACCTACCGACATTCCACTGGCGTAGCCCTGTGCCGTGCGCGGCAAGCCTGCGCTTGCGCGACCAGCCGCATACAATCCGGGAATGGCCTCACCGTCGATGTTCAGCACTTCACCCGAAGGGCGGGTCTGAAGGCCGCCCAGCGTGAACATAAGCGGGCCCACAGTACCGGGCATGATCACCGCCCGCATTTCCTCGGCTGAGTATTCCACCAGCGCGAAAGGACCTTCCGTGAGCGGCTTCAGCCACTCCGTTGTCTTGTGCAACAAGGGATCTTTCCCCGTCGCCGCATGCGCATTGAAATAATTGACCGTTTGCTCGAGCGCACCCTCAGGGAACGGTGCCTCAGCCGCGAGCTCTGCAATCGTATCGCCAGTCGCCACCAGCCGTGGCCGCTCAAGGTAGTCGGAGGGCTCGAAATCCTCGTTCTGTACAAGCAAGTAGAAACGCTTCCGGGGCTGCTGGCAGGAGTACCAGGCGAGGCGAGCGAGGTACGTATCTTCATTGATATACCGCTGGCCCAACTCGTTCAGGAGTATGCCGTAGGTAAGCTTTGCCGGCGGGTACAGAGGAAACGACAGGAATGCCTGCTCCATGTTGATGGCGATGCCCCCCGCGGCCATACCCAGAACAATCCCGTCACCCATGTCGTAGGTATTACCGTAGGGCACAGCGTAGGAATGTACTTCCGGCATGTAGCGCCTGGTCATTGCTTCGTTCATCACAAAGCCGCCCGTGGTCAGGATGACCGCCCGCTCTGCCCGAATTGCCACGTCTCGGTTCTCATGTCGGACCATGGCGCCGCGGACACGCCCCTGCTTGTCAGTGAGCAGCGCTGTAACACGGGTGTCGTTCAGAATATCCACGCCTGCGTCTACAACGTGCTGCATCAGGGCGTCCATAAAAATCTTGCCGCCCTCATCGCCTTCCTTGGACGGTACGTGGCCACGGGGTATCGGGGTCGCCACCTTGTTGAAAGGATGCGCCTTTTCATTACCCGTGTAGAGCAGCGATTCATCGGTCAGGGGCACTACGGTACGCTCCAGAAACGCAGCGCGCTTGTAGCTGACACCCAGCGATTCCGCCCAGTCAAAGTGAGCGGCTGCGCCCTCGGCATAGATACGGATTTTTTCGGCATCACCGTACTCGCCAAGCGCCTCGGTGAGGTAGGCAATCATGTTTTCAGTGCTGTCTTCCAAACCGAGCGCTTTCTGCAGCGCGGTGCCACCACTGCCACCGAGATACATTTCGCAGCTGGACATGGCGGTCGAGCCACCCCCTGCGCTGGCGCGCTCAACCACGAGCACGCGCGCGCCCAGAGATGCGGCCTCCAGCGCTGCTGAAGCGCCCGCACCACCGTACCCACATACCAGTACATCAGTGCTGGCGAAAAAGTCATCAACCGACTCAAATGAACGAATTTTTCCCGGTGGTAGCTGTTGGCTCATGCTGAACTCCTGAACTGGTTAACACAGTGAACTGTGATGCTGGCTCGAAAAAAACTCTCGTATACGTTATGCAGCGCGCAGAAATAGATCCGCGCGCATCACTTCCCCTTGCGCACACTGACCGGAATGCCACTCAAACGTGGCATGGCATTTATGGCCTGACGATCATGAACGCTGCTGGTCAACAGATTGGTGGAGACCCCCGCACAAGCACCTTCTTGCCGCCGCCCCGGCAGGTTTCCAAAGCCATGGGTGATCGAGACCACACCGCTGCGCAAATCCGGATCCGCTCTGGCCAGAGCCTCCAGCGCGCCATGGCGCGACTCAATAACGACCCGCTCATCGTCGTGTATATGTTCTCGCGCCATGTCCGACGGGTTCATGTAGGCGGGATTGAGCGGCAGACGCTTCTTTATTGCGGGCAGGTCCTTGCAGGCTGAATTGAGTGCGTCACGTTCACGACGCGCTGCCAGACGATAGGGGAACGCATCGTCATCTTCCTCAGTCAGCACGATTGAGAGCTCCCTCGCCACATCCTCCGGCATTGTTGTGAAGCCGCCGATTTCCGCCGAATCTCCCGGCTCGACGAGCACCGCCGGGCCGTCCAGAACGAGACCATGCGGATGCGCAGCAATTTCCTCCAGTGAAAGCGGGCAATGTTGCGCCGCAATCTGCAGCAGCTCATCGGTGGTAGGTGGCGTGGTCATATCCAGCGGCTGCCCCCAGTAAGAAAGTTGCAGGTTGAGCCGCTGCGCAAGCCCCCAGAAATAATACCAGTCGTCGCATACTTCCGAGCCCTGTGGGGGACTCGCCACGGCTGGGGTATAGCGCGTAAAGGGTTCGGGAAACAGCAGCGCCTCATAAATGAACATGGGTAGATCCGACCTTTCGTACTGCAGGGTGGGCGGCAGTATGTAGTGTGCAAGCTCCGCGGTGGCAGTCATGCGATGGTCGATACACACCAGAAGGTCGAGGCTGCCCAGCGCTTCCACCGTACGACGCTGATCGGGCATGGCAAGCGCTGGATTACCGCCATGTACCAGCAGCGCCCGCAAGCGGTCGGCGCCCGGTTCCAGTATTTCATCCAGCAGGGACCCGGTGGGTAATTCGCCATCCAGCAGCCCAAACCCGAATCGGCTGTGATAGCCCTCGTCCCACCAACGCTGCGCAGGGATGACTTCAGCCTTGCGCGGCCAGCGCGGTAAAATTGCGCCGGGATTGGGTACTTCTTCGCCTTCACGGATAAACCGCCCGCAGACGACATTCAACAGCTCTACAAGGTGTTCAGCCAGATTGGAATGAGGTGACATATCCGGCCCGGTCGCGCTGGTAGCCGCACCACGATTGCTCTGCAGTGCAAACAGTTCAGTTGCCTCCACGACCTGCTGGGCAGGCACTCCGGCTCGGCGCGCCACATGGTCGAGAGTAAACGGCTGCAGGCTTTTTCGGAGTTCGTCCAGATCGGTCACATGCCGTGCGCAGAAGTCCTGATCGTGCCAGTTGTTCTCCAGAATCAGCCTCAGCATGCCAGCCAGCAGAATCGCGTCCTCACCCGGCCTCGGCTGCTGGAATACATCGGCGTTGCGAGCGGTTTCTGTACGCCGTGGATCGATAACAATCAGTTTCATCCCCCGCTGCTGCGCCTGTTTCAGGCGCTTTGCCGGATTGCGGGTATCGAACCCGACGGTCGAAATGGAAACCAGTGGATTACTGCCCACTATCAGGAACACCTCGCCCCTGTGGAAAGGATCCCTGCCGGCAGGCCACACCCCCAGGCGCCCGGCCGTAACGTACTTCGCGGACTGGTCGATAGTCACGGTCGAAAAGGCTTTGGGAGACCCCAACGCCCGCAGCCAATCGTTCAACATCATCAGGGAAGATGAGGTGAAGAACGCCCCGCCACCCTTGTAGCCACCGATTGCAGCGGGGCCATGGTGTTTCAGCACAGGCTGCAACCTTGCAGCAATTTCGTCTAAGGCCTGCTCAATACTGATGGGCTCGAAGCTACCATCGGGTTGTCGTTTGAGCGGGCGCACAATACGGTCGGGGCTGTTGTGTGCAGCACCTGACTGCAAGCCCTTGAAACAGGCGTAGCCCAGTGTAAACGGGTCGTCCCGGTCCGCGTCTATGCTTACCACCCGGTCGTCCTCGTCGACCGAAACCCTGACCCCGCAGTGCCCCATGCAGAGACGGCAGAAGGACTGTGCTTTACGGGTTACCATAATGAGCTGCTCCCGAAGCTTTCTGGCCAGACCGGATCAGCGGCACGCATAACAGCGCCACCACCATCAATAATGTCAAAGCCAACAGTAGCACCTGATAATCGCCTGTAGCGTCAAACAAAACGCCAGAGAGGACAGGTGCCAGCGAGGAGGCGCTGATTGCGAAAAGGGTCATGGCACCCATGACCGTACCGTACTGTGGCAATGGGAACAGTCGCCCGATCATCGCGCCCCAGAAGGGCATAAAGCCGCCACCGCTGACCGCAACCAACGCAGTCGCGTACACCAGATCCTGGTAATCTTGCGCGCCGCGGAAAAGTAGCAGCGCAACAACATTGATACTGAGGAGCCCCGCGAAGACCACACGAATATCCAACTGATCACAGAAGCGCCCAACAAGCGGGCTGAAGACGATCCCCACAAGGGCATACAGGGAAACCAGCCAGGCCGCCTGGTCACGGTCGGCACCCCGGTCGAGCGCGAAGAAGGCAATATTGGCGAGCACCGTGGTGAACATCGCAACCATGACGGCAATGCCGAAACCCGCCAGCCAGAAACTCCGATCGCGCAGTATCGTCGCCAACCCGGGTAGCAGCCGCTGTGAGTGAGTATCGGCGGCGAGCTCCGCTTTCGACGGATCATCCCCGTCTGGTCCGAGGCCGATCATTTGCGGCCGATCAATAATCGTTCGCCACGACAGGAGAGGAATCACCACCGCTACGGTAAGGCCAACCGCACGCACCGCGATGCGCCAATCGTAGGCCTCAATAACCAGCGCAATCAGGGGCGGCACAACGAAGCCGCCCAGCTGCGTGCCAAGCGCTGCAATACCTATAGCCAGGCCGCGCTGACGCAGAAACCAACGCGACAGCAATACCGGCGCAAACAACATACTCAGGGTGACTGTCCCCGCTGCGACCAGTACAGCGTAGCTCGCTATGAAGCCCCAGACTGTTGGGGTATATGACATCGCGACGAAACCGCTGCCCATGACGATTGCGCTGCAGCTTACAATCAGACGGATAGAGTGACGGTCCAGCCAATCGCCCATTTTCGGCGCCAGCAGGCTTGTCGTGATGGCGCTTCCCGTAAGCCCGAGCATCACCAAAGCGCGACCTGAGGAGAACTCTTGTTCCACCTCGCCGGCGAGCAAGCTGTAGAAATAGATCGAGATACCGGCTGCTACCGCTTGTACCAGTAGACAGACCAACACTAGCCACCAGCCATAAAAAAATGGCGTTGACTTGACTTCGCTAACTGTTCGCATTGTTATTATCTCAGAGGGCGCCCTTGCGCGAATCGCGCGGGCTCCCTACCACAAAGGACGCATCTGGAAATGCATGCGGCGCTCACGAATCGCCGCCTCCCGCTCCGCCGCGGTAACGCGCACCGTATCAGCCGGCAAGAAGTCGTCGAGGTCGGCGAGCGCCACCTTCGTCACTTTTGGAATCAGTGTACTGCTGCAGCCAGTCCACCGGCCCTGAAACGCGCCTGAAGCGTGACCCGCAGGGTCCAGCCAGTTATGCACGCCTGGATCATCCAATGACAGCACGAAACGCACCACCCCGTCCGCATCTACATGTGCCTGGGCATCGTTCAAACTGCTCTGGTTGTTCATCCAGTCGATAGTCTGGTAAATGTCATTGGTGAGAATCGCTGACCAGTAGACGCAGTCCTCGGGAACCTTGGCTTCCACGACAAGCGCCTCACTGGCATTAATCTCGTAGGCCCCCTCATAATAAAACTGACCCTCCAGTGAGCCGGGCGTATGCATTATCCGCAAGCGGTTGAGGTAGCCGGCCTTGCGCATGTCCTCCACGTGGGTAACGAGCGACAGTGCGACGTCGCCGATGCGCCGGGAAAGCCTGCTCAAGCGCGCCTCAAGCTCTGCGGCACTAGGCCGGTCACGTTGTACCCCCGTGTCCAGGCGCTCTATGGCAACTCGCCAATCTCTTTCATTCGCCCAGTCCGACGACATCTGCCGAATCATCAGGAACCCCGTACCGGGATGCAGCTCCCACCAATCGCCACTGTAACCCTGTGGCCGTTTGCGACTGAGCAGTACATCGAAGCGGCCCTGATCATCGATGCCGAGGTCGTTGAAATCATTGTAGGAAAGCGCCTGAAACGAAGAGGGGCCCTCTTCAAACGCCACCTCATCCGCCAAGGCGCGAAACTGAGCCATTTTGATGACGCGCACGCTGCCGCTCTGCCCCCTGAGCCGATAGCTGCCATGGTCGTCTACGTTCGCATTCAGGTAGACCGTATCCGCATTCGGTTGGAAGATGTTAATGACGGCACCCAGCGATGGCAAGAACACCGGGTGTGACTCGTCAGCGCCCAGCGCCTCCAGCACCTCTCGCGCCATCGCCTGAAGAATGAGTGTA
>TARA_R110001599_G_scaffold215615_7_pt1 | contig 16553 bp, 14 predicted proteins | sample TARA_R110001599 | Tara Oceans TARA_R110001599 (sample SAMEA4398360) | marine metagenome | biome: Polar Biome; feature: [MES] marine water layer (ENVO:01000295) within the mesopelagic zone...; material: water (ENVO:00002006), including particulate matter (ENVO:01000060) such... | reverse complement strand
CGTGGTCGGATCGCATTGGTAGACGAGCCGGCGATCGGGATCTTCGACGCAGCTTTGGCTGCAGAAGCCAATGGTGACCTGACATTTCAAGACATCGGAAACATGACGGTAGATGAAATCGACAGCCTCATGGCGCTGTTGGAAACCCTTCGTCAACAGGGGTTCTTTGTAGGGAGCTGGGTTTCGCCCGATCAAGCCGAGGCCCTGGTTCATGCCGACCGTGTGTCGGTGCAAAGCATGTGGTCGCCCTCATACGCCAATCTTGGGCCCATGAAAGACGTCTTTCGGGAAAGCTTCCCACGGGAAGGCTATCGTGCGTGGCATGGCGGCGCATCCTTGGCCCGCCACCTGACCGGGAGCAAGCTCGACATGGCGTATGATTATTTGAATTGGTGGTTAACCGGACCTGCCGGAGCCGTGATGGCGCGACAAGGCCACTATATGACCAATGCCGAAGGCTTGCGCGAATACCTTAGCCCCGAGGAGTGGGGATACTGGTATGATGGTGATATCGCACGGTGTGATCTTAAAGGCCCCGACGGCAGGATCGTGGTCCGCCAGGGTCAGCGCCGCCCCGGCGGTGCCTACCGCGAGCGGGTCAGTCGGATAGCGCTGTGGAACACTGTAATGGACGAATATAACTACGCCGCCCGTTCGTGGAACCGTTTCATCGCGGCCCTGGGGGCAGCGACACCATGACTGGAAAGCAACCCAATTCCGGTCAGGAACCGCTTTACGATACCATCAGCCGCATCTTGCGCCATAATATCACATCCGGGCGTCTGCCCGATGGACTGGTGCTGATCGAAGGCCCCATTGCAAAAGTGATGCAAACAAGCCGCGCACCCGTGCAGGCGTCTTTGCGAATGCTCAACGCCGAAGGGCTTATTCACCGGTTTCGGGGGCGCGGCTATCTGGTTGGCCCCGCCTTGCCCGGGCTTCGCCCTATCCGCAAGTCACTGGATGAATTCGACTTTGAAATCCCGTCCTCATCCCGATCCGCCTTGGCTGTCCGGGGTACGTGGCAGCGCGTCTATGACAAGGTCGAAGCCGAAATAGCGGCTTGCCAGATCTTTGGTGAATTCAGGGTGATAGAGACAGAATTGGCCAACCATCTTGGCGTCAGTCGCACGGTGGCACGCGATGTGCTCAGCCGTCTGAACGAACGCGGGTTGATACGAAAAGGCGCCACTTCGCACTGGCTCGCTGGTCCGCTGACCGCGCGGACACTGCGCGAAAAGTTTGAACTGCGCAGTATCATGGAACCTGCGGCCCTGCGATTGGCCGCCGATTGGATGGACCACGCCCAGATCGCGCGGGTTTGTGACCAGATTGAAAGCGGCATGACCAAGGACGCCGCAGAGCTTGAAGACGCGCTCATGAAATACTGCCTGTCCCGGGCACCCAACAGCGCGTTGGTCGAAATCATCACCAACAACCGCTTGTTGCTATCGGCCATGGACAAAGCCCTGAGCGACCTGGGTCTTCCGGTGGATACCGTGGCGCTGGACCAATACGGGACGCTGTTTCGGCTGATCAAATCACACCAGATCCACGCGGCGACCGAGTACCTTCGCGAACACCTTCGCATCCTGTCTTACAAAAGTTTGGCACGGCTGAAAATTGTCGCCTTGATACCCGAGAGCGACTCGATTCCCAAATACCTCAGCCGAGTCTAAAAAAACGGATTTTGCGTTCGATGTTCATTTAGTTTTGAGGATTTACCTGCGATTTTGGCTATATTTTCAACTGAATGACGAATTTAGTGCAATAAATTCTTAAATAATGACTCTTGCAATAAAATGAGATCAGTCATTTCATACGTTATACATTATTGTGAAGATGCGATCGGACTGACGCTCTAAGCAGTTCGCGACGGACGATCGCACCTTGGCTTCACAAAAAAAGAGGGCTCTATGACGCAACGCGACCCTATATTCCGACTGGAAGGTGTGACGCGCAGATACGGTAATTTGACGGCGCTAGACGGCATTGATTTCGTCGCGGAAGACAATGCCTATATCGCCTTACTCGGGCCTTCGGGTTCCGGTAAAACGTCCCTGTTACGCGTGATCGCCGGTTTCGAAACACCGGATGCAGGGCGCATTTGGTTCCAAGGGCGCGATATCACGGATTTACCCGCACATGAACGTGGCATCGGGTTCGTGTTCCAGAACTTTGCGTTGTTTCCGCACCTTACGGTTTTCGAAAATGTGGCGTTCGGCCTTCGTCACGGCGCGCAGGCGCTGCCAAAAGACGAGATAACGGAACGTGTAAAATCGTCGATAGAGATGGTGGGCCTTGCCGGACTGGAAGATCGCAGTCCGGAACAGATATCCGGCGGCCAGAAACAGCGTGTGGCGCTGGCCCGTTCGCTTGTGATGCAGCCCAAACTGGTGCTGCTTGACGAACCGCTCGGAGCGCTTGATGCCAATCTGCGCGAACGCATGCAAGTTGAACTGCGCGCTATCCGAGAGCGGCTCGATGTCACCTTTCTGCACGTGACGGGAAGCGAAACCGAGGCGCTGGCGATGGGTGATAAAGTTGCGGTTCTCGATGCCGGCCGGATCGTTCAATACGACACCCCAGATACAATCTATGATGGCCCGGTTGTTTCCGATGTTGCAAAGTTTCTTAATCGTTTCAACCTGTTTGAAGGCAGTCTTGAAAACGGAATCTTCACTGGGGCGTTTGGGGCAGTGCCTGTCACAAACCCACGCAAAAACAAAAGCGACACATATGCCATTCGGTATGATCGCACCCAGATATTCGACGCGGGCGATGCCAACCTGCCAGGCCCGGCCCTGCCTGCCCGGTTCCTGGCGAGCGAATACCTTGGATCTTCGATCATCTTCCTGTTCGAAACCGAAGATCAAAAGACGGTCGAAGTCGATCACCACCTGAGTCTCGGCGAACCACGGCCTTTGACGGTTGGCGAAAACTACACGCTCTCGTGGAATCCCGAACACGCGATCGTTTTTGGCAAGGAGACAGCAAGATGACCGCCACAAGCCGCAACAGGCAGAAGAAAACGACTTTTCGCCTTCTCGCCCCCGGTGTCGTTTGGATGATCCTGTTCCTTATCGCGCCTATCATGATGATCGTTTACGTGTCGTTCTGGACCCAGACGACCTTCGCGATTAACTCGACACTGACACTGGACAGTTGGAAAAACTTCTTCGCATCAGAGGCTTATGTCGGTGCGTTATGGACGACGATCCGCCTTTGGCTCATCGTTCTTACCCTGACCTTCGTCATCGGTTACCCGGCGGCGCTTTACGTGGGCCTAATGGTCAAGAGCAAGACAATCTCAACCGTTTTGCTGGTTCTTTGCGTGATCCCCTTCTGGACCTCTTTCCTGATCCGTGTGCTTGCGTGGCGACCGATGCTTGGCAAGGAAGGCGCGATCAACATCATTCTCCAGAAACTCGGACTTATCCAAACGCCGATCGAGGTTCTGCTGTTCTCAGAACTTTCGGTGATCATCGGCATGACGCAGATTTACGTGGTGTTCATGGTGGGGCCGATCGCGTTCATGCTGGGCCGCATCGACCACAATATCATCGAAGCCGCCCGAGATCTGGGTGCCGGGTTCGGGCGTATCTTCTGGAAGATCATCTTTCCGCTCAGCCTGCCGGGGGTCGTCGTCGGCGCGATCTTTGTGAGTGTGATGGTGTTGGGTGAATTTGCCACTTCGGGTGCGCTTTCGGGGCGCAAAGTCAACCTTCTGGGCAATATCATCGTGACCCAGGTCGGATCATTGAAATGGGCGATGGCGTCGGTTGTCGGGGTGATCCTTACCATCCTGCTGGGCATCGTGGTGGCGGGTTTCCTGCGCATCGTTGATCTGAAACGGGAGATATAATCGATGGAATCCAAGGTCTTGAAACCGATCCTCGCTGTTTATGTCGGCTTGTTCATCCTGTTCCTATACGGTCCGTTCATTGTGTTGGGCATCCTGTCCTTCCAACAAGGGCCAGAGGGCGGCCCGCAGTTTCCGATCATTGAATGGTCGACCTACTGGTACAAGCATCTTTTTGGTCTGACCCCGCCATCCCGCATCGCGCCCCTGCCCGTGGGAGAGGCACTGGTACGTTCACTAACATTGGCCTTTATGACCATGGTTACCGCAACCGTGCTGGGTGTCATGGCTGCACAGGCTTTCCGCAAGCGGTTTCGCGGCGCGGGCATCGTGTTTTACCTGATCGTGTTGGGCATGATGGTGCCCGGTGTCCTGACCGGCTTGGGGACTTCGCTGTTGGCCAACAACGTCGTGGGGGTTGAACGTCACTGGTGGAGCACGGCGTTTCTGGCCCATGTGGTTTACACTTTTCCCTTTGCTTTCCTTGTGATGCTGGCCATTCTTAACCGCTTTGACGGCTCTGTTGAAGAAGCATCGTGGTCGTTGGGCGTGTCGCCGATGACGACATTTCGCAAGGTAACATTTCCGCTTATCTTCCCTGGGGTCCTGTCGGCGATGCTGTTCGCATTTACCCTCAGCTTTGATGAATTCCCTCGCACTTTGTTCGCATCGGGACGTGACCAGACCCTGCCACTGGCGATTTACGGAACATTTTCGGTCGAAATCCACCCGAACATCTTTGCATTCGGGGTGATGACGACACTGTTCTCGTTCGCTCTATTGGCTGTCTATGGCATCTTGATGGGCCTGAGCGTGCGGCGCGCCAAAAAGATGGCGATGCAGGAGGATATCGCATGAGCACCGTAATCGTAACCGGTGCCGGATCAGGCATAGGCCTTGCGGTCGCAAGAAAGCTTGCCGCGCTGGATTATAATGTGGTGGTCAATGATTATGACGGCGATGCTGCCAACAAAGCCGCCGATGACATTGGCGGACTGGCCGTGCAAGGCGACATTTCGAACGAGGCCGATGTCGCAGGGATGATACAAGCCTGCGTTGACGCATACGGCCCTGCAACACATCTGGTAAACAACGCAGGTCACGTCCACCAGTCCCGGTTTGTGGATCTGGACCCTGCCGAATTCGACCGGATGATTGCCGTGCACCTGCGCGGAACGTTCCTGTGCACCCGCGCGGTGTTGCCCGACATGCTGACCCGGAAATCAGGCTGCGTGGTGAACATGGCCTCGCAGCTTGGCCAGATTGGCGGTGTTGAGCTGGTTCATTATTCTGCGGCGAAGGCGGCCATAATCGGGCTGACCAAGGCTTTGGCACGAGAGGTATCGAACCAAGGCGTGCGTGTTAACGCAGTGGCCCCCGGCCCGATCAACACCCCGCTGGTGCGCGCGCTCTCGGAAGATTGGCGCAATGCCAAGGCCGCCGACCTGCCATTGGGCCACTTCGGAGAACCGGAGGACGTGGCAGAAACCGTTGCGTTTCTATGTTCCGACGCGGCACGCCTTTATGTGGGCCAGACACTGTCACCAAATTCGGGAGACGTAATGTTATGACATCAATCGCATTGATCACGGGGGCCGGTATCGGCATTGGACGTGCGACGGCCAAGATGCTCGCCGCACGGGGTGATCACGTCGTCGTCACCGATGTTCTCGAGGATGACGGCCGCAGCGTCGTTCAGGAAATTCGCAAAGCCGGCGGTGAGGCCGAGTTTCAGCACCTGGATGTAAGAGACACTACCCGCGCCAACTCTGTGGTCAAGGATATCGAGACCCGCTTTGGCAGGATTGACACCATTGTCGCCAACGCGGGTATCGCGCGCCGGGTACCGATAGAACAGCTAACCGACGAAAAATGGGACCAGACCTTTGACATCGACCTCAAGGGGATGCTGCGGGTCATTCGCCCGGCGGCCGCTGGCATGAAAGCGCGCGGCGGCGGTTCGATTATCTGCTTATCCTCGATCATGGGTGTGGCCTATGGGTGGGATGAGCATGTGCATTATTCATCGGCCAAGGCCGGTGTGGTCGGGTTGGTGCGCGGACTTGCGGTTGAATTGGGCCGCAGTGGGATACGCGTGAACGGCATCGCGCCGGGTTACATCCGCACCGCCCAGCTTTTATCCGAGAAACATTCCCTTGGCCCCGAAGGTGCCAAGACCGTGGGCGATATCGTCCCATTGGGCCGCATCGGACAACCCGATGACATCGCTGATGTGGTGGGATTTCTCGCGTCGGATGCCGCGCGCTATCTGACCGGACAAGTCATTACGGTGGACGGTGGGCTGATGGTCGGGCGCTACTGAACACGTACGGAGGGCCAGCCCTCCGAAACTGCAAAAATAAAACGACCTCAACAAGGAGAAGACAAGTGACACACTCAAATTTCTCAAGGCGCAACTTTCTGAAGACGACTGCTGGCGGGGCCGCGCTGGCAGCCGGTGGGATGCCGTTCCTTGGTGCCCAACAAGCCTTTGCCGCGAACCTGGGCAATCAGGAACTGCGCACAGTCGGCCTGTCCGTGACTGTGCAAGAGCGCATATTGAACGATTTCAAGGCGCAGTCGGGCGTCGGATCGGTCAGCGGCAAGGCAGATATCTTTCCAAACACCCAAACCGAAATCCTGTCTGGGTCGGATGCATACGACTGCTGGGAGATCATCGGCGAACGTCTGGCCGCAATGGTTGCCACAGACAAATTGGCCCCGGTCGCTGCGGCGGATCTGACCAATTGGGCCGGTATTCGCGAAACCTTCACAAAGCCGTCGGACCGTTGGGCGCTGAACCAGCAAATCGTCGGTCAAATCTGGGAAGACGAAAGCCAGACACGCCTGAACATGGTGCCGACGGTTTATAACTACGATTCCATCGGTTATCGCCCCGATCTGGTAGACGCCGAGGAAGCATCGAACTGGTCGGCGTTGTTTGACCCGAAGTTCAAGGGCAAGACCGGCCTCAACGTTGACCCTCTGATTGCCTTTGGTCAGGCGGTTCTGGCCATGAACGAACTGGGACTTCTTGAAGTAAGCAACCCGGGGAACCCCGATGCAGCAGCCATCGAAGAAGCGGCCAAGTTCCTGATTTCGAAAAAGAAAGAAGGTCAGTTCCGCGCACTTTGGGGCGACTTCGGCGAACTGGTGAACCTGCTCGCATCGGGCGAGATGGTGATTGCCGACGCATGGCAGCCTGCTGTCATGGCGGTCAAGGCGCAGGGTGTTGAATGCTCCTATGCGACGATGAAAAGCGGCTATCGTGGCTGGGCGATCGGCGTGGCACCGCTAAAAACCTCTCCGAACCTCGAAGCCGTCACTGCATATGCCGATTACTGGCTCTCCGGTCCTCCCGCGATTGCCGTGTCCGAACAGGGTTATTATTCGCCGACCACAAACGTCAAGAACGTCATGGATCCCGATAAATACGCGTTCTGGTACGAGGGGAAACCCTGGGTCGGCGAAGCCGAGCGCGGCATCAAGGAAGGCGACCTGCGCGACGGCGGTTCATTGGAAGAGCGTGCGGCGAACGTCGCTTACTGGCACCAGTGGCCCGACGAATATGACCTTCTCATCCGCAAATGGGACGAATTCCTGTCAGCCTAAATCACGGATGGTTCAGCCGGGTTACCGGCTGAACCCACCCTTCCCTTTTATCACGAACAGGACGTTTCCCTTGGCCTACGATCTTCAGCTCACAAATGTCTACAAGACCTACGACAATGGAACTCCGGCGGTCATCGACTTCAATCTGAGCGTCGAAAAAGGCGAGTTCATTGCCTTTCTTGGCCCCTCGGGCTGCGGAAAATCTACGACCTTGCGGATGATTTCCGGCTTCGAGACAGTCACCTCAGGCGACCTGATGATCCGAGGCAAACGCGTAAACGATCAGCTACCCGAAAAACGCCCGACCTCGATGATCTTCCAGAACTACGCGCTGTTTCCACACATGAACGTGCGGCAGAACGTCCTGTTTGGCCTTGAAGTCAAGCAAATGCCAAAGGCGCAGGCCGATCGCAAGGTTGATCAAATCCTTGAAAAGCTGGGTCTGAGCGATATTGCCCAGATGCCGACAGCACGGCTATCGGGCGGCCAGCGACAGCGTATAGCCCTGGCACGTTCGCTTGTGGTCGAACCGGACATCCTGTTGCTGGACGAACCGCTTGGCGCGCTTGATGCAAACCTTCGCAAGAGTATTCAAAACGAACTGAAGCTGCTGCAGCGCGATCTGGGCATCACTTTTGTGTTCGTGACCCATGCCCAATCCGAAGCGCTTGCCCTGTCGGACCGTATCGTCGTGATGAATGCGGGCCGGATCGAACAGATCAGCCCGCCGCGCGAACTGTACACGCGTCCCAGCAGTCAGTTTGTGGCCCGGTTTATCGGTTCCAACACGATCCTGCCCGGCACGGTCACATCGCAGCAGAACGGCAACGTGTTTCTGCAAACAGCGTTCGGCAATTTGGCCGGTGCCAACCGCGCCAAAACCGATGCACATGTGGGTCGCGAGATGAGCATAATCCTGCCCGCGGAGGCGGTTGATCTGGTTCCCGCCGATGTGCCCGAATCAGAAATGCGCGCCGCCTTTGGTTCAAACGCGATCCCCTGCACCATAGAACGTTTGCAGATCGTGGGTCACATCATGCACATGGTCGTGCGTTTTGATGATGGCAAGCAGATCAATGTCGAAGGCCATGTCGACAAGTATCGCGACAGGTTGAAAGCCGGGGGAAGTGCTTTCGTCGCGTGGAAATCCGCCAATGCTACCGTGATCGACCGCTAGGACGCAAAACAATGGTTCATGCCACCGCAACTGAGATTTCAGAACGCCTGAGGACGGGAAAACTAGACCCGGTTACGTTGGCCGAAGAGGTATACGAGCGCCTCGAGCAACATGGCGACAGCGCGATCTATATCGAAACCACGCGCTCACGGGCGATGGTCGAAGCACATGCGTCGCGCTTGCGGCTTCAGGCCGGGCTGCCCGCCAGCCCTCTCGACGGGGTTCCTGTCGCATGGAAGGATCTTTTTGACCTGAAGGGTCGCGTGACCACCGCCGGGGCCGTCGTCACCAGGACCGATCCGCCGGCAACGGCAGACGCCCAGGTCGTTGCGACGGCCCACAGGGCAGGAATGGTTACCACCGGAACCGTAAACATGACCGAATTCGCCTATTCCGGCATCGGACTTAACCCCCATTACGGGACCCCGCGCAACATACATGCACCGACAGGACAAACACGCAGTCCCGGCGGGTCGTCTTCGGCCTCGGGGGTGGTGGTGTCGGCTGGCATCGTGCCTCTGTCGATGGGGTCCGACACCGGAGGGTCGGTCAGAATTCCCGCGTCGTTCAATGGAGTTGTCGGCTACAAGACCTCATCGCGTCGGTATTCGATGCAAGGGGTCTATCCGCTGGCCCCGTCTCTAGACACAATTGGACCGCTGGCCCACACCGTGGCCGATTGCGCCTTGTTCGATGCGGTGCTGCGAGGCAAAGACAGGCCCGAGGCCGAGGCCGTGCCCGCCAAGACATTGTCCTTCGTTATCCCCGACCAGATCCTGTTTGACGGGGTGATGCCTGCTGTTTCAGCAAATTTCGACGCCACGGTAGCACGGCTCGAGTCAGCAGGTGCTAAGGTCACGCGTATTTCATTGCCCGAACTGTCCGAGCTTAGCGATTTGATCGCGCGTCACGGGTTTCTGGCGGGTGCAGAGGCTCTGATGATACACCGTGACCGGGTGTGCGGCCCCGCCGCAGCGCAGATGGATGCACGGGTGGTGCGCCGCATCAAGCTGGCGGAAACCATGAGCGCGGTTGATGTTCTTATGCTTCAGGAAGCCCGGTACCGGCTTATGGCATCGACCGCAGCAAGGATCGCGAATGCCATCGTCCTGTGTCCGACAACAGCGACCACTGCGATGGAAACCGCGCCCCTGGAAGCGGATCAAGACGAATTCTTTCGCCACAATGGACTGACGCTGCGCAACACCAGTTTGGGAAATTTCCTGGATTGGTGCGGTGTGTCCATTCCAAACGGGACCGACGCCGATGGCATGCCGACAGGTTTTCTGCTGTCTGCCCCGACCGGACAAGACACGGCGTTACTACGGGCAGCTTTGGGCTGCGAGGACATCATCCGCGGCTGACACCGCCATGACAAACACTGCAAAAACCAAGAGGAGACCGAAAAGTGACCAAAAAAATCTATTGTGCCTTCGGCACGGATATCGACTCTGTCGCGGGCCAGATTGGTTCGTATGGGGGCGGCGATTCGCCCAATGACATACAGCGCGGCATTTTCGCAACCGAGGTCGGGGTGCCCCGTTTGCTTCGACTGTTCAAAAAATATGAAATGCGGACGTCTTTCTTTGTTCCCGGCCACTCGCTCGAGACATTCCCCAAAGAGATGGACATGATCGTCGAAGCCGGTCACGAGATTGGCGCACATGGGTATCTGCATGAGAACCCCGTCGCCATGACGCCTTCCCAGGAGGAGGACGTTCTGGTCAAGTCCATCGAACTGATCAAGGGGCTTACCGGCGAGGCACCTAAGGGATATGTGGCCCCGTGGTGGGAAATGTCGAACGTGACGGCGGCGCTTCTGGGCAAATACGGGTTTTCCTACGATCACAGCCAGAGTTACCGCGATTTTCAGCCGTTTTATGCGCGGGTCGGTGACGAATGGAATGTGATCGACTATTCCAAAACCGCGGGGGAATGGATGCACCCGCTGAAACACGGTAAAGAGATCGACCTGGTTGACATCGGTGCCAACTGGTACGTGGATGATCTGCCCCCGATGATGTTCATCAAGAATGCCCCCAACAGCCACGGTTTTGTCAGCCCCCGCGACATTGAACAGTTGTGGAAAGACCAGTTTGACTGGGTGTACCGCGAAATGGAATATGGCGTGTTCCCGATCACCATTCACCCCGACGTCGCAGGCCGCCCGCAGGTCCTGCTTATGCTTGAAAGGCTGATCGAATATATCAACGGGCATTCCGGCGTGGAGTGGGTGGATTTCAACACCATCGCGGATGATTTCCGCAAACGCTTCCCGTTTGACGGCGATAAGCGCCCCGAAGTGATCTGAAACACCAAAGAGTAATGCACGCAGCGTTACCCTTTCCGCCATGTCAGGAGATTTTGAATGTGCAATGCATGCGGTTTCCCGACCCGCCCCGGCCACTGGACCGACGCTGGTGCGGATAATACCGGCGACCGGCTTCGGCTTCAGCTGCGCCGTGCGCAAATATTGAACAAGCTGCTGAGTGGCTATGGTTTTAATGCACGTACGCCCGGACACGGACCGGGGTTTGCCCTGTCTTCGTTTTCGGGCCGCACCACCCTGGTCCCCGATCTGGAGGCCCTGTGGGAAGAAAGCGCGCGACAACTTGGCCATCCGATCGACCCGCTTGACCCTCGCTTCACATCTTCCGCCCCCTCAGCCCAATGACTGCACAGCCAGTTGACAGCCGACTACGCTTGACGATCCTTGGTGGTTACCTGGGGTCTGGCAAAACAACCTGGCTGCGCCACCAGCTTTTTGACGGCGCTTTTGGCAATGCTCATATTCTGGTCAACGAGGCCGCCGAAACGCCGGTGGATGATACACTGCTGGCCTCGCGAGCGGCAAGCTTGACCACATTGGCCGGGGGGTGTGCCTGCTGCACGGGCAAAAACGATCTGATTACCGCGCTGCGTACCCTGTGCGATCAACGCTCGCGGCAAACCGCGACCGAGAGAGGCTCCAACCAGGTAATCCTCGAGACCAGCGGGCTGGCCGATCCGGCAGCCATATTGGATGCGATCAGAAACGATGGGGTTTTGGTGCACCACGTCCGCATAGCCGAGATCGTCGTACTGGTAGACGCACTGAACGCCGCCGACCAGTTGCACAGTGAATATCTGAGCAGAGCACAGGTCGAGTCTGCGGATCGCATGGTCCTGACCAAAGTGGATGCTGTACCCGACGCAACACTTGCCGCAGTCATCGCGACGTTGAAACAGCTTAATCCCTCGGCCCCGATCGAAGCGGCGGTGAAAGGCCAGCCTTTCAGCATTCCGGAACTTCCTTCGGCTGAACCGTATGATTTGCCCAGCATTGCCGCGGGCGAAGCCCCTATCATGCCCACCAAAATCGACATTGGCGATGATATTGACTGGGCGACGTTTTCAGTCTGGCTTTCTGCGCTTCTCTATGCGCGAGGCGACGATCTTGTCCGGGTCAAGGGTGTCTTCGCAACACCGGCCGGACCCTTGTTATTGCAGGCCGTTCGCAAATCCGTCCAACCGCCGGAGTTGCTTCCACCCGGTGCCACTGGCCGCAAAAACCAGATTGTTTTTATCGGTCGCGGATACGAGGGTGACGATCTTCGCAGGTCGCTCGACTATTTTTCGCGCAGTTGATCCGCGCGGTATTCTTTCCGACCAAGCCCCACGCGTGCACCTGCGAAAACCCGGCTCGGCCTCGCTGTCTACCGTACAGAAATCTGAAGGAACAAACTGAAAGGGCAAGTGGCGGACAGACAGGGATTCGAACCCTGGAGACGGTCTCCCGCCTACACACTTTCCAGGCGTGCGCCTTCGACCACTCGGCCACCTGTCCGTTAGGGGGGTTTAGCGTGAGCCGCGGTCTGGGTGCAAGGGCAAAAATGCACCTATTTCCACAATGCGATCAGCCGTCAAGATGGACATAAACCCTGCGATTGTGACGACCTTTTTTTTCGACCTTGCCCAGCTGTATTGAACCTATTTCGCCGGTGCGGGCGACATGGGTGCCGCCACACGGCTGAAGGTCGATCCGGCTTTCCATATCCCCGATTTGCACCAACCTGACCCGTTCGGCGCCCTTTGGCGGTGCCACAGCCATGGTCTTGACCAGATCAGGTGCCGCGCGAAGCTCGTCCTGCGTGATCCATGCGCTGCTTACGCGAAGATCCGCCGTGATGAATTCACTTAGCGCGTTTTCAATACCCTCGCGGTCATCGGGTGCATCGGGCATATCGAAATCCAGCCGCCCGTGGTTGACCGAAACCTGCCCGCCTGTCACGCCGAAAGGCACGGCGACCGATAACAGATGCAGCAACGTGTGCACCCGCATGTGGCGATGTCGCCGGTCCCAATCCAGCGACTGGATCAGATGCGTTCCGGTCTGCGGCATCTGTTGCGGTTCTGCGGGTACCAGCACGATGCTGTCGTCGTCGCCCTTTACCGTCGTTGCGATCGGCATGCGCCTGCCATCCCAAGACAGCCAGCCGCTGTCGCCCGGCTGACCACCCCCGGTGGGATAAAAGATCGTACGGTCCAGCACGATACCACCTTCGGCGGTAACATGGCGAACACGCGCCGGCGCATCCCTTAGATAGGCATCCTCCAGATACAGGGCTTCGGTCATTCCTCGTTTCTCACCTTCAGGGCTTCGGGGTTGCGAAGCCATACGTCACGCTGTGCGAAGGGCACTTCGATATTTTCTTCGGTGAAGCGTGCGGCGATCGCGTGATTGATGTCACTTTTGACGGCCATCATCCAGTTCACGTCTCTTAGAAACGCGCGGATCTCGAATTCAAGCGCATCCGCGCCAAAGTTCAAAAACAGCACATTCGGCGCGGGATTGGCCAATACCATCGGCTGCGCCTCGGCGATTTCGCGCAAGATCGCTTCGACACGTTTGGTATCCGTGCCATAGGCGACGCCGACAGGAATAAGCACACGACCCACGGTGTTTCCGCGTGTGAAATTGGTCACGGTACCGCTGATAAGATCGGCATTGGGCACGATCACGTCAGTCCGGTCAAAGGTTTCAATCCGCGTCGAGCGTACGGAAATGTCGCGCACATAACCGGATTTTCCCCCGACCTCTATCCAATCACCTTCGGATATAGGCCTCTCGATCAGAAGAATGATGCCGGACACAAAGTTGCTGACGATGTTTTGCAGGCCAAAGCCGATACCAACCGACAATGCCCCGGCCACAATCGCAAGCGAGCTCAGGTCGATCCCCGCCCCCGTGATCGCCACCAGCGCAGCCAGAAATATCCCGACGTAGCCCAGACCCGACAGCAACGCGTTCTGTCCGCCTATATCGATCTGCGTCTTGGGCAAAACGTTGTTTCGTAACGTACCTTGCAACAAGCGTGTAACCAGATAACCGACCGAAAAGATAATCGCGAAAGTCAGAAGGTTGGTTGGCGAGATACGGCTTCCACCGATGGTAAAGCCCTGGCTGAATGACGACCACAACTCCGTGAGATCGGCGACCCGCGCGCCCCAGATCAGCGCCAGCAAAGGCGTCGCGATCAAGATGAGGATCAGTCCAAAAAATACCGGCATCAAGGCATCACGTGCCGCTGTGCCCTGCCCTGTTATCGCACCATAAACGTCTGCCAGAAAACGCTGCAACGCCACGATGATCCCCAGCAGAACCAGCGTGGTCACGTAGGGCCGCAAAATCGCATCCGACAGATTCTGATAGCCGATCGCGAACAAAACCGGGGCCAGCACCGACACGATGATCGCCCCTATGCCCAGACTGCGCACGATGCGCGAATAGGTGGTGCTCTTGGTCGCGACTTCGGTGTCGGTCGGTTCTTCACTGGGCTCGAAATATCCGTGCAGGATTTTGCCAATCCGGTACAGTGCCAGACTGATCAGCAACGTGAACGGAAACTCGATGACCGCGCGGGTGGCCGCAGATGGATCATCAAAGTCCACCACCGCATCCGTGATGATCGATATGATCATGACGATGGTTATTGCGTTTACCAAAAGCCGCGCACGTTTGCGTTGGCCGTCGGGCAACAGCAGCAACGCTTCCTCATCGTCGCGGGCAAACACACGTTCCGAAACCCAACGGAACCCAAAGACCACCAGCCCCAAAACAGGCAAAAGCTGCGCGACCTCCATGCCCCGCACCCCGAGATACCCCGATTGTCCGGCAGCAATCGATATCAGCCAAAGACCGGCCAGCGGGAACAGGATCCGCAGCAATGATATGATGAAACGCCATATTCCCAGACCGCGCGCCTGATGCTGGCGGAGCGTGCCCACGATCTTGGCGGCCCAAAGCCTTCCACGAAACAGCAGCAACAGCCCGAACAGGCCCGAAACGATGACAATCGGCAACTTGTCGCGAAATTCTGCAAAGGTGCGCGTGGCGCTGTCCTTGCCGCGATCTACCCACATCGCACCAAAGGCCTTGGAAAGCGCTTTGACTGCGGGGGCCCAATGCGCCGGGTTCAGCGGCGACGGCGTCGAGCTGAGGAGCTTGGCGGTCTGCCGGTCGCGAATGATCTTGTCAATTTCGCGGATCAGCCCATCGGCCCGCAGGTAATCGCGCTCCGCCATTTGGACAGGCGCAAGCAAGGTGTTGAGTTGCTGGTTGATTTCGCTGCGGGTTTTTGCCACCTCGGGCGCTTCGGGTTCGGCATCCTTGCCTTCAGGTGCAGGCCCCAGTGCAGCAAGTTGATCGCGCAAAGCAGCAATACGGTCTGAATTTGTGCCACGCGCGGCGTCAAACTGGGCACGAAACGTCGTGATGCGCGAACGCAGGGTTTCCAGTACCGTGTCGGTGCTTGTCGGTTCGGCGACGACGGCTTCGGCCCGGGTGGCAACGTTTTCCCACAGGTCTATTTCCTGCGTCGCTTCCGTTTGGGCAGAAACGCCTCCGGCCAACAGCAGGGCTAAGATCAGCCCCGCCAGAACCGCTTTCATCTGCGATATCATTGATCTTCGAAAACGCCGGGGATCGAAAGAGGCGCACGGTCAAGCCAGCTTGGCACCGGCAGGCCCTTGTCGCGCAGGAAGTCAGGATTGAACAGCTTTGACTGATACCGTGTGCCGAAATCACACAATACGGTAACGATGGTTTTTCCGGGTCCCAGGTCGCGGGCCATGCGCACAGCACCGGCAACGTTGACCCCCGAGGAAGCGCCCAGGCACAGGCCTTCGTTCTGTAACAGGTCGAACACATAGGGCAGCGCTTCGGCGTCAGATATGTTATAGCTGAAATCGGGTGTGAACCCTTCAAGGTTTTTGGTGATGCGAACCTGACCGATCCCTTCGGCGATCGAACCACCTTCGGCGACCAGTTCGCCGGTCGTGTAATAGCTGTGCAGAGCTGCCCCGTCGGGATCCGCCAACGCGATCTTGACGCCTTTTGGCTGCAACGACATGCCGATACCGGCCAATGTGCCGCCCGACCCGACCGAGCAGCAGAACCCGTCAACCTTGCCGCCGGTCTGCTCCCATATCTCGGGGCCGGTGGTTTCGATATGGGCCTGACGGTTCGCGACATTGTCGAACTGGTTGGCCCAGATCACCCCTTCGTTGGTGGTGCGGGCCAGTTCGTTCGCCAGCCGTTCGGAATAGCGCACGAAATTGTTGGGGTTGCGGTAAGGCGCGGCCGGCACCTGGACCAGTTCGGCACCCGCCAACCGCAACATGTCTTTCTTTTCCTGACTTTGCGTTTCAGGGATCACGATGACAGTCTTGAATCCCATCGACGCGCCGACCAGCGCCAGCCCGATGCCGGTGTTGCCCGCCGTACCTTCGACGATGGTGCCGCCCGGTTTCAACGTCCCCTTGGCAATGGCGTCCTTGATGATGAACAGTGCAGCACGGTCCTTGACCGACTGGCCAGGGTTCATGAATTCGGCCTTGCCGTAAATCTCGCAGCCGGTATCC
>TARA_R110001599_G_scaffold8289_6_pt1 | contig 16562 bp, 3 predicted proteins | sample TARA_R110001599 | Tara Oceans TARA_R110001599 (sample SAMEA4398360) | marine metagenome | biome: Polar Biome; feature: [MES] marine water layer (ENVO:01000295) within the mesopelagic zone...; material: water (ENVO:00002006), including particulate matter (ENVO:01000060) such as...... | reverse complement strand
AAGTAGTTCATAAGCTTGTTAACTTGCTCGTTTTGCCCACTAGGTCTATTTCTACCAGTCTTAATTCTATATAACATGTCCTCTAAAGCGTTTCTAACACCCTTGCCGTAACCAGCTTCAATTTTATTTAAATTTTCTTCAGAAAATATAATATCAGCATTTTCAAGAAACTCAGCAAAGTGTTGTTTTCTACCAATTCTACCGGTAGCATCGTCTAAGTCCATTCTTATATCACCAGAGTTCCAACCTTCAGTTGGGTTTACATAGGTTTCTTGCTTAGATATAACATTTAAGGTTTCAGCGTAGGCTTGTAGTTCAGAGTCGTTTGTAACCAAGTCAACTAAATTCTGTTGATCAGTTGGTGATAACCCAGGTATGTTGTGACCATGTTTATTCCATAAATAAACTCTTATAGCGTCTTGAAAAGTAAAATCACCATCTGGTGTTTTTTTAGTAAGCTTTTTTCTTACGTCCACAAATTGTTTGTTTAAAGCCTTGTAGTCAGTAGCGATACTTTGTCTAGCTGTGTCATATTCTCTGTTAGCTCTATTTAAAGGTCTAATTAAAGCTTTTTCAAAAAAGTCTCTATGAGCATTACCTTCTTTACCTTTACCTAAAAAGTTGTATAATAAACCTACAAAATCCTCATGCGATGGTGGTATAAAAAATCTAAACTTACCTTTGCTTTCACCACGTTTTCTACCTTTAATAGCAGAAAATCTTTTTTTAGATTCAATACCTGTTACGTTTTCCAGTATATCGTTAAACTGATCGTTCATGCCTTTACTAAATTTAACTTTAGCTTGTTGAACTTTAGACTTAACATCAAATTGATCTAACATGTTTTGAACAGCTTGCGTGTTCTGTAAGGCATCATCAGCAAAATAAAAATCATTATAACCTTCACCAACTTTATCTGCAACCCAAAGTGCTTTTGCTTCAGCTGTAGAATTAGCCAAGCCAGTAATATTTTTCATTGGTATATTTAAACCGTTAGCTTTTAAGAAATCAAATATAGCTTTAGCAGCTTGAGGCGGTCTAGCTGTTAACACAAACATGTTTTCAGGTCCAAACTTACCTTGTAGCTTCATAGCCTTATTAAACAACGGTGCTAACTTACCTTTTACAACTTTATTAAAATCAGAAAAATCAAACGTATAACCTTTGTCTAATAAATCTTCATATGTATTAGCGTACTCTTCAGCATTTAAAGTACCCGTTTCACCTTCTGGTGTGGTAAATTTAACTAAAGATTTAGTTGTGGCTAGTGTGTCGTCAAAATCTAAAACAGTAATACCTTTAGGATCATTGACAGTTCTTGAAACATTTATAGATTTACTTAGTCTTGTTTTGCTTTTAGCTTCGTTTTCTGCTTTTAAACGTTTAATCTCGTCACTATCTAATAATTTTTTTAAACCAGCAACACTTTCAATGTTACGTTCAGACTTCATATCATTTAAAACCTTATCTGATATACCAGGTATTGACCTAAAAGAGTAAGACCTCATGTCTGTTTTTACCTGACGCTTTGTTTTTTTCTCTCCTTTTTTCTTAGTATTAGTGCCGTCAGTATATATACTAGTCACTCTTTTTGCATCTACATCAGCTTGAGTTGCTACTCTTTTTTTAGAATTAGAACCAACTCGTAAAGTTATAAATCCATCTCCACCATCTTCTAATGCTGGTATACCAAGATTAAAATTATCACCACCCATACTGAATAAACCTCTACCCATTAGTTGCATTAAAAATACAGGATGTTTTTTGTTGTTATATATTTCAGATATAAACTTTAAAGGTAAAGGTAATGTTGCTGACATACCGTTAAAATAACTTTTTTGTGTTGTAGGGTCAATACTGTTTTTTAACAAGTCGTGGCCTTTTTGAGATATTTCTTTAATATTATCAAATGCAATAGGTGGTTTTTGTGATTTTAAAAAATCTTGTGCTCTTTTTATACCTTTTTGAGATTCTTTTTGTAACTTAACAAGAATTTTCATAAACTCAGGAGAGTATTCTTTTTTAATAACCATTGATCCATCAACTATAGCGTTTGTAACGCTACTATATTGTGCAAGAGCCATCTTAGCTTCAATGTTCATAACCTCACCACCTATTCTTAATATCATGTCTGGCAAAGCATCACTTTCTGTTGGTTTTTTAAGTAAAACCTCAATGTTTTCTTTACCGTATATATTTTCTAATGCTATAGCGGTTTGTATAAGATTTGTTTCGTAAGCAGTTCCTCTTTTACCTTCTTTATATAGTGTTTCGTAAGCTTTTCTTATAAACTTAAAATCACTATCAGGATTTAAAAGACTAAGATTATTCCAAATAAAATCACCAGCAGCCTTCGAGTCTTCAATAGTTCCAGCTATATTTTGATATGCTGGTAATAAGTTTCCATTGTTGTCAAATACATCTTGAGCTGTTAAAACGGCGTCTCTTATTTCAGTAACACCAGTATACATGGTTTTGCTAAACTTAACGCTATCAAAGCTTTTATCTTCTGTTTTTTGTTTTTGTACTGTTTGAGCGTCTATATAATTTCTAAGCTCTGCGGCATAAACTTCATTTAAGTTTTCTGAATTATCTATTATATAATTTTCAGCAGCTCTAACAGCTTCAGCCTCAGCCCTCATTATAGCTAAGTTTCTTTGGTTGTTTATTAGTTTATTTTTCTTACCTTCTGTGTGGTATTTTATAAACTCAGCTTTTGTTGTTGTATTTCTGTTAATGTCTTTTACGTAGTTGCTATCTTTTTTAAGACTAGGTTTATCAGATTTTTTAGTTGAATAATCCGCAAAGCCCATTTTTTCTTTTTTAAATAAGTTTTTATAATTAGCTCTTATTTTTGATATTTCCATACTGGAAATAGTTAATTGATACGTGTCTGACAGATAAGCGTTATAATCGTCAGGTATGTTTAACTTACCATCTTTTTGCCCTATAACACCCATTTCTTGTCTTATAATCTCAACTAAATCAGATATTAAAACTTCTTGTATTTGTTCTGCTAAATTTTTAGGATTTGACTCAATTAATTTTTTAAGTTTAATTTTTGTTACTTCTTTTATCAACGGAGAGCTTTCAATATCTAAATCAGCTAAGCTTGTTAATTTTCTAGATGCTCTTTGTTTTAACCTTGTTTTAGTACCTTTAGTTTTAGCAGTCTCATCAGTAGTATCCTCAATGCTTCTTACTTTTTTACCAACAGTCTCATCTGACATGCTGGTTGTTTGTATTTTGCTTTTTAACTTTTCTAATATGCCAGAATACTTTAAAGGCAAAAGACTGTTCATGTAAGCGCCAAAAGGTACTTTAGTACCATCAGGCATTTGTGCTTTGTACGTTCTAGCTAATTCAGTAAGCTTTAAACTATACTCACTGTAAAACTCCATTACATCATCTATTTTTAAAGCATCGTCTAACGTAAGATCTTTAGCTCTACCAGCAGCTTGTTTTGCCAGCGCAAAAGCTCTTGGCAAATTGTTTTCTGCTAGTTTTCTTTGTTGAGCAGGTGAAGCTTTTATATTTCCTTCTTCGTCTTTTATACCCTCTTCTAATATTGCATTTTCAATTTCTTTGTTTCTAGCTACAATACCGGCTGTTGTTTCTTTTAACCCAAGATCTTCAGCAACTTCATTTTGATCAAAACCTGATACAGACAAACTAGCATCACCAGCAACAGCTTTAGTACCAGCAACTGCTTTGGCTCTTTCACTGATTTTATTAAACTCCATGATGTTTTTGTTGTAATCACGCATGAAGTTGTATGTAGCTAAACCACTACCAAATTCTTTATTATAACCAAATTTTCTAAATATATTTTGCAAAAAGTTTTTAAACTTAGTGAATATGCCTTCGTTGTAACTTATTTGTTCTTTAACAATACCATCTGAGTATATAGTTAGGTATTCGTCGCTATCAGATAGTATGTTTTCGCCCTTAATAGTTTCACCTGTTTTAGGGTCTACTCTATCTTTATTTCTAGCGTCAATTATGTTTTGTATATACTCTAAAGATTCTTTGGATATAGTGTTTTTAAAATCATTTATAAACTTAGCTCTCGCTTCAGGTGTTAAAGAGTTGTAATGTTCTTGTACTATTCCATGTAAAAGTTCATGACCACCAACGTTTATTTGACCCGTTTTAGCAGCTATCTCTTTATTTATTATTATTACGTTACCGTCAGGTGTAGGAACAAAAAATCCATCAGCATCAGTAACATCTTGATCTTTTATAACATCTTTACCATATTGATCTTGTAATTCTTTATAAGCTTTTGTGGCTTCTTCATTGTTTTCAACAGCAAAAGCATCTTTAACACTACCTATTTGTTTACCTTGTTTTGCTAGTTCTATGGTAGCAGCTATTTTATTGAGATCTTTTGCTTTTTTAACTTCTTGTTGTGTTGCAACATCACCTGAAAGTTCTATCATTTTTTCAGCTGCTTCTTGTTTTGCTTTAGCTTTATTACCAAGACCAGTGTAATCGTCTCGCATTTGAATATCAGCTTTAGCAACATCTATATCGTCAGCTGTGTCAACAAAATCTTTCATTTGGTTATAAGTAACTTTTTCACCGTTTAACCTATATGTAGGTTGCTTTGCAGATTTTAGTGCAGCTAATACATTTACAGGTGCAGTTACCGTACCTGTTATAGCTTCAAAACCAATTTCAGCAGCATCCATTTCTTGACCAGCTACAACTCTACCTGCTATTTCACCTGTTGCTCCACCTACAGCTTCAACGGCAACACCAGAGGCGCCAGCGGCTAAAATACCTGTCTTACCTACTTTACCAGCTCTAGTTGCTTGAACCGCCCCTTTAGTAGCTACAGCTGCTTTACCAGCTAAACCACCACTAAAACCTTCTATAGCGCCAATAGCTAAACCTCTACCTAAAGCTTTGTTTCTTATTTCTCTACCTTCTGTTTCTAATAAAGCTTTTATATTTTCATCAGTAAACTCTTGGTTTTTTTCTTTTAATCTTGTTTCTATTAATTCGCCAAAAGTTAAAGCAGCTTCCATTGAAGTAGCTAAGCCACCCATAAATCCAGCTACAGCACCTGGCACCGCACCAACACCAGCAGCGGCTGCACCTATACCAGCACCACTAGCAGCCCCAGCCCCAGCCATAGCAAGTGAGGCCCCAGGTGAATCTATCAATGTACCAACTTGAGTACCTAATGATTGTACAAATAATTCTGGCAGTAAACCAGGTTGTTTTCTTACACCTCTAAAAAAAGCAGACCATGTTTTACCTTCTTCAATATATTGCTTTTGAAACTTTTTCATACGCTCAGATTCAACATAAGTTCTAGCTTCACCTTCTTTAGCTTTCATAAACTCTTGTATAGACTCAGCGCTTATATTAGAAAAGTTTTCAGACATTAAATCTGTAGCCTCACCAGTAGTACTAGCTGCTTTTATACCTCTACCAAACCATGTTTGATCAAACCAACTTACTGATTCCGAGTAACCACTGTCCAAATCTGACTCTATACTTTCTTGGCTCATTGCCGGGTCTATCGTTGAGTCTTGTTCTGTACCACCAATTTGTTTTAAACCAACATTTTTCATTACATTTAAGTAGGAATTAAAATCCATACCACGCTTAATAGCTGCTTGCTGTAAATCTTGTATTGTGTATGTGTCTCCCTGGTATTCAAACATATTTATTTATTATAAATTTCCTAACACTATGTTGTTTCTTATAAAGTAATCACCCTCTACAACATTACTATTAAATCTTTTAGACTCTTCTAAGGCTTTTTCAGAATCACCATAACCAAAATCAAAAGTACCTAAATCAGTGCCGTCTGGTGAAGTTATAGTTAATTTATCTACACCAAAAAATTTAGGAACTGCTCCTGCTTTTTTAATAATAAAACCAGGAGGCAACAAAGCTTGAAGTGTTTTAGCCGCATCTTCATCATCTTGCATAAAAATACCGGCAGCAAGCCCATTTTCAACAACGTTATTAGTCATATTGAATGCGTTGTTTATTTTACCAGAGCGTTTTTTTATTGGACCTCCCGATCCTTCTTTTTTACTAGAACCTTCTATTAAAGATAAAAAATCAGGATCACTTATGTTCATAGTTTCTAAAAACTCAAAAGGAGTACCATAATCTATTCTATCATCTCCTTCACCATAATACCAATTGTTATCTCCTGCGCTATACTCATATCTTATATCGTCTAAAATAGTGTAAGTATCTTTACCTTCTGTAGAAAGTTTAAAACTGTCATATATTTTTTTAGCTTCGTTGTATTTTAAATATCTTTTTAAGTTACCAGAATAAACAGAATCTTTAGTAGTTAAAAAGCCAGTACTATCATTATTATTATTATTACTATTAGGATCTTTATAGTTTTCCTTACCCGTATCATAACCACTTTCTACGACATCTGTATAATAATCAGCAACTAATTTTCTAAGTTCGCCAGCGTTTTTATTATCAAACATCCAAGAAGTATCATTTTCTTGTTTTGCTTTACCGCGTGTTTTGTAAAACTTATCATCAAGATTACCACTAGCCCACTGCTGTTGAAAAGTAAAATCACTATTGTCACCAGTTAAATCTGTTGTAACAAAAGTTTGTAAACCTTCATTTCCAGTTGCTTTTAAATTACTAAGCAAAGCCCTGTATGTAGTATCTCTATAAAAAGCATTGCCTTTTTCACCTGATGCTTGAGCCTTAGAATACACTTCAAGAAAACTACTTTCACTAATATTATTTCTATTAGTCCAATTACCAGCGTGATCTTTGTATAAATTAGATTTATTTTTTTTACCGCTAATATCAAAAGCTATATCGCCATTTTCTGCTATATTAAACTTAGCATTGTTAGTAAATATATTTGTATAAAAATCTTTGTCAAAAACTTGGCCGCTTGCTAACTGGTCCTCATCAAAAGCAGTTCTATATTCTTGTTTGTCTTGGTTGAATACTTTTATTTGATCATCTAAATTAGCTATAGAAAACTTAATAGCATTCATTTGATCCATTACTTTTCTATCTTTTGTTTTTTCATAAGTAGCGGCTAGTTTGTTGTATTCGTCTCTTTGTGTATTTAAAAAATCTGTAACCACCTGTTTGTTAGTGGCATTAGCCATAAAGTTCATTTGTTCTAAACCTGGAAATTCAGCTGCATAAGCCTCCATTTTAGCAGCTCTTTCTTCCTCTTCTTTTTGTATAGCCCCAAATACAGTTTGAAAACCTTGGGCAAAAGCACCAACTACATTTCCTAAGTTAGCTTCTGATTGAGCTACCTGGGCTTCACCTGCTATTAAACCCATATTAGGGCCATATGATAATTTTGGTTGTTGTTTTTTTGCCATATTATTATTCGAATTTACCTGTTAGCTGATTAAATTTTAAATTAGTTTTTTCAATACCACCAAAACCTAAACCTGTTCCACCACCTAACTGATTACTAAACATACTACTAAGATTTTGTGTTTGCAAGTCCATTGTGTTTAAACCACTAGTATTAACGTTTGTGTTTGCACCAAAGAAATCACCAAATGTTCCACCAGCAAAAGCACCAGCAAGACCACCTATACCAGCTGCTATTTGTGATTGGCCTTGTGCTACAGCTCTATTTGCACCAGCTAACCTTTGTTGACCCATACCAAACATTGTTCCAGTTTTTTGGTATTCTAAAGCTCTTGATTGTGCTTCACCGCCCAATCTCATCGTTTGAGCTTGTAGTTCTCCAGCTCTTTCTAATTGTTGTATTCTACCAGCTTGAATTGCTGATGCTCTTTGATTTGCAGCTTCTTGTTGTCCTATCGATGCTGACATTTGCGCAGCTTGTTGTGTTTGTTGATTTGCTAATGACTGTGCTAATGCAGCTATACCACTACCACCTGCGGCCTGTCTAAAACCACCAAGTATATCAGCTCTAGCTTGCGCACCTTGTTGAGCCATAAAATCTGCTTGCTGTGTATTAACACGTAAATCTTCCATTGTGTTTTCCATGCCTTCGTATGGATTTGTAACATCAGCATATATATTACTAGTGTCTAAACCTTCATAAGCTGCTTTCATTTCTTCGTATTGCGCCTTAGCCTCTCTTTGTTGTCTTTTTCTTCGTCTACTACCAAAAAGACCGCTAAGTAAACTAGCGCCTGCTCCAATTAAAGCTTGTGTTGTTACCGCATCCATATTATATTTTTTTAATTGTTTTTACTTTATTATTATCACAGTTTTCACTGTTTTTTTACTTTAATTAGATATTAGTAACCTTTCAACGTCAAAATTTAAATCAATATCTCCTCTACCGGCTTTTACAATTTCAATTTTACCGGTTATAGTTGCCACTTTACCAGTTTTACCAATAGTAAGTGTAGCGCCTTTTTCTAATGTTTGCGCGGTGCTAGCGGTCCAGCTACCAGCGCCCTCGTCAGTAGCACTTGTTACTGTTGGACTTGCAACAGAAGAATCTACACCTATACCACTAATAGTAGAAATATTTGCTATTGTGCCTTTTCTTTCTGCTACGGGTATTGTGGTACTACTGTGAACGGCAGATGTTGTAGTAGTTGTTACTTCTGTTAGTTCTATTTTTAAATCAGTAAACTTAAGCAAATAACCACTCATTGAAAGTATTTGTTCAGTTCCATAAGCAGCAATTTTAACAGTATCACCTGCAAAAGCATATTTTTGTTGGTTGTTAAAAATTACATTACCAGGTTGTACCGTGAGCACACCGTCAGCAAAAGTTGGTTTTTGGCTTTTTGTATTTAAAGCTGGTAGTTGCTTTCTTATTACTTTTCTCTCGTATATTGTTCCTTGGCTTTGAGTTGTAAAATCAGAGTATGAAGAAACCACTGAACCAGCCGTAACGTTTGTTCCGGGTAACACAATCATTCCTTCACTAATTTTACTTATATCATTTAATGGCCACTGGTAGTTCATTCTATTATAGAAATCTAAATCTTTGTTGTTAGTAATACTAACCGCAAGATTAGATGTTAAAGTTACATCACTAATTCCATCAACAACTTGTGTAACTGTTAAGTTTGTTCCGTCTGTAACAAAAAACTTATCTTGTTCTGAGATTGTTCCAGATACAGATTTAACAAGCACGGTTGTACTACTGCTAGTTGTCCCGTCTTTTAAAGCACCGGCGGTAACTGCAGGATAAATATTTTCACCGTCAATATTTTCCGGTGCACTACCAACTGTTAAAGAGACGTATGATAATATATCGTTTGCGGTTGGTTGCCTTGAGATCTGAAAAGATTTGTCTGTTGCTGCTGTGGCAGAAATAGAAAACAAAGTAGAATTGTTGTTGCCTTGTCTAGGCAAGTTAATGTTATCACTAACAGATGTAAAAGAAAAAGAAGATGCCGGCGCGTACGGCAACAAAGACACTCTTACGTTTGGGTATTGATATATAACTTTTTGTAACATTAAAGAGTTAGAGCCCTTAGATGAGTTTATATCTAAGCTGCTGTCTTCAAATCTAACTTCGTTATAATCAGCATGTTTAGTTCCTGGCTTTGCATATAAATAAATATCATACTGCTTGCTACTAGCAAAAGATAATGTTACGCCATCAGCTATGGTCATAGCTTGAGAAAGAGAAAAAACGTTTGTAGAGTCTATAGATGCCACTGTTACAGAAGCTGCGTCTAAAGCCGCGTTACCTGTGACTCTATCACCAACAGCCATTGTACTAGCAACGGCAGTATCCATAGTTACACTAGTGGCGCTGCTTACAGTTCCATTTACAGTGTCCGTTGATATACTAGATGGAAAAATAATATTATTTAAATACCTACCACCAGAAATAGATCTTTCTAATCTTGCTGGGCTAACTTGAAAGCCACCTGTTTTAAAATTATAATAATAACCGTTTGCGTTGTTTTTTACTTCTAATAAAAACTCAGCGCCATCATCACCAATTATAGTAAAACTTCTTGTAGTACTATTTTCTGGTAGATTAGATAAATCTAAATCAAATTCCTGTAAGTTTTTAGCACTATAAAGCCTTTGGTGTTCTGCATCAGACATTAAACTACCATCTGGCATGTAGTGAAAGCCGGGCGGCGCTACTTGACCTTGAGCATTTGTCATACTTTGTCTAGCGCTAGTTGAAGATGATGATGATCCGTATCCGTTTGCCATTTTAATTTATTTATTTACTACTTTCTGTTACTTCAGATCCAACTGAAAATAATTCAGCTTTTGTTATAGAGTCGTTTTCAAATTTAGCGTTAGCATAATAACCTACCAAGCTACTACTGTTAATTACTTGATTTTTAACAAACATGCAGTAGTTATTGATTGCTAAAGTATTAATTGCATCTAAAGTTATATCACTACCATTTATAGCGGTTACATTACCAACTAATTCTAAAGATGTTAAAGTTGTAAATCCGCTAGCTGTAACTGGAGTTTGATGATATAATGTATCTCCAACTTGAAGCGATATGTTTAATTGCCCGTCTATTGTTATATCATTATTGTTTATTGCAGACACTATGCCTAAGCCTTGAATATTAAGCGCTGCTAAGTCTGGCGATGCTAAATCAAAATCTACACCTTTTATATAATTAAACCATTTGCCTTCTTTTTCTATAAACTCAGGCAAACTACCTTTTTCTTTATTGGTTTCAATATTACTAACATACCAACCATCTTTTGGCGTAGAATTAAATAAACTAGAACCAATAGCACGAGTACTATCTTCTTGTAATTGTGTTGTTATAATATCACCAACTTCAAAATCAGCTGGATTACTTATAGCAGCTGCAGTACCATCTGCATTAGTCCATCTAAGATGTCCTTTTGTTGGTCCACCGGAAGGAGAGGTTAAACTATTTGTATTGCTATTGTTCCAAGCTTTTACAAGCCCACTTTTAATTACAATATTATTACGATATTGTTTTATTTCAACATCTGCAAGTACTTCGTCGTTCCAATCTGACCTACCAAGAAGCCTGTTCATATCTTGTGTTTCAAAAAATGCATACCTACCATCAACACTAATACCAAGATTATGCTGTACACCTGTGACCTCTATACGCTTAATACCTTCTATTTTAGATTGACTACCTTCGTAATCCAAAGTGTTAAAAGTTTTAATGCTACCTGAAAAATCATTTAACACAACTTCAAAGCTTGAATTTACAAGAGGTTGATCGTAAAAAGTATTTCTATTTACACCCTCGTCATGGTGTTTATAAAGCTTACCTTCTTTTAAAGTGTAATACTCGTTAGCGCAACTAATAGCGTTTTCAGGTACAAAAGACTTAAAGCTTACCCAACCACGTACGTTTTCTTTGTAAGATACAGTTTTTGCAGTTGTTGGCATTGTTAAGTTGTACTCATCTTTTTTATCATCATAACTACCAATCAAAAAATCGTTATTTTTAAGATTATCTTTAAAGTAATCTTTCATGCCAGCCTCTGATATAGGCGTTAAACCATCTTTAGACAATCTCATAACAGCTCCTCTAACTTTATCTGTAAAGTATGCTCTATAAGATTCTGATGCAAATGATTCTGGATTTTTAGATATACCATACTCACCTACAAATGGTATTGTTTGCCCTAATACATTTTGATTAGCTGTTAACTGAGGATTACCATCAGCGTTAAACACTGCATCTTTATTTGCTAATATTTTTAAGGTTTTATCTTCACAAATAGTAACTAAATCAGTGTCCCTAGAATGTAGTTTTTGAATGCTACCATATATAGGGTTGACATCTTTAGTTATTTTTTCTGCGGCAATAAATTGATTTAAGTTGTTGGTCTCACTAGTGCCGTTATAAATTCCAGAGTATATTAAACCATATTTTCTATGCTCTTCTCCCCGAGATGAAGATACTGTTGTTGAGGCTTTAACGCCGTTTGATATATACGATTGATTAAAATTATCTCTAACCCTGTTTGATTCAACTCCATTACCAAAAGTAAAACAATTGTGCCAATTTAAAGTGTAACTAGTATCTGGTCCATATAATTCATCTGATATATATATTTTTGTCGCCCTATTATTAGTTACTCCACCCACAGCAGTTACTGTTACGGATATAACACTGCCATCTGGTCTTTTGATGTCAAGTTTTTCATCTGTTTCTATATAACCTGTTCCTGTCAAGGGGTTTCTTGCTCCACTAGAAAGCGACGGCACAATATACCAACCTGTATCATAAGCAATACTACCAACAGTTACACCGGAATCTACACTAGCAGGATTTTCATTATGTGAGATTGACGAGCCTATAGGTATTGCTAAATATTTTGTTTCGTCAGTCAATTTAATAGGATTATAACCACTTGCTTCATAATATATATCCAAAGGAGTTTCTTCCTTAGGTTCAGTTTCCCATACCGCTGGGTTTTCTGGCATACCAGGTTCTTTTTCAATTTCCTCTACAAATTCCAATGTGTATGAAACTGGCATTATTCTAGGTATACCACTATTAACCACGCCTGGTGTTGTGTCATCATGAACACCAGAGTTTGCCATGTATTTTGATGCTTGAGCGTTTATTCTATTAGATGAATACTGTGAGTAACCATTCATTTTACCCTGTTTAAACGTCATTGTATCGCCAGAGGCAGATAAGGTATTGTTATACCAGTGATGCTTGTACAAGCCTTGATCTGAATAATCAGCATCAACCATTGGTCTTCTATACCCAGTTAAATACAGTGTAAACTCCGCGTTAGCTGAGTCGTAAGTTATTCTATATACCAATAATTCACCTTTGTCTCCATTGGTAGCATCTGGAGCATCTCCAACATAACTATAAGTTTGGCTACCGTTAATGTTAGTAAGTATCATACCTTCCTTTACGGTTTGTAAATCTCCATTAGCATCAGTTGCTTCTAGTGTAGATACGTAAACACGTGGATTTTGGCCAGCTTTTGTAGCGTTACTACTAGCTGTTAGTGTTAATTCTAAACCGTTTGTTATTGGCCCTGGGCCATCACCAACCGGATCCCAATTTATACTAGTGCCTCCATCTTTGTTAATAGCGTCGATATAGTATTGATGTAAAAAATTTGGAGAAAGTTGATAAGCCACTTGTAGGTTTGTGTGATCACCAAAGCCCGGGTTGGCACTAGATTGAGGATCTATAAAGGCACCGTAACCACCATCATTATTGGCATATCCATAAAAATAATCCACAAAACTATCACTTGAATTTCCACTATATACACCAGAGTTCCAAAGCGTTCGACCGTATTGCTTTGAAATAGTTTTAATAGTATAAATATCTTTTGTAAAATCTTCTTTAAATCTAAACTTAGTGCCGCCAGAAAGTCTTTTTATTAAATTTCTTACCTTGCTAACATCATACTGGCTGTTACCACCATCTTCGCCAATCTTCCAAAAATTATCAATAGTGTGGTTGTCATCACCATGTCTAGTTACCTCAGGATTAAATACACCACCTAAAGCCAAGTTCCAATGAGAATGAGAGTTGTGACTGTGCGTACCGTGTTGAAACTCTTGATATCCACGGGTAAAATTATTAGATTTAAGATCTGGTTTGGTCAAACTGTTAGTGTATGCTCTTTTAGGAGACCTTGTTATGTGCCAAACCGATAAATCTGCTCTATTATCAGGTGTCCCAGAAACCTTTGCTATGCGATTATCTGCAAGTTTAAGCTTGTTTGCGTTGGACTGCGAGTCAGACCCAGGTATTTCATCCACACCCACAGGTTCACCGCTAGAATTGGGCTGTGTTCCTGACCCTGCATCCGTGTTTGAGTTAAAATAAGCACCTCCAGTTACCCAAGCTAGCTCGTTAGACCAATGATATGAATCTTTAGTAGAGGATTTACCGCCAAAACCAAACGCATACTGTCCAACTTCTTTCCAAGCAGTAGCGCCACTGGCGCCTCTTCTTCTCATAACGTAATCACCTGGTTTTTTATCATAGTTTCTAAAAAAACAAGCATAAGGACCAAAACCAGTTCTTGCGTTTTCACCGCTCTGATCAGGCTGATTTGAATCTTCGTTAAAATAATTCACCTCATCTACGTGACATATTGCTGTTGTGCTACTATTGCTAAGTGTTTTATTTTTGTCAGCATAACAGCCGTGTATCATCCCTGTTAATTCTGATCTATGAGATTGTTCGTGGTCAGCTCCCATTAAATATATTTTCTTAGAAGCAACTGTTCTGTATTGTATAGAGGAACTAACTTCTAATTGTGACTGCGATAATATGTTTTCATTAACAGCTGTGTTGCTGTTAATTTTAGCAAAAAACCTTCCATCAAATTGTGCTGAGTTTTTAGGTATGTATTTATATATTCTTATAGCTATATTATTTCTTATAAAAGAAGGATTAAGGCCAGAACTATCATCTGTTATAAAATTAACATCATCTCCTAAAACTTTATCAAGCTGGAAAGTATAAAGCGGATCACCACCACCAAGCGTCGCATCAAATGAAGCAGTAACACCCCAGTTGGTAGATATACTGCTTGCTTGGTATCTCTTGGAAACAACTCCTGATATTACATCTACAAACTCTATGTAAACATCAGTACCAAACTGATGAATTTTTCCAGCAGAACCATTAGCAAATGGCGCGTAGTTTGCTGTAAACCTATCAACGCCTTGCAAAGGATTATCTATTATACCAGTTCCAAATATATCTTTAACAGTTGCGCCTCCAGTAGCATCAAGATTATGTTTTATTTCTTCAGCTAAAAACTTTTTTTGTTTTATAAAATCAGGCGCCTCGTTTTGAATATCTAAAACTTTATACTTTGTAGTGTCCTCTACCAAACTGTCACTTTCTAAAGATTTTTTTAATATTATAAAATCGTCAACTTCTACTTTGTTTCTGTCAGAAGAAGGGAAAGATAACCATATTTGCTCATCTTCTGATTCATAAAACCTATCCATTGCTAAGTTGTAGTACTCTCCAGATGTTTCTTTTATAAAAAACTTTACATACTCAAGTTTTTCAGGTGGAAAATTATCAAGAAAACCAACTTCAAATTTATTTTGTTTATCAGAAAGAGCTTTTGGAATTTTACGTGTTACTGAGTTATTAGAAACAACAGGTGTTTCTCTACCATATTTATCTACAAACACAGCGCCAAGTTGATATTCTCTTAGTGATTTAACAGAAGGCTTAGACGTTAAGCCTTCGTCTATTGAGGAAAGTTGAAATTCTAAAGATGGATTGTACTCGTTGCCAGCAAAAGTTTTGAGATCAAATCCTTGAGTGTAGTTTCCGTAAACAATTCTGTTGCCAGTTATTTCTTGAGCTAAAGCTTTTCTTGGTACACTATCCCATGGTCTAAGAAGTTGATTACTTTCAATAGCTTCTTTAATAGTTTCAGATTCCATGGTATAAGTTCCTTCGTCCCAAGGTATCTTAGTGTTAGCAAGTTTATAACTAGGCGTTATAGTGTCTATTATATATAAATTAGGAGAAGAATCTTCTTTATATATTAAATCGATAGAAACAACGCCGTCTGGTATGTTGTTCATAAAACCGCTGACATCAATACTTTTTAATCTATTTGTCATACCAACATTGTAACCTTTTATCGGGTGGTAATCAAAAGATCCAGGTAAAAACACTACTTGGGAAAATGGAGATATAGCAGAATACTCCCCGTCTTGATATCTGTATCTACATGCTATTCTAGGCATTTTAAATTCAAATAAATTTTCTTGAGGATCAAATAAATCAACAGCGTATCTAATTTCTTGTAGTGCTGTTGGTACTACAGGTGGCACGCCTTTAATGTCAATAATTTTTAGTTTAACTCTAGCATCAAAAGCACTAGCACTAAAATCAGGAACAACTCGCTCTAAAGAAACATTTTTAATACTACCTTTAAATTCGCCTTTAGTTTGAAACATTACTTTTTCAGCAAAATTAGACCAGGTACCATAGACTCCAGTAGATGCATTGTAAGCGCTATTTATATTAAGTACAAATTCATGGGTATACACCCCGTTTGCCCCGTAATAACTAGCGGTACCAGTTCCATCACCGGGGCCTCTATAGTACCACACGTCAGAAACACTGTTGTTATTAAAAAAATCATCACTAACAACCAGCTGACAATTTATCTCACCTTCTACGTAATCGCTTATTTCAAAAGTTAATTTGTAAGTAGCATCTTCAACTAAACCGGTTTGAGCACTATACTCATAAAATTTACTGTAGTTTATGTTGCCACTTGCAGTTGTCGCTGCCACGTCAATATCTATCTTAGCGTTTACCGAGTCATAAAGTACTGTACCGTTACCACTTGGGTCATTTAAATAACCATACCAACCAAGTGCAAAAGTACCCGCATTATTTACTTCTGTAAAATCTCCATTAGAAATCTGTTCCGTTGGAGAGTCGCTAAATTTATGATTGCCACCCCAATCTTGTATAACAGCTTTTATTGTGTAATCTGTAATAGGTGTAGTTGGGGCCTCTTCAAAAGTTTCTCCAGAAAATTCTTTGAAAACAACAGTGCTACCTATAGCCCACTGCCCGGTTAAATTAAAACCGCTTTCCCCATTTAAATCTGTTTCTATTCTAGTATTGAAAATTGTT
>TARA_R110001599_G_scaffold26612_23_pt1 | contig 16580 bp, 17 predicted proteins | sample TARA_R110001599 | Tara Oceans TARA_R110001599 (sample SAMEA4398360) | marine metagenome | biome: Polar Biome; feature: [MES] marine water layer (ENVO:01000295) within the mesopelagic zone...; material: water (ENVO:00002006), including particulate matter (ENVO:01000060) such... | reverse complement strand
TTCAGGCCACTATGGCGTGAGAATTGGTGAATTCTTCAGGGGCGACTAATCAGTGTCTTCCAGCCGATTGGCTAAAAGAACTGAGCAGCCAGCCTTCGTGAGAATTTCGCGCATGTCAATCTCGCTGATGGGCACACCCTTTCCTTTTGCAATCTGATCAAGGTCGCCACAGTCGAAATGCAGTCGCTCCGACAGCTCCATGAAATGGACGGCGTTGGCGGCTTTAATTTGCTCAGTCGCTTCGTTGTCAGCGTGAATGCACTCTCCCAAGATGATGTCAGCGGTGACACCGTAGATGTCTAGATCCCTTACAGCTTCCCACATGAAGCTCGCGTACGCCTCAGCATTCTCGTTCTTCATCCATCCCTGGAGATCATGAAGATAGTGACCTGCTTCACTCTGATGGTCGTTTGCGAGATCAATGGCTTCTTCGATCTCCTCATCGCCTAAGTTTTCTGTCGGCAGCTTGAACAGCTGCTTTTCCAGTAGCTTCCTCCAGAACGCTTTGTCGTGGGACTGCTTTAATCCGAAGAACGTCAACGATGTGGTGTGGACGGTGAAGCTGGGTTTGTAACCTGCTGCTTTCGACATCGTGATCTCCCTTGGTTGTTAAATCTCGATCAGCATCGCTCAACCGCAAACCGCTGCACGACCATATCTGTCGTTTGCCTGATTACAGAATATGTTTTCTCCAGTCGACCATTGTGATCGACATGTCCCCAACAGACCCCTTGAGAACGATCATGCAAAAGCCTGTCAGTGATGCCGACTTCCCGATGTTGCTGCGCACACTGAGCATCGGACAAGGCAATCCAGTTCAGGCGGCTGACGAGAGGAACATCTCTATCCTCTCCTGCTTCGATACTTCTCTTCCTCGAGAGAGGTGCCTGCAGGGAAACCGACGCGCTGCGGGGACACTCAAAGTTGCAGGTTGCGGCCAGATTTACCTTGGCGGGCATTGGCGCCCGGCGGTGTCCCCGGCAGATTCGGCTTTCGAGATGACTGGTCCCATAGATGCTGAAGAGTGCGTGGTGGGGATCTCTGAAGATCGATATTTCCGAAAGCACTTTGATGCCTGCCTGGAGACTGTGAAGGTTCAGGCACTCGACGGGTTCATGTTCACGCGTGGAAACAAGACGAAAATTCATAACGCTGATGGCTCCGTTCGAGCGACTCTCGCGCCATTGAGTTTTGCCTCGTTTGGCAATGCTTACCGCGCGTTGCGTCATGAGGCGCCTACGAACCACACGTTCACCCTCGCCTACGAGCGCGGCACAGAGCTGTCGTTCTTTACTCAGTGGTTGAAGCACCTGGGCAAGTCTCCGTCGGCGTGACTGATGGGGGTCACCCGTCACTGTGAGATTCATGCCTCAAACCCGAAATTGAAGAAAACCCTACCGCCGCGCTCAGTGCGCGTCGTGTCGCTGCCCACATCGTAGCCCGCACCTTCGACCAGTTCCCGGAGCGACTCGTCTGCCAAGTGTGTGACGTCTGCGCTTACAAAGATCAGCGTGCTCCCGGTGATACCGTCCCAGACCCAACGTTCGTAGCGCGCGGCAATACCGGCGACTTCGACTGTTTGGTATCGAAGAAGCCGGTCATATTCGGGGGGCGCAGGTTCTGCGTCGGTTGTGACCCACCGCGCTGCAGCTTTATTCAACGCCTCACGCAGCTCGTGTGGGGCGTGACTTGCCGCAATTGCATGCCACTCCTTAAGCCCGGTCATGGGTGATCTCCGATGTTTGTGTTGAAACAAATCCCACCGTGGTGGGAGCGCCACTACGCTCGTTGCGCATTGAAGCGAGATCATTAAGTACGCGTTGCGGGTCTGGGGCGATGCCGAGCACCCTGTAGCGCTTGCCAAGCCGTGCGATGTCGGCGGGCACCAACTCATCAGGCACATCTCGAGCGGCAAGCTCAAACCCCCATTGATCTTCAACGGCTCTCCGGGATTGCTGGCGCGTCATGGGATCAAACTGCAGCTGGAACAGGAAACGACGTAGCGCCGCCTGATCAATGCAGTCGAGGTGGTTGGTGGTACAGACGATCGGAATTGGGTGGCGCTCAAGATGCGTGAGCAGTTCGTTCACTAGTGTCCGTTCCCACGTTTTCGAGTCCGCCCGTCGCCCGGTCAGGAAGCTGTCTACTTCATCGATGATCAGCAGTTCGTGATCCTGGATGGCTTGCTTGAATGCCGCTGCGAGCTGTTGCTCGCTCTCCCCCACCATCGGGGAGAGGATGTCGGACGGACGCAGCAAGCGTGCTCGCATACCGAGCTGCTCGGCAAGTTGCCGGGCGTACAGCGACTTGCCGGTCCCAGGGACACCGGAGATCAAAATGGACAGTGGCGACTGCCGAATGGTCTCCTTGTTGCCGACGAGCGCCTTCAGCTGAGCCCAATCAGGGCTTCGGCAATTGATCCGTTCCGGATTGAAGTCCGTCTGAGCAGCGCAGGTGTCCGGGAATTCTGATCGCGGCGCAATCACCGCAACCATGCCGCTGATGACTTGCTGTAGTTCCTGCGCGCTGCCCCCCGCAAGGCTCACCGCGCGGAGTGCATTCTGTGCAATCGCTGGAGATAGTCGGGCATCTCCTGCACAGCGCTCAAGCACATGCTGAATCCCGGTTAGCGCATGAGTTGATGCCGCGTCGTGCCAGATTCGCTGACGCACTCCCAATGGCGGCGCATCCATGACGATCACCATACTCATTCGCCGAAGTACGGTGATGGGCAGGGATTCGGCATCGTTGAGCACCCAGATCACTGGGCAACGATTGGTTTCGAGCAGGCGGTTCAGGTACACCTTGGAACCTGTCCCGAGGGATCGTCTTGCACCGAAGATCTGCGCAAGGCTGAGCCCCTCGCTGCCAAGCACATCGTCAGCTTCATCCGCCATCAGCAAGGCTTGTCGCCCGCCCAATAAGCGGTCAGAAAGCTTGAGGCTCGCAAGTCGCTCCCCACGGGTGGGTTCAGCGCCCTGCTCGTCCACCTCTGCTGCGAGAAACAGTGGCGTATCCATCGATTGGGCAAGCGACTTAACAAACTCGGTTTTGCCTGTGCCCGGCAACCCATGAATCAGGATATTGATGCCCTGTTCTTTCCGCTCCAAAGCCCCCTGCAGCAGCCGCTGTAAAAGCCCAGCGCCTTCGACATGGCTGGATACTTCGCTCCAATTCAGCTGCGCTTTCGAGGGACGACCCAGCAAACATGCCTCAATATCGTCTACCGCCGTGCCGCTGGAGGACTGAGTAAACCACGCACCAACGCGAGGGTTGCCGCGAAGCTCCCCATCGCAATCTAGGCTGACAAGCCCGTTTTCCACCAACGCGGAGACATTGCTTGCGCTCTGACGGAGCTGGGCTGCGTCCACATCCAATATCACCGCCATTAGTCCAACCAGCCGCGCGTCGTGTGGGTAGAAGCACGTCGCATCCAGAGACCTCATGAGGCTCTGCAAGCTGCCGACGACTTGGCAGTGAGCGTAATGATCGAGGAATTGCCCCTCGTAGGGCTGTAGCTCAAATCGTCGCTGCAGACTTTCCAGCCGCGCCTCATGCTCTGTGGAACCCGAGTCGTCAGCTGTCAGCGATTGGAGCAGTGCCTCACTGCGCGCAGCAATAACAGCCGGGGTCGCGTCTGACGGGGCACTTTCAGCAAATGGCTCACGCTCATCTGTACTGCCTTGGTGGCACTGCTCGATGGCGTCAATCGCCTCTTGCAGCTCGCTGCGATAACGTTTGGCGTAAGCGCTGGTGGAAATGCGGCGAACAGCACGCAAGGCGAGGAAGTCGGTGTAGATCATGGATCTCTCCGTAATGGATGGCCTTGGCAGTGGGAAGAGACTAAAGCCAGGACACGTCAATTACGGTCGGGTGTGATCTCTATCTTGGTCAGCAGTGAGATCCGCATTTGCCTTCTATGTCATACAATAACCGCATCGATCACCTTCGAGTACGACCGTGTCTGCAACTGCCACCCTCTCCAGCAAGTTCCAAATCTCCATTCCGAAGGCCGTGCGCGAAAAGCAGCACTGGGAAGCGGGCCAGGAGTTCGTGTTTATTCCGAAGGGTAAAGGCGTGCTGGTGATGCCGGTGCCCGAGCTTGAGCAGCTGAAAGGTATCGCCAAAGGCGCGCTTAAGGCTGACTACCGTGATCGCTCGGACCGCTACTGATGGCAGACCGGCTGCGGGTCGTGGACACGTCGGTCTGGATCGAGTGGCTGACCGGCGGCGAGATGGCAAAGCGAATCCGCAAGGATTTCCCGGAAAAAGCGAACTGTGTCGTGCCGACCATCGTGCAACTGGAGTTGTCGAAGTGGCTGATGCGCGAACGGGATGAAGAGACGGCTGACACCGTGATCGCCTACACCCAGAAATGTGTGATCACCCCGATGGATACCGCGATTGCCCTGCTGGCAGCCGACCTGCATCGTGAACACAAGCTGGCAACAGCTGATGCCATCGTCTATGCCACCGCCCGACATCAAGGCGCCGATCTGTTGACCTGCGATGCGCACTTTCAGTCGCTGCCGGATGTGCTGTATCTCAAAAAAGGCCGATGAGCCGGTGGATTCAATTCACCAAGCAAACAACTTCTATCGAGCAGCTCGGTGAACCGATGAACGTGATCGAGTCTTTGCCGGATGGGCCCCTCGATATCGTTGGGGACGTGCATGGGGAGTGGAGTGCTCTGCAGGCATTGCTGGGCCACCTTGGCTACCGGGACGATGGCAGCCACCCATCAGGGCGCACGCTGATCTTTGTCGGCGACCTGGTCGATCGAGGGGAAGACAGCCCTGCAGTGCTGAACTGGGTGCTACCAAAAGTGGTAGCGGGTCGCGTTATCTGCGTGATCGGCAATCATGAGCTGAATCTGATCCGGAGCGACCCCAAGGAAGGAAACGGTTGGTTTTTTGATCACAACCATGATCACGAGAAGGGGAAGTTTCTTGATGCGCCTTCCTTGAAGCCCCAACAGCGGGGCGCGATCTTAGCCGCCCTGAATCGCCTACCCATTGCGGCGGAGCGTGCTGATTTAAGAATCGTGCATGCATGCTGGGACCCAGCATCGCTGGCGACCCTTTTGGAGACGGCCGCGCTGCACAGCGGATGGGCAGACTGCTTTGATCATTACCAGCGACTACAAGATGAGCAACTGGAGGCGATTCGGGCGCATGCTGACTTTGATGGGGAAGATCAACAGTTCCAAGCTCTGGACAAATTGAGTGACGAAGCAATTAAGCGGCACCTGCCAGCGGCCTTTCCGCAGCTCGTTCGCTATCAGCAGACGGAGCAGAACGGAAACCCGGTTCGGGTTCTGACGTCTGGACAGGAAGAGCCCGCCGATCAGGCATTTCACGCGGGCGGGAAACCTCGCCTGCTACGGCGGGTGCGCTGGTGGAATAGGTATACCGATAGGCCCGCCGTGGTGTACGGCCATCATTGGCGCAAGGCAACCGATGCCGTCGGGCCAGCGCAGTGGTACGGCGAAGCCGGCAACGCCTACTGCGTCGATTTCTCCGTGGGCCAACGCTTCAAACAACGCGCAACGGGCAGTGCCGCTTACGCCAATGGCCGGCTTGCTGCCCTGCGTTGGCCGGAAGCAAAGGTGGTGTTCGACGACGGTGAGGTTGTCCAAACCATTCGATAGCGATCAGGAGTTGGCATCGGTTCATTCATTCGAAACACTGTCGAAGCCGCCTCGCTGCCGCAGTTCAGGTGGCTCGATCACCTCCACTGCATCGCCCCAGGTGTAGAGATGCCAGTCCATCTCCTTGAGCCCGCCGCAGCGGAATCGAACATGGAGGCTGCCGTCATCGGCCCATTCCATGGTTTGAGATGGGTGAAAGATGAATTCCGCAGCGTCTTCGGCAGCGTTCGGGTGAAACCGCCAATGCACATCGACCGGGTCTTCCTGCCAGATCCCGAACGCGCGCTCGGCATATTGCTGCAGGTCGAACTTCGGGGGCCTTATCAGAGCGTGTCGAAGGAGCTCTGCGCCTTCGATTCTGCCCAGCACGAAGTACCTTGGTGGCCCGGCAGGGGTCCGGCTGGCAACTAGGTAGTGGCGATGCCCGTAAAGAAGTCCGTACGCGTGCAGATCATAGGATCTGAGGACATTGGTCTTGCGATAGCGGTACTTCACCCTCAGCACGCGCTGCTGCTGAAGCGCCTCGCGAATGACCGCAAGAGATTCGCCGGAAATACGTACTCGTGGTCCAGGTCTTAATGCCAATCCTTCGGCAATGGTGAGGGCCTCGACCTGCGGTTCGAGAGCTCTTCTACTCTCAGGCTGCAGCAGGCTATGCAAAAGCGCTCGAAGACGATCAATTTCTGATGCCTGATCGGTAAGCCCTTCCTGCGCAAGAAGTCTGCGGCCGGTCTCCAAACTTACAAGCATGGCGGGATCAACTTGGAACAGGCCCCTGAGCCAAGGGGAGCGTAGGCGCCAAGTCTTGATGTTCTGAGGGCCCGTCAGCTCTTCGACCTGGTCGGGAAACACCCTGAGGACCGCGTCACGCAGCCGCTCAGCCGTCCTTCGGGAGATGGGCTCGTCGGAATAATTTGTCGCGATGTCTTGGAGCGACAACCCCTGCGAGCGCCCCTGCATATCCATCGCGATCCGAAGCAAGATTTCGGCTTTTTCGTGGCGCATTTGGCAGATCAATACTCAACGAGTTGTTGCGGAAAGATACGACAATTCCGGACGTGCGATTAGCCAAAGAGCCGACCATCATCATCAAGCCCGGATCTTCATAGGGTCCACGAATCGCCTATCCAAAAACCCGCTGTTGCGATCCCCCCGATGGCGATTCCTCTGGGGGCATATCGAGTGCGCTTGAGGCTTGCAGGCGAGATGCCTGAACGGATCATGCGTGCTTAGGCAATTGCTCTGGCCACCAGTAATGCACGTCTTGCCCTGCTGGCGACACTAGATCAGCGCTCTCCGGATTTTGGAACAAATCACGCTTCCACTGACCACTGAAGCCCATCCAGGCTGCGTAAGCAGAGACAACAGCATCCCACTCGTGGTCATTTTTGGTTGCGACAAATCCCTCGGGATGGCCGAGCCATTTGCTCAAGCGCTCATCCATTTCTAGCCGAGTGACTGGGTAGTCATATTTCTTGTTGGTCTTCGCGTAATACAGCACCTTCGGGTGCGTTTCCGTGATGTGGATGGACGGCCACTTCTTCCGAAGCTCAAGAAGAACCATCATGCCGTTTAAACTCATTGATCCGTAGAGGCTGTTCGGTGCCGTGACGCTAAGGGCCACTCCCTTGCCTCCCTCACCTGCTCCATAGTCGTTCCGAAGCAGTTTATCGGCCTGGCGCCACCCCCCTTGACTGGTACTCCAGCGAGCTAGGGTATCAACACCAATCGCAGCAATTGGCCCCACTTCATTCAGTGCAGTTAGAACATCACGCACGGAATGTAATGCGGCCCCAGACTTGGATCTCCGGGCCGACTCTGGCCCAAAGGTCTTTACCGCCTTGCAGGCACCGGATTCGATTGTGAGGATCGCCAAACCATGCTTGTGATCGCCGCCCGGGTCATATCCCGCAATCAGCCCCGAAAAACTTTTCATCGCCCCGCTCCTATTTGAAGTTGTCTCGTCCATATCTTCCACGCTTATGCCAACCTTGGATCCCAATCGAATACTCGATGAAACTCATCCGAGTCACACCGTGTCGCCAGATCCCGAGCAGCTTTCAACCTATGTGGAATTTTCCCGAGTGGACTTCCCAATGGTGTCGTGGCCAGTCGATGACTATGACCAAGCCCGGACACCACCCAAGCTGGATCATGACTGATTACCTCCATCATCGATGTCCATTGACCACCGGGTCAGGATCGTTGATCAGCGATGGCGCCCAGTGATCGGACTTCGATTCAGTGAACGGATTGCGTCGATCAGCCCTCGGTCTCCGGGTGTTGCCAACGACGTACGAAGCCCCGTACTGATCCAAGAGGTCACGCACGACTTCAAAATCGAAGGTGCAAAAACCCATTTCGTAGAGGTTCCCCGCTGGCCGCCAAGCCAGCGCGTGATCCGATGCTGTGACGATCCACCAGTAGTACTTATAGAGCTGCGGGTTGGGGTTCAGATGATGTCCAGAGACGAAGAATCGATATCGGCGATCTGTCCGGACCAGCAGCGAAAATGGGCTCAGATGTACAGCATTAATGACTGAGGGCCAGAGCTGAAGCCCCCGCATCAAAGAGGGTTCGTAGATAGAGTGGCAAAGACCGACCACGCCTGAGGGCGCGCCATTTGTCATGGATGTTCAGCCTCTTGTGGGCGCGGACGCGCACTCGCAGGGAACGCTCGCCGGAAGCAAGGCGAAACTGTTGCCATCGATATCCAGTGCGCCTGGCGGTCGCTTAAGAGGGTTGCCACACGCGGTGCAGAAATGCCCAACGCAACGCTGGCACATCCACGGCTGAAAACCCTTGGCAACGTGAGAGCAGCCAAGCTCGATGCGTTCCGGCGTCCAGAATGACTCTGGCCCAACCGTACCTAGAGAAATCTCCGAGTTGCTCTTGATCCGCCATCGTTTGATACGTCCCCCAACATCGCCTTTGGCCGGGATAAGGAAGACCCCTCTCAAACGAGTGCTGACGATGCGGCGACCGCCAACGGCTTCGATGGAATCACCGCAGGTGCAGCAAACGGGCGCTGGCTCAGCTGAAAGCCACTTCATGCCGCGAGGGTCCGCTGGAGGCGGGTGATGAGGATCCATCCGTCGTAGTCATCAACCTCATACGGCAGGGGATACCGACGGCACATGCGACGGGCGAAGCCCAACAGGATTCGATGAAGTCTCGGCTCCAAGGCGCGGAAGCAGAGCTGTCCAAAGCGATACTCTTTGATCCAGTCAATAACGGTGCTTGCAGCAATGCGCAGCACGGCATGTGCGTTGTCATGGGCACCGAAGGACTCCACAGATTCGGGCTCGCCGTACTTCTCTTCTCTGCCGGGATACCAGAAGGGGTCCGAGAACACGGCAGCCCGTTGTGACCAGGCACGACGGTCAGCAATGGCCTTCAGGACAATTGAACGGCACTCGGTGATCTCGACGCGGTAGCGGATGCTGCCCACCTCGAACTCTTGCTGGAACGTCATTTCTTATCTCCGCTACCCGAAGCCACCGCGCGTGGCTTTTCCGCATCCAGAGCATGATCTTTCAGGAGTGCGTCACAATCGGACGTATATCCAAAGGGCTGTAGCTGCCGGGTTTGCAGCAGAATCAAAGTTCACAAACTAACGGTCCGCCTTGGCGCACGTGGGGCTGCCTCATCTTCAAAGTCACTTTCTTCGAACAGGCTCATGAAATGATGCCGATCTGGAACGCTTGCTTTCAGCCAGTCATCTCGCTCATGCCGCTTCAGCACCACAACTGACCGCTTTTCGTCCTCCGGTCGATGCATGCGCCCCATGATGGGATGACCGGGTGCCGCCATCGTCAGCATGGTGAATGACATCCGGGTGGGGCCGGGGTCATCCATTCGCCGTTCCCATAGACCTGCCAGCCAAAAGGGCTCGCCGTCTTTACGGCGGATAGCGTGGCGGACGGCTTTTCCGGTTTCGTAGTTGGGCTCGTAGAAGCACTGAACCGGGATGGCGGCGAGCTGCCCATTGCGCCAGGCAGTTCTGAAACTGGGTTTGCTTGCAACGGTTTCGCTGCGTGCGTTGTAGGTCATGCGCGCAAGCTTGGGCTCTGCCCAGTGAGGCACCAGGCCGAAGCAGGCCAGGTGAATCTGGTTTGGATCGGCGCTGGTGATGACCGGTGCTACCTGTCCGGGATAGACCTCGGACTTGTAGTGGGCACCCGCTACAATCGCAAATCCCCAGGCGATTAGCTTTTCAACGGGTGGCGGTTCGAAGTTGGCGCACATGGGTGGCCCCCTATTGATTAGCCTTTGCGATTGCGTGGCTCCTCATCCGAGCAGCACTCAGCTGGCCTTGTGAACCGCCCGGGTTTCATGGAGCCCGTTGGTTTAAGTCAGGCTGCCATCGCAACGGGTGTTGCGAGTTGCCGGCAGTAGTTTGCCTCAACTTCTGCGGGTGGAACGTATCCTATGGGTCTGAGCAGTCGCTGAGTGTTGAACAACGACACCCATTCCATCGTTGCCATCTCGACGGGTTGTTGCGGCGGGTTGAATTTGATCCAAATGGACGTGATCGTTGAACGATGCGGCTCTAGCCTTCCGGCCCTTCAATCAAGTCGTTCATTAGTCCCTCGATCAGTGAAATGATGCCCCTGAAAGTTTCAGGCGTCAGCACGCTCATCTCGGGGCTCAGCTTGTGTTCGACAAGCAATTTCTCGAGCGACTTGAACATGCCATGTGTTTCCTCTGGCACAACCAAATTGATCTGCCTTTTACCGACCTCTGCGAGTTTTGCGCGCTTTTTTGCCTGATACTTCGCAGAACTCGATTTCTGAACTTCTGCGGTGAAGTGGGCAACAGTTTCACCCGACTTGCTCGGTGTAATGCGAATCGTTCCTTCATATTTGGTCCCGCCAGATGCTTGCGGCGTTGATGCTTCGGCCGAAGGGTCCTGCGGGTCGTCACTGGACTGGGGCGGGATCTCGTTGGCAGCGTCGTTCTGGCCGCATTGATCTGCGAGTGGTCGGATGAGTAAAGCTTTAGATTTTCGTGTCATGGTCAACTCAAATGATTGACGGCGCGCAGGGATATGTCAGACGGACATCAGCAGATGCCGACGACAATCGCTGTAGCCGAGGGAGGATTAGGGGGGCGCGAAGCAAGCGCGCCTGAGGTAGGCAGCTCGAAATAACCGCTGCCGCTGGAGGCGAAACAGGGTTAGCTGTTCGCCTCGGAATCAACTAGTTGTGACTAGTTGATTTACTCCCATCATTGTTGATCGAAAAGACCACATCCCGACGATACACATCTTTCCGCAGAATGCAAGTAGCTGGCCGACTCTAGTTTAATTGTGTTGGAATTCAACCATTAAACCGTTGTGTGCCATCGTCATGGAAACCACGAACATCATCGGCATCGCGATCTACGCCGCCTGCATGCTCGCAATTTTTGGCCCGCTCAGTTGGGCAGTGTTCTTCCGCGATACGCGCCAACCGGTAGCAGCAGACGTGCTCTCAGCTAATTGCTTCAGGATGGGGCATAAATCCAATCAGGCATTGAAGCGCGCGCCCAAGAGGGAATACGACCCCGAGTCAGATTCGCTGTAATTGGTCGCATGAGGGCACCAAGTCCGATCACGTCATCGTCATGCCAATGGACTGATCGTTGATCTGAACCCTGAATGAGCCATCACTGATCCGGGGTCGGCAGCGCGCTATGGCAGCCGCAGCTTGCGGTCTTGCAGCGCTCCGGCCTTCTTGACCAACTTCCGATCAAAACTGGCGAACTGTGTTGCCGGGCCAGACAGCGCCAGATGGAGCGCATCAGCGAAATCGAGCCCTGCCTGGTAGCCGGCCAGGGCTTCTGCAACCGCTTCAGGCTCTGCCAGCCGCACCTGGGGCAGCCCCAGAAATGCAAGCAGATGGTGGGCGATATCTTGTGAGGTGCAGCCGTAGCCGCTTCGCAACACCCATTCGCATTCCAGCAGCACGGTCGACGTCACCCAGACTGGCCCCGCCGCAATCAATGCCTTCGCACGCCTAGCCTGTGCGGGGTCGTCGGCCATCAAAAAGCGAACAACGACATTGGTGTCCAGCGCCACCAGGTCGGTATTCATCGGCGGCGCGCCGCCTCCATCTGTACGGCCTCGTCCATCTGCTTGAGCGACAGACGCCGCCCCTTGCCCTTGGCGATACCGAAGACATCGTCCAGGCGGGTGGGCGCAAACACGGGTGCCGATGACAGGGGCGATAGCAGCACACCCTCAGGCAGTTCCTTTACTTCAAACACGGTGCCTGCTGCCCAGCCGTGGGCGTTGCGCACCCGCTGCGGCAGCACCAATTGGCCTTTGCTGGACAGTTGCGCGGTTTCCATGTCGAGCACTCCGGTAAGAACGAAGTAAGAATAGCGCAGTTCAGCCCACACCGCCCATGGGCTGCTGACTTGCAGGCCGGAGCTCAAGAACCGAGTCTGAACATCCTGGAGTGCACGGAGGCAACGAACATCAGCAGCCTCCACGACCGGACCGTGCGATCCCTGACATCGTCAATCTCGGGATGCACGACTCTGATCTGAATGGCGCGATGATTCTCGGGTGAGGTCGCATCGGTCGGGACCCGGTACTCGATGCGCCGTCGTTGTGGCAGCCTCAGCTCGGCATTGACCTTGCGCCTGAGCCTGTCGGTTACGCGGGCATGGGCAACGATTTCGAGGTGTTTGTCATCCAGCACCGCCAGGATGAGTTGGATATATCCCCTTCCCGCTTCAAGCTCACGCTGCGGCAGATACAACCAGGTGCGCGTCCGCCACGCTCTAGCCGCCCAAACCTCTAGCACCTCGTGAATGGTTTGGCCGGCGAACTCGGCGCCCTTCTGATCAATCAGCGGACCGATGCGGCTAGCGGCTTGCATCAGCAGCCTCTGAGCTCTCAGTCGATGCGGCCAATTCGGGACGAGCCCACGTATATCGTCATGCTTAGCTGCGACGTGCCGATGTCCCCGGTGATGCTCCATCTCGGTGAGGCTCGCTGCTGCGGCGATCAGCGCCCTCCCCTCCCGCTCGCCGATGTCGTGGGCGCGGCACAACTGCGAGATGTCGTCGGGGATGCCCAATCGACTGACGCGATACAGAAACGCCCACCATGATTTGTAGAGCTGGCCGTGATGATTTGCATCGGAGAGTTCGGCAAGTTGGACTTCTTTCTTCGGGCGCCCCCTGGGCCGAGCCGGGGGCTTGAGCATCACCAGACGTCCTGACCGGCGATTACGATCGCGCAGATAGCGCAGCAGCCCGTCGAGCGATAGATCCTCGACATTCCGATACACGGAGCTGGTTGCGGCCGGCACGAGCTCCCGTGCAGCTCGAAACGTCAGAGGTGTCGGCAAGCTGCGCGACGTTTCGGCAATCAACCAGTCAGCGACATGGAAGTAGTGCTCCATCGTCACTGTTACCGCCGAGTGCCCCATCAGGCGAGCTACGGCATAGGCGGCTTTGCGGGTGGGGCCTCCATGCTCACCGAGCAGTGATGACCGAAACGTTTTGGACGACTCGACCAACCAGCGCGCAGTCAGCGGATGCCCCGGCAGGTAGCGGCCGGCATCGAAGGGGCGCTGGGCCGTCAGCAGCCGCAACAGATTCCAGGTGGCGAATGAATGCCTCAAGTGGTGAAACCGGATTTCGGCGCCGCCAGTGACCTGCCGCATCAGGGCGTGGAGTCGGGGGATCAGAACGCTCTGCCCCAATGCCTGCCCTTCCCGGTCGATGTCCATGAGAAGTGCTTCGGTGCCGGCCATCGCCACACGACGATCAACCAGACGCCTGAGCACTGCCAACTCTTCGTCGTCCATCAGCGCGTAAAGCGGAATCCGGCGGCTGGCCGATGCAGACTTGAGCCGTCGACCCGAGTAGGGTCGGATTAGTAGTTCCGGCTTTGCCGACCAGTGAATATCCCGGACCCTGAGCCCCAAGGCTTCACGTCGCCGTAGCCCGCAGCGGAATCCGAGCGTGAGCATCATCCAGGCCACATCAATGGCGTGCTCGCCATGCTGGAGCAGATAGACGTCTTCGATCAGCGCCCGACGCACCGAGAGGAATTCATCGAGTGTCAGGACAACGGCATCAACCGGTGTCCGCAGCATCCCGAGGCCCAGTACCTCGGCCTCATCGATCTCGCCCATCCCGTAGCGCACCACCAAAAACTGATGCCAGGCACGTAGCGTCTTGGCGAGATACTTTCGGTGACCGAGGGATTTTGCACCCCGCAGGATCTCCTCATAGAGCTCAGACAGGCCCTCTAGCCCAAGATCAAACAGGGGCTCTGAACCTACCGAGTTGGCCAACCGCCGGCCGGCGAGACTCAGATACTTCACTGCCGTGGCCGGCGCGAGTGCTTGCCCTGTGGCGCCACCCACTTGCAGCAGGTAGTCGGCCCACTCCGGAATCAGCTGTTGGGCTGAGCCGTCCTTGGGCCAAAGTGGCTCCAGCGCCTTGAGTGCCCGCCGGGCCTCGGCGGTGGTCTCCGTGCGGCAGGCCCGCGTCAGCTTGGTCATCCACAGGTTTTCGATGGGGCCGACGACTTCCTCGTCAGGCATCGTTTCATCAGACACCTGCCCGTCCTCGTCACGATGCTGGTCTACCGTTGAAGGAGCGGCAACGTGACCGATGAGCCGGCCCCAACAACTTGGCGTGACGGCATGCGAGATCTGCGAGCCGGCTGCGACACTCTGAATCACGGGTGGGAGCTGTAGCTGCCAGTAATAGCCCACTGCTTTGAGCCAAGCACTCATGCTTTTGACCGGTCGCGGCCCGCCGGTCGGGAAGATCAGCAGAGCGTCCCGGAGGCATTGCCAAAGCTCACCGATTGGCCACTTGTCTTCTTGAAGCTTCTGCCACAGTGGCATTTGACTCCAATCCTTCGCAGTGAGCAGCATCTCGCTCAATGGCTCGGGATACCAACGACGGCGCTCGGCATCGGGCTGATCACGGAAGGCAATCGACAAGTCTCTCCAATGCTCAACGCCCTCGGCGATGTAGGTTGGTTCGTCAATCGATCCCAGAAGCGCGCGCAGTGACGCCGTCGAATGGATCCCCCCTCGCAAGGTCACCACCGCGATCAGGGCTCCGATCCACTGGCGGTCTGTCATCGGCAGAGGCCATGGCTCGACCAGCCGCTGATCAACGGCCCTCATCCAGGCAGGGATGCCTGACTGACGCGGATGGTAGGGGCTGATCTGCGGCTTGTTTTTGTACGGCTGGCGCGGGAGGCACAGCGACCAGCGACCCAATGCATTGCCAGCATCGATGATGCGTATCAGAGCAATCAGCCAGTCGTAAAGGTCGTGGTTGCTCAGCTTCAGGCCGAGGATCTTAGATTCTGCCTCCTTGACGGGCGCGTGTTCGTTCCGGCCGACGGCCGCGCCAAAGAGCAATATCTGACTGAGCTTCAGGGCCGGGTTCTTCCCTAACCACTGCACCACCCGCTGGAGCCGAAGATCGTCTGCCGGGAGTCCAAGGCCCTGAAGAAACAACTGAACGTCGTCGCTCACGTCGCACGCCATCTCGGTAGCCCGATTCCAACCACCGGGCTCTCAATGACCTTCCATCCGAGTTGCTCAAGGATGGGCGGGACGTGCCGCTGGAGTTCTGCGAGGTGCTCCTGCCAATCGAAACTGGACTCACGCGCCCAGGGTTCCTCCCCGATCGACCAATGACCCAGCATCGCGTCGACTGACTCCACGGCGCACTTGCTCTCGATCAGGGCCGTACGCATGTAGCGGCGGTGGGCATTAGCCGGCATGGGCAGCGAGGGCTTAACCTGCTCAACCAGCGTCATGGGTCGGAGTTCCAGCGGCTTGTGCCTGCTGCTGAGGTAGTACCCGGAGCCACTGGGCACCTGAATCCCCCGCACCATCAGTTCTCCGTCAACACGCTTGCGATGCTGTTCGTAGAGACGCAGCTGCTTGATGACCGATTCGGGAATCCAGATCAGCCGGGCGTGATACGGGCGCTTGGTGTCCTTGTCGCGATAGCTGGCGATCCCGAGCAAAGGATCGATAGCGGACAGCTCGATCAGAGGCTGTGTCGTCGCGCGCAGTGCGGTGGCTGTGCCCAGCATCCACACCACGTAGGCGGTGTAGAGATTGTGGAAGGCGATAAAGCCTTCCGGATCCTCGAAGTGCGCCAGTGCTTCAAGGCGATCAATGACGCCTTTGATCCCCGCCCTGAAGGCGTCGGTGGTCAGGCTATGGCGCGCACCCACCGCCCAGTCGTGGGTGGTGATGGCCGCCACGTCCCCGACCCAGCCTGCATCAGCACCGGAGGCAACGGCCAAAGGCCCCAATGCGGCCACATAAATACGGCGCAGGTGTGCCAGATCAACGAGCGTATAGAAAAGTCGCGCGTTTGCCCGATGCTCGATCCGCCCACGAATCAGGGACGCTGTCGTGATGTCGCCTGATGCTGCCATCAGCCGGCCCAGCGAATAGCGCTCGACTTTCGCCATCGTCCACCGGTTCGCGTCAGCACCCGAAACTGCCCGCAGTCGTTTGGCCAACGCGGCCGCCCGCTTGGGTCCGGTGACACTCCACCCCATCACGGAGGGCGCCCGCCGGCCGGGCCACGTGAGCGCCTGACAACGCTGCACAAATCCACCGACATTCCCGAGGTCCGGAAGCCAAATCGTTGCCCGCCGCTCACGGGAGTAGTCCCCCGAGAGGTTCGGTTGGCCGGCGTACTGGGGCATGACCGCTTCCCGCCGCCATTCGTGACGATTGATCACGCCCGGCTCGTCGAAGAGCCGGATACAGAGTTGTGCGGTCGGTGCACGCACACCCTGCCGCACCACCTTGAGTGCTGCCGCCGTCTCCACATCGGCGCCCGTCCACAGCATCACCAGCAGGGTTAGCAGCTCTGCAATCGTATTCAGGTCTGGCGCCGGCTGGTTTAGCGCCTTGTCGAGATTGTGGGCGAGCTT
>TARA_R110001599_G_scaffold138836_1_pt1 | contig 16594 bp, 9 predicted proteins | sample TARA_R110001599 | Tara Oceans TARA_R110001599 (sample SAMEA4398360) | marine metagenome | biome: Polar Biome; feature: [MES] marine water layer (ENVO:01000295) within the mesopelagic zone...; material: water (ENVO:00002006), including particulate matter (ENVO:01000060) such as...... | reverse complement strand
TTCTTCAGTTTAGAAGGAGGAGAAGTCACCTTTAAAACATCTCCAGATTTCGAGACGAAGAGCAGCTATGTAATTCAAGTAAAAGCGAATGATGGGCTGAACGAGTCTACACAAACAGTAGTGATTACCATCACTGATGTTGATGAGATTGCTCCAATCTTCACTTCACTGACCACCGCTAGCTATGCTGAGAATGGAACAGGTACAGCTTACACCATCACAGCCACTGATGCTAATGCGATTACTTACAGTTTGGGTACTGGTAACGATGAAGGCTTCTTCGATCTAGCAGCAGGTGTAGTTACTTTCAAAGTATCTCCTGACTTTGAGACGAAGAGCAGCTATGTAATCCAAGTAAAAGCGAATGACGGACTGAATACAGCTACTCAAAATGTGACAATCACCATCACTGATGTAGATGAGATTGACCCAGTCTTTACTTCACTGACTACAGCAAGTTATGCTGAGAACGGAACAGGCACAGCTTACACAATAGTGGCGACCGATGCCAACGCAATTACTTATAGCTTGGGAACTAGCAATGACGAAGGCTTCTTCGACCTAGCAGCAGGCGTAGTCACCTTCAAAGTATCTCCAGATTTTGAGACGAAGAGCAGTTATGTCATCCAAGTGAAAGCGACTGATGGACTGAACGAGGCTACACAAAATGTGACAATCACAATTACAGATGTAGACGAGATTGATCCAGTATTTACTTCGGCAACTGCGGTAAACTTTGCAGAAAACGGAACAGGTGCAGCTTACACTATTGTTGCCACCGATGCCAATGCTATTACTTATAGCTTGGGCACGGGTAATGATGAAGGCTTCTTCGATCTAGCGGCAGGAGTAGTAACTTTCAAAGTGTCTCCAGATTTCGAGACGAAGAGCAGCTATGTAATCCGGGTAAAAGCGAATGACGGACTGAACGAGGTTACTCAGAATGTGACGATCACCATTACCGATGTAGACGAAATCGATCCAGTATTTACTTCATTGACCACAGCAAGCTACGCTGAAAACGGAACAGGTGCAGCTTACACTATTGTTGCTACCGATGCGAATGCAATTACTTACAGTTTAAACAAGGACAATGATGAAGCTTTCTTCAGTTTAGAAGGAGGAGTAGTTACTTTCAAAGTATCTCCTGACTTCGAGACGAAGAGCAGTTATGTAATTCAAGTTAAAGCGAATGATGGCTTGAATACTGCTACTCAAAATGTAACCATTACGATTATAGATGTAGACGAGATTGCTCCAGTATTCACATCAGCCACAGCAGTCAACTTTGCAGAAAACGGAACAGGGACAGCTTATACCATCACAGCAACTGATGCCAATGCTATTACTTATAGCTTAGGTACTGGAAATGATGAAGGCTTCTTCGAATTGGTAGCAGGCGTAGTGACTTTCAAAGTATCTCCAGATTTTGAGACGAAGGCTACTTACACTATTCAGGTAAAAGCGAATGACGGACTGAACGAGGCTACTCAAAATGTGACGATTACGATCACCGATGTAGATGAAGTCGATCCAGTATTTACTTCACTGACTACAGCAAATTATGCTGAGAACGGAACAGGAACAGCTTACACAATAGTAGCCACTGATGCCAATGCTATTACTTACAGCTTGGGTACTGGTAATGACGAAGGCTTCTTCGACATCGCTTCAGGCGTAGTTACTTTCAAAGTATCTCCAGATTTCGAGACGAAGAGCAGCTATGTAATCCAAGTAAAAGCGAATGACGGCTTGAACGAGGTTAGTCAAAATGTGACGATCACAATTACCGATGTAGATGAGATTAGACCAGGTGTTGTACTTACAACTACGGCTAAGGAGGTTGTCTATACCAACTCATTTGTGGTGAGTGCGAAATTTAATGAAGGCATAAAAGACTTCGATCTTTCTGACTTTGCGCTGACTAATGCTTCAGCAAGCAACTTAAAGTTGACTGCGGATACTTATAGCGTTGAAATCAACTCTTTGAGTGATGGTGATGTTACTGTCCAGCTGAAAGAGAATAGCGTTACTGATTTAGCTGGTAATGGAAACACTGCTTCTAATATTATTAGTAGAAAAGTGGAGTCAAGAAATGTGTCACCAACATCGATCGGCCTTTCCTCTTCTTCAATTCAAGAGAATTTGGCCAAAGGCTTTGTGGTTGGTACACTTTCTGCCATTGATGCCGATTTTGAGGACAAACATGTATTCAGTCTCGTATTGGGCAATGGAGGCAAAGACAACAAAGACTTCCGAATTATTGGAACAAACTTAACGACACTCACCTCTTTTGACTTCGAGAAAACAGAAACGCTATCCATACGCATTAGAGTAGCTGATGCACGTGGCGGTACTTTTGATGCTATTAAGGTATTGACGGTGGGTAATCTTGCCGAGCCGAATCTTTCACTAAAATTAATAGGGAAAGCCAACGCCAAAGACGGCAAGGATATATTGAACTTCGGTACTGTTAAAGTTGGTTTTGCAGAAGAAAGAAACATCGAAATTTCTAATTCTGGGACCGATGGAGATTTAATTGTATCATCAATAGCGTTACCAAGTGGCTTTGCCATTAATGAACAAGGTGTTACGCTGAAAGCAGGAGAGAAGAAGGAGTTGACGATTACCTATAGTCCTCTTGAGAAGAAAGAGTATTCTGGTAGTTTGTCTATTGTTTCAAATGTGAGTACTAAGACAATCACAGTGGTTGGCAAAGCATCACAGAATAGAGCTCCAATCGCAGTTACTCCAAGCTCTACAGTATATCATAAGTTAAATAAGCAGATTCAACTTTCAGGTTTTGACCCTGATGGTGATGAGATTTCGTTTGAAATCATCACACCAACGGCTTTGGGTACTTTAACTGCAACCGATAAAAAGGGCTATTACAACTTTGTGCCAAATGTCACTTCTCCGGATGTGCTTTATGAGGATCAAATTAAATTCAAAGTGAATGAAGTTGAAGGGAACCTATCTTCAAGTGAAGTTACCTATTCATTCAATTTTGAGATTGCAGATCAAAAACATATTGTACAGACACTTAGTGTTGAAGCTAAAGAGGAGAACAACTTAACGTTTACACTTGGTTTTGAGGATAAGCTCCTTAATGATCAATATAAACTAGAGGTAGACTACTTTGATCGTGGTAAATCTGATTTCGTTCCGCTCATTAATAGTGATTATCTGAAATCTCAGATCGCGATTGATGGGGATAATGGATCAATTAAATTCGATGTTAGCGCTAACGACCATCCTATATTCTTGGCTTCAGATGATATAATCCTTCTAGCCAAATTAACTACGAATGGTTACTCTGATTCCGATTCATTTGTAATCAACTTGAGTAATGGGAACAATGGCAATGGTGTTGATAATAAAGGTTCTATTGACGGAGATTTAATTGTCTTCTCATCAAAGGCACAAGTGCCAGAAGATGGTACTACAACTTTAAGTCTTTATGCTGTTGAACTCGGAAATTTAGGTCTCCAAAATGCGGAGCTAAGTATTACTGAGAATGCGCTTTATGGAATAACAGGAACACCTGTTGTCGTTAAAAGAGGAAGTAGAATAGCCAAGTGGTCAATGACCTACCAAGCTAATACGGAAGTTGGTTTACTCGATTCGCTCAAGTTCAGTGTATCTAATCCATTAAGAACCGAAGCGATTTCGTCTTATGCCAATATCGAAGTGCTTGAAGTGCCAGATTCGCCAGTATTGGCAGCGCTTAGCGACCTTCAGATTAATGAAGACGAGACAGTATTGATTGACTTAGATATTACTGACCCTGATTCTGAAACGGAAGTCTCGCTCTCTACTTCGGATGCTAATATTAAAGCAGCTATTGTAGATGGTAAACTTGAAATCACATTGGCCAAAGACTTTAATGGTACTGGGAACATTGCTGTTTTGGTTACTGAAAAGGGAGTAACAAACCCTCTTAGGGCTTTTGATGAGTTCCAGTTAACAGTTCTTCCAGCCAATGACGCTCCAGAAGTGCAGGCCATAAACGATGCATCTTTAAATGAGGATTCTCAGATCATAATTCCTCTTACTGCCATAGACGTAGATAATGAGGTATTTGACTTCCGAGTTTCATCAGATAAACAAAACTCAGTAAGCTATGTGATTGAGAATAATCAATTGATCATTACTCCATCGGCTGATTTCTACGGTGAACTCAATTTCGAGGTAATTGCGGATGACCGTACTGGAACAAGTAATGCGTTCTCTGCAAAAGAAGGGTTTAAACTTAATGTATTGCCTGTAAATGATGCTCCTGAAGTTAAGAGAGACTTTGTTGCGCAATCCTTATTAGAAGGTTTTCCAACTTATACCCTTGATTTGGCTAACTATTTCTCTGATAAAGAACTTGCATCAAGTGCGCTTACTTATAGTGTAAGCAATATTTCTAATGTGAGTTTGACTGTTGTAGGTACTGTGATGACCATTAGCTCGAACAATGGAGATTTAGGACTAGAAACTGCAATGGTTACCGCGAGTGACGGTGAATTAACAGTGCAGCAGGGGATTACTTTTGTGACAGCAGCAACCAGTACAGATGTAGTTGTGGCGAATGCCATTGCTGATTTGACTTTGGAAGAAGACTTCGGACTGAAAACCATTGACTTGGCGGATGTATTTAGCTACCCTAGTAATTCAAGCGCAACATTCACCTACAGTTTGGCAGGTAATGAAAACCTATCAGCTTCTATGAACGGAAGTATGATAGAACTAAGTGCTGAGACGAACTTCAATGGAAGCGATAATCTCTTTGTAGTAGCGACAGTTGAGGGCAAGTCAACCTTGACAAGCTTTAAAATTAACGTGAACGCGGTGAATGATACCCCAGAACTGATTAGCCCAATAGATGATGATGTTCTCAATGAGGATGTTGCTTTTTCAAGGGTGATTGAGTCTACGGTATTTGGCGATGTTGATAATGATGTACTTACCTATTCAGCAAGTTTCAACGCTCCTTGGTTAAGCTTCGATGCCAACACGAGAACATTCAGCGGTACACCAGCCAATGGAGATGTGGGAACAGTTACGGTTGAGTTAACGGCCGTTGATCCATCTGGAGCGAAAGCGGTTGATAGTTTTGATCTAACGATTGAGAATGTGAATGATATACCAACAGACTTGTCAATATCTCAAAACAGCATTGCAGAAAATAATGCTTCTGGTATTGCCTTAGGGGTATTGAATACCACAGATATTGATCTCAACGATAATCAGTTTACTTATAGACTTGTTTCAGGTACTGGAAGCACAAACAACGCTAACTTCACAATAGTGGGTAATGAGCTTAAAGCGACAACCAGTTTCAACTTTGAAAACAAAACGAGCTACTCTATTAGAGTAAGGACAACCGATGGTTTCGAAGGAAGCTATGAAAAAGTGATTGCAATCAATGTGACCGATGTAAACGAGGTGACTACGGATATCACTTTATCATCCGCCTCAATAGCTGAAAACTCAGCCTTGGCAACGGTGATTTCTACCATTGCGAGTATTGATCCAGATGCCAATGACACACATACTTATAGTTTAGTGGCAGGCACAGGTGATACGGATAATGCGAGTTTCAAAATTGTCAGCGGAGCCTTGGTGACCAATGATGCTTTCGATTATGAGTCTAAGAACAGTTATTCAGTAAGGTTGAAAACTGAGGACTTGGGTGGCTTAACTTTAGAGAAGCAATTCACAATATCGGTGGCTGATGCCAATGATAGTCCAACTTCATTAGTGGTAGACAACTTATCGATTGCGGAAAATCAAAACATCGGTAGCACAATTGGAAACCTAACTTCCTTAGATCAGGATGCTAGCGATACGCATACTTACCAACTTGTGGCTGGAGAAGGAGATACAGATAACGCCAACTTTAAAATAGAAGGTGCTGTATTGAAAACTTTGGCTTCTTTCAACTTCGAAGCTAAAGCTACTTACAGTCTAAGGTTGAGAACAGAAGATGGAAAAGGAGGAAGCTTTGAGCAGCAGTTCATCGTTGCTGTTTCGAATATTGTGGAGACCTTATTTGGAACAGAAGGCGACCTTTTAATACCAGATACGCAGCTTGGTTTGAGTAGTCAAATCACCATCACAATTAAGAATGATGGTGAAGATGCCTTGGTGATTTCCAAAATCAGCTACCCAGCAGGATTTACTGGAGTGCTAACGTCAACTACAATAGCACCTTCAAGTAGTCAAGCATTGATATTAGCCTTTGCACCTACAGAAGCTAAAACTTACAGTGGAGATATTAACATCACGACCAATACAGGGCCAGAGAAAATTTCAATAACGGCCATAGGAATGATCGTGACCAGTATTGACAATGGATGGTTTGGTGAGGCGAATATCGAAATGTACCCTAACCCAGTAGCAGATAGATTAACAATCGACCTGTCTGATCTTCATGGACTTCCTGTCGACCTATCAATAACATCATTGACGGGCAGTAAGAAGTACTTAAAAACCAATATCAAGGAGGAACAGATTGCGGTTGATGTGAGTAGCTATACTGAAGGGGTCTATATAGTCATCGTGAGAACTGAGCACGGTATTAAAACACAAAAAGTAATTATTAAAAGGTAGTAACTGATATGAAGTACTTAACTAAAACATTATTCGTAGTCTGTGCCATTTTAATCATTACGGCCTGTAAAAAGGAGGGTGAACCAGACGTGCCAACTGCCCAAAAAGAAGCTTTCGAGAAGCTATCGGGCAATTGGAGCTTGGGCACTACGGGCAGCATTAAACTAGATGGAAATGACATCTCAGGTAATTATGATGGTTTCATGCTCTCCTTTACCAATGGAGGCTATACGACCACAAATGCAGGGGAACTATTGAATGCCACAGGCACTTGGGAATGGTCCAACCCTCAGGCGGGGGAGATCACTCTTGACGGAGACAGGTCGGTTACCATAAATAACCTTACCACAAGTCAATTTATGTTTTCCTTCACCTTTTCTGGCTCGGGCGGTGTGAGGGCAGGAACTGAAGGGAGCTATTTGATCACCGTAGTTAAATAATTAATCTGGTCTGCTTTTCTGGTTTCAATTGTCGAAATTAAAAAGCAGACTGGATTTTTTTATCCCCAAATTAGGCACTTCCACCTAACCCGATCAAATACCATTCAACAGTGAATTGAATGCCTTTAGTAATCCTCGATTTTTTCAACCCCATTTTTTCCTTAAACTCATGGTTTAATTGAACAAACTATTAATTAGCCTATGAACCAGAAAGTCAAAAAATGGGTATTGGGGGCACTATTTCTTTTTAGTGTTTCTCTTCAGGCCCAAGACTACAACAACGCTAATCAGCTTGAACAAAGACTGAAGCAGTTGGCCGGGTCTTCACCCGATGTAAAACTAGAATCAATCACAAAAACCGATGGAGGGAAAGACATTTGGATGCTTACTCTTGGGAAAGGCGATGTAGATAGCAAACCAGCTATGGCCGTTGTCGGTGGGGTAGAAGGAGCACATGTTCTCGGAGTAGAAATGGCTGTTCGTTTTGCTGAAGGTATTGTGAAGGATAATGCAAGTGTTTTAGAAAAAACTACTTTCTATGTTTTTCCAAACATGAGCCCTGATGCTACTGAGCAGTATTTCGCAAAATTGAAATACGAAAGAAGTGGTAATGCAAAGCAAACAGATGATGACCGTGATGGAAAACTGAACGAAGATCCTTTCGATGATTTGAACGGAGACGGAATCATTACTTGGATGCGTGTTGAAGATGCAACAGGTGACTGGATTACTCACCCTGCTGATAGCCGCGTGATGATCAAAGCCAATAAAGGCGAAGGTGAAAAAGGTAAATACAAGATATTTACTGAAGGAAGAGATAACGACAAAGATGGCAACTTCAATGAAGATGGCGAAGGCGGAATCCACTTCAGAAAGAATTTAACTTATGAGTTTCCATACTTCGAAGCCGGAGCTGGAGAGCATTCTGTTTCTGAAAAAGAAAACAGAGCGTTATTAGATTTCCTTTATACCAAGTGGAATCTATATTCAGTATTCACTTTTGGTCCTGGAAACAACCTTGCGAGCCCATGGAAATTCAACCGTGCTGGCGCAACAAAAAGGGTAGTAACCAGTATTTTGAGCGAAGATGCCGATTTGAATAAATTCATTTCAGATGCTTATAATAAAACAACAGGAATGAAAAATGCACCTGCTTCTGGCGAACAAGGCGGTGATTTCTTGCAGTGGGCTTATTTCCACTTCGGAAGATTGAGCGTAGGCACACCAGGATGGTGGGCACCTACTGTAAAAGATGAAGAAGGAGCAGTTGCCAATAAAGACAAAAACCAAGAAGTGAACTTCTTAAGATGGGCAGCACAAGAAAACCTAAGCAACTATTTCGTTGATTGGAAAGAAATCAGTCACCCAGATTTTCCAAATCAAAAAGTAGAAGTAGGTGGTATTGCGCCATTCAAAATGAACAATCCTCCAATGTCAATGGTAGGTGATGCTTCTAAAAAGAACAATGATTTTATTGTTGAATTAGTAGGAATGCAAGCCGATGTTAAATTGGTGAACCTTAAGTCTGAAGCTGTTGGTAAAGGAATGACAAGAATCACAGTAGACGTTTACAATGCTGGTACATTGCCAACTCATACTCAAATGGGGACTCGTTCTCGTTGGTTAATGCCAATAAGAGTTGAAGTGAAGCTTGGTAAGGATCAAGAAGTGATTTCTGGCCGAAGAATTATGACTATTAATAACCTTGATGGTGATGGATCGCAACAATTTACTTGGCTTGTGAAAGGAAAAGGGTCAGTTCAAATTGAAGCTGGTGCTCCTCATGCAGGTACTGACAATGTAAGTGTAAACCTTAAATAATAAAACCGATGAAAAGATATATATCAAACTTATTCGCTGGTTTAATCATGGTAGGTTTATCTCTACCAGCAACCAGTTTTGCACAAAGTGCTGATCAAATATTTAGGGCTGCAGGTTCTCCTCATAACCCTAAAGTTGACATTGCCTTTAATCGCTATTATACTTCAGAAGGATTAGCCGAAATTTCAAAGAAGATTGCCACAGCACATCCCGACTTAGTGAAACGTGTTTCTATTGGTAAATCCTATGAAGGACGTGATCTTTGGATGCTTCAGATCACTAATTTCAAAAAAGGAATAGCAGATAGAAAACCTGGGTTTTACATCGATGGAAATATTCACTCTAATGAAATTCAAGGAGCTGAAATTTCTATTTATACTGCTTGGTACTTAACGGAAAATTATGGTGATGTAGAATACATTACTGACATGCTTGACAATCGTATTTTCTATATAGTTCCAACCATCAATCCTGATGCAAGGAATCATTATATGCAAGAAGCGAATACAGGAAGTTCTCCTCGTTCGGGTATGATGCCTTTGGATGATGACCGTGACGGTTTAGTAGACGAAGATGGTTTAGACGATTTAGATGGTGACGGTTCTGTAACCAGCATGCGTAGAAAAAGTGAGTATGGCGATTTTATCGTAGATCCACTTGACCCACGAAAAATGTTACAGATTGGACCAGATGACATTACTACAGCACAGCGTTATGAAATGTTAGGTTCTGAAGGAATTGACAATGACGGTGACGGCAGAGTGAATGAAGACAGACCAGGTGTTTATGATCCAAACAGAGACTGGGCGTGGAAATGGCAACCTGATTACATTCAGCGTGGAGCGTTAAAATACCCATTCAGTGCACCTGAAAACCGTGCGGTAGCTGATTTCGTTATGGCTCATCCAAACATTGCTGGTGCGCAAAGTTTCCACAATTCTGGAGGTATGATTTTAAGAGGCCCTGGGGCTGAAGAGGATTTAGCTACATACAACCGTGCTGACCTTAGAATTTACGATGCTATTGGTATGAAAGGGCAGAAAATGCTTCCAGGCTACCGTTACTTAACCGTTTACAAAGATTTATACTCTGTATTTGGTGGAGAGTTAGATTGGTTCTACGGAAGTAGAGGTATTTATACTTTCACAAATGAGATTTTCACCAGCTTTGCTTATTATAAGAATGAGCGTGGTGGAAGAGATGAGGGTTACGACTTTGATAGAGAGTTATTAGCGGGTGATGCTTTTACTCCTTGGGCTACTTATAACCACCCAACTTATGGTGAAGTGGAAATTGGTGGATTCAAGAAAAACTTTGGTAGAGCAACCCCTGGCTTCTTGTTAGAAGAAGAACTTCATAGAAATATGGCCTTTGCTTTATATCATGCACACCACATGCCTAAAATAAGCGTGGATAAGGTGACTGAAAAAGACTTGGGCGGAGGACTTAGAGAGATTACTGCAGTAATCAAAAATGACAGAATGATGCCTACACATGCATCTCAAGATTTGAAATATAAAATTGAGCGCCCTGATTATGTAACTATTTCAGGTGTTGATGTGCAAGTAGGAATGGTTGTTGAAGATATTGATTTAGGTCTTGGTACTGAGCAGAAGGTAGATCCAGCTAAAATGGTATTGGGAAGTATTCCAGGTAATAGTATTGTTACCCTACGTTGGATTGTATCAGGAAAAGGTAGTCCGAAAATTACAGTGGATAGTGCTAAAGGTGGTGTTATAACCAACTAAGCATCTTCGAGCTGATATTGAATAAATAAAAAAAACCGGAGGAGACTCCGGTTTTTTTGTGGTTAATAAGTTTAAGGAATTAAATGGGGCTTGCTCTATTATGCAGTTCTAATCGAACTTAATCATAGCTCTTTTTACCCTTCTTTTCCCTTTTTGCTTCTTTCTTTTCTTTAGGAGTTTTTAATGCCTCCTTCTTTGTCGACTTTTTTGCGTCTTGAGATTTGGCCATGGTTTCTAAATTTTGTTGAATTTAATGTTTTTTTAATAAGTTACTAAAAAGAGACATAACCTTTGTCAAACCAGAGCGCTAGCAAAATAGGATACTATTTTCTTTTACCTTTCTTGATCTGATTTTTATCTCCTCGGGTTCTCGGCTTTTTGTATTTGGCCTCGATGGTTCTTTTGTAAGAGCCTCCAAGATTTTCTTTTTGATTTTTTTCCTTTTTGTCATGAAAGGCTGGGCCAGGTTCATGTTTTGACTGCTTGTGGTTTTTATGGATTTCAATTACCGCAGGCTCTTCTTCAGGCGTCATCTTCCTGTTCACAGTTACCTCTTCTGGAAAATCCAAGGTTGGGATTTCGTAACCCATTAAAAGCTCTATGGCTTCTTTATCCTCTTCTTCCTTTTCAGTATAAAACAGAATGCTCTTTCCTTGGTGTTCCGCACGGCCAGTTCGACCAATTCGGTGCATGTAGTTTTCAGCAAAATTCGGAGTATCGAAGTTGATGACATGCGTGATCTGGTCTAAATCCAACCCACGAGCAATTACATCGGTTGCTACTAGAATTCGAGTAGTGCCTTGGTCAAATTCTTCAATGGACCGGATTCGGTAATTCTGTGATTTGTTAGAATGAATCACCCCAACCTTCGACATAAAAGTTTCCTCCAACAATTCATAGAGCCTATCGGCTACCTTTTTGTTGGCCACAAAAACCAATACTTTTTTAAACTCTTCTTTGTCCTCTAATAAATGAGTAAGCAGATTGGCTTTGGTGAAAAAGTTGAGCACTGGATAGCATTGCTGTGCAATATTATCGAGCGGTGTTCCACTTACCGCAATGGATATCTTAACTGGGGAAACAAAATAATCAGTAATTAAAGCGTCTACCTCATCCGTCATGGTGGCGGAAAACATAATGTTTTGCCTTCTTTCGGGGAGTAGATCGAAGATGTTTTGAAGTTGAAATCTAAAGCCTAAATCCAGCATTACATCCACTTCATCAATCACTAGTTTATTGATACTCTTTAAGGAAAGTGCTTTGCTGAGTACCAAGTCATATAATCTACCAGGAGTGGCCACTACAATATCGCAGCCTTCCAATGCTTGGGCCATATGCGTTTTGATGTTTACTCCGCCATAGGCAGCCAACGTGCGGACGTTCATGTACTTGGTCAGTAGCTTGGTTTGTTCTACTACTTGCAACACGAGTTCTCTAGTAGGAACAACCACCAAAACCCGTGGTGTGCTCTGCTTAGAAAACTTCAGGTCTCGAAGGGAGGGAAGCATGTAAGCGAAGGTCTTTCCAGTTCCAGTTTGAGCAATCCCCACCAAGTCCTTTCCAGATAAGACTACAGGAAAAGCTTGTACCTGAATAGGAGAGGGCTTTTCAAAATTCAGATCATCAATGGCGTTCCGAAGCGGAGTAGAAAGGTTAAGCGATTCAAAGTTATCCATGAAGAAAATATTTTTGCAAAAGTAGGAATATCTTGATTAGCAATTAGTAAGCCCAGAAAATCTTCTGTAAAAGTCTTTTAATCGATTACGACTACATTCTTACCCATTACCTTCCGTTCCATTAAATCTTGAATGGCTTGAGCACCCTCGCTCAGTGGATATTGGTGGTGAATATGCTGCTTTAGCTGGCCGCTTTTAATCCATGCAAGAATTTGCTGAAAATTGGCCATACTGTCTTTAGGTTGTTTCTGAGCAAATGCACCCCAAAACACGCCTACAATGGAAGCACCTTTCAGAAGAGGTAAGTTTAAGGGAATGGAAGCTGGAGCACCTCCAGCAAAACCTACCACCAAATAGCGTCCTTGCCAAGCCAATGAACGAACAGCGGGTTCTGAAAAACGATCTCCAACGGGGTCGTAAACTACATCTACACCTCGGTTGTCGGTCAGTGCTTTTATTCTTTCTCGAAGGTCTTCAGTGACGTAATTAATGACTTCATCTGCTCCTTTTTCCTTACACAAGGCCAGCTTTTCGTCTGTTGAAGCTGCGGCAATCACTTTGGCGCCCATCAACTTCCCGATTTGAACCGCTGCTAAACCTACACCACCTGCTGCACCCAATACCAAAAGCGTTTCGCCTTCTTTCAATTGGGCCCTCTGTTTTAAGGCATGAAGCGATGTGCCACAAGTATACATGGTGGTGGCTGCAGTAATAAAATCCATTCCTTCGGGAATGGGCAAAGTCTTATAGCCATCGGCCAAAACTTCTTCAGCAAAACCTCCCCAGCCAGTGAGCGAAAAAACACGGTCGCCCACATTTAAGTGACTGACTCCTTCACCTACCTCTTTTACAATGCCAGCGACTTCACCTCCTGGTGCAAATGGTAATTCGGGTTTAAACTGATACTTATTTTGAATGATAAGGCTGTCGGGAAAATTGACGCCACATGCTTTTACAGAAATGACCAGCTGACCTTTTTCGGGTTTAGGGCTTTCAGTAGTACTTAGCTTAAGGTTTTCTGTGGAACCAAATTCATGGCAGAGTAGGGCTTTCATCATTTAAATTCTAGGTTTAGACTTGCTGACTCAGATTAACCAAGATTTAAGACAAAGGCAAATCGCAGCGCATTAAATGATCCTTTTGCTTGGCTGTGCCCAACTTAAAAGGGTGCTCTGCAAACTTGTAAAATCCCAGTTGCTCATAAAAAGCAATGGCTTTTGCGTTTCTCTCCCAAACGCCTAACCAGATGTATTCGATTTTATGTGAATTGGCTTGGGCTACAATGAAATCGAAAAGCATTTTCCCATAACCTAGGCCATGGAATTTCATATCCACATAAGCTCTTTCGAGTTCTAAACTTTTGGGGTCATTAATATCTGACTGGAAAGGAGCGAAGTTCAGTTTTATATAGCCAATCACTCGACCATCAAGTTCTAAAAAATAGAAGTTAGAGCCTTCATAGGTCATTTCTAGACCTATTTTTTCTTCTGTAATCGCCTTTTCTATATAGGCATTGAAATCTTTGGGGTCGTTGTCTTTTTCAAAAGTGTCTTTAAAGGTTTTGAGCGCAAAGGCACATAACTGAGTCAAATCCTTTTTCTCACACTTTCTAATGATGGCAGACCCTGTTTTCATTCTAGTATTTCTTTTACGCGCCCCACTTGGCCATCTTCTAAACGCACTTTTATGCCGTGGCTGTGCTTTGGAGATTTGGTCAAAATATCTTTCACCACACCTTGAGTCAGGTTTCCACTTCTTTGGTCTTGCTTAAGCACTATGTTTACCTCAATACCAGGGGTTATGTCTGCTCTATTGGTTCCGTCCATGTTGCAAATGTAATGAAACCGAAATAATGAAAAGCCTGTCTTCGCTTAGATTTTAAAGCGGAAAGCAGCTATTTCTGTGAGTTGAAAATCAGTCCTTCAAATTCCTTAACTTAAAGCCTTTAATCTTGCCTTATGAAGAAATTCAAGTTTCCTAATCCGTTTACAGTACTGTACATTATTATCATACTGAGTGCAGTGGCCACCTTTTTAATGCCCGCTGGAAGCTTCTCAACCTTGAGTTATGATGCCGGTAATTTCATTATTGAGGGCAAGGAGAATACTGTTTCCTTAAAAGCGAGTCAATCTGTTTTAGATAGCCTGAACCTGAAAATGGAGCTCTCTAAATTTGAAGAAGGCAAAATCAGAAAACCTGTTTCTATTCCAGATACTTACAATGAAATGGAATCGAGCCCACAGGGACTAATGCCTATTGTCTATGCCCCGATTAAGGGAATCTACGAGTCGATTGATATTATTCTCTTTGTACTGATTATTGGAGGGTTCATAGGTGTGTTTACGGCTTCTGGCGCCTTTGATCGAGGTTTGTCTTCACTTTCAGAAAAAATGAAAGGTCAGGAAAAATGGCTGATTGTGGCGGTAATGACCTTAGTCGCCATTGGAGGAACAACCTTTGGAATGCAGGAAGAAACCATTGCTTTTTATCCTATTCTAGTTCCAATTTTTTTAGCTGCTGGATATGATCTCATTGTGCCTGTCGCTGCCCTTTATGGTGGTTCCTGTATTGGCTTAATGGGCGCCATGATTAACCCCTTTGAAACCATAATTGCTTCCGATGCAGCTGGCGTAAGTTGGACATTGGGTATTTACAGTCGATTGGCCATGTTCATTTTGGGTGGCATAATAATGATTACCTATGTGTTACGCTATGCAGAAAAAGTAAAGAAAGACCCCAAACAATCGCTTTTGCATAACATGGATATTAAACAGCCATTTTCAGCATTGAAGAAAACAGAAGGCGCTGGGAAGTTGAATGCGAAAACGAAATTACTATTGATGCTCTTCGGCCTCACTTTCATTGTTATGGTGTATGGCGTTTCTAGCTTGGGGTGGTGGTTCGAAGAAATGACAGCCTTGTTTCTAGTCAGCGCCTTGTTTTTAGGCTTGATTATTCGTTTAGGTGAAAATGCTTTTGTGAATGCCTTTATTAACGGTGCAAGAGACCTACTCGGAGTAGCATTGATCATTGGAGTAGCGCGAGGCATCACCATCATTATGAATGATGGGCAGATTTCCGGCACCATATTAAACTATGCTTCCAACGTGGTAAGCGGAGTAGATGGACTGGTGTTCTTGCCTGTGCTGATGTTAGTGTTCTTTGTATTGGCTTTCTTTATCTCTTCTTCCTCTGGCTTGGCCTTGGTGAGTATGCCAATTATGGGGGCTTTAGCCAATGTAGTAGGTGTACCCACAGAAGAAATTGTGAATGCTTATGTGTTTGGTTTTGGCCTAATGATGTTCATTACGCCAGCCGGAATTATTCTTCCATCCTTGAGCATGGTGAATGTGCCCTATAATGTGTGGCTTAAATTTGTTTGGCGCCCAATGCTCATGATGGCCATTATTGGGATGGGGATTCTAGCTGTAGGCTATTTGATTTAAGGAACAGTCTTTTGAGTTGACACAAAAAAAATGTCCCGGTAGAATACCAGGACTGTATGAGTTTCAATTAAAAAGTAGAGTTTCTCTAGCGATTACATTACCAATATAGTAATTTTTTCAATAGCTTGATTTCTATACTGTTAACTAAAAAGACCATTAACTTCTATGTTCACTTTCTCTACTATGAGAGAGTAGTCTTCTATGTTGTTTACGAAATCAAGGTTGTTGACATCAATGACAAGCAATTTGCCCATATCGTAAGCGCCAATCCAGTTTTCATAGTGCGTATTCAGGTTCTTTAAATATTCAATTCTAATCAGCTCTTCATAATCCCTTCCTCGCTTCTGAATATTGCCCACAAGCTTTGGAATGTCTGCTTTGAGGTAAATCAACAAGTCTGGCGGCTGCACGTACTTGATCATGGACTTGAACAGCTCCAAGTAGTTCTCGTAATCTCTTTCGCTGATAAGTTTTGACTGCTTAAGGTTGGCCGCAAAAATATGAGCATCCTCATAAATCGTTCTGTCTTGAATAGTGCCTTTTAATGATTCTTGAATGGCAGAAATTTGCTTAAAACGGCTATTCAAAAAGTAAACCTGAAGATGGAAAGACCAACGGCTCATGTCTTCATAAAAATCCTTTAAGTAAGGATTGTCGTCTACCGATTCCAGTTCAACATTCCAATTGTAATCTTTTCCTAGTTTCTGAGCTAAGGTGGTTTTTCCAGAGCCAATATTTCCTGCTATCGCTACGTGCATATGTTCAAAAGTAATGGCCGCAAGTTAGGGTTTAACCAACTTTTGAACAGGTTTTTTTGCATAAAAAAAGTCTGTGGAAAACCAGACCTTTTTTACAAACACCCA
>TARA_R110001599_G_scaffold99297_2_pt1 | contig 16602 bp, 46 predicted proteins | sample TARA_R110001599 | Tara Oceans TARA_R110001599 (sample SAMEA4398360) | marine metagenome | biome: Polar Biome; feature: [MES] marine water layer (ENVO:01000295) within the mesopelagic zone...; material: water (ENVO:00002006), including particulate matter (ENVO:01000060) such as...... | reverse complement strand
TATCCGCAGAGTCGTGCTTCAAGGTCTTAACCAAGCGAGGAATCAGTGTTCACTTCACTATAGATAATGACGGAACCATCAGGCAGCATTTAGATATGAATCATATTGGCTGGCATGCTGGCTCAAGAAAACATAATGCCCAGACCATCGGAGTGGAAATAAGTAATGCGTATTATACTCGCCATCAAGATTGGTATGTAAGAAATGGCTTTGGAGAACGACCAATCATTAAAGGACAAAAGGTTCATGGCAAATCTATGAAGCCATTCCTTGGGTTCTATCCAGCCCAAATTGAAGCACTTAAAGCTTTAATGAAAGCTGTTCACAATGCAACAGGAATTCCTTTGAAATGTCCTCTTGACAGAGATGGCAATACAAGTTATGTTTCAAGTACATCGGCGGTGAGAGGAAGCTTTAAAGGTTTTGTCTCGCATTATCACCTTACAAAGCGAAAGATCGATTGTGCCGGTTTAGATCTTCGCAAGTTGTTGGATGAAATTAAATGAAGAATATAAGAAAATCAATAATAAGAACAAGAAGAAATTCAGATTGGTTTGAACTAAATAGATATAAGGAGACCCCAAAAAATGAACAAGAACCTAAGCCAACTCGATAATCTAATCGTCGAAATCCTCCGCGAAAAAAATTTACTACAGGAACAAGCACCTGTCGCGAAAAGGAAAGAAATGGAATCACTTCCATTCCCTAAACTTTCCATCACAGAGAACTGGGGTAAGCCGGGAAACAAAACACCCGAACTTGTTATGTCCATCTTCGGAAAGATTGAAGGAAATACAATTCAAGCAAAGATAGATTATCTCACTCGTTTCTTTATTGATGAATGTAGTATTAATGTATGTGGTCAAATTGATAAAGCTCTATCGGGAATTCTTGTTCTCGATGTTCTTAGTTCGGTTCTAAACGATTACGGAGCATCTAGCGGTGGGTTCTTGTTTGAAAGCTTCATGGCTCTGTTGGCTCAAGGCTCTGTCGAATCTGGGAACAGAAATATCGTTGACTTTAATATCGGTGGGGACTTGGAAGACCTTTCAAAGTCAGCCAGCCTAAAGCTAATTAAACCAACCACTCAAATCAAAGGCAGTATCGCTCTCCTAAAGCAAGCCCTTGAGAGAGATCCAAACGGAGTTACTTATATCGTTGGAATGAAAGGTGAAGACCTTGCAAGTGTTAGAATATATCAAATTACTCTAACCGCAGACAACTGGGAAAGTATGACCAAGAAAAAGGACACGCAATTCATTATTGATAAAAAAATCGTAATGAGCAATCCAATCGCAGAACTATCAGGACTCTCACCAGAAAATTTGAGTCGCTCCGCGAGACTTATCTTGGACTCCATTGACGAAAACATCGGCAAGATCTATTCAAATCTAAAACTATTATCCGATAATATGACAAAATATTTTATTGATAATAATGCGACTGCTGGCAAAAATGCCATCGCTACCGCTGACTTACTTAAAAATACTGTAGAAAAAGTCATCGATTGACTTGACAACCACCCTAAATGTGATTATAATATATATGTCTATAAATTTGGAGGACTAATGACTAAGCACTATAGCAATGGTCAAGGGCTGAATGCGAAACTGTTGAACGGAATCAACAAGCTTGCCGATAATGTCGGAAGCACTCTTGGCCCCAAGGGTCGTAATGTTATTCTTTTTCATAAAGAACAAAACACACCCGTGATAACCAAAGATGGGGTAACCATCGCGAAGTTTGTTGAATTTGAAGATCCCTTTGAAAATGTCGGGGCTCAAATTGTAAAACAAGCCGCCGAACAATCTGCAAATAATGCTGGCGATGGCACAACAACCACAACGGTTCTTGCTCGCGGTATTATTAACCGAGCGCAAAAGTATATTACCGCCGGTGTTTCTCCAATTGAACTAAAGCGAGGCATGGATGCAACCACCGAAGCCTTAACGGCTCGATTAAAACAAATGTCGCGACCTATTCAAAGCGAAGAAGATATTCGCCATGTCGCAACTATTTCGGCTAACAATGATGTCACTATCGGCACTCTCATTGCCAAGGCTGTTGATTGTGCTGGCAAAGACGGTTCTGTTATTGTTGAAGAAGCAAGATCGCTTGAGACTTCCCTTGATTTAATCGAAGGCTTCAGGTTTGATTCTGGGTATCTTGCATCAGCATTCATCACCGATGAAAGAAACGGAACCATTAACTATGAGAACCCTTTGATTCTTGTTACAGATGAAAAGATTGAACATGTTGACCAAATTCTTCCGGTTCTTGAACTTGCCGCTCGCGAAAGCAGACCGCTTTTATTTGTTGCGAACGACATTGTTGACCAAGCCCTCGCAGCACTCATTATGAACACTGTTCGGGGCTCTCTAAAGGTCGCTGCTGTAAAGGCTCCTCGCTATGGCGAAGAACGAAGAAATATTATGAAGGATCTATGTACTTCTATAGGTGCAACCTACCTTACCAGAGAAAATGGACTTCAATTAAGAGACATTCAGTTAAAACATTTTGGAAATTGTAAAAAGATTTCTATCAACAAAGGTTGGACCACCATGATTGGTGGCAAAGGAGATCAAAATGAGATTGACAAACAAATTGAGACGATTAAAGCGGAGATCAAAGACACCGAAGCTATCAAAGAGTGCGAACGTTTGCAAGAACGCATTACTCGTCTTGCTAGTGGGGTCGCTGTTGTTCGGGTCGGCGCAGCTACAGAAGTGGAAATGATTGAAAAGAAACACAGAATTGATGATGCTCTTGAGGCGGTGAGATCTGCCCAAATGGAGGGCATTGTTTCGGGGGGTGGCTCTGCTCTTATACATGCCGCAAAGTGTATAGAAATCACCAATTTGAGTGAGGAACAGGCTATTGGTAGAGACATTGTACTTGAAGCAATTCAAGAACCTCTAAGACAAATGGCCACAAATGCTGGGCTTTCTCCTGATTTGATTGTTAACCAAGTTATTAATTCAAATGAAGGTGAAGGTTATAATTTTATGACCAACAAAATAATCCAGCTTACAAACTCTGGTATCATTGACCCAACCAAAGTCACTCGCTGTGCTCTTGAAAATGCTGTGTCTGTTGCATCGACTTTATTGACTACCGGACATGCTATTGTATCGCAGTAGTACTATTTAGGTCTGGAGGCAGAGTATTATGACACATCAAGATATCACACATTTAACACAAGCAATTATGGATCTTAAGGGGCAAATTGAAAGAATGTCCGAGAGACAAGACGAGATGCTTGAAGATGTTAAAAAAATTAAAGAAGCCGTATACAATCCTGATTCTGGATTATATGCAAGACTTCGTGCCCTTGAGTTATGGAAAGAATCACAAGCGAAAATACAATGGATGGTTGTAACCACAACAATTGGTTTGGTTATAGCAACAATATATAAAGCACTATTTTCTATTTAATGGAGTAAAAATGAAAGTAAGAGTAAGTTATGCCACAGAGTTGGACTCCCTCACGGATAAACTATCTGAACTTATAGAACAGAATGTGGCCCCTATCGAGCAGGTCATCGCTTTAATCAAGTCGGTTTCTTGTGTTCTTAAGATTGAAGGGGATAATTCTATTGAGTACTCACACGAAGCTATTGATCGTGTTCGTAAAAGTTTATCTGAAATTGACGAGTCTCTCGCCGATGTCAGCGGCTTAATGGGGGGTTACATTAAAAATGTTCTCAAGCCCGAACCAATACCGACACAGGCACCACCAGTGTCGGAAGCTACAAAGCCTAACACTTATGATTATAAGCCAAAACATTCGGTGCCCCCACATGATTCGGAGAGTGAATAATGTTTTGTATTGGCGATCTTATTAGAGTTCCCTCGCAAGTGGGGCTTTACAAAATGACTAAAGGTTCGATGGTTGATTTTTATACAAGAACAAAAGAACCGAAAATGGGTATATTCGTGAACTATGAAAATAAGCACGAATGTGTTGTAAATGTTGATGGACAGAACTGGCTTGTCGAGTTACAATCTATAAGAATGTTGGAGAAAGAAAATGGTTAAATTAACACAAATTAAAAAAGATTCTTTTAATATGTATAGAATAACAAACATTTATGTAAATCCAAAGCATATCGTGTTCATGTCTGAAGAATCACAGATGCGACAAGAACTTGTTGAAGGTAAGATAGACTTGGGATTAGATAGAAACATTACCTTTACAAAAATAAAAATTAATGAAAGTGCTAGTTTTTCTGAAATTATCGTGATAGGAACACCAGAAATGATTGAGAGTAAGATTAGCACCTCAACAAAAAAATTATTGAGAGGTTGATATGAAATATTATCAGATATTCGGTAGAAATAATTGCCCTTGGTGCTCAAAAGCAACAGAAGTTTTAGAAGAGGCTAAGTGTGATTTTATGATGTGCGATATGGAAAAATCACCCGCACTATTACAACATTACAAGGACTCCTATAATATGCGAACTGTTCCGATTGTTTTGGAAATAGATCTCTTTGAGGACGAGGTAAAAGTAATAGGCGGATGTTCAGAGCTAATCGTTTTCTTGGAGGCAAAAGATGAGTGTAGTAGTAAAAGTTGAAAAACCATGGGGACATGAACTCCGGTGGGCATTAAATGATAAATATCTTGGCAAGCTTTTGCATATTAATCGTAGTCAAAAACTATCAAGACAATATCACGAAGTAAAAGACGAAACAATCTATGTGCTTCAAGGTATTCTTATCTTGGAACTTGGCATGGATAAAGAGAAAAACAATCAACCTGAGAAGACCAAAGTGTTAGAAACCGGGGAATCATATCGTATTAAGCCGGGAGTAATTCATCGTTTCTGTGCCCCCACTGAGGGTCATGTTAGATTGATTGAGGTGTCAACACCAGAGATTGATGATGTTGTCAGACTTCATGATATCTATGGAAGAGATACAAAAAAATAATTTGACTATTTTAGAGAGGCATGTTACATTCTATACATGAGACACCTAATTATAATAGGAGGGCTCAAAAATGAAAAAATGTGAATGCTGCGGGTGCAAAGCACCTTGTGAATGTAAATGCTGCTGTAAATAATTTTTAGGGGGTTACATGGTTTCGACAGCGTAGAACTCGGAGGCCGAGTGCAGGTAGGTAAGATACAACCTTAAAAGTTCAAACTTAATAATTGCAAACAATAATTTGTTTTTTGATCAAGTAGCTTTAGCTGCTTAATCAGGTGGTCGCTCTAAACCATCTATCCAATTAGAGCAACACAACAGATAAGTTGTAAAAATCAAAAAACTTGGTGCAACAGGGCAGTAAGCATCATTTTAAAGCTGCCTATCTTTGTCGGAGTTCTGATAGTAAGCCGACTAAACCTGTGAATGACTCTAATCTTAGCTGCGTTGGACAGGGGTTCGATTCCCCTATCCTCCACCATTTAAGGAACAGAACTATTTAAATATACGGGGGTGTAGCTCAGTTGGGAGAGCATCTGCCTTGCACGCAGAGGGTCGCAGGTTCGACTCCTGTCACCTCCACCATTTAAGGAACTCTATATGTTAGAAAACATTAAAGCAAAAATAAAAGCAAACGGAGGCTTCGTTAATGCTCACTCACATTTAGACAGAGCAAACACTGCCAATTCTTTCACAAGCAAAGAAAAATACATGTTTTTAAAAGAAAAGTGGCGACTGGTTGATAAAATAAAGAAACAGTCCACCCAAGTAGACTATGAGAATAGGATAAATAAAGCACTTCATGAACAAGTGGCCTTCGGTGTAAACCAAGTATGCTCTTTTATCGATATTGATACAATTGTTGGCTCAAAAGCCATATCTGCTGCTTATAATGTCGCTAATTATGATTGGCTAAAGGGTCAAACAAACCTTATAATAGCCACTCAAACCCTCAAGGGTGTGCTTAATTCAGAACAAAGCTCCCTTTTGTTATCCAACATACACAAGGCAGATATAATTGGTTCCCTTCCCGGCGCCGACAAAGGCAGAGAAAGTCAGCACTTAGATTTTGTTATGAAGTTGGCGAAGGAACACAATAAAAGATTACATGTTCATGTGGACCAACTAAACACAAACAGAGAAAAAGAAACAGAATTGCTTGCTAGAAAAACAATTCAATGGGGTATGGAAGATAAAGTTACTGCGGTCCATAGCATATCATTGGCATGTCATCCGAAGTATTATCGACAAGAAGTCTATAGTATGAGCCGTGATGCTGGTTTATCTTTTGTGGCTTGCCCAAGTGCTTGGATAGATCACCCAAGACGAGAAGAATTAGCCCCTATTCATAATTCGATAACTCCCGTTGATGAACTAATAGAGAACAATTTGACCGTGGCGATTGGATCAGACAACATTCACGATGTATATAAACCTTATTGCGACGGCGATATGATGTTTGAACTAAGAATGTTACTTGAAGCATGTAAGATCTATGATGAAGACGAACTGGTCAAAATAGCAACAGTGAATGGTAGAAAAATTTTAACACACAACAGGAGATAAATATGAATTTTTTAACATCAAGTAAGCTTAGTTTGGCATGTGCCATTATTAATGCCATAATGGCTATAGCATCCTTGCTATCAGGGCAATGGGCTTGGTCTATATTCTGTTTATTTTTGGCTGCTTTCTGTTACAATAATTATCAAATTGCGGAGGGCTAAATGAAACCCGGAGATAAAGTAAAGGTTAGAAATGTTAAAAATGATAACTTTATAATTGCAACAGTCGTTAAGATCACGGAGGAGACTGTAATGTTCAAGCACCCTGCAATTGGTGGTGTGTTTGGTGTTTCACGGGACTTAGTTGATCTAATAAAGTAAAAAATATCCAATGATAAAACACTGAAAGGCCCACTGCGGCCTTTTTTTATTGCATTTGTTTCTTTTGTTATAACAATCTATAGTTATTAATAGGGGGGGGCTTGCTTATGTCTTATTTTTTATTATTGTTTTTTTCTTGCTTAGTTACTTATGAGGGAGGAGAAGATCGGACAGCCGTTACATTTGAACAAGCTGAAACAACGAAGTCCTTTTCCTCACAAACTCCGCTAAAATCTAGTGGAAGAATCCTTGTTATGAAAGGAGAATCAGTCCTCGGACACGGTTCAGGAAATTTCTTTAAATCAGGAAAGTACAAGTTTATTCTCACGGCAGCACATGTTGTGGATCACCCTTATGAATCTTATATTGTCGATGGAGAAGAAATAGTCAAGCTTGTCGCTATACATATAGATGTATCACGCGACCTTGCTATTGTTATACCCACAAGAGAACTAACTGAGATAAAAGCTAAGTCGCTTAGGATCAACCGAAGCAGAGACTTAATTGGTAAAACCACATACTATGCCGGATTTCCACAAGACTTAGGCAAATCTCTTTTCAAAGGTTTTATCGCTAAAGACACTAAGTACAGTTTCTTAATGCAAAGTTTTGCACTCCCCGGCTCATCAGGATCAGTTGTATTTGATTTCTGGGGTAGAGCGATTGGTGTCTTGTCGGCTGTCTCTGTTGGGGTCTCTAGTGTCAATCCTTTTCCTGAATTGGTTGAGACTGCGGTTCATGTAATGAAAATTCAAGACTACGACCACAGTTTTATAAAAGAGGTATTTAAAAATGCCAAAAGCGATCCAGTATAAGCTCGGCACTCTTATTTGTGACATGGGGAAGATCGGTGTAATCTGTCGCTTGATCCAGACGGGTAAATTACAAACAGAGGCTAATATATTGAACTGGCAGTTTAATTATGAAATATACTATGTAGATGGCACTATTACAATAATGGGTCATAAAACATTGTTGCGGCTAATTGAAAGCAATACCATAGAACTATTGCATACCGAAAATATAATGGAGGAAAATATAAGTGAGATATAAAAAAGGTGAAATAGTGATTATACAAGAGATAGGAAACAGAGAAGTGTTTTCTTTGTGCATGGTTTTATATCGTCTTGGTTCAACTTTTGGTTTAACAGATAATTATTTTATGGTCTATTCAATAACAAATCGAGAAAAATTCATCGTAACCTCTCAATTTATGAAAAAATGTTTGACTTAATGCAATAAACGAGATATATTATTAATGTTAATTAAGGAAATATAATGAAAGTAGGTGATTTAGTTTTGTTTGATGAAGAGTTTTATTCTTCATTAAAAAAAGATACCCAGATTGATATTCGCAAGTTCGGTATGATAACGGTTGTAAAAGAATTGTTTTACTGTGTTACAACGGGAACCGTGGACGACCTTTGGGTTACTGCCGCTGATATCAAAAAAATAAACATTGACAAGATCTCAAAATAAGTTATAATAATAATACCCGGAGGTACTAATGAAGAACAATAATGAAGTTACAATTAAAATTAATGTTAGCGATTCGCTCTTAGCCAAGGTGGCCAACATCATATTGCTGTCCTCCTCCCCACCGCCGTTGGGTGTAGTGATGCCACAGATGCCTGTGACCAAATCAACACCTGAAAAAGAAGCGACCCCTATCGGATTCAAGTCATGAAGCAAGGCGATCTCGTTCGTCATATGGCGACTAATAAAAAGTTTTATGTTGTTCTTTGTGAGAAGAAATATAACAACAAGTATAAACCACGGGTTCAGGTGGTTTCGGCTATGTCTACAAAAAAACACTGGTTTCTTGAAGACGAACTGGAGGTGCTAAATGGGAACGACCAATAAAACAAATTTAAATAAAAAAATCGTCTGCTCCGATGGCTTTACGATGTCTGTTCAAGCAAATGAATATTCTTATTGTGAGCCACGATATACTGGTGCCGAGCAATATGAAACAGTCGAAGTGGGCTACCCTTCTCAGCGAGAAGAGTTGCTTATGGAGTATGCTGAAACAAAAGCCGATCCGACTGATACAGTTTATGCTTATGTTCCAGCCGCTTTGGCTTTTGCCGTCATAGTTAAACATGGGGGTATGGTATCTGGTGAATTACCTAATGGTATCCCCGGCTGCATACCGGAGTTGTTATGAAAATAGGTGATTTAGTTTATGTAAGTGACGAGGCTATCGTTCCGAGTGGCACTACCCTACACGGGTTCCCCGCCTTGGTCGTGTCTATACCCAATGAAGAAGATATAATTGTTATGGCTGATGGTTTAAAATTGCTCGTAAGTCGTCAAGATTGCCGCATATACGGCGAGGAGGTCACCAATGGCTAACCTATACTGGAACGAAGAGAAGGCACCCAAGAAAGAGACGAGAGAGGCTTTAATGAGGGAGCTTGTTAACTGCACCAACGATGCTTTTGATGTTAAGTTCGGCGGGGACGGAGCAGGTAATTTTTGTGCTGTGTATGTTGAGGTTGAAACCGAGAAGCGAGAAAGATACAAATGGCTTCAAGATTTACCTGATAAGTTCATGGGTTGGAGAATCATAAGAATTTTCGTACCCCCTACCTATGTCAAAGAAATTCTCAACTGGGTACGAGGTGACTGATATGTACGATAGAACATACATTATCGTCAAAAGGCTTTTTGTAGAACTACATAGGGTTAAGTACAATCATGTTGATGAAGACGAGATATATAAAAGAACAAACGAGATCCTTGAGAGATTGAAAGAATTGGAAACTATTTTAAAACACAAAATTGAGGAGTGAGCTATGTCTCAAAGAAAATTAAGAAATCCATTCAAAATTACAAAGACAATAGTGGAAAGGTTTGATACCCTTGACCGAGGGGACATAGGCTGCTACGGTATCCTACTACCCCACTCCCCTACGGAGCCCATGTTATACGAGAGCAAGCCTGTCGCAGATAAGGCTTATGCTTATCTCAAGAAAGTATGGAAATTGGATGATTGATATTGGCGACTTGGTTTATGATAACTGCGATACACAAAGGACACTTGGTTTAGTTACCAAATCAATGCACGGGCGATGGCTCATACATTTTTTAAATGAACGAAAGGTTTGGCTTTTCGCAAGGGATATAACAAAAATAAATGAAAGATGATCTAAAGATTAAAGTGGATTCAGGTAAATGGCTTGTACCAGATGTTCTCAACCCACACTCTGATGTTAAAGATATTGGAGTTGGAGATTTGGTGATGACCGCAGGCAGACTATCTATAATTTTAAGAATCAAACCACACACAGTAAATTTCAAAAAGATGGTAAAACTTCGTTGGATTGGAGAAGACGAAGATTACTGGATTAACTTTAACACATTCACAGAATTATATGGAGGAAAAACGAATGACTAAAAAAAATAAACAATTGAGCCCCGGATATGAATGGGAGACACCGATGGATAATTTCACAGCAATGGGTTTAGCAGAGGGTTTCATTGATGCAACCAGCGAAAACCAAATCATCGAAGCATGGCAGCACCTTGTTGATACTGGTGTCGTCTGGTCACTTCAAGGCTGGTTCGGTAGAAATGCTAAGAGATTGATTGATAACGGTGTTATACGACCGGCACCAAGAGCAAAAAATAAAGAAAATAGTAAAGAAAAATAAATTATTTTCTTGACAAATAACCACAACTGGTTAAATTACCTATGAACCTCAAACAACGGAGTTAAAAATGAAGAGGAACGATCAAGTAATTAGAGCATGGAACAATGGACAGCAAGCTAAATCAGGTAGCATGAAAACAGACGGCAATCGTTTGTTCTCCTATCGTTTGTGTATCGGTAAGACCGATTGTAATGGCGATAAGCTTATTTTTGACTGGACAGCCAAAGGTGGTTCTTGGGTCAGCCAAACCACTTCCATTCATGTAAACAAAACGAAGCAGTTGTCCTCTGCTTCTATTATGCGGCCTGATGCCGCAAGGATTGCTGGTCTTATATGAAGGTTGGCGACCTCGTTAGAGTTGCCGGTGGAGCCGAGTATGATGAAAGACTATTGGGTATAGTAGTTGAAATCTTCCGCTTCACCGGCATTCGCTCTGTGCGGGTCATACTTATGTCTGGCGAGGAACACACCTACACACCACATGTTTTAGCAGTTATTAATAAGCCGGACAAAAATTGTCCTCGACAATAAAAGAAAATTGGTTATATTATAAAGGTAACAAGGAGAGAACATGTCATATTCTGGAACCACAAGATGCTCACACTGCTATGGCCAAGGACACAATAAATCTGGATGCCCAGAGCTTATAAAGTGTTATGAAGAATACAAAGAGAAGGTAGCCAAGATTAAAGAAGAAAATCCTGAATATCTGGATTGTCATCCCGACCGGATACCTTGGTCTGTAAAGTCCGACATGGGCCTCAGTTGGAGACATATCGAAGCAGCAAGAACCATGGTTAGAAAGGCGGAGAAAAGCACCAACCGCCAATGCACTTACTGCTACGGTAAAGGCCACAACCGTCGCACTTGTAAAGGCTTGAAATCGCACCTTGACCTTCTGGTCAAAGCACAACTCGCTTATAATGAAAAGATAGCCAAATCCTTGACGGCTGCTGGTTATGGTATTGGTGCCTTGGTTCAGCAAAAAGGGGAAAGGTGGGATTCAAGGACCGGAACTTATGCAGAGGATAACGAAATGGGTGTTATTACGGACTTCAATCTGAATTATTGTATTATCGAATTTCTTCGCTCGACTTACCAACGTCAACCAACGATTGGGGCTCACATCGGTGGTGAAAGAACACGCCTGATGCCTTACTTCAACGAGCAGGTCAAGAAAGAACTGAGTATCGGCACGGGCTGGCAGAGTAGCCCAGACCATATCCTACTATCCCGCTCACATACCCCCGTACCCCCACCCGCACACACGGAGAAGGGAATTAGAAACTCTATTAAAGAGGATCTGAAGGATTGGAACCATGCGAGTGTTAAGACATGGTTCCACCGCCTTGAAGGCATTGTCGAGGTTCCTAATGAATATCGGTGACCTTATAAGAGATATACAAACACAAAGAATTGGAATAGTTGTGGATATTTATGAAAGCATAGCACAAATTCATTATAAAGTTCTTAATTTAAAAGGAGGCACCGAATGGTTTCCGAAGGACTTTGCCCATGGTAAATGCGAGGTGGTCAATGAAGGTAGGTAACCTTGTCAAGTATAATGAACCCCAAGCCCCTCATTTTCATGGCTGTATTGGGGTCGTTATATCGTTCTATGACCGCTATCATGAATGCAAGGAGAGCATTCTGGTTGAACTCACAGATGGAAGGCAATTCATAGACCATTTGGCATTTTTTGAGGTTTTAAGTGAAATGCGGTGACCTTCTTAAATGTATGGAGACGGGCCGCTTGGCCATTCTGATAACTCCTGCTGATAGGTTCGGATGGATTGAGGTACAGTGGGTTGATGATGGTAGTATTTTATTGGTTCAAAATATCGCTTGGAAAAATATAACAAAACGGACAAAAAATGTCCTCGACAAATAAACTGAGGTAGTTATATTAATGGTGTATTCAAGAGGTAAAAAATGGAAAAAGAAATCACTTATGAACAACTTAAAGATGCCGCCGCTATTGCTTCCGATGTCGGTGATGATTATGCCGCAAGAGTTCTCATTAGTATGTCTGAGAAACTTATGAAGTGGGGCAAGCTCACCCTTCGTCAGACTGACTTCGCTCGTAGCTTAATTGATAGAAACGGCCCTGAAGCAGTCCAAGCAAAAAGCGATTGGATTGACCGTGTAAAGAATGACACAGAGCTTCAAGAAAGAATCACAGTCATCGCCAACTATTATGCAAGCACTCAATACTTCTCGGCCACTTCAAGGGATTATTTAAGCTGGCTTAAAGAGAGAGAAGATAAGTGGTTGCCTTCCGAACAATCAACTATGAAAATGATTGATAATAAGTTTTCAAACAAGATTTGGGAAAGCCACAAGGCACCGAAGATTTGGAACACTGGTGACCTCGTTCAAGTCCGTCAAAATGCAGCCATCCAACCAGAGACAGTGGGTATTTGGTTGAGCCATGGCGAATGCAGAGATTGGGTCTGGATGATACTTGAAGCCGATTCTCGACCCATTGACCGCTCTGTTGGATACGATGAAAAGAAGGGCGGAGGCCGCTATTACAAACTTCTCCGACTTGGTGGCACTCAACAGATTCATGCCATTGAATGCGAACTAAAACGAGTTCCCAAAAAACTCCTTAAATAAATAATAAACGGACAAAAAATGTCCGTGACAGTTTATAAGAACTGGTTATATTATATACATGAAGAGGAGAGATAAATGAAAGTCGGTGATTTAGTAGAAACAAGAAAAGGCAATCTTTGTATGATTACAGAAATCAACACAAGGCTTTTTTATGTCAATGTTGTCTTTGTTAAGACTGGTGTTGTTAGAACTGGCTTGCACATGGCTGCTTTGTTGAGGGTGGTAAAATGAAAATAGGTGATTTAATAAGACACAAGAAAAGTAATCGAATTGGTATCATTGTGCTTGTCAAGATGGTAAACAATGGGTCTGCCCCTGCTGGTGAACTTGAACCATATCATCGGTGTTTGGTTGGTGAAGATTACATTTGGTTTTTTGAAAGACACTTAGAGGTGATAGATGAAAGTCGGTGATTTGGTAAAAGTTGCAAGATATAACTACATGGGCATCATCATTGAAAAAGATGATAGTTTCTATCCTACAAACTATTGTATCCTACGGAACGACAATGGAAAAAGTTCGTGGCATGACAAAAGTGATTTGGAGTTGATATGCAAGTAGGTGATTTAGTAAAATTTAGAGGCTCAATCGGTGTTATCATCGAACTTCATAGCGATTATCGTCATGGTACGGCAGAAGTCCAATGGATTGAAGGTGACCGAGATGTCATTTCCAGAAATGTTTTAAAGGCGATAGAACAAACCAGAAAGGTTTTAAAGGTGATAGAGCAAAACGGACATTTTATGTCCTCGACATAATTCATCAAGCGGTTATATTATATACATGAAAAGGAGAGATAAATGAAAAAACCTAAATTTAAAGTTGGTGATTTGGTTCAATTATCCGCCGCAGGCAAGAAGATTGATACCAATTGGATGATAGCCAGACGCGGAGGCTTTGGATTGGTTGTCAAGGTTACCGACAAAGGTGACCGATGGCCTATTCACTGCCATTGGCCTAAGAATGGCAGGGCGAAGAAAGATCATGTCTTCAAAGAATATGAATTAAAGAAATTAAAGATTAAAAAATAAACCGGACATTTTATGTCCTCGACATAATTCACCAACTGGTTATATTATATACATGAAAAGGAGAGATAAATGAAAATAGGTGATTTATTAGAGCTTGATGATTATGGTGTCTGCATCGTCACTGAAATCTGGTTTGACCCTTATGATGAACTCACTCATGCCTCCATTTGGATTGCCGCAGAGCAAAGATATATATTTATTAATGACTGGGAGAGTTTCAATGAAAATAGGTGATTTAGTGAGGTGGGAAAATCAAGCTGGTGAATATGAATTGGGTATAGTTACATCGTTCGACGCATACGATGAATATCTGGGAGTGAAGGTGTATTTCATTGACGATGGATTCATCTCTGAAATGACCAAAGAAGACTTGGAGGTGATAAGTGAAAATCGGTGATTTAGTGAGATACAAGCATCGCTATGACGGAGAGCAATTTGTAGTTGTAGGAGTCCGTAAAAGAATGAGAACCGATGCCGAGAGAGTGCAATGCGTATCAGTACAGACATTGAAAAAAACTCGTTGGTCCCATTCAACAACATTAGAGGTGATAAATGCAAGTAGGTGATTTAGTAAAATACGTCGACCCTCGGTATCCAGAATGGAGTTCACTTGTGGGTATCATAGCCCGACAAATCGCAGGGACAGCAGAATATCAAAGAGTTATTTGGTCTAACGGCCAATCAAGCACATTACCAAAAAAATATCTAAGGAGAATAGATTATGAAGATTCAAAAGGGAACCTTACTAAGAAACAAGAGCGATAAGTCGTATGCTATCGTTATTCAAGAGCCATATACAAAGTTTTTTCGCGATGTAGAATATACTTATGGTGAGTTTGAGTCTGGTGTTGCTGATACCGCAATCAGAATCAAATGGATTCATAATGGTTATGAACACACCTTGCAAAGAAGTAAGATGTCCACAAATTGGGAGGTGATTAATGATTGAGCATATATCAAATTGTCATGGCGAATGGAATGCCCTCTATGCTCTGTTGGCTTCTACTCCCGTACTGGGGGTGTGGGTGCGCTACATGCGCATGAGATGGAAAGGAGATTGTAAAGATGAAAACCGGTGATTTAATCAAATGGGTAGACTATAAGGGTTTCGCTCCGGTGGAACATGTGGGCCTATTCGTAAAGAAAGAAATAATCAAGGTCGATGGTGTAACTGGCGAGTGGGGCGACATTCTCGTTTTATGTGACGGTCAATATGTCAAATGGACTTCTTGGCAGTGTGAGGTGATAAGTGAAGGTCGGTGATTTGGTTAAATGGACGGGCAAACTCCCCGGCGACACAGGTTGCGTAATCGGCCTTGTCGAAGGGGTTTGCGATAAATATATCTATATCCGGTGGGCAGATGGCGAGCTTGATGAATATGAGGTTGATGGCTGGCAGCGTCTTGACTTGGAGGTGATAAATGAAGCTCGGTGACTTGATTACATTAAAGCAGCACTGCAAGGACTCAGGAAGATTGGCTATTGTTATCTCTTTGGCTAAGTGGAGCCCAGATGAGTGCTATATTGCTTTCATGGATGAACCCATGAAGCGGATTATTTGCAGCTTGAATAATATTATTAAATTAAATTGAAAACGGACAAAAAATGTCCGACACACTTAAAAAGTATATGCTATATTATTAGTATAACAAGGAGAGAAAATGTTCAGTTTGACCTTAGAAGATTTAGGAATTATGATTTTGATGGCTTGCATGTTTTCATTTATTATTTTCTTGACCCTTCCATAAAACGGACAAAAAATGTCCTTGCAACTTTCTGTGACATAGTTATATTATAAGAGTAAGAAACAAAAACCACACACATCGGAGACAAAATGTCTATTGATTTTAAAACATTCCTTTCAATTATCCCCCACGTCGTGGATGCTCGATATCCTATCTTGACTCGCGGTCGTCATGGTATCGGTAAATCAACTCTCGTTTATCAGCTTGCAAAGCAATTAGACCTTGAAGTTGTCGAGCGTCGTGCTTCTCAAATGACCGAAGGTGATTTGCTTGGGCTTCCTAAAGTCGAGAACAATGTTACTCAATGGCTTGCCCCTGAATGGTTGCACACTGCTTGCAACAAGCCTGTTATCCTTTTCTTGGATGAGGTTGACCGAGCCACAATGGAAGTCCGTCAAGGTATCTTTGAGCTTTGTGATTCTCGTAAAATTGCTGGTTACACCTTGCACCCCGACACTCTTATCTTTGCCGCTGTTAATGGTGGAGAGCATGGCGCACAATATCAAGTTGGCGAAATGGACCCTGCTGAATTGGACCGCTACACTGTCTTTGATGTCGAGCCTACCGTTGAGGACTGGCTCGCATGGGCCAAGACTGAGGTTTGTGATGAAATCTGGAACTTCATCAACCAGAACCATCAGCACCTTGAGCATCGTGAAGACTACGAGCCAAACAAGGTTTATCCTTCTCGTCGCTCTTGGGAAAGATTGTCGAAGACCCTGAGTGGTTTGAA